>Ga0137407_10001345_pt1 | contig 15978 bp, 1 predicted proteins | sample CZOMad2_2_16fung_FD_108410 | JGI IMG/M metagenome (GOLD analysis project Ga0137407, IMG submission 108410) | Vadose zone soil fungal communities from Angelo Coast Range Reserve, California, USA - CZOMad2_2_16fungal (Illumina Assembly) | ecosystem: Environmental > Terrestrial > Soil > Vadose zone... | reverse complement strand
GTCCTAGCCTGGCCAAGGATCCTGAAATCCTGAGCCGCTTCAAGCAGGAATTGATTCTCGCCCGGCAAGTTACTCACAAAAACGTAATCCGCATTTACGATCTGGCCGAATTCGATGGCATCAAGTTCATTACGATGGACTTCATCGACGGCCGAGATTTGAAAAGCGTTCTCCGCGCGAACGGCAAGTTCGAATCCAGGCAGGCCGCTGAGATCATCGAGCAAGTCTGCCGCGGACTGGAAGCAGCGCACTCCGAAGCCGTAATCCACCGCGATCTCAAACCGCAGAACATCATGATGGATCGCTCCGGCAAAATTACAGTGATGGACTTCGGCATTGCCCGGAGTACCGAGCCTGGAGGCATGACGCACACCGGGGCCCTAATAGGCACACCAGAGTACATGTCCCCGGAACAGGCCAAGGGTGAAAAGTTGGATGCGCGGTCGGATCTTTTCTCCGTGGGAATTATTTTCTATGAATTACTCACCGGCGATACTCCCTACAAAGCGGAAACTTCGATGGCCTCGCTGTACAAGCGAACCCGGGAAAAGGTGCCTCCGCCCATCGAGCTCGTTCCCGAGATTCCGAAACCATTGAACGCAATCGCGGTGCGTTGCCTGGAAATTGACAAGGAAAAGCGATACGCGAGCGCGACAGAGATCCTTGCGGATCTGGAGTTGTGGCTGGGGCCGCGAACTGGGACCCGAATCCTGGTGGACAATAAGAGGCCATGGGGCGCGAGCGCCAAGTGGGCCGCAGTCGGTGCCATTCTTATTTTAGCCGCCGGAGCTTTCATTGTTCGGCAAAGGTGGGCCCGCACGCCCGTACAGCACAAAGAAGTTTCGCTTCTCGTTGCCGATTTCGCCAACCGTACAGGTGATTCGCTTTTCGACGAGACCTTGGAGCCTGCCTTCATTATTGGGCTGGAGGGAGCATCCTTCATCCAAGGCTTTAGCCGCAGCGCGGCACGTCAGGAGGCGGCCCACCTGAAGCCTGGCACGACTGCGCTCGATGAGCCTGTGACACGGATGATCGCCACGCGAGAGGGCATCGATGTAATCGTTCTAGGATCGATCGATAAGAAGAACAATCAGTACGCCATTCAGGTAAAGGCGGTGGATGGAATTACCGGGAACCCGATCAGCGCGAAATCGCGTTCCGCCGAGAAGAGCGAGGTTCTCTCCGCAATTGGCAGGCTGGCTGCCGACTTGCGCGGCTCGCTGGGCGACACCACTCCCGAATCGATCAAGTTGTCCGCTCAGGAGACTTTCACGGCCAATTCACTCGAAGCCGCCCACGAATATGCTGAAGCGCAAAACCTGTTGTGGGACGGCAAGTGGGAAGAAGCGCTTCCGCATTACGAGCAAGCTACCAAACTGGATCCGGAGATGGGGCGCGCTTATGCGGGCTATGCGGTAGCAAGCTTAAATCTCGGCCGCCGCGGCGATGCAGACAAATATTTCCGCCAGGCTTTGACGCACATCGATCGAATGACCGACAGGGAAAAGTACCGCACGCGCGGCAGTTACTTCATCATGCTCGGCGAACCTGCGAAAGCTATCGACGAATACTCCGCGCTGCTCAAGGCTTACCCATACGATGATGCCGGACATTCCAATCTGGCGATTTCTTATTTCTATTCGCGGGAAATGCAAAGGGCCGTCGAAGAAGGGCGTCGCGATGTAAAGAACAATCCGCGCGGCACGATGCAGCGCACGAATCTGGCGCTCTACGAAGCGTACGCCGGAAATTTTCAGAATGCCGTGAAAGAAGCGCAGGAAGTGTTGAAGCGAAATCCGAAATCCGTGAGCGCGCTGGGCGCACTGGCCCTAGGTCACTTGGGAGACGGCAGGGCCGCGGATACCATTGTGGTCTACGAGAAGATGCGGTCCCTCAGCGCAAGGGGCGCTTCTTCCTCGGCAAGCGGGTTAGCGGATGTCGCTCTGTGGGAAGGGCGCTTAAAGGACGCACGGGACATCTTAGACAAGGGCATCGCGAGCGACGAAGCCGCCAAGAACGCCGATGCTGCGGCGATCAAGTTGAATTATCTGGCGTACCTTTGTTTGATAGAGGGCGACGGCAAACGTGCGGTCGCAACAGCGGAGAAAGCGCTGACATTCAGCCGTGATCCCGTGATTCTTTACGGCGCTGGACACATCGCAGCGGAGGCGGGTCAAACAGGAAAGGCGGTGAACCTATCTTCGGAATTGACCTCAAAGCCTTCCTCGGACTTTCAGTCTTACGCAGATTTGCTGCTAGGGGAAGCGGATTTGAAAAACGGCGATGCGACGAATGCGCTGAACAAGTTTAAAGAAGCGAAACGCCTGGCAGACTCCTGGCTGGCGCATTTCGATCTTGGCCGCGCGTATCTGGCGATGGGAGCTTTTTCCGAGGCGTCCTCGGAGTTTGACATTTGCATGAAACGTCGAGGGGAAGCGGCCGCGATTTTCCTGGACGATGTGCCCAGCTATCACCTCTATGCGCCCGTTCTTTATTATCAGGGGCTAGCGCACGAGGGACTCAAGAGTGCGGACGCCGCGCAATATTTCAAGCAGTTTCTCACCATCAAAGCTAAAGGCGCCGGAGATCCGATGGTCGCCGATGCCCGCCGGCGCGCCGGTCTGAACTGACTGGCTTTTTGCTCATGGTGCTATAAACCAGAATCTCGCTCAGTTGGGCGCCGACGCCCCTCGATTTCGCCTTTCCGCTGAACACCTTGGTGCCCGAGGTGGACCGCGGCGTCGGCGTTCAGGGGCTCGTACCTGAAATCCGGATGCCAAGTCCGGGCTGCGGCCCAAAGAGGCCGAAATTCAGCCAGGGGCCAACGTTAAAGAAGGCGTAATTCGGAAGCGGGTTCGGAGCCCCCACGGGCATATTGCCCACAAAAGTCGTGGGCTCGAATGACACCCAATACTTGCCGGCGGCAAGGGCAACAGTATAGTTCGAAAAAAGAGCCCAGCCCACCGGCTGAACACTCATACTGTAACTTTTCGAGAATACGGCGGTTCCCGGAAGCCCACTATTATCGGTGCTGATCTTGACGTTAAGGCTTCCGGCCGTGCTCACGTACATCCACGCCTGGACCGAATCGAGCGTGGCCGCGGTTGTGAGAGTGAACTGACCCGCAAGGAGTTGGCCAGCCGCCAGCACGGGTGCTGTCGATAGAGTCGTACTGCCCGGTCCTGTATCGACTAGAAAATGGGCGGTCTGCGCTGGCGGGAAGATCGCCGGCGCTTGCTCCTGGAGCGGCAAATAAATCTCCTGGCACGTCGCCGCCGGCGAGGTGTCCGCAATGACCCATGGATGCGTCAGGAAGGTCTGCTGTATGAAGGATTGCCCTGGGCCGAGCGTATTGTAGAGCACCCGCTGTCCGGTGTAGTTCAACCAGAAGACTTGGAACGTCTGTGTCGTGCTCGTGTTCACGAAACGTACCGCCGTCGGAGTGTCGCCGTTGATGGATTTGATGTGCCCTTCGTAGCTGCACGACTGCGGCTGCAACTGTTGAATCGCGCCGAACTGATACAGCTCCGACGTGGCTTGCACCGACCTGGCTTGCACCCCGGTGTTTCCGTACCCTCCTGAGACCAAAACCTTGCCGGTCGGCAGCAACGTCGCGGTATGAACAGTGCGCGCGGTGGTCATGCTGCCGGTGGCGGTGAAGGTCCCGGTCGCAGGGTCGTACAGCTCCGCACCGGCTAAGGGGTTAATACTTGAGTCCGAGCCTCCCGCAATCAGCACCAAGTTGTTCAGCAGCGTCGCAGTGTGAATGTAGTGCTCGGTGTTCAGGTTGCCGGTGGCCGTGAAGGTCCCAGTCGCGGGATTGTACAGTTCGGCATTGGCTAAGGCATGGCTGGAAGAGCCAAAGCCTCCCGCAATCAGCACCAAGCCGTTGTTCAGCAGCGTCGCCGTGTGCTCAGTTCGTCCAGTGGTCATGCTGGTGGTGAGAGTAAAGGTCCCGGTCGCGGGATCGTACAGCTCGGCACTGGCTGTGACAGTAGTAATCTGTACGCCTCCCGTAATCAGGACCAAGCCGTTGCTCAGCAGCGTCGCCGTGTGTTGCCAGCGCGCGCTGTTCAGGACCCCTGCGGCGGTGAAGGTCCCGGTCGCAGGGTCGTACAGCTCGGCACTGGCTAAGGGAAGGCCCGGAGAGCCCAAGCCACCTGCAATCAGCACAGTTCCATTGGGCAGGAGGGTCGCGGTGTGATAGAACCGCGAGGTGGTCATGCTGCCGGTGGTGGCGAAGGTCCCGGTCGCAGGATTGTACAGCTCGGCACTGGCTGAGAAGTTGCCACTGGAGTCTACGCCTCCCGCAATCAGCACCTGTCCGTTGTCCAGCGGCGTCGCCGTGTGATAGTAGTGCCCTGTGTTCAGGTTGCCGATGGCGGTGAAGGTCCCGGTCGCGGGATTATACAGCTCGGCACTGGCTAAGGAAACGCCGGAAGAGCCCGCGCCGCCGGCGATTAGGACTAGTCCGTTGCTTAGCAGCGTCGCCGTGTGAAGTTCGCGCGCGGTGTTCAGGCTGCCGGTGGCGGTGAATTCCTGCACCAGGAACGGTGGGTTAGTTGGGTAGAAGATCTCGGCGTTCGTAACTGTCGTGGACCCATTGCTACCGCCAGTGAGAAGAACGGTACCATCCGGGAGCAGCGCCTCCCGCTCCGCAAGCTGCGGTACAATCAGTCCAGCAGACCGGAACCCGCCGCCGGCGGGGTCGTAAATGTCGGCGCTTCCGCCAGCACTACCATCGGCGATGAACACGCTTCCATCCCCAAGCACGGTGGAAAAGTATCGAACGCGCGGTTGTGTCATGCTCCCGGTTGGACTGAAGGTTCCGGCTGAGGGATCGTAGAGCTCCGCCGTCGCGGTCGCTCCTGTAGGGGCCGTCCCTCCGGCGACAAGAACCTTGCCGGTGTACAGAACAGCCGAGGCGTGGTTTCCCCTGGCTGTCGCCATGCTTCCCGTGCCTGAAAAGCTATCTGTTCCAGGATCATACAATTCGGCGCTTGCGAGCGAGACACCATTCGCGTCAAAGCCACCCGTGACCAGCACTTTCCCGTTGGGAAGCAAGTTGGCGTGGTGAATCTGGCGTGTGGTGCTCATGACTCCCGCTGAGGCAGTGAACGAATTTGTGGCCGGGTCGAACAGCTCCGCGCTCGCCACAGTCGTCGTGAAGGTGTTGTTCCCGCCGGTGAGCAAGACTTTTCCATTGGGTAGGAGTGTGGCCGCGTGCTCGGAACGCGGGGAGGTCATAGAGCTCGCGACCAGCGTGAATGTGTTCGTCGCGGGATCGAACAGCTCCGCGCTCGAGAGGACTGTCGTGAAGTTGAACCCACCAGCGATCAGGACAAGCCCGTTTGGAAGGACCGTGACGGAAGGATCGATGCGAGCGACGTTCATGCTCGATATCGGGGTGAACATTCCAGCGACAGGATCGTAAATCTCCGCGGAGGTAAGGGCATTCGCGGCGCCGCCGGCGATCAGAACCTTCCCGTTGGGCAGCGAGACCGCGATATGGCCGTTGCGCGCAACTGCCATGCTGCCGGTCTCGCAGAATCCCCTAATGCTAAACGGGTTCGACGTCGCGGACACGCTGGGGTTGGACGTGGCAGTGGCCACGCCCGTGTAACCTTGCCCGCCGCGGTTGCTGGTGATGCCCGAGAAGGTGGCCAGACCGTTTGCATCTGTGACGGCGGTGAGCGTACCGGAGAGCGTAGCGGCGGGGCAGGGTCTCGCTCCTAAGCTGGCGGCAAGCTCCGCGCCGGCGATGGGGGCGTTGTTCGCGTCGAACAGTTGCACCACGGCCTGCGGGCCGCCAGATCCGCCCTGCATCTGGCCGGGCTGGATGATGAAGAGGATGTGAGCGCCCGCCGGCACGCTTGTGGTGGACGTTGGGCAGAAGCCATTCACGTTGAACGGTTGCGAGACCGCCGACGCGCTGCCCGCGCTGGCCAGCAATGTGTAGCCGAGTTGGCCGCGATCGATCGACAGGTCAAAGAAAACTGCATTGCCGTTCGCGTTGGTAATGCCATTTAGCGTCCCGCTGAGCACGGCAGTCGAGCACGGCGGCGGGCCATTGAAGCTGATCGCCACCGAGACGCCTGGGATCGGCGCGTTGTTGGCGTCAGTGACGTGCACGCGAATCGGGCTTCCGGTAAGAATCTGCCCACCGACCGAATTCTGCGGCTGGCTCAGGAACGTGACTGTCGCAGGAACAGCCGTCGTCCCCGCCGCAAAAATGTCCATCACGTAATATTGCGTGGCCGTCTGGGCCGGGTTTGAGGAATCCGAAACGGATTCGGAGAAGGTGTAGTGGCCCGCCAATGTCGGTGTGCCCGCCAGCGCGCCGCTGTGCGAATTCGCCGCAGGCTGCTGAATCGCCAGCCCCGGCGGGAAAGCAGCAGTCGCGGGCGAGAACGTTAAGGGCAGCGTTCCCCCGCTCGTGCTGATCGCTGCGTTGTACGGAGTTCCTACCATGCCGCTTGGAAGCGAGGTCGTGGTGATGAACAACGTGTCAACCGCGATTGTCAGCGTCTGCGTCGCGGTCTGCACTGGCGTGGAAGAATCGTTGACGCTTACCGTGAAGGTGAACGATCCCGCGGAACTCGGTGTTCCGCTCAGGATCCCGTTGCTGCTCAATGCCAGGCCCGGCGGCAGCGCGCCACGGGTCACCGTAGTGTTATAGGGCAGCGTGCCTCCCGTAATCGGCAAGGGCTGACTGTAAGGCCTTGCGGCGCCCGCGGCAGGCATGGTGTTCGAGGTGAATGCGAGCGGCGTGAGCGACACATTGATGGTGAACGACGCCGTCGCTGTATTGATCCCATCGGTCACTTGTACAGTGAAGGTGAAGGAGCCCACCGCAGTGGGAGCTCCAGACAGAATTCCGGTTGAGCTAAGAGTGATGCCGGATGGTAACGTGCCGGAAGCCAGCGACCACGTGAGTGGTCCAGAGCTGCCCTGTTCGAGCAAGAGTTGAACGTACGGCTGGCTGATGAACCCGTTGGGAACAGAGGTGGTGGTAATTACGACTGGCGTTTGGGCTACCGGGTTGAAATAAACCTCCGTATTCGCCAAGACATTGACGCCGTCGTCGCCTCCGGAAAGCAGAACATTCCCGTTGGGCAGCAGCAGCGTTGCTGCGGGCAATTCCCGACCGGTTATCAACCCTCCAGCAGATGTAAATGTCCCTGAGGTCGGCGAATAGAGTTCCGCGGGCGCGGCCGCGATCACACCGTTAAAACCATTGATGCTGCCAGCTTGCAGCACTGTGCCATCGGGAAGCAGGGTAGACGTGTGCCGGGCGCGCGGCGTATTCATACTGCCGGTGGGAGCAAAGGTATTTGTGTTCGGATCAAAGATTTCGGCGCTGGCAACAGACGGGCTCGTATTGTCTCCGTTGAACCCCCCTGCGATCAGGACGGTGCCATTGGACAGCAGCGTCGCGGTGTGCTTGAACCTAGGACTGTTCATGTTTCCAATCGCAGTGAACGCGCCGGCCCCTTGATTTGCAAAAGGATCAAAAATCTCTGCACTCGAAAGTGCGAAGAAGTTTTGCTGAGCGTCGCGTCCACCGGTGACCAGAACTTTCCCGTTCGGCAGCAGAGTCATCTGGTGACGGCCACGCCCCTGGTTCATATTGCCTGTAGGAGCGAACAAGCCTGTAGCCGGATCATAGATTTCGGCCGTGTTGCTGGCGACTTGGGTGTTGAACCCACCGCTTACGAGCACCCTGCCATCCGCTAGCAGGACTGCGGCGGGAAGCCCTCTCGGCTGAGACATGCTTTCGGTGGGGGTGAAGGTTGTTGTGGCGGGGTCGTACAGTTCAGCAGTAGCCAGAATACTGACGTTGCTGAAACCTCCGATCAACAGCACCTTGCCATTGGGAAGCACGATGCTGACATGATTCGCTCGGCCGTTGGGATCGGTTAGATTGCCAGTGGGTGAGGTAAATCCAAGTGCCGGGTCATAGAGTTCGGCGGTGTTCAGCGCATTGCCAAGGTTGCCAACGCCTCCGGCAATCAGCACCTTGCCGTTCACGGAGCTTGCTGTATTTACCGTAATCGCTACGCCGAAATCCCCGTTCGGGTCAGAATTGTCAGCATAGAAAATATCCGCAACGGCAACGAACAGGTAGGCTGCCCCGGCTGGCACCGTCACTCGTTCTCCGAACAGTGCGAAATCCTGCGGTATGTCCGTAGGCAAGTTTCCGCCCGAGGTTGGGGCTGTGTTGCAAGGAAACGCCGTCGTGAAGTTGGGAGCTATTGCGCCCGGAACTCGATTGATCGCTCCTCCCGTGGGAAGCAACGTGTTTGAAGAGCTGAAGACGCCGCAGGCAAACGGGGTGAATAACTCGCCGAAGCAGAATTGACCTACCCCGCACGCATTCTCATCTCCCACGGACACTCCGGAGATCACATCACCTGGCTTAATCCCCAAGGAAGCTAGCGAGACTATCAGCGGTGGGTTCGGCGCGTCACCTGGGTCCGTAAGAAGATACGTGCCCCTTGGGTCCACGGGTAACTTGATTGTGGATTGGGCCGTGCCTAACAGGTCCTGGGTGTGTCCTTCGCGCGGAGTTGAAAGATTTCCTGAAGCGCAGAATCCTTTCACGGAGAACGGCCCTGAACTCCCCGAAGCGCTGCCGGTACTGGCCATCAACGCATAATTGAACCCGCCGCGATCGATCGACAAATTCGAGAACGTCGCCTGCCCTGCCGCGTTGGTCACAGCCGTCAATGCTCCGCTGAGCGTTGCTACTGAGCACGGGAGCGGGATGTTGAAGATGCCGCTGAGAGTCATCGCAACCGTCGTTCCCGGAATCGGCGTGTTGTTCGCGTCGGTGACTTGCACGACGATTGGGCCGCCGATCAGCGTCTGCCCTCCCACCGAAGTCTGCGGCTGGCTGACAAACGTGACATTCGCAGGCACCGCGCTCCCAGCCGGTGCGATCGTTACCACATAATTCTGTGTCGCGGTTTGCTGCGGGTTGGAGCTATCGACCACAGACTCCGAGAACGTGTACGTTCCCGCCAGTGTCGGCGTCCCCGTCAGCGCGCCGCTGGTCGCAGTCGGAGGCGGCTGCTGGATCAGTAGGCCCGGCGGGAACGCGGCTGTCGTTAACGAGAACGAAAGCGGCAGAGTTCCGCCTCCGGTGTTGATCGGCGCGCTGTAGGGCACTCCCACGATCCCGTTCGGCAGCACGGTCGTCGTAATGACCAGCGTATTCACCGCCATCGTAAACGTTTGCGTTGCCGTTTTCGTGGGCGTGGAGGAGTCCGTCACCGTCACGGTGAACGTGAAGCTTCCGGTGCCCGATGCCGTTCCGTTAAGAACTCCACCGCTGCTAAGCAACAGTCCCGGTGGAAGCGTGCCGTTGGTCACCGTGGCGTTGTACGGTTGCGTCCCTCCAACCACCGGCAGCGCCTGGATGTACGGTTTGCCAACCACCGCCGTTGGCACCGCCGACGACGTGAAGACAAGCGGCGTATTAGCTACGGTCAAAGTGAAGCTGGTGCTCGTGGACTTAGCCGGTGTACTGCTGTCGGTCACCGTAAACGTGAGCGGGAACGATCCAGCGACAATTGGCGTTCCGCTCAGCACGCCCTGATTGCTGAAGCTCATGCCGGCCGGCAGCGGGCCCGTTACAGTCCACGTCAGCGCGCCTAAGCCACCCTGCTCGAGTAGAATCTGCGTGTAGGGCTGCCCAGTAGATCCATTGGGAAGCGAAGTCGTCGTAACAGCGAGCGTAGCCAGAGGCGCGGTGCTGTAGTAGATCTCCTGAGTGGCGGTCGTATTGATGCCGTCATCGCCACCTGAAATAAGTGGGTTGCCATTCGGCAGAATGACCGCTTGCGCGAATTCGCGCCCCAACGTCAACGTACCAGTTGCGCTAAATGTACCTGTCGCGGGATTGTAGATCTCGGCAGTCTGCAGCCCCGGTGTTGTGTTTCCCTCATCTGGAACGCCGCCCGCGACCAGAACCGTGTTATTCGGCAGAAGTGATGCCGTGGGGTGCGCTCGCGAAATACTCATGCTGCCCGTTAGCGCGAAAACATTCGTGGCAGGATCGAAGATCTCAGCGCTCGAAGCTGTCGTTCCGGTCTGATAACTGGCGAAGCCGCCGGCCAGGAGTACAGTGCCGTTTGGCAGCAGCGTGGCTCTTCCTTCGTCGCGAGGGCTGTTCATGTTGCCGATCGAGGTAAATGCGCCTACCCCGTTATTTGCTGTCGGATCGAAAATCTCCGCGCTCGCCAGAGCAAAAACCGGAGGACCGCCAAAGGTGCGCCCACCGGCGACCAGTACGGTCCCGTTCGGCAAAAGGGTCATTGTGTGCCGCGCACGCGCTTGATTCAGATTGCCTGCGGGACTAAACACACCTGTCGCGGGGTCGTAGATTTCAGCGCTACTCAAGGTTCCGCTGGTGGAATTACGGCCACCACTCAGCAGCACTTTTCCGTTTGCCAGGAGAACTGCGGTCGGCCGGTCTCGTGGTTCACCCATGCTGCCACTTGCAGCGAACGTTCCGCTGGCCGGATCATACAATTCAACCGTTGCCAAGGCGCTGCTAGCGCTGTCCGAGCCACCGAGCAGAAGCACCTTGCCGTCAGGAAGAACGACGCTAGCTTGAAGCGCGCGCCCGTTAGGTGCGGTCAGGTTTCCAGTAGGAGATACGGTGCCAGTTGCGGGATCGTAGAGCTCGGCGGTGTTCAGAAAGTTGCCGCTCATGTTTGCCCCGCCGGCTATCAGTACCTTGCCGTTCCCAAGCAGAACGTCCGTATCTATTTCGCGCGGAGTGGACAGACTTCCCGTCGCGCAGAACCCATTGACGGTGAACGGGTTGGAAACAGCGGTAACGGTTCCAGCCGTTGCCGCGAGCGTGTAGTTGTTCTGCCCACGGTCAATAACCAAGTTTGAGAAGGTTGCGATACCGCTGCCGTTTGTAGTCGCTGTAAGCGATCCGGAAAGAACAGCCGCAGGACATGCCTGGGTTCCGAAGCTCATCGCGATCAAAACATTCGGGATCGCCGCTCCTGTTGCAGTCAGTGTTCGTACAGTGACCGCAGGCGAGATCGTTTGGCCTCCGATTGTGCCAGCAGGCTGCGTGACGAATTGGATTTGAGTTCCCGCTGGCACCGGATTAGTGATGAGGATCGTGTACGGCGCGGAAGCGAACGCGCCAAAAGCGTCGGTGACCCTAACGATGAAGTTGTACGTTCCCCCTACGGTCGGTGTGCCGGCCAGGAGTCCGCTTGTTCCATCGGTGAAAAGGGTCAGACCTGGTGGCAGGGTGCCCGTGCTAGACCATCTATAGAACGAGACGCCGCCCGTAGCGGAAAACGTCTGAGTGTATGGAGAACCGCTTTCTCCCTCCGGCAGTGCAGGCGAAGGCGTGGTGATTACGACAGGAGGCACAATCGTGATGGTCAAAGCGCGCGTCGCGATGTGCTGAGGGGCGCCCGTGTCCATAACCTGCGCCGTAAAGGGAAAGCTCCCCGCCTGCGTCGGAGTCCCAGTAATCGCGCCGGAGGCCGCATTCAATTGGAGACCAGCAGGGAGCGAACCCGCCGCAATCGTCCAATTGCGAGCCCCAGTATTGCCACCAATCGACATCAAAACTGTGTTGTAAGGTTGCCTGACCTCCCCTAGGGGCAGCGAAGCCGACGTTGATGTGACGATTAGACTGATCGGCGGCGTAAAGATGCCCTGCTTGACGTCCACGGTGTTGACGCTCTGCGATACCGCGACAGGACTAAGGTTTGGCAGAACCAGGCTCTCCACCTGCGCCAAACTCAAGTTCGTGCGCAGGGTAATCTGTCCGGAATCACCCGGGGCTAGATTGAGTGTCGGTGTTTGCAGTCCAAGATTTGCCACACCGGGGTTGCCAAGTTGATTCGGGCTCGTTACGAAAACCGGGTTCGTAATGTTCGCGACGATGACATTCGTGGGTACTTGCTGGAGCTGGCATCCGACAGCTTGCTGTGTGAAATAGAGCTTGCTCAGAATGATCTGAAATTGTGTGCCTGCCGGTAGGGTCCCCGATTGGAAGAATTGAACGGTGTAAGATGCGCTCGTATTTCCTTCGTTTGTGATTGTATAGCTCGCGTCCGTCAACGCTTGATTGGCCAGGCCCGGGTTGGCGACTCCTGGATTGGCCAGGCCCGGATTGGCCACGCCGGGATTGGCGACGCCGGGATTGAGCGCGGTGATGACCTGCGGATTGGCGACGCCCGGATTGGCCACCCCGGGGTTGGCTACACCCGGATTGGCGACTCCTGGACTTGCCGTGCCGGTGTTCGCCACGCCAGGATTTGCGACTCCAGGATTATAGAATTCATTGATCGAAATCTGATTTGCACCCACGGTGGCGCTGTCGGGGTTAGCGAGCGCCGGGTTGGTAGGGTCGGGGTTGAGAAGAACGGAGCCGCCAAGTGGTGACGACGCACCGTCATTCTCGGTGGCGTTGATCAGCACGCTGGGGAACACTACTCCGCTGCCAGCATTCGCCACAACGAAAACGGGAAATGATTGCGACGAGAAGGCATTCACTTTGACGGTTTGCGCGACTTGCTTGCTGAACTGTTGAAAGGAAGCCGTGGCGCTGAGAGGCTGGGTGGGAATAGTGACGAGAAAACTCCTGGCCGCGTTGGTCGCATTGCGTAATTCGACTACGAATTCGCGCTGAACCGGTTGCCCATCAGGCGTGAGCACCGGCTTTGATGTTTGCGGCGAGGTCAGAATCACGCCGGAACTGATCTCCGCCGTATACACGTTCTGGTTACGCATGCCCGTCTGTCCGGCAAGGCAGGCAGGCGGGTTGGCTGTAGGATCAAATTTACTTGGCTGGCTGCCAGGATTTGAGGCCGAAATGGGCGGTGTGTAGTGCTGCCAATTGCCATCCGCCGGGGGAATCACATCTCTGTTGTCGGTCCAAGCGGTATGGAACACGGCGGTTCCCGTGGCAGCGACGTTGAAAGTCCAACCACCGTTTCCCGTTGGGACGATCTGCGGAGTACCCGTGACGTCGATGTAGTCGCCCATAAAAGGCGCAGTTCCGTCTACGAAAAGAGGCAGATTGGGCACGTTGTATTGCAGTTGCTCGACATCCGGAAAGAGTGCTGGGACCGATCCGAATTCATAACGCGAAACTCTGAAAGTCTTGAACGAAGGAAAGGTCCCAGCCTGCAGATCCGCCTGCGCCGCCATGAGGTCAATGGTGTGCCGGCGTACAGCGAGCGGCGGATTTGAATCGCCGATATTTGGAGAGAACACTGCAGGATTGTTGTATGGATTGGGCGGAGCGAGTTCGCCTTCCAGCGTGCGGTTCTCGAAATATTGCCCCCCCAAAGCGCATGGGAGTATGACCATTGGATCGCAAGCCGGGTTGGGCGAGGGCACGTATATGCCCGCCGTGTGGTCCTGACGAAGATCGTAATAAGCCAGCACCAGTTTGCCAGCTGCAAAACTCAAGCTCGGCATCAACTGGCTTCCACGCCCAGAAAGATTCGAGAACGCGTTGTCGTTGTCGTCGGTCACCGGTCCGATATCAACCTTAGCAATGCTGCCTGGCTGGATAGAACGACCACCGGGCGCGATGCCCATCATGATTTTACCGTCGCCGTTGGCGTCCCGCTGGGACCATGCGACATAGACTCGGCCGCCCGAGTCCACCGTCAACGCCGGGTATCCATTGCTCCGGAACGATGTGCTTGTGAAAATCTGATCAAAGGGGCATCCGACGCCACCCGGATTCTGGATACAGGAATTGGGGAACATGACCACCGCGAACGGCGTACCCCAATGCGCGCCCCCGTCCGCGGACTTCGCCAGGAAGATGGCGGGTGGTTCATCGGGGTCATTGGCAGATGCGAAGCGGCGCCAGGCGACATAAACTGTGGCCGGCTCGCTGGGCGGAACGCTGGGGTCGATCGCGATCACGGTGCCTTGATGTTCCCCATCGCCGAAAGGCTCATCATTTCGGCTGAGGATCACGGGAACGCTCCAAGTCACGCCGCAGTCTAGCGAGCGCCTGAACAGGATTTCAGAAAACTGTTTCGCTCCGCTGCCCACAAAGGATGTGGCGGTAACGTAGACCGGTCCCGCGGGAACTGTTTGAGTGATCGTCTTTCCGTCTTGATTGACGGAAAAAGTGCAAGTGGAATGGCCGCGCGGAATGTCGACTGCCAACCAGGGCTTATCGAGGAAAACGTCGGGAGTGCCTCTGCCGATGATCTGTGTGTCGATGTACTTGATAGTGTCGCGCGGCGCAAGATTTGTGATCGAACCGTTCTCAAAGGTTGCGCTGCCGTTTTCCTTATTGTTGAGGTCGATGAACCGTGCGATGAACACGGCGCTCAACGGCTTGCTGCCGCGATTGTAGGCAATACCCGTGTAATAGAAGAGCCCGTTTGTACCCGCACGCACGGTCGGATCCGAGGCCGCTTGAAAGCCATGGATGGGAGAAGCCAATCCTTCGCTCGACCCGTCCAGCGGGAATCCAGGCAGCAACGTACTTTGCCATCTCCGGCCAGCATCGAAGGACTTGAAGAGTCCGAGCCAGGCGTCCCCGCGCTCGTCAATTCCGAGTAGCCCCGGAAGATCCACGGTGCGGTAGTCGTTTGCGCCGGCCAGAAGGTGGGAAGGATTCCGCGACGACACTGCGATGGAAGGCTCGTTTTGCCGTTGCAGGAAGGGATCTCCATTGGTCCAGTTGGTGCCGGAAACCATATTGACGTTTTGTCCGGATACCTGCGCACTTGTCGGGGCGCCGGTGATTGCCGCGCAAATAGTGGCAATTAGGACGACAATTCCCAGATGAAAAGATGTGCTTTTGCTTCTTGAGCTCCATAGAAGGGCAAGCAAAGCGTGGCTGGTGGATGCGCGCATGGTCGCCTCCGATTGCTTTTATGAACGGCACCATTGCGATCCGGGGACAAAGGATCGCACTCCACTCGTCGAATGTTCCCGGGCACTGAGTCGTTCCGGAAGTGGGGACCGAACCAATGAATCTGGCTGGGAGTCTCCTCCCGAAGTCGGTTTTCGTCAAGCCCTCGGGGATAGACGTTATTGGACCTATTACGAAGAGGTCTCCGCATGGTCAAGAGGCTTCTTGTCGTTACAAGCAGGTGCCCGGAGCCGCCATTCGCTATCACTGAATGAGGGCTGCCGAAGAATCAAACGAGTCGCGTGCCTGCAAACGATCCGTCCTGAGAAACGACATTCAATGAGAGTGGACGAGAGTCGGCCGAATCGCCGACCGTACTTGGTTGGTTTATTTGAATGAATAAGTCGATGGAGGAGCAATTGATGTAAAAAAGCTGAACTCAGCGATCGCGCTGATTCAGAAACAACCGAGGACAGTGCCTTTAGAGGATGTTGGGATTGTCATCCAACGGCTGACATCCGTTGGCCGCTGTGCCGCGATTCCAACGGCTCGCCCGGGTTAAACTGCCCTCTTATTGCCCCAGTCCGTTCTATGTAAGTTCTTACCGATCCGAAGGTTAGATCAAGGAGGCGATGGGGTGCGAATCCACCAGCGATATGGAAACAAAGGAGTTTTGCGGTGCAGCCTGGCCTTCTAAGTAATTGAAAGGAAAGAGAGGGAATTCTTAGTGCCCCCTTATTGCCCCTAGAAATCTGCTGTGAAGTTGGCACAAATTTTATTTTTCGAAAAATGTTACTCCAACATATCGATCGAGAGTTTCTCCCCCTGTGCGGATCAGGACGGCTCAATTTAGAAGCCAGACGAACAGTTCGGTGACAGCTTCCGTGTAGCCGACGTCCGGGAAGTTGGCCTGATCAGTCAACACAAGCGCGTTTGGTCGGTACTAACCCGACCGGCGAGCTGATAACCTCCGGGTTGCCCGTTAGAACGTAGTCGCTGGCGCGACGGACGCTTCGCGTGCTATGCTCCTTACGTCATGCTGCAAAGTAGAGCTTTTAACTGCGATTTTCGGTTTCTTCTGATTTTCCTAAGCCAAGCAAAAT
>Ga0137407_10001342_pt1 | contig 15982 bp, 16 predicted proteins | sample CZOMad2_2_16fung_FD_108410 | JGI IMG/M metagenome (GOLD analysis project Ga0137407, IMG submission 108410) | Vadose zone soil fungal communities from Angelo Coast Range Reserve, California, USA - CZOMad2_2_16fungal (Illumina Assembly) | ecosystem: Environmental > Terrestrial > Soil > Vadose... | reverse complement strand
GCGACCAGCTCGCCGCATTCGAGCGGATCGCCTATGCGGGAGAGCGCCGAGGCATCGGTGTAGCGGCGTTGGTGATGCTCGGGAATCGTCGATCGCATGCCGCTGTCGAAGATGCCCGCAGCGACGGCGGTGACGAGGATCCCGTAGGGTCCGACTTCGTGGGCCAGGCTGCGCGTCAGCCCTTCGATGGCTCCCTTGCTCGCGGCGTAGTGGACGGGTCCGGGGACCGCGCGCGACCCGGCGATCGAGCTGATATTGACGATCCGTCCGTATTTCTGCCGGACCATTCCTCTCAGGACGGCGCGGCAGGTGCGGAACGCGGCCAGCACGTTGAGCTCGATCACGTCCGCGATATCGTCGTCTTCCAGGAGAACGAACGGCACGGCTTCACTCACGGCCGCGTTGTTGACCAGGGCATCGACCGCTCCCCACTCGCTCTCCACGGCCGCGACCATCTGGTCCGCGGCGGCACGCTCGCGCAGGTCGCCGCGCAGGGAGAGGCACGCGGCGCCGTGCTCGCGCACCATTCCTTCCGTGGTCGCTGCACCCGATTCGTTGGCGTTCCACGTGAACGCGACGCGCGCCCCTTCGCGAGCCGCCACTACGCAGATCGCTCGGCCGATCCCGCTCGAGCCCCCGGTGACCAGTACCCGCTGGCCGGTCAGGAGGCCTGACTCAGCTTGGGGAGACATCCCACTCCACCGAGCGTTCGTAGCCGTCGCCGCCGACCCTAATCTGAGCGACGGTTCCGCCTGCCGCGCGACACGCTGCGACGATGACCCCTGTAGCTGCCTCGGTGCTCCCGTCGCCCACCAGGCACAACGCCGGCCCATCGTAGCCCCACGAGCGAGCGATCACGCGTGGGATCGATGCTGGGGTGATCTCGAGGACGGCGTGAGGAAGCAGCCGATCCCCGAGCATGCCCGAGGTCGGCGGGACGAGCGGCGCCTCAAGCCGGACCAGCAGGATGTCGGGGGGCGTGGCCGGCCGGACCCGCGGCGCTTCCGCAGCGATCTTGCGGAGCACTCCGTGAGCGGCCGGCTCCGTCGCCGGCAGCGGCCGGTAGCCTGTCTGGGGCCACGGCGTTGACGGTTCCTGTCCAACGCCCACCTCCGTTCCAGCGCAAGCGCCGCTCAAGGCGCGACAAATCACCAGAGCGCGCTGCCCCGAGGGCATGCGGTCCGCCAGCGGACGGCCGCTGCCGGTCGTTCCTCGTGGCATGCGGAGCGCGGGCGGCAAACTGCCGGCTTGCTGCGCGAGCGCCGCGAGGCTCAACGACAGCAATCCGGATGCCCCTAGGGTGTGGCCGAAATGCAAGGCGGGCGTCGTGATCGGCGTCCGGCGGTCGGGGAGTGCATCGAGTGCGGAGAGCTCGACCGCGTCGACCGCCCATGGTCCCGTGCCCTGTCCGACTACGACGGAGTGCGACCGGGACCGGAACGCCGTTGCGACGTCGCGCAGGCCGTCTCCGGCGTCGAGATCCTGCCTCAGCACCGGTACCCCGGCCTGGACTCCAGGCTCACCGCCGCCGTTGCCGGTGATGCGCAGCGCGACGGCGGCTTCGCCGGGGATGAACCCTTGGCTGGTCGCCTGCCACGGCGTCGCGGGATGAGGGGCCAAGACCTTCAGCGTCTCGAAGTTGTCGTGATTGGAGGGCGAGAGAATGTCAACGGCGAGGACGACGACCTCGCTGACATCTCTGGTCAGCAGTCGAGCGGCGAGAAACAAGGCGTGCAAGCCCGACGCGCACGAGCCGCTGACGATCGGCACGGGTTGCCCCGCCCATGGCGTGCCGGCGAGGAGCCGGCGCGCATCGAAGGCGCTGAGCCAGCTCGCGGTGTCGCTCGAGTGAGCGCCTCCGTTACACGAAGCCACCACGAGCGGTGTGCCGCGCCGGGGGGATCGCAGGCACTCACCGAGCGCAGCCTGGGCCAGCGCCCGCCATCGATCAGGTCCCTCGAGTTTGTGCGAGAAGCCGCGTGCCGGGTGACACACGCGGCACTGAGCTCGGGCGTGCAGGGGCCACGGCACGCGCTGGGGAGGTGTAGGGGGCCCGCCCGACAGGATTTCGGCGGCGGATCCCTGAGCCGTCGCGAGACCGAGGGAGGCGATGGTGATGCTCATATGAGGCCTGCTGCGCGGCAGTCAATTCGTCCCAGATGGTTCCCGCCTGTGCTGTACCCGCAGTGAAACCCATCAGCAGAGCCAAGAGCTCAGTCATGGTTTTTCGCCTAAGGTGAGGGAATATCCCTGAGCACCGCACGCAGTCAAGGTAATTTGGAAACAGTGCGTCATGGCTCTCCTCTCGTCCCGCTACCGGCGGCTGTTCCTAAGTTGGGAGGGCCGATCATAGCGGCGGACTGTACCCACCCGTATGTTGACGGTGTTTGGCCGATGGCCCTGTGCAGCCATGCTGGCCCTCTCACCCTTTCGCTCTGACGCCTTCGTTCCGACGCCTCCCCGAATCTGAGATCGCCGATCCGGTGTTCGCGCGGGTCATGCTCGCTTGAATCTCGCTTGATAGGGCGAGCGCCTATTCCGCGGCGAATCCCCATGGAGGAACGTATGCGCACGGGCTTCCTGACAGCGATCCTCGTTTCGGCTTCACCCGTCATCGTTGCCTGTGGAGGCGAGAAGGGTGCGACCCAGCCGGCCGTCACGCTGACGTTCACCGCGGTGAGCGCCGGTGTGTACCACACTTGCGGGCGCACGGCTGTGGGCGCCGTCTATTGCTGGGGCGACAACTCCTCCGGCCAGCTCGGCGACGGGACCACGACCAATCGATTGACCCCAGTGCTCGTGGCGGGCGGCGTGAGCTTCGCCGCGGTGAGTGTGGGCTCCTACCACACCTGCGGGCACACGGCCGCGGACGCGGACTACTGCTGGGGCGACAACTCCTCCGGCGAACTCGGCGACGGGACGACGACCAATCGGTTGACCCCAGTGCTCCTGGCGGCGGGCGTGAGCTTCGCTGCCGTGAGCGCCGGCGGCGGCCACACCTGCGGGGTCACGGCCGCAGGCGCTGCCTATTGCTGGGGCGCGAACGGCGACGGCGAGCTCGGCGACGGGACCACGACTAGCCGGTCGACCCCGGGGCTCGTGGCGGGCGGCGTGAGCTTCGCTGCGGTGAGCGCTGGCGGCTTCTCCACCTGCGGGCTCACGGCCGCGGGCGCCGCCTATTGCTGGGGCCACAATAGTGACGGTCAGCTCGGCGACGGGACTACGACTGAGCGGTCAAGCCCAGTGCCCGTGGCGGGCGGCGTGAGCTTGGCCGCGGTGAGCGCTGGCAGCCACACCTGCGGGCGCACGGCCGCGGGCGCCGCCTATTGCTGGGGCGACAACGCCTGGGGCCAACTCGGCGACGGAACCACGCCTGACCGGTCGAGCCCGGTGCTCGTGGCGGGCGGCGTGAGCTTCGCCGCGGTGAGCGCCGGCGGCCAGCACACCTGCGGGATCACGGCCGCGGGCGGCGCCTATTGCTGGGGCTTCAACCGCGACGGCCAGCTCGGCGACGGGACCGCGAGCGGCGAGCAGCGGACCCCGGAGCTCGTGGCGGGCGGTGTGAGCTTCGCCGCGGTGAGCGCCGGCGGCTTGCACACCTGCGGGGTCACGGTCGCGGGCGCCGCCTATTGCTGGGGTTACAACGGCAAGGGACAGCTCGGCGACGGGACCACGATCAATCGGCTGACCCCGGTGCGCGTGGTGCAGTGACGGGAGTCGAGCGGGACGGCGGACGAGAGCGGGGAAAGCGTCGAATCAGGGCTCCGTCATCCAGGCGAAGGGAGTCGGCGGCGGCGGCCGTACGGGCAAAATCAACCTGCTCAAGGATGCTGCGGTATTCGGCGCTGTGGAAGGGATTTGAACTGATCGAGCCTCTGACAACAGTTCGCGAACTGTTCAGGGAAGATCCTTTCGCGCCTTAGCGCCGGCACTGGCGCGTGATGGAGGCCCTCGGGCTTACCTGGGATCGGGTTGATTGGGAGCGTGAGGGGATTCGGCTCTCCGCCCGCCAGACCATAGGGAAAGAAAGCGCGGTTGTTCCCCTTCGGCCTAGCCCCGGACTTGAAGAGCGTGCTGGAAGTCGCGTGGCAGGGCCGCGAAGGTGCATTCGTGTTCCAGCGGAACGGGAAGCCCATCGCTTACACAACGCTCGTGCATAAGTGGCAGGCGGCTACGAAGCGGGCTGGTTGCGAGGGACGCCTGATCCACGATCTGCGGCGCACCGCAGCACGGGATTTCCGTACGGCGGGGGTGGACGAGGGTACGATCATGGCGCTGTGCGGGTGGAAGACGCGGGCCATGTTCGACCGCTACAACATCGTCAACGACGCCGATCTCGCCGCGGCCGTGGCCAAGCGGTACAATGGCACAGTTGCGGCACAGTCCGAGGGTTCACCAGCAGGCCCCGAACCAGGTAAGTTCAAGCGCTGCATAACCCGGCGCCGTAGCCAAGTGGTAAGGCAGAGGTCTGCAAAGTCCCTCTGCCTTTTTCCTTCTCAGTCCGTGGACGTCCCAAGTAGTTCGTGGGAGGCGCTGTTGTACTCTCGCGCCTTTCCGGATGCGTCAGGCTAGTCGTCGAAAGTCCGTGGGCGACTGCCCCCAATTATGCCCCCAGCGCCACGCTGTCTCTGGAGCGAGCCCCGTGGCTAGTGACGAGGCGCAGGATGCCTGCTTGCCGCCGCTTCGCTAATGATGCGCTCCGCGTAGCCCTCCAGTTCACCCTCAAGAGCGCGTCGTAGGTCGCTCCCAGTCCGATAGTCTCTCTTGTAGGGGCCCCTGGTAAATCGCCCTTGAGTTGCCAATGTGTGAGTCTTCTTTGGAATCCCCTGCCTTGGTTCCGTGTAGACAGCGAAAACCTCGGCGCCACGATCTTTGAGGAAGGACATACACGGGACGTCCGTCGGCCCGTCTCCTACATAGATCATGTCTTTGAAGGACACCGGCCGGTCATGCAGGGGAATCTGGTCATTCACGCTGTAGGGATCTCGTCCGAGTTCCTTGGCAGAAATCCCCTTGTTTATCGCGAAAAGGAACTTCGTCTTCTCGGTGAAAGAGACGGTAGACTTGGGGAAATAAATCACATCGTCCGAGTCGTATGCGAACCGACAGGCAAAAATCTCATCAACAAAGGTGCTCTTGCCTAGGCGGCCGTTTATTCTGCTGGCGCGGATGACTTCATCGATGCCACCACTCACGATATAGATGCCGAGTGAGACCCCCTGAGTGCCAAACTTTCGGTTGATGAACTGCTTTATCTCCTTAAAGAAGGCGGGGATCCCTTTCGACAGCTTCACCAGCTTCCCGACAGCTTCGAGCGACGTCTTGGTAACAGGTTTTCTAGCCTTGTTTTGCTGGGCAAAACCGATCAATCTGTTCATGAAGGCGAGGGTTGGCTCCCACCCGCGTTCCTCCATCTCCCTGATCTCCTTCCAAAAATCGTTTGGCTTAAGCCCGAGGCTGCGAAGGAGGCGAGTGGTAGTGTCCTCTGCTATTGTGCCATCACAATCAAGGACGAGAGCGATTCTCTTCGAGCTAGTCATGGGCACCGCCTGGTGATGGAGGCTCAGAGAACATGGTGAGTGTCGCTAATCTGGAGACTCATACGCGGAGTTTCCTAGGGCGTTCTTGCGGCATGATAGGGCTGTTTTGCGGCATTCCTGCGGCTTGGCGAGCGGTTTCAAGTAGGGAAAGGTGTCGCATTTTCACCCTGCGTTGCCGCAAAATCGCCCTAGCGGTCCCCTCCTTAGGCCCCATTGTCATATGTGCGTCGTAGTCTATATGGACGACTTCCACAGCGTCTGTGTCTTGCTCAGGCGGTGACAGCCAAATGCTCAGCAGGTTTGCGAAGCTCCTACTAGTTGCTACTTCAGGAGCGCCCGTGCTGCTGACTGCGTCTTTTGTCAGCTGGCTTCGGCGAGACTTCGTGCCAGTCGGCCTCTCCTTCTTGTTGATCGCAGTTGGCCTGTGCGTTCTCTGCTTCCTACTCATCACAGCTGCCTCCCGCCAACTTGAGAGGATCGCATTCAGGCTCAACTCGATTAAGACGGCAGATATGGAGATAGTCGGGTTCGTTATCGCTTATCTCTTACCACTGGCGAACAGCTCTACCACAACTATAGACCCTGCGGTTTTGGCGTTTGTGCTTGCAATCTTCGCACTCGTAGTGTGGGGCACTAACTCGTATCACTTCAATCCGTTGCTCGCGTTCTTCGGCTATCACTTCTATGAAGTAACGACGGCGGAAGCTATCACCTATGTGCTGGTCACGAGGCGTACGATGCGAGACACCACGAAGGTTCAACACGTTGTGCAACTGACTGAGTACATGATGTTGGAAGCAGGAGAGCGCTGATGAAGGTCGAGGAGAGCGTTCAGAACTTCTTCGTTTTGGTGGGCGACGAAGAGGCGCCGGTCTTGCGCATTCCCGTAACGCGGGAATTGCAAGGGCAGTTGATCACACTGTTTCGCACGCAGGGAGAAGCCTTCCTTAACGACGATCTGGACGAGGTCAATTTCGACGGCAGTTATGTCCCAGATGAGAGTGAGATACTAGTAATCAAGAATTACAAGGTCCCGGAGAACGTATGGGAGGCTGTGAGAAACCCTGCTGGCTGCAGCGAGTTGTCGATGGCCGGGAGCCTTCCAGCAATCAAGGCAGTCTTCACGGGTCAAACGGGAGCCAGTCCCGCGCTGGCAGTACAGGCCTTCGACAAGCATCAGGTCATATCCCGAAGTGGTTTGAGCATCATCAACGCTGAGGGCACCTTCAAGAAGCTTCAAGAGCCCGGCCTTATACTCGCAGATAGTCTGACCGCGTCCTTCCGTGATCGGAAGCTCTACTTTCGGAGTTATCCTCGGGTGAAGCGAATCTTTGACCTGTCCGATTACTACCGCGAAGCTACTGACAAAGAGTTAGGCGACTTTTCGAAAGCTCCGGGGGTTCACTTCCCCGATGAAGCGAGCCTTGCAAGGAATGCGGACACCTGGGTGAGGCGAAAGATTGGCTTCATCGCAGACAGCAAGATTCTGCAAAGGGAGCCTCTGACGAAGATTGCGACTGCTGCAGAGCAATTCGGCCTGACTATCGAAGTGAAGAAAGTCAAAGGTAAGAGAGTCATAGTCTTCCCGGCAGAAAAGCGCCATCTCAAGCAGTTGCTAAAATTCCTTGACGAGGACCACTACAAAGCGCCTATAACCGGGACACATTTCATCTCGAACTCGAAGCGCAGGGCAGACTAGACTGTCGCAAGTCGACTTGCGGCCTGATCTTGAGTAGGCGTGGATGAAGCGGCGAGTCAAGGAGTCGAGCATGGCACTTGGATGGTTCGAGCTAAGCACGGAGAGTACGAGGCTCGCGTCGCGGGCCCCTCAGGTGCGCGCAAGTCGGCTAGGGATCTCTTGTCCGTCTCCGGACACGGATGAGGACTAAGGCCCCGAAGTTACAGGCGCGCATAAGAGCGTCACTGCGACGTCAGGGGTATGGCCTCAGTCGCGGACGGATTGTGACGCCCGGCGACTTGGACAAGGATGGCCTTCGCACCCTACACAGTTTGGCCGTAAGGCACCAGCGAGAGCTCGCGAGTAAGTACGTCCAGCGATATGAGTCGGAATTGTTGAACTGTTTTTCTTCAGGTGCGGATCTTCTCCCCGGCAGGATATCTCCAAAGCTGATTCGAGTACAATCCGACTCTCGCGAGGCGTTGTTATTTCGCTACGCCAAGCTTCACTGGAGCGTGCCAGTATCGGCCGGTTACGGGCGTCGCGTTCGGTTCCTGGTTGTTGACGAGCAGAATGAGAGGCTGATCGGACTGCTGGGCCTTTGTGACCCGGTATACAATCTCGGCGCGAGAGACCAGTGGATTGGTTGGTCATCGGATGAACGTCGAGAGCGGCTCAAGAACGTCATGGACGCCTACGTCCTGGGCGCTGTACCGCCATACTCAATGCTTCTCTGTGGCAAGTTAGTTGCGATGCTCGCCGCCAGTGACGAGGTACGAGAAGCGTTCAGGTCTTCCTATTCTGGAAGGTCGTCACGTATTCGCAGACGACCACTCGACGCTAGACTCGCTCTTGTGACAACAAGTTCGGCTTTGGGGAGGTCGTCGCTTTACAATCGCATTCGTCATGACGGCCGCACGATGTATCAAGCGCTAGGTTTTACCCGCGGGTCTGGGGAGTTCCACTTTGCAAATGGAGACTATCGTCACATCTTCCAATATGCCATGAAGTATTGCGACGCAACCGAAAGAAAGAGTCGGTGGGGGCTAGGATTCCGAAACCGACGTGAGGTAGTGAGAAAAGCTCTAAGCAAACTCGGCCTTTCAAAGGATTGTCTATTCCACGGCATCGAAAGGGAGGTCTTCGCCGTCCCGCTCGCGCGTAATACTCGGGAGTTTCTCAGGGGTGAACACTCGAAACTCCTTTGGCACGGCTACGCTGCAGCTGATTTATTCGCGGCGTTTCGAGAGCGTTGGCTTCTGGCGCGGGCGGAGAGGGATCAGCGGTATCGCGATTGGCATCCGGAGCAATGGCGTCTCTGGCCCAAATGATCTGGAGCTGACACAATGTTTGTATGCCTTTCCGCGGGGAAGAGCGCCAGATACCGCGAGGATATTATCCGGGCTCTGGCGATGCCACGCAGTTCTCGCTTACAGTTTCGCTACGACCAGAACTTGGTCGCGCCGATAATCCGAGGTCACCTTTCGTCAGGTGTCCCCCAAGGACAGAAAGTCCTAATCGCCTATATCGATCAAGAGGACAAGTCCAAGGTTCCTGAGATCGTGCCTTGTCGCTTCGCCACGCTTTACGAGGTGGTTCCGCACGGGAGTACGGTCAGTCTTGAACTGATTCTCGGTGAATGCGCCTATGCAGAGGATCTTGGTAGATTCGATCGGGAGATCTCTGCGGAGTCAGGCAACACTTTGCCCAGGTACCAACCCGACGGCAGCATCAAGGGCGCATACTGGCTTGAACTGAGTAAGGACCTCACGACCGTCTCATCCACGACTAGCCTAGCTGACTGGGAACGGATTGTATCGCAATTAGCAAGTCATCCTCAATTCGAGGACGAGAAGTGCTTTTATACGGTGACGACCCTACAGAAGGTAGGTGAGGAGGGTGGCCAGCAGAAGGTAGGTGAAGAGGGAGGCGTGAAGGTGAAGGGGCGCATGTATGCCCTCGCGTCCGATACGGAGTACGACATTCGAATCTACCACTTCCATCCGAACAAGACTCCCTCGAAGGTGAGGCTCACGCTAACTGTTACTCCGACCCTTGCGACGGTCGTCGCTGGTGGATCACTGATCGTCGATTCGCGTTACGATCTGAAGCGTACTCGGTTGATAACAGCGCGTTTGTCCACAGCCCAGCGCGGAAGCATCATCATCACTCGGGTCGACGAGAGCACAGGGGGAGCCAGTACGCTCGACTTCGACCTGTGGATCGAGGTTGCGGGGACATTTTGGAGTACAGCGCTTAAGGGTGTTCTAGCGGGAATTCTGCTGGCCGCGCCTCAGATAATTGCTGCCCTTCAGAACCCAACCATCCTGGCGCCAAACCGCACGACCATCATAATTGCTGCGGGCGTTTTTGGATTGCTGGCCGGCGTTTTCGCAGCCTTCGCACTCAAGAAGCCGGTCTGACGGGCACAGAATGGTTGAAACGTTTGCGGATCTGCCCGACGCACTCGTTCGCGACCTTCTAGCCTGCGCAACTGGTTTAGCAGATGGTGTGCGTATCAGTCTTGGTACCCTCAGGGACTCGCGCGCCAGTTATCGCCAAATCGCGGGTGAGAAGCAGCTCATAAAGAGAAGAGCAGACTTGGATGTGCCGCGCGAGCCATCGGTTTGTGGGATCGACGGATCATACCAGCTGCACCGGCTAACATCGTTGGACTTGTGCGCGGCTGCCGCGGTTGCAGTGGAAGGGACCTCCAAGGAAGCCACACGTTATTGGCCTGAGCCTTATCACCGAATGTGGGCGTCCGGTTTGGTGCACAATACGCACACAACGGGAGGTCTACGAGCTCTGATGGTGTCTATGGAGATGGACTTGGCGACGGAGGCACCTCACGACCTCGTGCTTCTTGATGGCTCCTTCGGATCGCTCATCATCTATCTCAACCAAGGACTCGCAAAATTACAAGATGTTCCTCAACCCCTCGGTACGGAATTGCGAAGGTCTTGGGTCGAAAGAGGGATCTTAAATCGCTTGATGGCTCTGCTGAATAGTGACCGGGTCGTTGCGGTCCCGAAATTCACTTCTCGCAATGAGCTTGTAAACGGTGGGGGACTTCCATCGGCTTCTGGCGTTGACGGTCGTACCCTGGCAACGGTGATTCTTGAGCCGGGCGAATACACGAAGCCCTTGCCGGTTTATGAGAATGATGAACCATACCATTTGCCTCACGCAGTGTGCACGAAGGACGAGGAGGCAAGACTGAACGGTGTGTTAGGGGAGGTGAAGGCAACATACTTTCGACCGTTTGGCTGGGCTCCGGCCATACGCTTAGAAATATCGGGCTCAATCGCGAATAGCCTTACGCGCCTTTCCATTCTATTCGAAGGCATTACACGCCAGCTCTTCTCTCCAGCGGTTCTTGAGCCTTATCCTCTGTTCTTGGCTGATCGCATGGTAAAGAGCCTAGGAGCAGGAGTGGCAGTAATAGAACAGACTGTAATGCAGCACGTTGCTGACGCTGGAGGTGACGTGGAACTCACTATGCTGTGCCTCCAGAACTACCGCACCGAGGGTGGCCGTGGGGGCGTGTAGGAATGCCAACTGAGCGCAACTGGGACATAGCGGTCGTCGGAAGTCCATCGACCAACACTGAACTGACCATTGACCTCCTACAAGAGGCCGTCGAGGAGCGCCTTGTTGGTGCACTGGTAGCGTTCAAAACCACACAGGGTGGTGCGCCCTTAGTCTCTGTGGGGCAGGTTGTCGGGATCGAACTTCGTAACAGGTGGCATGAAGATTCGGTCTTTCGAAATCTCATAAAGCGAACCGGCGAGATTCCGCCGATCACGAATCGTCAGGATACGCGCACGGCTTCCCTTGTGGTAGGAGCCACGTTTCGGAAGACCAATGATGGCTATGATCCTGACGTGCTAGGAATGGTCCCGGCTACAGGGACTAGAGTGCTTCGCATGGACCAAGTTCTACTTGATCGACTCCTGGCGGTTTATCGCGAGGAGGTCTTTTATCTCGGTCGAGCATACGCGAATGACGTGCTCTATCCAATGTGGTTTAAGCACTTTGCCAGCGGCCCAGGGGGGGCAGGAGAAGCGTATCACACCGGAGTCTTTGGTAAGACGGGTTCTGGTAAGTCAGGTCTCGCGAAGATGCTTCTGCTGGCCTACGCGCGTCATCCGGAGCTTGGGATACTCATCATTGATCCGCAGGGAGAATTCTCTAACGAGCTAAAGGGCCAGCGAATTGGAGAGCAGAACCTTAAGGTTGATGGGGTTGTTGGAGGCCTGAGGCGGCCCATTGTACGGTATACGATCCAAGCGTTGGGGTTGGATGACTGGGATTTGTTTGAAGAACTGCTGGTGTCGATGCACTTCACTGAAAAACTCGGCATTCCAGTACGATCCGTGGATAACTCTCGCCTTGCCGCTGAGGCGATTCGGAGGCATCTAAACTCGCAACACAAACAGCTCGATTCGCTGGGCACGCAGGACATTCTTCGAGGCGTGCTTGTGGCCGTCCAAGGTTCCTGCGGCAAGATCTATTCTACAGAGACGCGTGCCGAACAGCTTAAGGAGAGGGTATCCGAAGTCCTAAGAGACGAACTGTTGCAAGTGTTTAAAGAAGGATGGGAGCCGGTGTGTTCATTGTTCGCAGCCGGTAAGGATAAACGAAGTCTATACGGGATTGTCGATGACCTCATAGGTTCTCAGGGCACCAAGAACGCCTCACGGCCACTGATTGTTGTGGACATCTCGGAACGAGGGAACCCTAAGGTTTGGAGTGAAGAGCTACAACGTCGCATCCTGGCAAATCTTCTGAATGTCCTGCACGTAAGGGCCCAGCAAACACTGGGTTCGAGTGTGGGAGCGAACGTTTTAGTTCTCCTCGATGAGGCACACCGTCATGCGCCATCTGGGCATCTTGAGTCCGGCTCACAAGCGGAAGTGTTGAGAAACGTGCTTCGAAGGGCAGTTCGTGAGACGCGAAAGTATGGAGTGGGATGGTTCTTGGTAAGTCAAACTTTGGGGGGAATAGACAACGAGATACTTCAACAGCTCCGCATACTCTTCTTCGGATTCGGACTTGCACTTGGAGACGAGTACAGGAAACTGGGTGAGTTCGCGGGGGGAGACAAACGAGCTATGGAGTTATATCAATCGTTCCGAGACCCACATAGCGCACCTAGACGTGACCTGAGAGAATTTCCATTCATGGCGGTAGGACCAGTTTCACCGCTTGCCTTCAGCGGGAGGCCGGTCTTCTTCTCGGCGTTCACTAAGCCAGAGGAATTCTGCAAGGTGAACAAACTCCCTGGAGTTTAGCGGCCGTCTCAAGCCTACAAGAGAACGCCAGGTCACCACTATCATCTGAAGCCGCCAAGCTGAAGGTCAGCCCCAGCGCTATCGCCCGCGTCAATTAGACCCGGCAGTCCGTCACAGCGGGTACCGAAGCACGATTCGTCGCCGTCCGGCACCGATTCACGGTTCACAAGGTAGGCGAGGAGAGTCACAGCCAGGCTTAGTGATCGCCTAAACGCTCCTGAGCGACCCCTCCCCATGAGCCGAGCACACGTTTGCGAACTTCGACCTACCCCCTCTGAAGGTCAGTTCGAGGGCGGGTTGTGCTGAGAGTGGCAACAATATCAGCCACTTACGCGAAAGGCCTACCTCCAATTCTCGGACGTCATGATCCCAGGCGTTTTTGTGGGTACCGTCACACCGATTCGCCAGAATGCTCCGTCTTGAGGCGCTACGTCTTGGCACGGTCACGGCCCCCATCACGCTCAGTTTTTGAGACTTTCAAAGTCCGCGCGGGGGCTGCCAAGCCGCAATCCTGAAGACATTCTGCCCGAAGGGTGAAGAACTTGAGGCCACGAAGACGAATTGAGCGCGGTCATACAAATTGCCGCTTTAAAGGGACTTACTAGAAAGGAAGGGGCCGCTTCAAGGCTCCTGCCACCCGATGATTCGGGGTGTGGCTTCAAACGCAATGCTCCATCCTTCCACAATCAACACGCATTAAGCACAAAACACAGCCGCGAATTCGCGACAGAGAGGATCAAGTTCATGACAACAAAAGACACTGCTAGACAGAGCGAGGACTCTCGGCTAATCGCTCCTGCCGTCGTAGCCGAAATGCTTAGCCTCAATGTTCGGCACGTGCTCCAGCTCCCGATTCGTCGGGTGGTGCTCGGGCACAGGACGATTCGTTATCGCAAGGAGGATATAGACGTCTTTATCAGAGAAGTGACCTCAAGACAGAAACAAAATGGGAGGTGATCCGAAGATGACAAGCGAAGCAGACACAGAAATGCTGACGCCCCAAGAAGCGAGCTGGTTGCTGCGGTGGAGTATACGGGAGGTATTGATTTCGGGAATTCCCAAGATTCAAGGGCAAGCAGGAGGCGTTCGGTACTATCGGAGGGACATCTTGCGCGCAATGGGCCTAGATGGGAACCCGGACTACCCGATTTCAAGTCGCTAACGAAAGGGGTTTCTGACACCGTTACTCCCCCGTCCCCGATCTGTCGTCTGGGGCAAAATAACGGTATGACCATGTTACCAGAGTTTTAGTGCCGAGCTTCTCTAAGAAAAAGCTTTGTATAGCGGCCAGGGGCAGCTATGCACACCAGTTTCCAGGACAGTTACGACATCACAATTCACAGCGAGGGAAACCGCAAAGCGAGTATTTAGGTAGAAGAATCCAAAGCAGCCAATTGCTATGTTTTCTTCGAGACTTGGACCCGCAAGAGTAACATGCCGTAGTTCGGTTCGATTACGGAACAATTTCGACAGACCAAATCATGGGATTCTCATGCCAGAGGCCTATGACTAGGTGCAAGTAGAAGGCTCAGCAAAGGCATTCTGTCCTTGGTGGGTAGCCCCTCGTGTCTCCCTACAACCCTTAACTGAAGCGCGCTGACCTTATAGCCTAAACCAAGACACACACAAGGAGGAATTGATGACATGGAGGTAAGAGATCCAGAAGGAAAAGCCGTAAAATGTTACGCGTTTACTATAGCTGCGTGTAGGACAGAGGAGGTGGCCAAGCCGAGAAACCCCCCGTCCTTCGTAGCACAAACCCCAGACAAGTCGCCCGGAGTACGCAGTGAAGTGGAGGCGGCAATTCAACAGTGGGCCGAAGATGCTGGGTGAGCGCGGAGGTGCTAGAGGGCCAGTGGGCTGAGGATCAGTTACTCACCGCAGGACAAGTTGCCGCAGTCGTCGGAGTCAACCTTAAACGCGTCTACGAATTGAGCATTCCTGTGATTCGCATTTCCGCGCGGAGCGTCCGCTGGAAATGGAAGGATGTATTGACCTGGATCAGTGAAAGGAGAGAAATGAGATGAGCTTATTCAAACGGGGCAGCGTGTTTTACGTGGATTTCAGGTGGCGAGGGCACCCGCGACTAAAACTGTCCACGGGCACAACTCTGAAGACCCGGGCTAAGGCCATGGAGAGAACCATCTTTTCGCTTCACAACGCCGGACGGCAGGATCTCCTAACGTTGCTCGTGGAGCAGCGGCTGTCGCTGGAACAATTGCATGAGGCGTACGAAAAGCGCGGTGACGAGGTTGAAAAGCTGGTAGCCAAAGCTGAGAGTCCCGAACTTGGAGGGCTCGTAGCGCGCTGGTTCGAGTGGCTGGAGTCAGCGAACGGCGTGAGCCCCCGGACGAGGCGGAGATATGCGGCCAACACCATTTATCGCTACAAGGAGAGTTGGGCCAAGTTGTTCGTAGTGCTTCCGAACGGTCGAGCCGCGCGTCTCTCAGGCTTGACCAAGGGGTTCATATCGGAGTATCGCAGAACCAGAATCGCCGAAGGTACCGCGCCCGGCACGGTAAACCGCGACTTGACGGCACTACAGGCTTTTCTTACGTGGTGCGCCGATGATCAGGGACTGGCGGTCGTGCGACCCCAAGTACGCCGTGAGCGGGAGCCTGCGGGACGGGAGCGTTGGCTCTCCGCCGACGAAATCAAGGCGGTTGAGGAAGCATGCCCCGTCGAGTGGTGGCCGCTCGTCGCAATGCTCATATACACGGGGCTCCGGGTTGGTGAAGCCCAAGGCTTGCTGGGCGAGGATGTCCGCCTTGCGGAGCGCAGGGTTTCAATCCACGAAGGCAACCGGCACGTTAAGACGCCGTCGAGCGTGCGCGATGTACCCATCGCAGAGCCTCTAGCGGAAATCTTGGGCACCCATTTTGTGCGTCTCCCGGCAGGACCTGCGGACCCCGTGTTCGCGTCTTCGCTTGGCGACTATAGAGCGCTTCGGCGCACGTGGCGTCGGATATGTGAAGCGGTAGGAATTCACGGAGCCACCCTGCATGACTGTAGGCACACCTTCGGGGTTCACTGTGCGCAGGCGGGTGTGCCGATTGCGCGCTTACAGAAGTTGCTGGGCCATGCGACCCCGGCTATGGCCCTGAGGTATATGAAGCACGCGCCCGAGGCCTACTTTGCGGAGGACGCAGCGAAGGTCGCAGCAAGCCTCACCGGCGAGTTGGATCGCGAGCGAGAGGCTAGGGCGGCGGCGGCGAGGGCGAACCTTCGGACAGCCTGAATGCCAGGAAACTGCCCCCAAAAGTGCCCCCAGTCGTCCTGCTCGTGGAAGCGCCTGGTCGCGGTGGGTTGAGAAAGCTCAGTGTTCTAGCCATTTTCTAACGCCACGGCGCCGTAGCCAAGTGGTAAGGCAGAGGTCTGCAAAACCTCTATTCGTCGGTTCGATTCCGACCGGCGCCTCTTTCGACATGGCACGCGTACTCATCATCGACGACGACGTCACGCTCCGG
>Ga0137407_10001334_pt1 | contig 16045 bp, 14 predicted proteins | sample CZOMad2_2_16fung_FD_108410 | JGI IMG/M metagenome (GOLD analysis project Ga0137407, IMG submission 108410) | Vadose zone soil fungal communities from Angelo Coast Range Reserve, California, USA - CZOMad2_2_16fungal (Illumina Assembly) | ecosystem: Environmental > Terrestrial > Soil > Vadose... | reverse complement strand
CGTCGATGCCTGCGCTCACCGTCTTGAGCCAGCTGGGACTTCTGCTTTTCATGTTTGTGGTTGGTCTTGAGGTTGATCTCAAACGCATCCTTAAGCAGCGGGCTGCGGTTGTCCTGATCAGCAACGCCAGTATTCTATTGCCGCTTGCTCTGGGCGCCGGTTTGGCTAAGGCGCTCTACCCGCAATTTGCCGGAAATCAGGTGGCCTTTTCGCCGTTTGCCCTATTTATGGGAACGGCAATGAGCGTCACAGCCTTTCCGGTTCTCGCCCGGATTTTGAAAGAGCGCGACCTGCTGGGAACCGGACTCGGAAGCATGGCGATTTCTTGCGCCGCCATTGACGACATCAGCGCCTGGTTGCTGCTGGCCGTTCTCACGGCGATGGTGCGTTCTGCTCAGAGCTGGCAGCACTTCGCGGCCACGCTACTTTTGCTGGTAGCTTTCGTAGCCGTGATGCTAGGTCCCATTCGCCGCGCCGCATCTTTCTTTGAGTCGCGGTATCAAGAAAACGGTGCGGGGATGGAGTTCATTTCTTCTCTGATCCTCTTCATGCTCGCAGCCAGTTGGACGACCGAGCGGTTGGGAGTCCATGCGCTGTTCGGAGCATTCATGGCTGGGCTAGTCATGCCCAAAGATGAACGCATGATTGCGGATGTGGTTGAACGCATTGAATCTCTTAGCCTGGCGCTTTTACTGCCTCTGTTCTTTGCGCTCACCGGTCTGCGCACGCGCATCGACTTGCTGACAGATAAATCCATGTGGGGATATGCGGGAGCAATTATTGCAACCGCCGTCGTCGGTAAACTTGCGGGAGCGGCCTTTACCGCCAAGGCCACTGGAATGAATTGGAAAGATTCGTTCGGTCTGGGAGTGGTGATGAACACGCGCGGGCTGGTGGAACTCGTGATCCTGAACGCTGGACTCGACTTAGGAATTCTGTCACCGGCACTGTTCACCATGATGGTCCTTATGGCGCTGGTGACAACTCTTATGACCAGTCCGATCCTGAGTGCTATGAAAATTCATCGCAACGTTTAGCCGTGGGCTACCGCTGCATGTCCGCCAACAGAGCATCGGTTGAGTCGACATACCCGACCTCGGCCAACCGTTTCCCGTTCTCGCGGTACATTTCCGCATTTTCCGGCGCCCAAGTCGCCAACCCGTCCACATAGCGATTGAACATGCAGAAAGCTGCCGCAATCAGCACAGTGTCGTGGATCTCTTTATCTGTGGCACCTTGCTGCCGGGCGCGGGCGACGTCTTCAGTAGTTACCTGTTTGCCGCCCTGCTGTACCTTACCGGCAATGTTCAGCAGGGCCTTCAGCTTGTCGGAAATCCTGGCGGATTCGAAGTTCAGTTTCACATCGTTCACCAGCTTTTCGTTTCCACCCAGCCGATAAGCCGCTACCGCGCCGTGGGCACTCTGGCAGAAATAGCAATCGTTTTGCGACGAGACGTAAGTTGCGATCATCTCGCGGTCTGCCTCTGGAAGTGAGTTCGGCGCGCGGAGTAAAACCTCTGCCAGTGCATTGAGGGGCCTGGCCGTTTCCGGACTGAATGCCATCGGTCCGAGGATTCCGGGAATTCCTTCAGGGAGTTGAATGTGCGCCATAGTTGTCTTCTTTCGAAACTGGAAATACAGGCCTTGAGAGCGCTGGCATGCGGGACGCTGCGCGGTATCATTGGAGCCGGACCTGATACGAATCTTCAGGGCTTGATGGGTTGCGCGCCCAATGTTTTCACGAGTGCCGCCCGCAGATCGTCCGGATGAAATCCAAACGGCCCGGGCTTGCTCTTGTAGGCCAGACGGCCCTGGGCATCGATCAAATAAAGACGGTCGGGCCAGCCCGTGTAAGCCGCTTCCGTGGAGTTGCCAAACTCGTCAAGCACGGCAGGAAGCTTGATCCCTAGCTTCCGCACACATGCTCCAGCAATGTAAGCCCGCTCTTCTTCATTCTTTGGACTGGCGAACACCACACTGTCCTTGATATTGCTTTGCATCTGCCAGACGTCGCTGGGATGAGCTTCCGTGATGTACACCACCAGAAATCCCGCACGATCTTTGTATTCTTCGTAAAGCTTGTTGAGGGCGGGAACCTCCCGCCGGAATGGCGGTCAGGTGTAGCTCCCGAAAACCAGGACCACCGGTTGTTGCTGGTTCAGCACCGAAAGTTGAACGCGGGCGCTCTTATCGATTTTGGCCAACGAGAAGTCTGGAACAGGGTCTCCTACATTGAGATGACCCGCACGTGCCCGCAACCAGAGTGTTTCGAAGGGGAACAACAGAAACGGCACGGGGCCGGGCATGTACATCATGACCCGGGCGAAGGCCTCCGGAGGCTGGCGCATAGCCCACCAGATGTATCCGCCAACGGATAGATAAACCACCGAGAAGCCGACAAAAATCCTGAGCAGGATCTTCTTCGCCCGGGTACTCAGTGTTAATGTCGGCCAGCGCATGTTGTTCGGTCCTTTAGAACAAGAACTTCAGAGCGAATTGTACCAAGCGCGGCGGCTCCGCTTTAAAAATCTGATTGAAAGTCGGCGAGCTGATGTCGCTGTTGGGCAGATGGAAATTGGTGTGATTCAAGACATTGAAGAGCTCCGCCCGGAACTGGAGTTCTTTGGATTCGGCCACACGAAAATTCTTGGACACAGCAAAATCCCAATTGGCGTAGCGGGACCCTAACGCGGCGTTGCGGCCTTCCGAGCCGAATTGCTGCACCGGAGAATTTGGGTTGGGCGTGATACGCGCGAAGGCATTGGAGTTCAGCCATGCGCCCACCGTCCGCGGACCAGAGTTCGGATTCTGCCCGGCAACCAAGTTCGGCCGGTTCGCCGAAAAGCCGGTGATTTCAGGTGCTCCGCCTTGCTGCGACACGTCGTTCGAATCGAAAACGGTGAACGGGGTCCCGCTCATTGCGGTTGCAATGCCGTTGAGTTGCCATCCGCCCAACACTTTTTGCGACCAGCCCTGCGAATGTTGCCAGAAGGGGAGGCTCCATTGGTAGCTCAGGACCAGGCGGTGCCGCGCATCGAAGAGCGATGGCCCGCGCTCGCCCGCCAGGTTGGCCGGGTTCTGCGCCAGATCATTCTCGCCCGCGACCTGGACTGAGCCAGAGCCCGAGATATTAAACGAAGACACATCGTCGATAGCCTTCGAATATGTGTACGAAGCCAGGAAGGAAAGGCCATGACTGAAACGCTTGTTCAGGCTGGTTTCCAGAGCGTTGTAGGAGGAATTGGCGATGCCTGCGATCAAGCCAGTGGAGGAAAACTTGCACGTCGTGGGGGAATCTGCCAAGGTGCACCCGGAGTGGATGCGCCGCTGGTCCGCGTTGTCGGTGGTTGAGATGGGCTTGCCACTGCTGTCGACGCCGGGTAGGTAGACGGTTGGGTTGCCTTCGACGAACCGCGGCAACTTGGTTCCCTTAGTGCCGACATAGCCGACCTCAAGCAAGAGGTCTTTACCCAAGGACCTCTGTATGTTCAGGTCCCAATCCTGCGCGTAGGGCAGGGGCAGGTTCGGCGCCAGCGTCAAATTGGTCAGAGGCGTAGCAAAAGAACCGGCCGGAGGAGGGTTGCCGTTGTAGGGATCGGCAAAATTGAGTGGCGAGGTTGGAGTAAGACTGATCTGTTCGGTTTGCAAATAAGGAGGCGCGCTGATGGGTGATTGCAGCGGCCCGCCCTGGCCGGTGTAGTAGGGCTCGTAGAAGATTCCGTAGGCGGACGTCACCAGCCACTTTCCACTTCCGGTTGGGTCCCACGCCAGGCCCACGCGTGGAGCAAAAGCCTTCTTAAAGGTTGGAATCAGTCCGTCGGGGACGCCTTTGTCGCCGGGATAGAGCAGTCCCGCGGGAGCGCCGGGCATCACGGTGGATTGGCGTCCGGCAATCCAAAGCGTCTGCCGATTCTTAATTTCGGTATAGGGGAAGGGAAGATCGTATCGCAAGCCCAGATTGAGGGTCAGGCGCGGCGTCATCTTGTAAGTGTCCTGCACATAGCCATTCAGCGCTTTGCCGTTGATCCCGCGGGAAAAATCTCCTCTGCCTTGCAGGAAGAAAACCGGCTGGCCGAACAGAAAGCTGGCAAACGCATCCGTCAGAGGGAAGGGCACTACCACAAAGAACCCGTTCGTGGCAATTCCCTGCAGCACGTTGACGTGCATGTGCTGGAAGCCGCCGCCGAACTTCAGTTCGTGACGGCCGTGGACCCAACTCAACGATCCGGTGTAGTCATAAGCGTTCTCATAGGTATTGCGCGGCCCTGTGATGGGATCGCCCACGGTGGTGTAGCCATTGACCTGAATGAAAGGAGGCCCGATGGCCACATCCAGGCTAGGCTGATAAGTGAATCCGAGAGAAGAAGGCGCAGTATGGTTCGTGCGCTCGCCGAAAAGAAATTTATTCCGCAGGAATGAAAAGCGGAAGACTCCGATAACCGAAGGCGAGAACGTATGAGTTTCCTGGGCCACGAAATTTTGCGACCGATGATCTTCTCCGATGGGAAAGCCCGGCACACTGGCTCCGGCTGGCGAAAGGGGATCGAAGCGTGTGCCGTCACTGATCATGTAGCGGAAGTTCAAGTTGTCGCTGGAGGAAAGATAGTGGTCGACGCGCAGCCCGCCTTCATTTGAGTCATCCTGCTTGGTTTCTGTCGAAGTGAAGGTGTTGGGTCCATCATTGGGCAGTGGGAAGAGGCTCAAAAGGTTTTGCGCAAACGGACTGATACCGATAGGACCAAAGGGCGACAGAAAAGGCAATTGGTTGTTGGGAATCGGAAACGGCGGGTTAACGAACCCGATGCCAAGCTGGTGGGCTGGATTGTTACACAAGCCGGCGGTGAAGCCCTCCGGACAGAGCTCCGAAAAATCTCCGGTGCGCTGTTTCAGGGAGGGCACGGTGGAACCCGCAGTTTCGCCCTGGCGGTTGCGGAAGCCCTCATAGAAGGCAAAGAAGAACGTCTTATTCTTGCGAATCGGCCCGCCGATGGTGGCTCCGAATTGGTTTTGCTTCAGGGGTTCGACACTGTTCGCGAAGTAGTTGGTAGCGTCAAACGCGTCATTCCGTATGAATTCCCAGAGCGCGCCATGGAAGTTGTTGGAACCAGACTTGGTGATGATGTTGGTGGTAGAGCCGAGGCTGTTGCCGAATTCTGCAGTGGAGTTGTGGGTCAAGATTCTGAATTCGGTGATCGCGTCCACCGGAGGTTTGAGAACGAAGCCTCCATCCACGCCATTGAAATTATTGGCGCCGTCGATCAGGAAGTTGTTCGACTCTGGACGTTGTCCGTTCACCGCATAGGACTGGCCCTCGCGTAGCGATGAGCCTGCCTCCTTCAATCCGGGAGTCAGAGGCACGACGCCGGGCTGCAATGTGCCCAGCTGGGTGAAATTGCGGCCGTCGAGGGGGAGATCCAAAATCTCGCGTTCCAGAACGACCTTGCCCAGGGTGGTCACGGTGCCCTGGATGAGCGGCGCATCCTCGGTCACCAGAATTTCCTGGCTTTCGACGCCCACCACGAGATGAACAAGGACGGTCGCGGTCTCGTTCACGTTGAGGGTAATGCCTTGTTGAAGATATTTCGCGAAGCCCTTGGCCTCGACGCGCAACTGATAATGGCCGACGGGCAGTTCCAGCAGGACATATGCACCGTTACGGTCCGTGGCTGCGGCACGCGAGAGGCCGGTTTCGGCCTGCCTGGCGGTGACCGACGCTCCCTCGATCATCGCGCCACTGGGATCAACCACGGTTCCGCGGATGCTGCCGGTGATTTCCTGCGCGGCAAGGCTTAGACCGATTACCAACGTGGCCAGCAGACATAGAACTGTCCTCAGTCTTGTCATTACTTTCCTCACAGTTGTTCCCTGGAGATATGCTGCTGGGGGCAACTTCGGGCCGCCGTGCTCCACGAAGTCCGAGAACTTCCTCACCCCATGCAAAAGTGCGGCGATTATTGATGCTTTCGAATAGGGGGGCAATCATATGAAAGTATTAGAGGATCAGGATGAATCTACTGCTTTTCTACTATTGCGGGGCCGATGGACCTGCGTTTAACTTGGCAAAACTTTTGCGTCCGAGTGGACGTGGGCCACGCGGGTGTTGTGCGCTTCGACGAAAAACGTGATCCAGACGCATAGTGATTCATTTCAATCGTGTGAGGCGACGATCCGCACCAGCCCCATGGCCGCATCTCCTGGTCTACAGCGCCGACTGGGTTTAGGCTCGACCACCGCCGCGGTTATTGGCGGCATCATCGCGGTTGGCATCTTCCTCACTCCGGCCGGCATGGCCAAAGCATTGGGCTCTCCGTTTTGGTTGTTGCTAGTGTGGTTGGTGGTTGGCGTCATGACCATGAGCGGTGCGCTTTGCTATGGCGAACTCGCCGGCCGTTTTCCACGCGCTGGCGGCGCCTACGTATATCTTCTGGAGAGCTACGGGCCGCGCATCGCATTTCTGTTTGGCTGGATGTGTCTGCTGGTCATGGACCCTGCCGTGACCGCGTCACTGGCCACCGGGCTTGCCGGATACTTCGCCTACATCGTGCCTCTGCCTCCAGTTGCCATCAAACTGGTCGGCGTCACGGTCATCTGCGGATTGGGCCTGATGAACATCCTCAGCATCCGCGTGAGCGCCGCATTCCTGCGCTGGTCCACCTGGCTTAAACTTGGTCTGCTCACATTCTTGACGGTGTGGGCGTTTGCGTTCCGGCTGGGATCATGGTCGAACTTTGAGCCATTTTTTTCGCAACGCTCGGGTTCGATGCCCTTGGCTCCGGCGTTGGCGGTCGGAGTGGTGGGCGCGTTCTTTGCCTTCGGAGGATGGTGGGACGTAGGAAAGATCGCGGGTGAAGTAAAGGATCCGGGACGTACGCTGCCGCGGGCCCTGATGTTTGGGATGCTGGTGGTAACCGTGGTTTACATCATGGTGAGTGCGGTCTTCCTGTACCTCGTACCACTGAATAAGGTGACTTCAAACGAAACGTTCGTGGCGCAGGCAGGAGAGGTTTTGTTTGGGCCGACCGGAGGCGTGGTGTTCGCGGCCATTGTCATCATCTGCCTGATCGGAAGCCTGACGGCGCTCATCATGTCGGCGCCGCGCGTGTATTACGCCATGGCCGAGGACGGACTCTTCCTGAAAGCAGTTGCGCACACGCATCCTCGTTTCGGGACGCCCGCGAACGCGATCGTAATTCAGGGAGGCATTGCGTCGTTTCTGGTGATGATTGGGACCTTTGAGCAGATCATTTCTTATGCAATCTTCATCGTTGTATTTTTTCTCGGCCTGACCATCGCCAGCCTGTTTATCCTGCGGACTAAGCAGGCCGCGGAGAAATCTGTGATCCTTACCTTAGGGTATCCGGTCACACCCCTCATATTCTTGGTGCTGGTTGCGCTGATGCTGGTTCTGGTAGGCAGCCGCAGTCCACGAGGAGCTTTGATGGGGGTGCTGGTAGTGTTGGCGGGATTGCCGGTCTACGAGGTCTTTCGCCGCAGGCTTACCGGCGCCATACCTGGCAAGCAGTCGAGCCAGGATCTCCAGCTTCCAGAGGAAGGGTAATTCGTGTCCACGAAAGAGCCGGCAGTCACCAAAATCAAGGTGATCGAAGATGCGGACGCCACTGGTGAAGTTGCCGAGGCGTACGACTATTGGCGCGCCAGCTCTGGGCGCACGAAAGTCCCGGGGATTCTGAAGAGTCTTAGCGCCCGCCCGGATTTTCTCAAGCAAGCCGTTGATTTTTCCAACACCATCCAATTTTCCGACGGGCATCTTTCATGCCGCCATAAAGAAATGATTGGCAGCTATGCTTCGTATCTGAATTCTTGTCCTTACTGTTTGGACAGCCACGCGTTCTTTATGAAGATGCAGGGAGCCAGCGACGAAGCAGTGAACGCTTTTATGGAAGGCAATCTCGAGAAAGCCGGCCTGACCGGTGCCGAGCTCGCGCTGATGAAATATGTCGAACTGGTGAGTAAAGCTGCCTACCGCACAACTCCGGAAGACGTCCAAACGCTTCGCGATGCCGGCTGGAAGGAGGAACAAATCTCCGAGGCCGTGTACATCATTGCATTGTTCGCCATGTTTAATCGGATCGCCAACGCTTTTGGCGTTCCGGTGCAGAATTACGTTGCCATGGGAAAGATGACGCCGTAAACGGATCGAAAATGAGCGAAGAGAAAACACTATTGATGCCTGATTACATTCAGGCGATATCGCAACTGGGCGAAAAGATCAAATTGATCCAGGATGCCGATGCCACGGGCGATACGGCAGTGGCGTACGACGAATGGCGCGCCAAGTCAGGCCGGACACAGATGCCCGGAATACTCAAATGCTTCGGCCACTGCCCCGACTTCCTTCGTCATGTGATGAGGTTCTCCGACACCGTTCATTTTTCCGAGGGGCATCTGTCCCGGCGGCACAAGGAGATGATTGCCAGCTACGTCTCCTACCTGAACCGCTGTCCCTATTGACTGGACTCCCACGCCTACTTCCTGCGTGTTCAGGGAGCCACTGATGAAAACATGATTGCAGTCCTGGAAGGCAGGCTGGAAGACGGCGGCCTGACGCCGGCGGAGCGCGCCCTGATGGACTACGTCCGGTTGATTACGGAGGAGTCGCACAAATCCACGGCAGATGATGTGCAGAAGTTGCGCCACGTGGGATGGACCGAAAACCAGATTGCGGAAGCGGTCTACGTCACGGCCATGTTCGCATTCTTCAACCGCGTTGCGGATGCATTCGGAATTGCACCTCAGAACTATCTCCTGATGGGGAAGCTGACTCCGTAGCATCGCGATTGGGGCGCGCTTTCCAGTGCATCTTCCGCAGATTCTTCCAGGTACAGCTGTGGCTATTCCAAATCTGTGGCGCTGACCGGACCTGGTATACGGTTCCCCGGTCGGCCACAAATCCGGGCTGCTGACAGGCTTCCTGATGCGACTACTTCTTGTCTTCGGTTGCTTCTGCAATACGCGCTTGATGGCCTGCATCTGACACTGCTTTCATGAATGCAGCCGCACTTGCCGGGGTTGAAGCCTTACCCGAAAGAATATTGCGGAACATCATGTGCTTGCCGTAAATCGCGCGAGTCGAGTCATCGTCCTGCTCGATTACCGCACCTTCCAGCGTCAGGCCGGCGAATACACCTTTGGAACGCGAGTAGGTCAGCATTTCAGTGTTCATCTTCCAGTCGGTTCCCGCGGAAGCATGACGCCCAACCGGACCTGCCGCCACTGATCCTTCGCCGGTGAGCGCGAACTTGCTGGAGAGCAAATGCTGGAAGCCCTGGTCATTCATGACCAGCATAACCAGATCCACGCCCTCGACTCCGATCTGCAATCCCCAGCTACCGCCGCCTATGGAGACAAACGCAGGCGCGCTCCAGCCGTCCGCCGTTCGGCAGGAGGCTACGCCACGTCCATGCTTGCCCCCAAAGATGAAGCCGCCTTTAATCAGATCCGGCACCACCAGGATGCACTTGGCATTGCTCAACACTTCTTCAGGGATACCCTTATCCGGGGTTGACATGATTGATTGCAGAACATCAACAGACTTTTGCAGGCGGTCGACGGTGTCTTCCCGGGCCGAACCCAAGGCATAGGTTCCAGCCAGGCAGACGAAACCCATCAACCACACGGACATTGTCTTTTTCATGAAATTGCTCCTTAACCAGCGCAAGATTTTAAGGGGGGGAAGACTTCAGATGGGCTGACTTAGTTCAGAGAACCTGAAAGAGCGAGAAGAAGTGCTCGTCTCTACTGTGATGATGGCGCAAGAGATCGCCAATAGCTGGTCTAAATTGCTCACTCGCTGTCTTAGGGTTCAAAGGGAGGCGTGGCGGTTATCGGGCCGGGCCCAAATCCATGCCCAAATACGGGCGATGTGCACTTCATTTTTCTGCCCAGAGGGCGCTACTTATGTTGGAAAAGGACGCGGAGACCGCGATCGGTCAGCGCCTTCAGGATACGCAAAGCTGCCTGGCCGGCGTTCTCCGGGCGGGCAACCTTGGCGGCGAGCAGCTCCCGGTCAAGATGCGTCTTGGCCGACGGATGTCCCGTGCTGAGCGTGCACTTCAGTTTCGGCAGGGCTCCGCACACGGGGCAGCGGACGGACAATATTTGTCCTCGTGTGGGTTTCCGGGATTTCACACCACTATTATTTAACATCGTCAATCGGAGAGATGGTCAATCTTGCTCTCTCTTGAAGTTTAACTGCCCAGAGCGGAAACCGGTCCGGAATTGATCAGTCATTTCCGGTTATCAGGGAGATTCGCGATGCCAGACTGCGCTGCGCCGCAACGGCTCTATGTGTGAAAGTTACAGAAATCTCAAAGAGCGCCACGACCGCCCATCTTGGTGGGCACCTTTGTCGGTAGATGCAAGGAAGCCGCGTGCTCATTGATCATTGCTGCCGCTTGGGTACGGCGGTTGCCGTTGGTGGTGTTGAAATCCAGAGTCGTGACGCTATGCTCGCAAAATGTGCACTTGAATGTAGTGCCGCCATTCAGCGGTTTGGTTGTGTAATATCTCACGTCTTCAATTGTAGTCCTTCAAGCGGGTTCCGTTTTGGGGCAATAGGTGTGCAACCTTCGGGTGGGGTTGCGGTGGCCGAAGCACTCCGGACTGAAGTTTGACGCAATGTGAGCAATCCTGTACAGAATCACGCTCGTTGGCCTGCCATCATTAGGTTTTCGGAGATGTGCAACGGGGGGAACATTCTCTATCGCTCCGGCCGCTTTGCGCCGGCTATGAGCAGTCCCCAACCAGTGGGAGAAAGTGCGATGGTGCATTTGATGGAACCCGTCCTTCAACCTTCCCGGAATTGGCTTCGCCGAGGGCTGGATTTCGTTGCTGGTCTGTTCGGAAAGTTGTCGGCGACGGTCACATCGCAGGCTGGGGATGTCCGATCTCAAAGGATGTGCCCGTTTTGCGGGCTGATCACGTCACGTTACAAGGCATCTTGCCTGGAATGCGGTAAGTCGCTAAAACTAGCTTGAAGTGTACAGAGAATTGCGCCGCGAAGAACTGCTAGTGGCTTGTCGCAGAACGAATAGGAACGCCCGATGGTAGCCCAGCATTTCAACGCCGGGTAGGGGGACCGGCAGATGCCGGCCCTATAGCCAGACGGAGAACGGTGGCGGCGGGCGTCGGAGAGAAACACGGGTTGTTCGGATGGTAGTCAACCGCTGCCCGGTAACGTAATATTTGCGACAGGCCACTAGTCGTGCAGAACGACGTTGAGCAGGGAACTGTGAACCTGCAGTCCGCCTTCCACTCCTCCGGCATAGTGAATGAAACCCAATTTCCTGAACCGGTTCATGAAGAAGCTGACTCGCGAACGAGTGGTGCCAACCATCTCGGCCAGGGTCTCCTGACTGATTTTGGGAACAACAGTCTCCGGAATACCCTCCTTGCCGAAATGCGCGAGCAATAGAAGGACGCGGGCCAGCCTTTTTTCGCTGGAGTTAAACAGTTGGTCGACCAGGTCTTCCTCGTAGCGGATGTTCCGCGCCAGCAAGTACGCTACAAACAGGTCCGAAAAAGTGTGTTCACGGTGCAGCGCCTCCATCATCGCCTTCTTTTCCACCCGCAGAATCTCGCAATCCGTCATGGCAGTGGCAGATCCCATACGCAGAACCTGACCGGCCAGGCTGCCTTCGCCAAAAAAGCTGCCTTCACTCAATATGCCGATGGTCGCTTCCTTGCCGATCTTGGAGACGACGGTGAGTCTCACCTTACCCCTCTGAATGTAGAAAACACAGTCCGCGCTATCCCCTTGCGAGAATACGGTTTGCTTTGCGGGAACCGCCACAAGCTTCCTGCCGGAGCCAATGGTTGCCAGGAAAGTCTTGGGGTCGAACTCGCGGTTCTTCTTGACCGGCGCAGTAGGGCTCATCGTCAGATATTGTAGCTCGGAAAAAGGCGCTCCGATCCGCATAATTCTGGACGTCATGCGATCAGAGCTCTCTTGCCTGAGCGAGCTTTCCAAAGGAGCCTTCCGCACGATTATCTGGAAGGAAAGGAACCAAGCTATTGATACTCAAGGAGAAATTTGTCCGCCAAACCAGGCGTAGCAGCACTCTTGAGGCGAGACTATTCCCGCCACAGGCCCAAGGTAGTGTGCCCGTACACTTTCTTTGAGGGCACTCCGCCCCACAACTCCCCTGAGTCGAGGGGCGGGTTGCAGGCCCCGACTCAGCATTCAGGATTTTCGCGCCTCACTTCGTCAGCTGTTCACCTGGATGACCGTGAGCTTCTTTAAGAGTTTCAAACATCGCTGCCGTAAACCGGAATCACCGCACCATTCACATCTCTGCCGGCATCGCCCGCCAGCCAGGTGATCAAGCCAGCAACCGTTGTGGGCTGGACCCACTGGGAAGCGTCCGCGTTCGGCATCGCTTTTCGGTTGGCTGGCGTGTCCATGGTGCCGGGCAAGATGACATTGGCGGTCAGTCCCGCATCCTTGTTTTCGAGCGCGACAGTTCTTATGAGCGAGACCATCGCAGCTTTCGAAGCGCTGTAAGCGCCCACGCCTGCGCCAGGCTCCAGCGCTGCCCGGCTCCCAATCGCAATGATGCGGCCGGCGCCGGTCCGCCGCAGAGGCGGAACCGCCGCTCGCAGAATGTGAAAGACGGAATTCAGATTGAGGTCGACCATGCGTTGAAAAGTCGCGTCGTCGGTGTCCGCGATCGATTGCCCGCCTGCGAAACCGCCGACTGTGTGCGCCAAAACATCGAGCTTGCCGAAGCGGGCCACAACCTGATCCGCCAGGACCTTGGCGCCCTCACGAGTCGAAATTTCGGCAGGCAGTGCGGTGAAATGCGGGTTGTTGAAGTCAGACTGCCGTATTTTTCGCGATGTGCCAATGACAGTTGCCCCGGCATCGAGAAACGCCTGCGTCACATAGGTTCCGAGTCCACCGTTGGCCCCGGTTACGAGTACAACCTTGCCTTTCATCGAGTGCTCCAATCCCGCTAGCCATCAGTTTCCGACAGGCCTGAAAGGTTACGGCCAGCGTTGAAGAGAAAGCCGGAGTGTCCCCTGAGACTGAATTATGAACCCCGGGAAGAGAGATGGGATTATTTAAAGTAGATCTCTAGAGTGTTGAGGATTCGCGGGCGCTCGGATCAAGAGGGCGGTCTGCGTCTGCGGCTGTACGAGCCAGATGCTTCGCCATGCGGCCTCCGTGACCAGCAGAGCTATGTTACGCCTGAAAAGACTCAGCTCATTGCGTGCAAATACTCGTAGTTGATCCGAATCGATTCAAGGGCCGGGGTGTGAACGAACGGAGGCTCCTGTTCCACGTAAAACCACTCCACATCCGAGTGCTTTGCCGCCGCGAAGATTAGCCTGTAATCAATGTGTCCGCGACCGAGTTCGGCCGCCTCCGGTTTGGAGCCCAGACCGACAGAAGGAGCGGCCGTCGGCTTGAAGTCCTTGATGTGCAGCAGACGATAGCGGTGAGGAAACTTTTTGAGGTAGGCAGCGGGATCATTTCCTGCAGCCGACATCCATCCGCAGTCCAGCTCGAACTTCACCAACTCCGGATCCGTCGAGCGAAGCAGTTCGTCGTAGCCGATTTTTCCGTCGATACGCCGGAACTCGAAGTCGTGGTTGTGACAGCCAAACTGCAGGCCTAACTTCTTCGCTTGTTCTCCGAGTTGATTGGCATGTTCGGCAATGGACTTGTAGTCGTCCAACGTATAAGCATTGTGATCTTTAGGAGGACTCGACGGACCGCCCGGGAGCGGCGAGGGCTGCGAACTGATAATGTATTTCGCGTCGAGGGCAGCCGCGTAGTCCATGGATTCCTGGGGCGGGGCGGAGTCGACGATGTGAACACTGCCGCAGTGCAGACCGGCGGCGTTGAGCGCGTTCCTGAATTCCGCTGGTTTCCTTCCGAAGAATCCCGCCAATTCGACTTCTTTGTAACCCACCGCCGCGACCTGGTGCAGCGTGCCTTCGAAGTCCTTCTGCAGTTGTTCTTTCACGGTATAAAGTTGCAGGCCAATCGGCTTGCCCAGCGGGTTGGCGTACGCGGTTAAGGGAAGGTCCATCGCTACGGCCCTCGCCGCCAGCGCTGCTCCCGTGTGAAACAGGAACTGCCGCCTGGTAGTCGCCATTTGTAGCCTCCTGCTTTCGCATCCAATTACTTTGAAACCATTGCACCGGTTTCCGGCTTACGCGAGCTAATGCTTACGTCCACCACGCTTCCACAGGCGGCTCCGACAACAGCACCCGCCGCAGCATGGAGATGGCAGAGCCGAGTCCCTCATCGACGGATGCCAGCGCGTCTTCATGTTCGATGCTCATCACGTATTCGTATCCCACCATTCGGAGCGCACTGGCGATACGCTTCCACTCCAACTCGCCATGCCCCCAGCCCACGCTACGGAACAGCCATGATCGCTCCGCCATCTGCCGGTACGACTTGGTATCAAGTACGCCGTTCCGAGCGATATTAGGGCCATCGAGAGCGATATCCTTCGCATGCACATGGAAAATCGCTTTGCCCAGCGCCCGGATGGCGACCGGAATGTCCACCCCCTGCCAATAGAAGTGGCTGGGATCGAAGTTCACGCCGATGGCGGGACCGGCGGCGGCGCGCAATTTCAAAGCGGTTTCGACGTTGTAGACCACAAATCCGGGATGAGCCTCCAGAGCTACCTTGATGCCATGATCGGCAGCGAACTTTCCGGCGTCGGTCCAGTAGGGAATCGCCTTATTCTCCCATTGCCAATTCAGGGTATCGAGAAACTCAGGCGGCCAGGGAGTTACGATCCAGTTCGGGCATCGGGACTGGCCGCTGTCTCCCGGGCAGCCAGAAAAAGTGTTTACTACGGGGACCTCGAGCGCCTGGGCGAGCTGAACGGTCTTCCGGAATATTTCGTCGTAGTTGCTGGCGATCTTGGCGTCGGGATGAATCGGATTGCCGTGGCACGAAAGCGCGCTGATGATGAGGCCGGCATCCTGGATGCGGGCACGATACTCACGAAGACGCTCTTTATTGCCGAGCAGGGAACTGACATCAAGGTGGTCGCTGCCGGGCCATCCTCCCGTGCCCAGTTCAATCGCACCGATGCCTTCCAGAGAAGAAACCTTGGCCAGCATCTGTTCGAACGACAGCTTGCCGAATACAGGAGTGAAAATCCCCAGTTTCATGTGATCGATCCTCGTGACTTCCGGTGGCCAGCACCGCTCTAGACTTCGATCCAGCCGTGCTTTTTACTACTGGCCAACTCCGCTTCAATCAACATAAGTTGCCGTAGGCCGTCGGTAAACTGCGGGTATTCGGGCGGCGAATCCGGGCTAGCGATCGAAGCGTAGAACCTGCGGAAAAGTTGTTTGAACGTGCTGTCATAGCCTTCGGCGTGTCCACCGGGAAGATCCGCGTAGGGGCGGGCGTCCACCTTCATCAAGCTTGGGTCTTTGATCAAAATCTGATTGCCGGTATTACGGTTTCCAATCCACAGTTGGTTGGGGGTCTCGCCATCCCAGGCGACGGATGATTTAGTGCCGTAGATCTCCAGGCTGAGGCGGTTCTTGCGTCCTCCCGAGACCTGGCTGGCGGTAAAGCTTCCGCGGGTGCGCTCTCCCATGCGGAAGATCACGGCGCCGAAGTCCTCGGTGTCGATGTCGACTTCGGTGTATTCGGAGGGCGCCAGCAGCTTTCCTGAAAACGTTTCCACCGGCCCCCTGGGGCGCTTGCGCTTTTTGTAAAAGGTCTGCAGATCGGCACAGAGCGCCGTGATGCGCTGGCCGGTTACGAACTCAGCCATATCACACCAGTGTGAACCGATGTCGGCCATGGTCCGGCTCGCGCCGCCTTCCTTCGACTCCAGCCGCCAGTTCCAATCCGTATCGAGCAGTAGCCAATCCTGCGAATACGTCCCCTGCACGATCAGGATCTCTCCCAGTTCTCCATCTTTGCACATGGCACGCATCTGCTGCACCAGAGGATAGAAACGAAGATTGTGGCAAGTGCAGTTACGCAGATTCTTTGTCCTGGCCAGCTCGACCATTTCTCTGGCCTCTTCGACCGATG
>Ga0137407_10001331_pt1 | contig 16069 bp, 14 predicted proteins | sample CZOMad2_2_16fung_FD_108410 | JGI IMG/M metagenome (GOLD analysis project Ga0137407, IMG submission 108410) | Vadose zone soil fungal communities from Angelo Coast Range Reserve, California, USA - CZOMad2_2_16fungal (Illumina Assembly) | ecosystem: Environmental > Terrestrial > Soil > Vadose... | reverse complement strand
CGCCGTCCATCGCCGTCCTTCCGTTCGCAGATATGAGTCCTGGCAAGGACCAGGAGTATTTCTCGGATGGGATCGCGGAGGAGATTCTCGATAACCTCGCCCAAGTTGAAGGGCTACGGGTGATCGGTCGGACCTCTTCGTTCTCGTTCAAGGGCAAGAACGAGGATCTCCGAGCGATCAGCGAGAAGCTCGGCGTTGCCCACATCCTCGAAGGGAGCGTCCGTAAGGAGGGGAGCCGCGTTCCCATCACCGCCCAACTCATCGAAGCGTCTGGTGGCTCCCACGTCTGGTCGCGGACGTTCGACAGAGAGTTGACTGGCATCTTCGTCGTTCAGGACGAGATCGCTAAGGCCGTCGTCGGGGCACTCAGTGTGAAGCTGCTGCCGGGGATGGGCGCGCCGACGAACGAAGCCAGAACCGAGAACCCGGAGGCGTACAAGCACTTCCTCCTCGGGCGTCACTTTCACGACCGCGTGTCGCAGGAGGGCCTTCAACTTGCCGTCGATGAGTACAGGAAGGCCATTGCGCTCGATCCTCGTTACGCGGCGGCTCATGCATGGCTATCGACAGCCCTCTGCGATCAGGCCGGGAATGCCCAGACAGTCGCCGCCGCCGCAGAACTGAGACGGACTGCTATCGATGCCGCTGAACAGGCTGTCGCGCTCGGGCCGAATCTGCCTGTCGCGCTCTCGGCGCGCACGTTGGTGAGAACGAAGCTCTCATGGGATTGGAAGGGCGCGATGGCCGATGCCAGTCGCGCGCTGGCGATCAATCCGGCCGATCCGCCAAGCCTGCGGCGCACGGGCATCTTGGTGGCATGTCTCGGGCGGTTCGACGAGGCGATCACACATCTTCGCAAGTCGGTCGAGATCGATCCGCTGCTGGCGACGAGTTGGAACTGGCTGGGGGTTGTCCAGAGCAACGCGGGCAGACTCGATGAAGCGCGCGATGCGATGAAGCGAGCGCTACAGATCGCGCCTGATTCCGATGATCCGAAGGTGGGGTTGGCATCTCTACTCTTGCTGGAAGGGAACCCGGCGGCGGCGCTCAATGCGTCACGTAGCCTACTGGACGAGGGAGATCGACTCTGGTTTGCCGCAATCGCAGAGCATGAGTTAGGCCATCTTGCCGACTCCCAGAAAGCGCTTGATGAACTGGCGTCCAAGGTAGCGGATGTTGACCCTTCCGTTATCGCTGACGTCTTCGCGTGGCGCGGCGATGGCGACCACGCCTTCGAGTGGCTGGACCGCGCTTTCGACCAACGGGCCAGCGGGCTTCACATGATCAAGCTCGACCTCGCCTTCCGCAAGTTGCGCGGCGACCCGCGCTTCACTGCCTTCCTGCGGAAGATGAAACTGCCGGTGGACTGACAGTTTGCACAGGCAGCGGTCACTGCGGCGCGCAACCTTGTGCGAGCCTCGGACGCCCGAGATCGCTCCGCGAGCCGTGCCGCTTGACGCGGTCCCCCATGCGGAGCAGCGTGACTCGGGGGCAGCATGAGCAAAACGGAGGAGATGGCTTCGCGGGTCCCACCACGCGAAGCTGCGGACTCTCCCCGGATCGACGAGCGCTACCGCATCGAGAAGGAGATCGGCCGCGGCGGGATGGGGCGCGTCTTCGTCGCCCACGACCGCAAGCTCGGCCGCGACGTCGCCATCAAAGTTCTCGCCTCCGGCCTGCACGGAGAGGAGGCGCTGCGCCGCTTCGAGCAGGAAGCGCGCGCCACCTGCGCACTCAATCACGCCAACATCCTCGACGTGCACGACATCGGGACGCACGAGGGCAGCCCGTACATCGTCTCCGAGCTGCTGCACGGGACCACGCTGCGCGAGCGCCTGCGAAAAGGACGATTATCGGTGCAGGAGGCGAGCGGCTACGCCCTGCAACTCGCGCAGGGCCTCTCGGCCGCGCACGAGAAAGGCATCGTCCATCGCGACCTGAAGCCGGAGAACCTGTTCATCACCGAGGAGGGCCGGCTGAAGATCCTCGACTTCGGCATCGCGAAGTTGGTGGCGCCGATGACGCCCGAGACCGGCGAGACGTTGCCTTCGCCGCAGCCGCACACCGAGGAGGGCGCGATCCTTGGCACGGTCGGGTACATGTCCCCTGAGCAGGTGCGGGGCCAGCCCGCCGATCAGCGCTCCGACGTTTTCAGCTTTGGCGCCATCGTCAACGAGATGCTGGCCGGGTGTAGCCCATTCGCACGCGACTCGGCCGTCGAGACCGGGTATGCGATCCTCAACGACGATCCGCCGCCGCTCCCCGGCGGCGTTCCGGCGACGCTGCGTCGGCTTGTCGAGCGCTGCCTCGCAAAGCGGCCGGAAGACCGGTTCCAGTCTGCGCACGAGCTGGTCGACGCGCTGGCCTCGGCGGCCGTGGTCGAGCGCGCTCCTGCGCAGAGGCGAGGCGCTTACCGGTGGGCGCTCCGCGCCGGCGCCATGCTCGTCTTGGTTTTGCTCGCCGTGCTCGAGTGGAGGCTGCGCGCGCACGGCGAAGGGTCGGGCAAGTCGATCGCCGTGCTGCCGTTCGTGAACTTGAGCCGCGACCCCGACCAGGAGTACTTCGCCGACGGCCTCGCCGAGGAGCTGCTCAATCTTCTCGCCAAAGTTCCTGGCCTGCACGTCGCGGCGCGGACGTCCGCTTTCGCCTTCAAGGGAAGGAACGAGGACATCGGCGTCATCGCGCGCGAGCTGCACGTCGCCACCGTGTTGGAAGGGAGTGTGCGCAAGGCGGGCGATCAGATCCGCATCACCACGCAGCTCATCAACGCGGCCGACGGCTATCACCTGTGGTCGGAGACCTACGACCGCAAGCTTACCGACGTGTTCGCTGTCCAGGACGAGATCGCCCGGGCGGTGGTCACGGCCCTCAAGCTCAAGCTGCTGCCCGGCCAAGCGCCCACCTCGAAGGACCATCGCACGTCGAATCCGGAAGTCTACACGCAGTATCTTCTCGGCAAACAGCTCATCACCCGAGACACACGCGATGGATTCATCCGCGCTGCGCAGGCCTTCGAGAAGGCGGTCGCGCTCGATCCGGCCTTTGCCCCCGCCTGGGCAGGCCTGGCGGTGGCGACCGTCTGGATCGCCGATTCAGGCGAGACGCCCGGCGCCCGCTGCCTCGCACGCTCTGAAGGGCGTCCGGCTCCTCGTTGTCGGCGTCGCCGCTGTCGCCTTCGGCATCTGGGCGTTGACGAAGATCTTTCGAGATGCCAAAGGCTGAAGGCCCATCAGGTCCTGCGGCGCGGTCGTCCCGTCGGTGGCGCAGGTTTGGCAGGTCGGTCGGCTATGGCAGTCTTGGGAAGCAGTCACCGTTCGCGCATGGCGGGAACCGCCGTAGATCGCTTGGAACTGCTTGACGTTGCGCAGGGGTCGGGCTACGTGAGCCGCCACGCGCCCGTAGCTCAGTTGGATAGAGCGTTGGCCTCCGAAGCCAAAGGCCGCTGGTTCGACTCCAGCCGGGCGCGCCATTCACCCCCTGTTCACCCCCGGCCGATCAGTTCGGATCAGTTCTGATCGCTAAACTGCCGAAATTCGGGCGCCTGCCAGAGGGAGAACTGCCCCGTTCTTGACTCCGAAGCCGAAGGCCACTGGTTCGAATCCAGTAGCGCCCGCCACTCCTCAGGCGATGGCGACCGCTGTCAGCGTGACTTCTAATCAGACCCACCGTGGCCGTCGTCACGATCGTGATGATCATCGTGGATGTGATCGTCTGTGTCCCCTGTCGCCGTGACGGTAGTGCCCAGGCCGTACGGTGACACCATGGACCGAGCAGCCGATGCAGCTCATGGTGCTGAACGTGCCCGGCGGCGAGGGCTCAGTGATTTTGACGAAGCTGTTGATTTCGAGGCTGTCCGCATCAACGAATGCCACCTGGCCCGCTGCGCGCAGGCTGACCGGAAGCGTTTCGCCGACGATCGCCTCGCCGCCGCCCATGGCGTCCGGCTGGTTGTTACCGGTGCCAGGCAATGGCTGCAGCGGGATCGTTCGCAGCTTGGTGACCGGCTGGGTTGTCAGGTCGATGGCCACCACTTCATCGCTGAGAGGTGAAGTGCCGAACCCGAGCGTGCCGTCGCGGGTCATGTTGAGGCTGTGCCAACTGGCCGCCCCGAGGGTGCCGCGATCCACTAGCGTGTCATTCGTCATGTCCAGGGTGTAGATGTGGCCACCGCCACCGCTAGCGGCGACCACCGCGTGATCGGCGCGCGGGTTCGGCTTGATCATCCCGCACGCCACAAAGCCATCGGTGGGCAGGGTGCCGAGAATTGTCATCGATGGCACGTCGACGATGACGATGCCGTCCATCATCGCCGATACATAGGCGCGCTGGCTGTCTGCCCGGAAGACGGAGCAGACTGGCGCCTTCCCGACGGGGAACTCCACACTGCTCAAGGGCGTCCACGAGCCGTTGGACTCGTCCACAGCGAGCTTGTGGAGCTTGCGCGTCGGCAAAACGGAGACGAGCATGATGGTGCCGTCGGGGGAAACCCTGCCCTGGTGGCAGAGCGCGGGCGCAAAGTTCAGCGTCTTCAAGAGCTGCCGGGAATCCGCATCGACGATCGACAACGCCCCGTTTCCCATCCCACTGACGTACGCGTACTTTCCGCTGTGAAACGTGATGATGTGCGGTTGCGTGCCGGCGGGAAGCGAGAACCCATCCAGCAATTCACCACTCGGGAACTTCAGGATGGAGATCGCGCTATCACGCTGGTGGGTTACCCACAATTCCTTGTGGCGAATCGAATGCACGACCGCCCTGCCTCGAGTCGCGGAATCAGCGGATGACTTTGAGAGGTGCGTGGTGAACACCATTACAACCAAAGCAGCGCACGTCGCCGCTGCAAGAGTCTTGGCCAACTTCATTTGCTCGCTCCTTTCACGTAACCGGTCGTGGCAAGGCCGGTCATTGACCGGTCCGATTTCGCCCCAGGCGAGCGCGTGCGTCTGCTATGAAATTCATACTGCTTCGCACCGTCCGGCTCGGGATATGCTCCCGATCATGGCGAGAGCGAGCTACGGCCAGTTCTGTCCGGTCGCCAAGACCGCCGAGCTCCTGGCAGAGCGCTGGATGCCACTCGTGGTTCGGGAGCTGCTGGCGGGAAGCTGCCACTTCGGCGACCTGCGGCGGGGCATCCCTCTGATCTCTCCGGCCACGCTCTCCCAGCGCCTGCAGGAGCTGGTGGACGCCGGGATCCTCGAACGGACCCGCGCCGGAGGACGCTCGCGGCGCGTGCAATACCGCCTGACCGAAGCGGGGGAGGAGTTGCGGCCGATCATCCGTGCCTTCGGCGTGTGGGGCCAACGTTGGGCGCAGCAAAACGTCCGGTCAGAGGAGATCGATCCCGAGGCCCTCACGTGGGCGATGCACCGGCGGCTGGATCTCACGGGGCTCCCCGCTGACCATGCAGTTCTTCTCTTCGAGTTCCCGGACGTGGAAATCAGGCTGAGGCGCTTCTGGTTCGTCATCGACGACCGGCAGGTGGATGTGTGCCTCAAGAACCCGGGTCAGGACGTAGACCTGACGCTCACCACGAGCATCCGGACGATGGCGATGGTGTACCTGGGGCAGCTACAGCCCGACAGCGCAGTTCGTTCGGGAGCGATCGACCTCGGCGGCTCGAGAGCTCTCGCGCGGACGTTCCCCGCCTGGTGCCCGAGGCCTTTCGCGGCAGCCGCGCGCCGTCCGGCAGGAGCGCGAACGGCGCCAGCGCAGCGCTCATGACTCCCGCCGGAACCACTCCCTTCGGACCTCTCGCCGCCGTCGGCATCGCCACGTATGATGGGAATGGATCTTCCAGCGTGCGTCAGACCACACGTCGGAACGGAGTAACCATTTCCGATCTTTTCACCACCCCCGCGGGTCCTGGTACCTACGAAGTAGATTCCGACTGTTCAGCCAGAGGCCTTAATCCGGACGGTAGCGTCTTCGTCCACTTCGTGGTCGTTGATGGGGGCAACGAACTCCTCATCGTGAGCTTGTCAGATGCCAACACGGTCCATGGAGTGATGAAAAAAAAATCAATCGTGACGATTAAACGGTCTGTGCGGCAACAAGAACCAAGCCGCGCTTCATCGCGCAGCCGGCACACACTTGCCGTGCAGACGGACGGTCTCAGTCTTCCGGCCCGATCTGGCTCTCCAGATCGAAGACCTCTCGCTTGGCGCTCCGCAGCTCGTCGAGAGCAGCCCGGAGCGCGTTGCTGATCATGGCTTTGTCGGCTCTCGCGGCGGGTTCCACCACCTGTAGCGCAGTCTGCATGGCCTGCTCGGCGCTGATGAGGCGCCGCTTCGCCTGCTCGATCCTGACCCGGAGCTGAGCCGAATCCATGCGGCCTCCCTCGCTTCGCCCATTGAAGCAGTGAGGTATAGTGTATGCGCTTCGTGGCGCATGGCGCGAGTCGCCGAGGAAGCGCAGCCTGCGGTTGCGGGCACGAAGTTCGATCGCCTCCGGCGTGCAGCGCCTGAGTGCTCGAGGATCATCGCCTTGTTTGAACGGGTCGCGGAGGTTAATGTTCCGCCATCCATGACCGCGGGCAGGGCACTCAGCGGCACAGCCGCCTCGGATGGTATTGCCATCGGTCCGGCACACCTGCTGGTCCCGCCTGTAGCCGTCGTCGAACGCCAGATCTCGCGAGATCTCGTGCCGGCGGAAGTCGCAAGGCTTGTCGGGGCAGTGAACTCGACGGACGAGCAGCTCGCATTGCTGTCGGCGGGGCTGGAATCGGAACATCTGCACGAGGGACATCTCCTCCTCGAAGCTCATCGGATGATGCTCACGGACGACCAGATCGTGGGCGCGGCCCGGCGTCTGATCGAGAGCGACGAGATCGCCGCCGAGTGGGCGGTGCGCAGGGTGATCGACGCGATCGCGGCGACGTTCGGCCGGATGGAAGATCCATACCTGCGGGAGCGGGGTGCGGACATCGAGGCCATCGGCGACCGCCTGCTGAGAACGCTCCTCGGCTTGCCGGAAGTCTTCGCACACCGGTCTTCGCCTCCCGGCACGATCGGAGTCGGCTCCATCCTGTCTCCGATCGATGCCTTGCACCTGCCCCGGACCGGCATGATCGGTTTCGCGGCCGAGCGCGGTGGCAAGACATCGCACGCCAGCATCATCCTGAAGGCCCTCGAGATCCCCTTCGTCGTCGGCGTGCGGGGTTTGATCGCGGCGGTCCACCCGGGCGACAGGCTGGTCGTGGATGGATCGCTCGGCGAGGTCATCGTCAACCCGGACGACGACACGATCGCGCTGTACGAGGAACGGCGTGGCCGGGAACGGTCGCGGCTACAAGTCCTGAAATCCCGGGTGACGGGTCCGGCCGCCAGCCGCGACGGCGTGCGGATCGAGCTCTCCGCCAACATCGAGGCCCCTTCGGAGGTCCCGAGCGCGCTGGAATTCGGTGCGGAGTCAGTCGGCCTGTTCCGAACGGAACTCTTGTATCTCGACCGTCCGGAGCTTCCGAGCGAGGAGGAGCAGTTCCAGGATGCGGTGGCAGTGCTGACCGCTCTTGGCGGTCGGCCAGCGACCTTCCGGACGCTCGACATCGGAGGAGAGAAACTGCCTCTCGCTGTGGCGGTGCCGGGCGGCGCAAACCCGAGTCTCGGCGTGCGGGCCATCCGGTTCGCGTTCCGCCGCCCGGACATTTTCCGGACGCAGCTCCGGGCTCTCTACCGCGCCTCGGCGATGGGCCCGTTGCGAATCATGTTCCCGCTGGTGTCCGGAATCTCCGAGTTCGACGAGGCGCAGCGGCTCTGCGCCGGCACCGTCGAGGAGCTCGCGCGCGAGGGCGTCGCGTTCAATCGCGACCTCCCGATCGGGGTCATGATCGAGACCCCGAGCGCTGCGTTGAGCACCGATCACCTGGCAAAGAGCTCGAGCTTCTTCAGCATCGGAACCAACGACCTCATCCAATACACGTTCGCTGCAGACCGGGAGAACGAAGACGTCGCACATCTCTACCACCCGCTCCATCCCGCCGTTCTTCGCCTGCTCAAGAGTGCCATCGACGGCGCGAACGGGGCGGGAAAGCCCATCTCCATCTGCGGTGACATGGCCGGAGACCCGGCTTTCACCTGGATGCTCCTCGGGCTCGGACTGCGCAGCCTCTCCATGTCCCCTCGCTTCATTCCGGCGGTCAGGTCGGTCATCGGCGCCAGCAGGCTCGACGAGATGGAGGCGCTCGTCGCGCAAGCGCTCACCCTTGGCTCCGAGACCGCCGTGGAGGATCTGGTCCTGGGCGTGATGCGCGAGCGGTTTCCGCTCGAGCTCGCAAGCGCCGAGTCTCGGCCCATCAGCCGCTCGTAGTTCCCACCACCCTCAAGAAGCCCAGCGCCCCGTATGCGCGGGACACCTTGCCAGCCACGGCTGCTGGTCCATCGCGCGACGGTCGAGATCAACTCCGCAGCATTCGCAGCGGCCGTACTGATCCGTGTCGAATGCCTTGATGGCGCGATCGATCTGCTCCAGGAAGCTGCGTAGCCGCAGCTCTGGGTCTTCGCCGGGGCTCGCGGGTGCCGGCAGGCACGCGAGATCGACCTCCTTGCCCCAGAGCACCGCCTCGAGAAGCTCAGCCACTTCCTTGCCCTTGCGCAACAACGGCGGTTTCCAGGCTGGGTTGGCCATCATTGGGGACTCCGTGGGCGGCGCACTCAGTGCGGATCGAGTGCGCGCAGGCGCGCGATGAGGCGACGGACATCGAGCTGCAACTCCGTCGAGAGCGGCCGTGCGAGCGCATTGCGAATCTCGCCATCGATGTCGATCAGCTTCCGCGCAGAAGCGAACTGCGTCTTGCCGTGGCGGAAGCGGACGCGCGTCTCACCCAACAGCTGATTGAGCAGCAGGAGCTCCTGCTTCAGATCCGCATCGTCAAGCTGCGTTGGCGCCAACTGGAACCCCCGATCTGGCATCGATCATAAGGGCTTCCATCTCGTCCTGCTCGGCTAACTTCGACGAGCTTTCATTTTCACCACACTGCGAGGCGTGCGCGCGCCAGAGCGCGCGCACAGGCCTCGGACAATCCGCAGCAACGAGGATCAGAGCGCCGCGACGCAATCGATCTCGACGCGGGCTCCTCTCGGAAGCGCGCCCACTTGCACGGTCGCGCGCGCCGGAGGAGTCTTCTGGAAGTACCGTCCGTAGGTGTCATTGATCTTGGCGACGTCGGCGATGTCCGCGACGAAGATGGTGGTCTTCACGACCTTGTCGAAGCTCGCGCCACCGGCCTCTAGGACGGCTTTCAGGTTCTCCATCACTCGCTCGGTCTGCGCGCCGACATCGCCGGAAACGGGTTGGCCGGTCGCCGGGTCGACCGGGATCTGGCCCGACACGAAGAGGAACGATGCCGGGGTCACGCCGATACCCTGGCTGTACGCGCCGGCAACCGCGGGAGCCTGAGCGCTCTGCACGGCGCCCGCTCGAGCGCTACCGCCGGTGACGGCCACGCACTCGATCTCGATGCGCGCCCCCCGCGGCAGAGCGGCCATCTGCAGCGTCGCGCGAGCAGGAGGCGTCTTCTGGAAATAACGTGCGTACGTCTCGTTGATCTTGGTGAAATCGCCCAGGTCAGCGAGGTAGACGTTCGTTTTGACGACGTCGTCGAAGGTGGCGCCGGAAGCAGTGAGGACCGCCTTCACGTTCTCCATCACGCGCTCGGTCTGCGCGCCCACGTCGCCCTGCACGAGCTCGCCGGTTGCAGGGTCGATCGGGATCTGGCCCGAGACGAAGACGAACGATCCCGCCGCGACGTCGATCGCCTGGCTGTAAGGGCCGATCGCCCTGGGCGCCTGCGGGCTCTGCACGGCGACGCGGGCCGGCGCTGTCGAAGCCGCGCCGCTCTTGACGGCCACGCCCTCGATCGCGACGCGCGCGCCGCGCGACAGCGCGGCTACCTGCACCGTCGCGCGCGCCGGCGGGGCATTCCGGAAATATCGACCGTACACCTCGTTCACCTTGGCGAAGTCGGCCAGGTCGGTGAGGAAGATCGTCGTCTTCACCACGTCGTCGAAAGTTGCCCCGGCGGCGTCAAGGACCGCCTTGAGATTCTGCATGACCCGTTCAGTTTGTTTCACGACGTCGCCGGCGATGAGCCGATCCTTCACGGGTTCGACTGCGATCTGACCGGAGAGGAAGACGACGCGGCCGGCGGGCACCTGGATCGCATGGCTGTACGCTCCGACGGCCTTGGGGGCATTGGCGCTTTGCACGGCTCTGCGCTCGGCGGGAATCGCGGCGACCGCCGGTTCAGCGGGTGGAACGGCAGCCGCAGGAGCAACTTCAGCCGTCACGGCCGCTGTGGTCTCGGCGGGAGCTGCAGGGGCGGGCTCCGAAGGGGCGGCCACAACGGGCTCAGGGACGTTCGCGCTCTGGTGCGCGCAGGCGACGATCGCGACCGCTGCCAACAAGGAAAAGATCCGCATGAATGGGTCTCCGTTTCTGTCGATGGTGCCGGCTTCAGCCGATGGCGATCACCATCTCACGGGACCTGGGTTCGCTCGCATTCTTGTCGCCTCGATCGATATGCGCCGCGCGGCGTGGTTGTAGGAGTTGGTGCGGGTCAAGCCCCGGCGAGGGATCGCGCGATGACGAGGACTGCTACTCGAGCCGCGGGCGCTCAGTCTTCGTAGCGATCGTGGTGCCGCACCCAGTCCTGCGGAGACTCCGGGTTCTCATCTCGCCCCTTGGGAACCAGGTCGAGGTATCTTCTTGAAAGGCTCGATCTTCGCCAGCGGCGCGCGCGAAATCGCGACGAAGCTCACGTCGCGGTGATTGAGGTGGACGGGGCTGCCGTTGAAATTGTCGGCCCAGAACGAGCAGTGCGGGCACCCCTCGTCCCAGTCGGGGCTGAACATGAAGTGATAGACGACCAGCTGGCTCCTCTTTTCGAAGAGATCGGCGAGCGTCTCCTTGCCGCGCGGTCCGTCGAAGACGTAGGTCTTTTCCACCTTCTCCCAGGGGAGCTCGCGCCGCTGCCGGCTCAGCTCGTCCCGCAGGTGGGTGAACTCCTTCTCCTTGGCGAGGAACGCTTTTCGCGCCGCCAGCCACTCGTCGTGTGGAACCACCCGATGATCCTTGATGCCGCTTGCCATGCGCTCACCTCCTCTTCGCATCTTGCGAGTCATGCTACTTCGGGCCCTTCCTTAGCTTCGAGCGCCTTCTCGTCACCTGCCTGGGCCGCAGCGACGAGCTGTTTCAGCGCGGTGTCGTTCACGTGCGCGTTCCCTTTCGCATCGACTTCATTAGACAGGACGAGCCGCGGGATCTGTGACCGGGCCGGCTGGCTCTCGCCCCACCGCTCATCGGGCAATCGCAACGTCGTCAACCTGCTGCTGAGGAGACATGCCCTTGGCTGGCGCGTAGCACAGCCGCCGGTGAGTGGATCCGACCCGCGGCTCCGAGGCTTACAAAGTCAGCCGGCCGCAGTCCAAGCCATTCCAAACCTCACCGGGACAGCAGCACCGGGAGGCCGGCCTCGCGCAGGACGGTCCGCGTGACGCCACCGAACATCCACTCGCTCAGATGGGAATGGCCATAGGCGCCCATGACGAGGAGGTCGGCGCCGAAATCGGCAGCCCGCGACAGCAGGATGTGGCCCACGTCCCCTCCGCCGGACGACAAGGGCCGCACCTCGAGTTGCACGCCGTGACGCGCCAGGTGGCGAGCGATGTCTGCCCCGGGCTCCTCACCGTGACCCGGGTGACGCTGAGGGTCGACGACCAGGACCTCGACCGCCTCGGCCCTTGTGAGCAAGGGCAGAGCGTCTCCCACGGCCCGGATGGCCTCGCGCCGGGCATTCCACCCCACGACGACGCGTCGGACCCGGGATACCGCGCCGTGCGGCGGGAACATGATGATCGGCCGGCCGGAAGTCAGCACGAGGGACTCCACGAGGCCAGCAGGGCCGGCCATCTGGCTCGCAGCGTTCGCGCGGGCGATCACCGCCAGGTCCGCGTAGTGCACGTGCTCGGCCCCGTCATTGCTCGAGGACGACAGGACTCTCCACTCCGATCGGATTCCCTGAGCACGGACGATGTCCGCGAACCTGGCTCGGTGGCTCGCCTCGATGCCCTCGAGTTGTGCTCGATGCGACTCGATCACGCCCAGGATGCCCGTGCCGCGCGCGAACGTCTCCGACGGGGTGACGGCGGGCTCCGGCTGAATGAAAACGCCGATCAAGTGGGCGCCGTGCTCCTGGGCGAGCACCCCGGCAAACTCCAAAATGCCTGAGGTCCCGGTCCGACCATCGACGAAGACCACGATTTCCCTGAGCGCAGCCTTGTAGGGTTCGACAACCACCGCCGCCTCATCTCCGGTGTAGGCAGTCGAGAGCTGATCGGACATGTGAGGCTCCCTCGAGTTGGTCCAGTTCAGTGGCCGTCGTTTGACCTGCTCCGCAGACGGCGGAGAGCAAGCGCAGCGACCGCCAACTCCTTGGATGCGGGCAGTAGCGGGGAGTTGCTGGCGAAGCCGCAACGCATCGGCGCGCTACTGCAGCGCGTAGAGATTGCCGTCCATGGAGCCGAAGTAGACGACGCCGCGGTCCACGGCCGGCGACGACACGACCGCGCCGATGGAGATGAACCGGTTGAAGTCGAGGTACATGTCCTGGAAGTCGCCGAAGAGCGAGCCGCATGGCCCTTGTACGGACGGCTGAGGCGCGCATTTCCGGTTGGCTCGCGCCGCGGGTGATAGCGATCGAGACCGCACCGCGTGTTGTAATTTGACGGTAATCGGGCCGCGCAGGAGCGCTGAGCCGCGCCGAGCCATACGCAGATTCGTCCACTTGTTTCGAGTTTACCCGGGCCCCTACGCTGGAAGGGCTCTACCGATCGGACGAGCGCAGGTGCGCTCCGAGGAAAAGCCATGAAGAAAGCAATCGCCTACATTGCATGTCTTCTTCTCTGCACTTCCGGCGCGGCGCACGCCGAGAGGACGCATGCCGCGCACTCACACGGCTTTCTTAGAGGCCACAGCCTGTCATTCGGCCTCGATACCGAGATCGGCGTTCCGCTCGGGAACTACGCCGATGCCAGCAGCGTGGGCGGCGGCGCCGCAGTCACGGGCGAGCTCACGCTGCTCGAAACGCTGAGCGCGACCATGCGCGTCGGGTTCGAGGCGCACACCGCCCGCGACATCGGCGCCACCAGCTCCCACGTCCACGCGCTGCCGATCCTCTTCGGCACCAAGTACTACCTCGGGCCCGAGCGCGCGGGCGTCTTCGGTGCCTTCGAGGCCGGCACGTTCCTCCTCATGAGCAGCTTCACTCCCGCCCGGGGAGCGAGCACCTCGTCGACCGACCTGCGCTTCGGTCTCGGCGCCGGCATCGGGTTCCAGCAGGACCGCTGGAACGTTCGCGTGAACGTCCATACGCAGGACGTCGGAAACTTCGGCAATGCGTTCATGATGACCGGCGGCATCGGGTACGAGTTCGGCGGCGTCTGATGGCGCACCGGCCCGGCCCGGGGACGCCTGGCGTCCCCGGGCCGGTTCCCGTGGCAGATCAGCGGCCGGATTTGCGTCCCCAGGTCGCGGGAGTTGCCGATCCCGCCTCAGCGCACGTTCGGAAACAGCGCCGTCGCCAGCGGAACGTCGAGGTGCGGCAGCGCTGCGGCGCGAATGCCTGCGTCGGAGACGGCGTAGACGAAGGTGGTTCCGGCCTGGTCGGTGGACATGACGCTGCGACGCACCCAGGGGCGATACCACCAGGTCCAGTCGCCGCTCCCCTGCTGGATATAGACGTCGTTCATCCCCAGGGACCCCAGCGGAGCGATCGGAGCGGTGGAACTTGCGGGGTCCACGGAGAACACCCGCACGTCGCTCACGAACCCGGTCCACCACGGCGAGGGAGCAGGCTGGACCCAGTCGCTGAACGGGATCGCCAGGAGTCCCGCGGGCTTCGTCGCATCCGGTTGATACCAGTTGAACGCGTGATGATCCCAGAGCGCTTCGCTGTAGGCCCATGACGTGCCGACCAGAGCCTGTCTGGTGCGGCTGGGCTTGGCGAGGTCGGTGACGTCGAACAGGGACAGCTCTAGCGACCGCTTGCTCCAATCGGGGCGGCCATCAGACAGCAGCGGGAGCTCCACGCCGATCGCTAGCAAATGGTTCCCGTCGATGGGCTGCAAGTAGGTCGAGAATCCCGGTAGCGTCAGCTCCGCGACCTTGCGCGGATGGGCGGGGTCAGTGAGGTCGAGCGTGACCAACGGATCGACGTAGCGGAAGGTGACCGCGAAGCCGCGGACGCCGAGGAATCGCGTGGCCATGAGCCGCTCGCCTGCCTCGAGCTCGGGGATCTCGCCGATGAGCGCAAGTGTGCTCCCCCCATCCGAGGCAGGCTGCGCGGCCAGGATGCTGAGCCGGCTGCCAAGCTCGAGGCGGAATGAGCCTGGTGTCGCGGGATCGGGGTCGGAGAGCTTGACGGTGCTGGTGGCGACGCGCAGGTAGCCTTCGTGCTCGTCCATCGCGAACTGGTCGGAGACGTGCCCGTCGACGCCGCCGGACCCGAAATAACGCGCTTCCGACGGGTCGGCGATGTCGAAGCCGTGCACGTACGTCCAGTCGCGCTGGCCCGCCATCGGCCACCACCACCAATGCTGACTCGCGAGATACAGATGGTCCTTGGTGGCATAGAGCACGCTCGCCTCGCCGACGATGCTGGCGCGAGAGACGCCTGCGTCGAGGTGCGCGAGATCGAGCGTCGCGATGGTGACCAGGCCCAGCCGCTCGGGCGCGTTGGAGACGTAGAAGTCGCCGCAGTTGTAGCCGACGTCGATGGCGGTGCCGTCCGGGAGCTTGCGCTTTCCCTCGGGAAACCAACTCTGGAGCGGCGTCGCGCGGATGCTCGCCTCGTTCGCGTCCTCCAGCGCACCGATGGCTGCGGCGAGCTTGTCCTTGTCCTGAAACAGCGCGGGGTCGTACTCGGGCCACCAGCGGATGGCCTCGGGCCAGCGCACGGTATCGCTGAGGACGAGCCGGATCGAACTGCCGACGCGACGCGACCCGGTTGAGTACCCGGGCAGGTACACCTCGGAGACGGCCTTCGGGCTCGAGAGATCGCTTACGTCCACGACGGTGATCTTGTTCGTGGCCCATCCCCAGTAGCAGCCCTGGCTCGGGCAGGGAATCGCGGTGGCGCCGACGGTCGCTCCGCCGCTCGGCGGCCCCATGCCCCCGCCTTGCGGCACGGTCCAGATGCTCGAGAACACCACCACCCGGTCGCCCTCCAGGAACATGCTGCTCGGCCAGCCTTCGATCTCCAGCTTTCCCGCGACCGCCAGGCTCTGCGGCGGCCAGCTGGTCGCGGCGAAGAGGGTCCGGCCGGCGAGGACGAAGATGCGGGTCCCGTCGTTCTTGACGAAATCCGCCTCGTCCACTCCGGCGACCTGGGTGTTCGTGGTGCTGTAGCTCGCGGGCCCGGCGCCGGCGGCTGGTGTTGCGGCTGCGCCGCCGGCTGCAGGCAGGGCGTAGACGAATCCGCGCTTCCACTCGTCCATCTGCGCGCGCATCTGCCTGGTCGCCGTGTCCTGGATTTGACGGGTCAGGGACTCGCAGGTGGCCGCCCGCGCGAGGCGTACACGGGTCTCAATCCGGGCGGGAGCGGCCGCGTCCTGCTTCCCGCAGGCGGCGAGCAGTGCGAGCATGACCCACAGGCTTCGGACGCGCATCGATTGACTCCTGACGAAGTGGTCATCCGAAAGGAACGCGAGTCCGCCAGTTCGGGCAAACTTCCAGAAGTTTGCCACCGATGGCGGTCTCGCGGTCCTTTCCGGCAGCGGGTTTCGTCCGGGAGTCGGAAATGCGGCTTGGTCGACAGTTGCTGCTGGCGCTGGCTGCGCTCCCCTGCGCGTGCGATTCGCAGGCCGATTCGAGCTATCTCGGCGAGCCGCTCATCACATTGCCCGGGTACGTGGCGAGCGCGGGAGCGGCGCCGCTCGAGGCTGCGATGCTCTGGCAGCGCGGCCCACCTCCGTCGGCAGACGATCAGGAGCTTGCCACCCGCGCGCCGGTGCGGACCGGATTTCCCGCCAGCTTCACGCTGCATCTCTACCAGCCGCCGCCCGCCGCCGCCCGCCGG
>Ga0137407_10001329_pt1 | contig 16090 bp, 15 predicted proteins | sample CZOMad2_2_16fung_FD_108410 | JGI IMG/M metagenome (GOLD analysis project Ga0137407, IMG submission 108410) | Vadose zone soil fungal communities from Angelo Coast Range Reserve, California, USA - CZOMad2_2_16fungal (Illumina Assembly) | ecosystem: Environmental > Terrestrial > Soil > Vadose... | reverse complement strand
CGCGTGGTCAGCCCCACAGCGCCGAGCGCGGAGACCACCGTCGCCGTGTCGGCCAGCCGCACGAAGTGGAACTGCACGTTCTGCCGCGTGGTGATGTGCCCGCGGCCGATGGAGTACCGCTCCGCCACATCGGCCAGCGCGCGCAACTGCCCAGGCGTGAGGACGCCCTGGGGGATCTTGACGCGCACCATCATCGCGTCGCCTTCCTGCCGCTGGCTGTAGACGCCGTTCACCAGGCGGAACTGCTTCCACGCATCGGGGGAGATCTCGCCACGCTCGAACTTGCCCAGCATGGAGATGAACGCGTCCAGATCCTTCTCGTCGGCGAAGCCGAGGCGGGTGGGCCCGAGCGTCTTGCTATCGAGCAGCGGCACGTTGACCTCCTTCTTGGGCGGTCTGGAGCTGGCTGGCGAGGGCGACGGTCGCTCCGATGACGATGATCCCCGGAGCCTCGCTCCGCGGACCGCACGCGACGCCCGCGAGCGTCTCTCGCCAGGCGAATGCATCGGGTCGCGAGGCGGAGAAGAGGACTGCGGCGGGAGTGTCGGCCGGCCATCCCCGCGCGAGCAGCATCGCGGAGGTGGCCGTGCGCGTCGCGATGCCCATCAAGATCACCAGCGTCGCCGCTCCCGGCGCGAGCGAACGCAGCACGGGACCATACGCTTCCTCGGAGTGGCCGGAGACGACGACGAACGCGGAGGCCAGCCCGCGGTGCGTGACCGGGATGCCGCTCAGCGCAGGCGCGGCGACCGCGGACGAAACCCCGGGCACGATCTCACAGGGGATGCCGGCGGCCGCGAGGGCCAGCGCCTCTTCTCCGCCCCGGCCGAACACCACGGGATCGCCACTCTTCAGACGCACCACGCGCTCGCCGCGGAGCGCCCGGCGGATCATCACCCGCTCGATGGTTTCCTGCTCGATGGAGTGGCGTCCGGCGCGCTTGCCGACGTACGCCCAGCGCGCCTGCGGAGCATGGCGGAGCGCGGCGCGATCGACCAGGGCGTCGTAGAGCACCAGATCGGCGGCCCGCAGCCGATCGACCGCGCGCAGCGTCAGGAGATCGGGATCGCCGGGACCTGCTCCAACGAGTGAGACGAAGCCTCTCATGCGGCCTCCCGGTAGAGCTCGTTCAGCGCCCGCAGCAGCAGCGGCCGCCGCCGCGCGATGGCCACGCCGTCCGCTTTCCAATGCGCGCGCAGCTGCTGGGCGACCTCCGCCCACGACTCGAGCTCGTCCGGCAGCAGGGCCTGGAGCGCCTCGCGCAGCAGCCCCGCCAGCGCCGGGGCGCGGCCGTCCGTCGAGACGGCCACGGTGACCCCGCCCTTGCGGAAGACGCCGCCGAGGTACGCGCTGGCGGAGTCCGTATCGTCCACCGCATTGACGAACACGGCCCGCTCTTCGGCTGCGCGCGCGACCGCCCGGTTCACCTCCGGCGGGGCGGCAGCGACCGCGAACCACTTCCCGTCCAGGTCGGCCGGAACGAACTCGCGCTCCTCGACCTGGACGCCGGGGCGGCGGATCGAGTCGAGGATGGAGGGAGCGACGACCGTGACGCGTGCGCCGGCCGCGAGCAGCGCTTCGATCTTGCCGGCCGCAACCTTGCCGCCGCCGACGACGAGAACCGAACGGGACTTCAACTGGAGAAAGACGGGGTACAGATCCACGGAAAGCTCCTTGCGGGAAAGTCACAGCGCCGACCGGAAGCCGGGGCGGGCAAGGAGCGGTGGGGCGAAGAGACGAGGTCGCCGTCAGGCTCGTGCGCGCCCCCGGCACGACATGCCGGGGCGACAACAACAAGCGCACTTGCTCTGCATTCGACGCGACATCGTCCAACATCGATAACGGACCAGACCGCAGGATGTCAAGCGCACCTGGGTGGGACGACGAAAACGTCGTCACCGCACGCGGTTGGAGCGGATTCGTCGCAACAGATCGTCCACGTCCTTGCGGACGTCGGGGGAGGCGCGCAGCTCTCCCCGGCGCCGCAGGCGGCGGGCGGCGCTCAACCGCGCGGGGAGCTTCCAGGCCAGCGCGCCGTCGAGCGGTTTCACCGGCAGAAGGTTCAAAAGGAGCATGACGCCGTTGCGGCGTGTGAACGCTTCGTGCAGGTCGGCGGGCATCGCGACGAGCGCCGCCAGCGCCAGCAGGACCGCTTGCGCCGCGACACCCGAGAGCGCGATGACGGATCGGCGGACGGGCGACACCTCGCCCGTCCCGAGCAACTCGCCGCCGAGCCCATGCAGCATCGCGCCCTCGACGCGCAGCCGCGTGCCTGCGATGGCAAGGGCGTGGCCGAGCACGTGTGCGAGGACGACCACGGCGTAGCCCACGACGAGCAGCGGCCCGGGCTGGAGCGCGCAAAACAGCGCCGCGCCGAGCAGAAGGCTCCAATGCAGCCGTAGCGGTCCGAGACGAAGCACGGTTTCAGCCCAGGGGCGGAACCGGGCTCGATCGTCCGCCCGGCGGGACAGCGTCTGCGAAGGTATGCACGGTGGTCAACTCGTCGAATCGGTGTTGGAACCCAGTCTCGCGCCGGAAGAGGCTGGCGTCGACCACGATCGGATACTTGATGTGCGCGAGCGCGCCCCGGGAAAGACGTGGCAGCCCGGCGCGGCCGGCCAGCAGCGCGAGAACCGCTTCCGGCAACGGCAACGTCCGCCGGCGCGCCTCGTGCGCGATCATGCTCAGCGGCAGCGGCTGCGGCCCGGCGACGTTGTAGACTCCACGCAGCTTCGCCGAGAGCGCCGCCACGATCGCGTCCGCCGCGTCGTCTTCGTGGAGGAACTGGAAGAGCGGGTCGAATCCCAGCACCATGGGCACCAGCCGCGCGCCGAGGAAGCTCGCCAGCGTCCCGTGCCCCGCCGGTCCCAGCGTGTAGCAGATCCGCAGCACCGCCGTCTGCAGATCCGGCAGCCGCCAGAGCGCGTTCGCGGCGTACAGATCCGCCGCCACCAGGTCGGCGAGCTCCGGATAGGCGCCGAGCTCCTGCGGCGCCTCGGCCTCGGTGTGGTAGAGCGGGGCGTCGGGCCCTGCGCCGTAGTAGGTATGCCGGCCCACGAAGACCACCTGGCGCACGCCGTAATTCGCGCAGTGCTCGAAGACGGCCCGCGTGCCGCCGAGATTGATGCGGTATCGCTCCTCCGCGTCCGCGACCAGCGCGGTGACGGTGGCCATGTGGATCACGGCGTCGGGCCGGTGCCGCCGGAAGACCTCCTCGGCGGCGCGCTTGCGGATGTCGACCGCGTGCAGCTCGATCTCCGGGGGCGCGCCGGGCCAGCCCCGCGGATCGATGCCGATCACTCGATGTCCGGCGTCGAGCAGGCGCCGCGCTACGTTGCGCGCGAGCAGCCCGGCGATGCCGGGGATGGCGACCTTCATCGGCGGCCTCGCTCGATCAACTGCGCGATGCGCTCTCTGACCTCGGCGACATGACGCTGGATCGTGTCGTCGTCCTCGGCGCCGCTTCCCTCGAGCCGCAGCGGCTCGCCGTAGTGCACGGAGAGCGACACCGGCAAAGGGAGCGGCAGAAGCCAGGGGGTGAGGGGCAGGTAAGGAAGCCCCAGAAGTTTGCCGGCCTTGTACAGGTTGGTCACCGTGGGGATGGCATCGCCGCCGCCGAGAAACGCGAACGGCACGATCGGGCTCCTGGTGCGCAGCGCGAGCCGCATGAACCCCGAGCCGAATGCGACGAGCGAGAACCGGTCCTTCCAGAGCTTCGCGGTGCCGCGCGCACCCTCTGGAAACACCAGCAGAAGTCGGTCCGACTCGAGCAGCCGCTGGGCGTGCTCGGGCAGCCCGGTGAGCTGGCCGCAGCGCGATGTCCAGGTCGATGCGAACGGAAGGCGGTTGATGAACCTGTCGGCCATTGCCTGGGCGAGACGCGGCGGGTCCATCTCCAGGAAGCAGGAGCCGATCACCATGGCCGCGTCCAGCGCGATGCCGCCCGAGTGATTGCCGACCAGCATGACGCGCCCGCGCGGCGGCACGTGATCGATCCCGGAGCAGCGCACGTTGAAGTAGTTTCGATAGAGGAACGAAAGGGCGCGGAAGAGAACGGTCAGGTGCCATTTCGAGACGCCGTAGTCGTCCACGCCGCGAGCATCGAACGGGAGCTCCAGCCGATCGACGCGCGCCGCGATGTCGTCGGTCATGGGGCGCGGAGTCTACAGGAGCGCCACCGCGCCGCACAGGTCACGCTTTGCCGCCGCGAGCGGCGTTTGCGTACAATGGCGAGCCCCGAGGGAGGACCCGCATGCGAATTTTCGCCGCCGCTCTCGCGCTGTCCCTGCTCGCCGCGCCCGCCTTCGCCCGGACCCGCAGCTCCAGCAAAGGCCCGCGCGCGGGCGGCTACTGCGCGAAGAGCGCCGTGGGGACGACGAGCACCGACAGCAAGGGGAACACGCTGGAGTGCAAGGCGGACAAGAGGGGGCGCGCGCGCTGGACGAAGAAGTAGAGCGGGATCGCTGAACGTCTCGGCACGACGCTTCCGCATGCCCGGTGCTTCCATCCGGAGCCGGCGGCGTGTTTGATGGAGCGATGACGCGTCGCAGGGTCTTCGTTGTTGCAGCGGAGTACAGCGCGAGCCCGCGCGATCTCCCGCCCGCCCGCCGGCGGCGCGACTTCTTCGGCGGTCCGCATCCGGAGCTCCGGCCGGCAGAAGCGGCCCACCTCTTCTTTCGTTATCCGAATCGCGGTGAAGAAGGACGCACGCGTCCGGACGACTGGAAGAACGCATTCGGCATCAGCGAACCGATCGCGCTGCCGGATCTGCTCGCCTCGGCGGCGCATCGCGCGCTGACCACGCTGCATGCCCTGACCGGCGCCGATTGGCGCCGCACCTGCGACTCGATCACCGACATGCTGGTCACGGCGATGCCCGGGCTCGATCCCAACGAGCGCGTGAACATCGGGCTCGTACCCCAGGCGCTGCAGGTCCAGCTCGGGCTCTCCGCCCGGGCGCGGGCGCAGTTCGTGGTGGGAACGTCGGACAGCGGCGCGCAGGCATTCTCCGAGGCAGTGCGGGCGGCGCGGACGGCGGAGCGGCCGGCCACCATGCTGGTGCTGGCCGGACAGATCATCCCCAGCGGGTACGTGTCGCAGTACCAGATCCGCACGGTGCTCGGAGAGGACGATCAGGCGAAGGGCCTCGACATGCTCGCGGTGGGCGACCTGGTGATGGACGTCATGCGCCGGAGCTTCGCTCTTGCACCCCCTGAGCTGGAGGCGTTCCTCGCGCGCGTAGCCGCCCGAAAAGCGCAGGTGGGCGCCAACTACCCTGCCGGGATCAACGCAGGAAAGCCCTTCAAGCGCGATACGCGCCGCACGCCCTGGTTCGACGCCAGCGACATCGCGGTGCCGTGCTGCGGGGCGGCCGCCACCATTGTCACCTCCGACGATGCGCTGATCGAGGCGATCGCCTCGTCGAGGACTTCCCGCTTCCGGACCGCCCCGTTGACCGAGGTGCTCGGCCTCGGCGATGGCTCCACCAATCCCGACCTGCTGCACCGCAAAGCGCCGCTCCTGTTCGCGCCCGCGGTGTACGGCGCGCTCGCCGCATGCGCGGACGACGCCCAGGTCCCGGTGTCCACCTTCACGTCCAGCGCGTTCGGGGTGGTGCACGATGCGTTCCCCAGCATCGAGCTGTCTTTCCTGCTCGCGCTGGGTCTCGGCTGGGACCGCGCCGCGGAGCGGATGGCCGAGGGGTGGTCGAATCCGGTAGGCGGGCTGCTGACGTTCGGGCATGCGCTGGGTGCGTCAGGCCTGGTGCAGATCAACAAAGCGCACCATCTCTTCTGCGTCGACCGCCGCTACCTGCCCGAGGCGGACTCGCGCCAGGGCTTCCGCGAGGATGGGGCACTCGCCTTCACTACGTCGGTGGGCGGACCGCTCTCGCACATCGTCTGCTCGCTCTTGCGCGGCGGACACCAGGAGCATCGATCACCGCCGCAGCGACGCGAAGCAGCGGCGCTTGCCCCGGTGAGCGCCGCCTGGGATGCCAAGGCGCGGCTGCTGTGGATGCTGCTTCCTTCGCAGCTGCGGGCGCTGCCGGAGGCGTGGCTGGTGGAGGCGACCACATCGGTGAGCATCCGCAGCTGCCTGCGGGCGCTCAGCGCCGACGACGTCTCGCGGCTCGGCTTCGAGGGACTGGAAGAGCTGGTCGCCCCGCAATTTCTCGGCGAAGTTCGCAAGCGCCTGCGCACGGTGGTCGCGGTCGCGCAGCAGGAGAGCGAGCGCCTGAGCTCCATGTTCGACGTCTTCCGGCTGCTGACGGACGAAGTCCGGGAGATCGTGGAGGAATGCCGGGCGCAGGGTCGCCTGCGACCGGAAGCGTCGGGGCTGGACGAGCGCCGGCTCGTCGACCGCTTCAAGGAAGCGCTGCGGGTCTCGCTCGTCGTGCTCTCGCGCCCGATGGAAGACGGAGCCCATCGCATGGTGCGCTTCACCGGTCCGGGCGAGCTGCAAGAAGCGGATTTCGTCGCGGCGGACACTCTTCGCCCGCTCCCGGCTGGTCCTGAAGCGCTGCCCTTCTGGACGGTGCGCGCGGTGCGGCCCGATCTGCCGCCGGAACCGTATCGTGGCGGCGAGGCGGACGCGCTCGGAGAGATCGCCTCGCGCGGCCCTCGCACCGCCGCGGAGCTGCGCCTGCTGCGGACCTGGTTTTCGCTCGACCCTCCGCGGCCCTTGCTGGAGCGGGCGCTGCGCGAGGCCGGCCTCTCGGGGCCGTCCCGGCCCGCGGTCCGCGCCGTCTTCTACGCCGGCGAGGTGGCGGATCCCGGAACGCAGCTGACGTCGCGAGAAGCGCACGAGCTGCTCGGATTCGTCGCGCACCGGGCGCGCGCGTTTCTCGAAGCGTACGGATCGGCCGCCACGCAGGTGGGGCCGATGCTCTCGGTCGTTGCCTTCGAGCGGCTGCCGGCGCGGGCCAGCCTCGAGGCGGCCCTGTTCGGCGCGGCCCGCTTCGCGCAGGAGATCGCGCGCAGCGCGCTCGATCAAGGCGTGATCGTCCGCGCCGCCGTGTGCGTCGGAGACGGAGTGCTGTTCGAGGACGTGAACGGGCTGCCAGCGGTTGCATCGCTGGCGTCGCGGCGCGCGAGCGAGTTGCTGGCCGCGGCGCGTGAGATCGCGCCGGGCCGCGCTGCGTTCGCGCTCGAGGGCGCCTCGGAGCTGGTGGTTACGCTCCTCGGCCAACGGCTCACCGGCTGGGAGAGGGCGCCGGACGGTCCGCCGCAAACGGCCGTCTGGCTGGGACCGCGATCCTGAAGAACGACGGCCCCTCGCCCCACCTTTCCGCTCGACCCCGGGAGAGATGGGCTCGCTTCACGACCCGCCGCGCAGATACGCGTCGTTGCCCGCCAGCCAGTCCTGCCGTGGAGGATCGAAGATGTCCACGTCGATCGTGTCCTCGAGCGCCTCGGCGGTGTGCGGCAGGCTGGGTGGAATGGTCAGCACCTCGCCCGAGCGGACATCGACCTGCTGCGCGCCCTCCTCGCCGAGCCGGAAGCGGAGCGCGCCTTCGAGGACGTAGGTGATCTGCTCGTTCTCGTGTTGGTGGCGGGGAACGACGGCGCCCTTCTTCAGATAGATGTGCGCGACCATCATCCGATCGCCGCAGATCATCCGGCGGCCGATGCGCTCGTTGAGCTGCTCCGTCGGCATCGATTCCCAGCGGTGCAGTGTGGCTTTCCGCTCCATGTCCGCTCCCGTCTGAATGGAGGTGCGACCATAGGAGGGGCGCGCCGCCCCGGTCAATCCCGGTGGCTGCGTTCCCACCTCGCGTTGCAGTCGTGGCAGATGGACCGATCGCCTCGAGGCGAGCGCCACTCCGCGACCGTGCGCAGCCCGGCCGCCGGCGCTCCGTCGAACACCCAGCCGCAAAGCGCGACGTCGCCGGCCAGTACCTGTTCTCCGTCTCGATCCTCAGGCGGGTTGAAACAGTGGAGCCGATTCGCCCTCGCGTCCTCGCGCCATTGGTGGCCCATGCGCGGGCACCGTAGCGCCGCGCGTCAGCATCGACAATCCCCGGCTCGCTCGCTGGCGGAGCAGGTGAGATCCTCCGAGTCATAGAGACAGCGACATCCGTGTTCGAGGCACTTCCTCGAATTCCAGCGAGTGGTACAACGCGAGCGCCGCTTCTTGTGTGGGTACGACCGGGCGCTTCTCTACTTGACCTGCCTTCTGGGACAGACGTCCGGCTTGTCGATGTCCGCGTAGAATTCGATGTCGATTTCCCCCCGCGCCGTTCGCTTCAAGGGCAAAAGGAGGTCGCCATGCAGTATCTGCTGCTGATCTACGAGGAGGAGAACCGCTTCGCCAACCTCGGCAAGTCGGAGATGGACAAGGAGTTGGCGGAGTATCGGGCCTTCGGCAAGGAGTTTGCCAGCGCCATCCAGGGCGGCAACGCGCTGCAGCCGACGGGTACCGCGACCACGGTGCGCGTGCGCGAAGGCAGGCGGTTGACGACCGACGGCCCATACGCGGAGGCCAAGGAGCACCTGGGCGGCTACTATCTGGTCGAGGCGCGCGATCTCGACCAAGCCATCGCGATCGCGGCAAAGATCCCAGGTGCGCGCTCTGGTTCGATCGAGGTACGGCCGATCCAGAAATTTTCCTGACTGGGCCAACCCTGTCGACGATGTCAGCGAAGCTGGAAGTCGCCGAGCTCGACCGCCTTTGCCGCGCCGAATGGGGGCGGCTGCTGTCGGCGCTCATCCGTGACTTCGGTGACTTCGACTTCGCCGAGGAGGTGCTGCAGGATGCGTTCGCGTCGGCCCTCGTCGAATGGGCGGCCAGGCCGCCTTCCAGCCCGAGAGGCTGGCTCTATGCGGCCGCCCGGCACAACGCGATCGATCAGCTGCGCCGGCGCGGCCGGTTCGAGGGCAAGCTTGCGGCGCTCGCTGAGACTGCCGAGCGGGAAGCGCCTGCTGCGGACGCATTCGACGAGGAACGAACCGTGCCCGACGAGCGACTGCGGCTGATCTTCACCTGCTGCCATCCGGCGCTCGCTTCGGAAGCGCAGGTCGCGTTGACGCTGCGCACGCTTTGCGGGCTCACGACGGACGAGATCGCGCGCGCCTTTCTCGTGCCCACTTCCACCATGGCGCAGCGGCTCGTGCGCGCCAAGGCGAAGATCCGCGGCGCCGGAATTCCCTATAGCGTTCCTTCCGCGGTTGAGCTGCCGGACCGGCTCGCCGAAGTGATGGCGGTGATCTACCTCGTCTTCAACGAGGGCTACTCCGCGGCCAAAGGCGACGCGCTGGTTCGCGGCGAACTCTGCGCGGAAGCGATCCGGCTCGCGCAGGTCGTGCGCTCGCTGCTGCCGGAACCCCTATCTGAGCTCGAAGGGCTCCTGGCACTGATGCTGCTGCATGACGCTCGCCGCGCCACTCGCGTCGATGTCCGAGGCGAGTTGGTCCTTCTCGCCGACCAGGATCGGGGTCGCTGGGACCGTGCGCAGATCGACGAAGGCCGGACCTTGCTGCAGACCGCGCTGCGGCGCGGGCCAGCCGGGCCATACGCGCTGGAGGCGGCGATCGCGGCAGTGCATGCGGAAGCCACTCGCGCCGAAGACACCGACTGGCGGCAAATCGCCGGCCTGTACCAGCGTCTGCATGCCTTGCATGCCTCTCCGGTGGTCGCTCTCAACCATGCGATCGCGGTGTCCATGGCCGACGGGCCTCGGGCGGCGCTGCCGCTGGTCGACGCGCTGGAAAGGCAGCTTGCCGGCTACCACCTCTGGCATGCGACGCGCGCCGATCTGCTGCGCCGCCTCGGCCGCTCCGATGCGGCGATCATCAGCTATCGGCGTGCGCACGCGCTGGCACAGAACGCGGTGGAGCGGCGCTATCTCGAGCGGCGTCTGTCCGAGCTGACGCATTCATATTGAGTTGGCGCGCGCGAGCCACCGAGCGAGGTTCCGCACGTAGGCCTTCACGTCCTCGAGCAGCCTGGGTTCGCCCGCGATCGACGTTCCCTCCGGATCCTCGACGAACGTCGGGGCTCCTCTCTTCGTGTCCCAGTTGTAGTCGGCAAAATGATGGAAGCTCGACTCGACGACCGCCCGGCCCAGCTTCGCTCCAGTCCCGCTTCCTCCCTCGAACGCGACGATGAGGTTGAACTCGCGGCCCGTCACGAGGCTCTTGCCGGTGGCGATCACCCGGGCAGGCTCGTCGCCGGGGACGCCGATCGCGCCTTCGTGCGGGTGCGCGGGGAGTGTCTCGATGGCTGACCCGTCACGACGCCGGAGCAGCGGGTGGACGGGATCGATGACGCGTATCTCCTGGACGTCCCCATTTTTCCCGGAGTGGTAGTTCGGCCAGGACACACTCTTGGTGAAGCGATCGTCGGCGGAGCGATTCGCCTCCACCGGGTCGAGATTTACGGAACGGAAGTAGTTCGCGGAACCAGGTCCCGGCAGGCTCGCCAGGCAGCTCCCGAGGTCCTGGTGATCGCGCGCCGTGAGAAGGCCGCCCCCTCGAGAGCGGAAGCGCGCCAGGGCGTCGCGTTCCGCAGCGGTGAGGCCGTTCCCGGTGTCGACTCCGAAAATCCAGATCTCGTCGAAGTCAGATCGATCGATGGTCGACAACACAGGGTCATCGCTCGAGGAGGCGCGGTCTCGCGCAGTCACCTCGACGCGGCGCTCGCCATCGGAACCGGTGGCAAGCTCTCGCGCGAGAAGTGAAAAGCGGCCGACGTGCCAATCGTTCTCCACGAACGGGATGGTCGTCTGCAGGAGGATTCGGATCGGTTTCATGGCACTTTCTCGACAGCCTCGCGCGTGCCCACGCCACGGCAACCCCGACGATGCCGATTTTCATGGGCGCGCCTTCCGGAATCGCCCGGTTCATAGCCAGAGGACACCATCGCGGCCATGCTCGTTTCACCGGGTCTCATGCCCGAAACGCTATCCGGCCGCCGACTTTCCCCAGGTGTCTCGGAGGGGAACGATGAGGTTGAACACCGGCGCGCCCTCTCTCGAGTCCTTGGGGTCGGCGAAGTAATAGCCCTTGCGCTCGAATTGGTAGCGCTCTGCGGGCTTCACCGCCGCCAGCGCCGCCTCGACGCGGGCGCCCTCCACCACCTGGAGCGAGCGCGGGTTGATCTGGGTGCGGAAATCGATCTCGCCGGCGCCCGGGTTGGCCACCTGGAAGAGGCGATCGTAGAGTCGCAGCGTCGCCGGCGAAGACAGGGGCACCGAGACCCAGTGGATGGTCCCGCCCACTTTCCGGCCGTCCTTCGGATTCGCGGAGCGCGTCTCGGGATCGATGGTGGCGCGCAGCTCGGTCACCTCGCCGGTACTCGAGTCCTTCTTCACGCCGGTGCACCGCAGGACGTACGCGTGGCGAAGGCGCACCTCCTTGCCGGGGGAGAGGCGCCTCCACCCTTTGACCGGCACCTCCATGAAGTCCTCGCGCTCGATGAAGAGCTCGCGCGTGAATGGGAGCTTGCGCGAGCCCGTGGCCGGAGACTCGGGCATGAAGAGCGCATCGATCTGGTCCACTCTTCCTTCGTCCCAATTCTCCACCACGACCTTGAGCGGCCGGTGCACGCACAGGGCCCTGGGCGCCGAGACGTTGAGCGTCTCGCGCAGGGTATTCTCCAGGAGATCCATCTCGACCGTGCTGTCCGCCTTGGCCACGCCGATGCGGTCGCAGAAGAGGCGGATGGCCTCGGGCGTGTACCCCCGCCGCCGCAGCCCGGCAATGGTCGGCATGCGCGGGTCGTCCCAGCCGGAGACCAGGCCGTCCTTGACCAGCGTGTTGAGCAGCCGCTTGCTCATCACCGTGTAGGTGAGGTTGAGGCGCGCGAATTCGATCTGCCGGGGCCGGTGCTCGATTCCGATCTGCTCGAGGAACCAGTCGTAGAGCGGTCGGTGCGCCTCGAACTCCAGCGTGCAGAGGGAGTGCGTGATGCCCTCGATCGCGTCGGATTGGCCGTGGGCCCAGTCGTACGTGGGGTAGATGCACCACTTGTCGCCGGTGCGAGGATGGTGCTCGCGGCGGATCCGGTACATCACCGGATCGCGCAGGTTGAGATTGGGCGAGGCCATGTCGATCTTCGCCCGCAGGGTGCGCGAGCCGTCGGGGAACTCGCCGCCGCGCATGCGCCGGAAGAGGTCGAGGTTCTCCGCGGGCGAGCGGTTGCGGAAGGGCGACGGCGTCCCCGGCGCGGTGAGCGTCCCTCGGGTGCGGCGCACCTCCTCGGCGCTCTGATCGTCGACGCAGGCCTTGCCCGCGCGGATCAGCGCCTCCGCCCACTGGTAGAGTTGCTCGAAGTAGTCCGCCGCGTGATACGCGTCTTCGCCCCAGTCGAAGCCCAGCCAGTGCACGTCCTGCTTGATCGCCTCCACGTACTCCGCCTCCTCCTTGGCGGGATTGGTGTCGTCCATTCTCAGGTGGCAGCGGCCGCGGTAGTCGCGCGCGATCCCGAAGTTGAGGCAGATCGACTTGGCGTGGCCGATGTGGAGATACCCGTTCGGCTCCGGCGGGAAGCGGGTGACCACCAGCGAGTGCTTTCCGGACGCCAGATCGGCATCGATGATCTGGCGGATGAAGTTGGTGGGGCGCGTCCCCTCGGTCACGTGGCGCCTTGATGAGGAGGGTTGGCTGGGGCGGTAGGAATCGAACCTACAAATGCCGGGGTCAGAGCCCGGTGCCTTACCGTTTGGCGACGCCCCAACACTTCCGCTGCGGACTCTGTATCAGACTGGCCGCGACAGCAAGGGGTTACCGCGCGGTAGACTGCCAGGATTCAGCGGCCGGGGAAGGCGGGAGCTGCCTCTTGCCTTTGAGCGAGGGTGGGAATGACGCAGCGACGGATCCTCATCGTCGATGACGAAGAAGAGGTGCGGAGCACCATGTCGAGGGTGCTCGAACGCGACGGATATCGGGTGCTTCTCGCGGAGAACGCAGAGCAGGGCCAGCGGATTCTTCAAGAGCATCCGATCCATCTGGTCATTTCCGATCACCACATGTCGGGCATGACGGGGATCGAGTTTCTCAAGGCGGCCGGGGAACGCCACCCCGAGGTCGTGCGAATGATCATGAGCGGTGACCCCGACAACCGTGTGGTGATCCGCTCGATCCGGGAAGGACGGGTCTTCTGGTTCCTGCGCAAACCGTGGGACAACACCCTCCTGCGAGTGGTCGTCTACCTTGCGTTCCAACGCCGCGAGCTCGAGGAGCAGAACCGGCAGCTCCTCACCGCGCTCGGGCGACAGCTCGCGTTCCTGCAGGAGCTGGAAGCCGAGTTCCCCGAACTCCGCGCGCGCGCCCGGGGTGAAGCACAAGCCTTGCGGGCGGCGCAAGGTTACACGGGGTCTCGTTAGCCGCGCGCGGCGTCGGACTCCTTAATCCTTGCTCGTGAGGCTCTTGACGCGCCCTGCCGCCCAGGCCAGGAGGCGTTGCTCGGCGAATCCGCGCTCCGGCTCCTTCCAGTCTCCCGCCGCGGTGGCTACGCCGTACCACGCGATGGCGCCGTACGCCTCGGCCAGTTGCTCCACTGCCTGGCGAATGCCGGTATAGAGCGCACCGCGGTAGTACGCGCCCACCACGTCCCGGTCGAGCAGCGGACCGGGCGTATCGATCTCGTTCAGTTCCCGCTCGAACGCGTCCACCAGCGGCTCGTCCCGCGGACCGGTGCGAAAGGGCGCGAGCACGCGCTCGAGCACGTCGCGGTGTCCTTCGGCGGTCCGTTCGCGTTCCAGCGCAGCCTTGACCAACGGAAGCGCGGCGCGAATGCTCTGCGCCCTCACGTCCTGCGTCTGCCAGAGAGGCTGGTGCAATAGCGCGACCGAATCGGGGAGGTCCGCGAGCTCCGTGCGTCTGAAAGTCTCGGCATCGTCGTGCCGGTGCTGCTCGCCAAGCCGACGAAGCCACAGCAGGCGCGGCCAGGTCGGTCCAGCCTTTGCGATTCGCTCCAGTACGTCGTCTTCACGCAGGACGTACAGACGAATGGGATCTTCGGCGGAGAGCGCGGCCGCTGCTTCGCGAGCCGATTGCAGGTACCTCATCGATTCAGCCATGAGCGTCTCCAGCGCGGGCTGCCGGGTACCTTGGACCTCCTCGTCGAGCGCCAACGCGGCAAGGGCGCGTGAAGGCAGCGCATCGCCGACGCCCATGTTGTCGATGGCGTGGAACGAGAGAAGCGCCAGAGCTCCGGCGGCGTCGTGGATCGCCGCTGCGCTCAGCGGCTGGCCCCTGGGCTGGGCGTGCTGCGCCCGACGGAGACGAGCGAGCGCGTCGTCGTCGCTCCCGCCTTCGAACGCCTCCCCTGAAGGTATGTTTCCCGTTCGCGATCTGTCTCACGCGCGATCGCAGCAATCCAAGGCCGTCCGCGAACGACGGTCTCGCCGGAAGCACGCCGACGAGCTGTGCGCCCGCAGACACCTTCCAACCAGCGTCGACCCATTCGATGCGCGGTTCTGATGGAGCGCCGAGGACCAGTCGATCGACGTCGGCGAGACCGCGCAAGAAACGGCGATCCGGCCGCGCCCTGGAACGATCCTGCAGCTCGTCGCGGGCTTTCCAGGGATCCGTGGGCAACGGCAGCTGTGCCCGGTTGGCTTCCGGTATCGCCGCGAGCGCCGCGGGCAAGTCGCCGCGAACGTAGCGATGAATGATGATGGTCGCGGCGAACCAGAGGACTGCCACTATCGCTGCGGCCCCCGCAACGAGCCGCAAGCGCCGCCAATCGAAGAATCGGATGACTGGAAGCGGATGGATATCGCCGATCACCTCCGGCCTGGTCGTCACTACGAGCGGCGGGCTCAGCCGCGTCCACGCCAGAGCGCAGTAGACGGAGATCATCGCAATGTATCCGGTCGCCAGCGAGGCGCCGACGCCTGCGATGACCCCGACGGCGTGGAAGACGGTCTGGTCGCGGGTCACCAGGTGGAGCCAGAGGAGCCCAAGGAAGTGGATGACGGCACGGTAGTCATGGAAGAAGAACAGCTTGAGGAAAATCCCAAGGCTGGCCGCGATGAAGGCGGCGGTGCCCAGCGCGTCGGCATGCGCTGTGAGGAACTGCTCGAGCAGACCCGTCGGATGGCTGGGCCTCACCAGCGTGATGATGCCAGCCTCCTTCGCCGCCAAGACAATCCGTTCTGCATCGACCGCATCGACATGCGTCGCCAGCAGGGCCCGTCCGGCCCAACGCAGCGTGCGCCGCCATTGGCGAGTCAACGGAACCGAGAGGGTCGCCGAGATCATGGATCGCGACGAAGACGTACTGTTCCTCTTCATCACTTCGCACGGGACGAGGGACCACCAGGCGAGTTTCGACTTCTATCCCATGCGGCTGAAGCCAGTCGATCCGCGGCGCTTGAAGGAGCTTCTCGACCAGTCGGGCATCCGGCGCCGTGTCGTGGTCGTGTCGACCTGCTACTCCGGGGCGTTCGTGGACGCCCTGAAGGACGACAGCACCCTCGTCATCGCGGCCTCGGCGGGAGACAAGAGCTCGTTCGGCTGCAGCAACGATGCGGACTTCACGTACTTCGGAAAGGCCTATTTCGACGAAGCACTGCGCCGCACCGATTCCTTCTCCGACGCCTTCGAGATGGCCAGGACCGCGATCGCCGAACGAGAGCGCAAGGCGAATTTGCCCAGCTCCGATCCGCAGATGTTCGTTGGGAAGGGCATCAAGCGCGCTCTGGAGAAGTTCGTGAGCTTCCGACAGGCTGCGATGCTGAACGCATCCGCACGCGGAAGCCGACGGTAGTGGGTGATGAGAGGTTCATCGCTCCGCGCTTCGGCGGCGGGTTGACGCGCTGACATACGGTCTTGCCGGCCCCGCCCCGGCGCTCGTCCGCTCCACCGCGTCGGCGATTTCAGAGAGGTCTTCCTTCTCGAGGGTCAGATTCCCGGCAGCGAGCCAGCCGTCGACTTGTGACGGCGAGCGCGCCCCGACGATTGCGCCGCTGACTCCGGGCCAGCTCAGGGTCCAGGCCACCGCGACAGCGGCAGTCGAAACGCCGTGCCGCGCGGCGATGGGCCGGAGGGCATCGCGCAGCGCCAGGTTGCGGCTGAGGTGCGGCTCCTGGAATTCAGGATTGCCGCGCCGCCAGTCGTCGGCCGCCATCGCCTCGACCCGCTCG
>Ga0137407_10001328_pt1 | contig 16096 bp, 13 predicted proteins | sample CZOMad2_2_16fung_FD_108410 | JGI IMG/M metagenome (GOLD analysis project Ga0137407, IMG submission 108410) | Vadose zone soil fungal communities from Angelo Coast Range Reserve, California, USA - CZOMad2_2_16fungal (Illumina Assembly) | ecosystem: Environmental > Terrestrial > Soil > Vadose... | reverse complement strand
GTGGTGTACCAGCTGGTCTCGATGCCAAGCACGTTGCAGATCAGGCCGACGCCGATGCCGAGCACCAGGCCGGGTGCGACCAGACTGCCGATCATCAGATAGAACACCACGCTGTCGCCGGCGAAGCGCTTGCGGAAGGCGAGGCCTGACATAAAAGAGATCACGACGGTGATGATGGTCACGACCACGGCCAGCCGGATCGAGCGGCTGAACGCACCCTTGACATCACCTGTGCGCACCTGGGTGAAGAGATCGACGAACCAGTGCAGCGACGTTCCGCGCATCGGAAATACCAGACCGCCGCGGACGTCCTGGAACGACAGGATATAGATGCAGACCATCGGTCCATAGAGCGCGACGACATACAGGGTGAACAACGTCGCCAGCACGTAGAACGTCCAGGGACGACCGCCTCTGCTGGGTGCCAGCGCGCGCCGGCGCCTGATCGCCGGTTCAGCGCCGGCGGTTGTGGGCAAATGGTCGGTCACCGCGTCAGCTCCTTGCGGATATCGACGGTGCGCAAGATCGCTACAACGAGCAACAACACGATAACCGTCAGGATGGTGGCGCTGGCCGCAGCGGTCGGATACTGCAGCACACCGATATCTTCATAGAAGGCCCCGACCACCGACGCCGAACCGCCACCGGACATCACCTTTACGACGAAGAAGTCACCCATCACGATCGAGACCACGAAGATCGATCCGAGGGCAATGCCGGTCTTGCAAAGCGGCAGTACGATGAAACGAACAATCTCGAACCGCGATGCACCGGCATCCCTCGCCGCCTCGATGGTGCGCTTGTCAATCCGCGCCATCGAATTGAAGATCGGAACGATCATGAAGATCGTCAGTTGATGAACATAGGCGATCACCACCGCAAGGCTTGAGAACAGCAACACGTTAAGCGGCTGGTCGATGACATGGGTCTTGATCAGCGCGCTGTTGATCAACCCCTCCTTGCCGAGCAGCGGAATCCACGAAATCATGCGGATGATGTTTGAGGTCCAGAACGGCACCGTACAGATCAGGAATAGCCCGAGCGCCAGTAAGGGGTTGCGAACGTGGAACACCAGAAAATAGGCGATCCAGAAGCCGATCAGCAGCGAGAAGAGCCAGGCAAATACCGAGAATTTCAGGGTCGCCCAGTAGAGCTGATAGGTAAGCCCGGAAGTGAAGACACCCTTGTAATTCTCGAACGTAAAGCCCGGAATGATGCCGCCGAATCCGTCACTCTGAACGAAGCTGGCGGCAACCACGCCGATGATCGGCACGATAAAGAACGGCACCAGAATGAGGACAAGGGGGAGGATCAACAGCCAACCTGCGCTGCCCCTTCCTCCCTTCGCTTTGCTTTTCATCGCTTTTCGAATCCACGACGCCAGATCACCGAATGAATCGCCTGAGGCGATGATCGTCTCAGGCTTTATTACGCAAGCATCAGGCGACCTTGAAGTCGTTCCAGCGCTTGTTCATGTAAGCGGCCTCATCCATCAGCGTGTTCCAGCACGAGATGTTTTTGACGCGCTCGAGGAAGGAGCCGCCGTCGCGGACGATGCCGGCCTTTTCCATCGGAACGCCGTACGGATCCTTGATCTCTTCCGGCGCCGGCTTGCCTTCGTACCAGAAGGCCCATTCGGTCGGAGTCATGTGCTTCTTCGCCGTCGATGGCACCGGGCTGTAATAGCCGTAGCGGCTGACGAAGGCCCCCTGCCAGCCTGTGTAGTACCAGTTGATGTATTCGTAGGCCGCATCCAGTTTCTTGCCGCTAAGATGCTTCATCAGGCCGAGGCCGTTGCACCAGCCCCGATAGCCTTCCTTGTCGCCCTTCTTGTTGACGGGCGCATAGACGCAAGGGATTTGCTTGACGCGAACGGCTGCGACGGCCGGCGACCACATCGACTGGATCACGACTTCACCCGCCGCCATCAATTGCACCGACTGATCGAAGGTGGTCCAGGTCGCCCGGAAGTGACCCGACTTCTTCAGCTCGATCAGCTTTTCGATCGTGAAGTCGATCTCCTTCGTGGTCATGTTGCCTTTGTTGCCGTACTTGATCAGGTCGGCGCTCTCGAAACAGAGTGCGGCGTCCATGATGCCGATCGCCGGCACGTCGAGGATCGCGGCCTTGCCCTTGTATTTGGGATTGAGCAGATCCTTCCATTCGGTGACGGGATGATCGACCAGATCGGGCCGGTAGCCAATCGAGTCGGCGTTATAGACTTGCGGCAGGAATGTCGCCCACTCAGTGACACCGTCGTGCAGATCGGTCGAATTCGCGTCCTTGATGTACATCGCTTCATAGGGCGAGACGCCCTGACGCGGAATCTTGTGCCCGTCGAGTTCGCCCTTGGTGAAGATCGGCAGGAAATTGTCGAACTCTTTGATCTTCTTGATGTTGATGCCCTGGATCACGCCGCGTTTGGCCGCGAGTTTGGCCTGCCAGCCCTCAAGATCCGGGATATCCACGCTGTTCGGCTGGGTGATGAAGCGATTGATCGCGGCCGAAGTATCGACGTTCTGCATCGTGACCTTGAAGCCGAGATCCTTGGCGGCCTGGTCACCGATCGCCTTCACCACGGAGTAGGAGACGCCGACGTGGCGAAGCTCGATATCCTTGATCTCCTGCGCCCATATCATGGGTGCACCGATCACGCTCGATCCGGCAGTCGCGCCGGCGACGGCCGCAGCACCCTTTAGTAACTGCCGGCGAGAGGGCAGATGCCCCTTCGCAACGCTTCTCTTGCCCGATTTGTCGGTATCCCTGCGCATATCCAACTCCTTGCAAACAATTCGATGGCTGTTGCGTCAATCTCACTTGGCGAGAACGCTAACAGCGAGGGGAGCCAGCAAGAAATGAGAAGTTCTCATTGAAAGAATAAGGCGCTCTAATGCGAATTTGCACAAAAGTTAAGCGGCGCGCCTGTATGCATCTTGTTCACTGGTGACTAAAAAGGCGGGCCAGTTTCCGCTGCCGCGGTTGAAGTTTAGATCATGCTCGAAAATCAGTATGGAAGGCTCCTTCCAGATACGTATCGAGCTTCCATCCAGTGTGAGTCAGAATTTTCAATCGCTGACACGCCATCAATTCAGCAGTCCGCTACCCGAAGCACAATTGCCGTTTGAAAGCACCGTCAAGTTCACCAGGTTGAATTGCTACGAAAAATGCAACGCACGTTGATCTTTCGATTGCTGGGCCGGGCCGCGCGAATATACTGGCTTGCCGCTTGTACTAAGAACGCGCAGACATTGTTGCAGGAGTATTTGGTGTGAACGACATCGTGGCTGGAAATGCAGCGCCTCTCGATACTCGGCTGAACTGGGCCGCGCTTTCCCAAACCGAGCGCGACGCGGCCTACGACAATAATGCGGCCGTAAAGAACAGCGCAGCGCTGATTGCCGAACGCAACGAGGCCTCCGCGGCCCTGCGAGCCAGCCGCAAATCCTTTCTCGATATCTCCTACGGCGACCGGGAAAGGACCAAGGTCGACCTTTATCCGGCCGCCGACAAGGCTGCACCTTGCCTGGTATTTCTCCATGGAGGTTACTGGCAGCGCAATTCCCGCGAAGTATTTGCCATGTTGGTCGAAGGCGTCGCTGCGCACGGCTGGTCGGTAGCTATACCCGGATATTCACTCGCGCCCGAAGCCTCGCTAACCCAGATCGTGACGGAGATATCCAGGGCGCTTGATTGGTTGGCCCGCAATGGCGAGGCATACGGCATCGCAGGCCCCATGGTACTCTCCGGCTGGTCAGCCGGCGCCCAGCTCGTCGCCATGACGCTCGATCACCCGCGCGTCGCCGCAGGCCTCGCGATTTCCGGGGTCTACGATCTTGCGCCGATCCGCGACACCGGGTTGAATAATGCGCTGAAGCTGACCGACGCGGAAATCGCGGCATTGTCGCCGCTTCGACTGCCCGTCGTTCACAAACGGCTGGACATCGCCTACGGCACTGCCGAATTGCCGGCGCTGGTCTTCGATTCAATCCGGCTTCATGACGCGCGCGTGTCCGCAGGCGCGCCAGGCATGCTGCACCCGATCGACGGCGCAAACCATTTCAGCATTCTCGGCGAGCTGCGACGCCCCGACGGCCAGCTGGTAGATATTGCCAGAAAGCTGGTCGGGTAACGTCGGCTAGATCGCCGACGACCTGATCGCCCCAGCATCGATCCAAACTTGATCGTCGATGATCCGGACCGGGTACATCCGTAACGGCCGGCTCGGCCAGCCGTAGGAAATCTGGCCATCGCGGAGATCGAACGACGCCGCGTGACGTGGGCAGCACAGACGTCCTGCCGCGATGTGTCCGAGGCTGAGGTCTGCCTGTTCGTGCGGACACATGCGTTCGCAGGCCACCGCGCGGCCCTCGTTCCAGATCAGGATCAAATCGACGCCCGTCACGCGGGCGCAAACGATCGCTTGCGAAATCAGCCGACTAAGCCCACAGACCGGCATCCATTTTCCGTCGCCTGACAAGGCCGTCGTTTGGTTCCGCTCATCCGCCAAGATAGGCCTTTCGCACATGCTCGTTCTCTATCATCTCGGCACCGGGTCCGGAGAGAACGATACGGCCACCTTCCAGCAAATAGGCATGATCGCACATCTCGAGTGCCGCAAACGCGTTCTGCTCGACCAGCAGAACCGTCGTTCCGGCGTCGCGGATGCCGCGGATGATCGCAAAAGTTCGCTCGACAATGTTGGGCGCTAGTCCGAGGGAAGGCTCATCGAACATGATAAGTCGCGGCCGCGACATCAACGCCCGGCCGATCGCCAGCATTTGCTGCTCCCCGCCCGACAAAGTGCCGGCAGCTTGCTTTTTCCGGTCGGCGAGGCGCGGAAACTCGGCATAGATCCGATCGCGCTCGGTCGAAATCTCGGCGGCATTGGTGCGCAGATAGGCTCCCATGTCGAGGTTTTCCTCGACCGTCATGTGCGGAAATACGCGCCGTCCTTCCGGACAATGCGCGATGCCTGAGGCCACCACGCGCGGCGGCTTGGAGCCTGCAATGTCCTTGCCTTCGAACAGCATCGATCCCGAACGCGGGGCAACCAGCCCGGAAATCGCGCGCAGTGTCGTGCTTTTGCCGGCGCCGTTGGCGCCGATTAGCGCGACGAGCTGCCCGGCCTTGACCTCCAGCGAAATGCCACGCAGCGCCGTGACCCCGCCATAACCACAGACCATGTCGCGGATCTCAAGCACGTTTGGCTCCCTGTCCGAGATAGGCTTCGATGACGGCCGGATCGTTCCGGATCACATCCGGCGAGCCTTCGGCGATGATCCGGCCGTAGTTCAGCACGACGATTCTATCAGAGACGCTCATCACCATTGGCATATCGTGCTCGACGAGCAGGATGGTGACGCCGCGATCGCGGATGCTGCGGATCAGCTCCACGAAGGTGTGGGTTTCCGAGGCGTTCATACCGGAGACCGGCTCGTCGAGCAGCAGCATCGACGGTTCGGCCGCCAACGCCAGCGCGACGCCGACAAGCCGCTGTTCGCCGTAAGACAGCGAGCCCGCAAGATCGTGGGCGCGGCGTTCGAGGCCAACCCATTCGACCAGTTCGCGGGCGCGTTCACGTAAGCGGCGCTGCGAAGACCGCGCGCGCGGCAGACCCAGAATGGCCTCGAGAAGACTGACCCTGCCCTGACGATGCAGCCCGACCAGAAAATTGTCGTAAACAGTGTCGTTCGGAAAGACACTGGTGCGTTGGAAGGTACGGATCAAGCCAAGGTCGGCGATCTGATGCGGCTTCAATCCATTCAACGGCGTTCCACGAAAGCTCACAGCACCATGAGTCGGATCCAGAAAGCCCGTGACGACGTTGAAAGCCGTGGTCTTACCGGCGCCGTTAGGCCCGATCAGGCTGACGATCTCGCCCTCGCCGACCGTAAAGTTCATGTCCGAGAGTGCGACGAGCCCGCCGAAACGCACGGCGACCTGCTCGACCTTCAATGCCGTCGCGGGAGCCGCCATCACGCATGCTCCTTGGCGTCGCACTTCGAGAAGGCGACCGGGGCAACGGTTTCGGGCCGGCTCCGCCGTTTCGCAAACCGTTGTGCCAGCGACGGCACGATACCGCGCGGCAATGCGAACAGGATCACGATCAGCACACCGCCATACGCGATCCATTGCGCCTCCGGCGCCATGATCGGACGCAGGAACACGGGCAACAACCCGAAGATCATGCCGCCGACGACGGGCCCGGCCAGCGACCCCTTGCCGCCGGTGATGACCATGATCACCATCGTCACGGTATTGATGAAGGCGAACACCTCGGGATCGATGATCCGGATGTAGTGCGCGTAGAGACTGCCGGCTGCGCCTGCGATCCCGGCCGAGATCACCGCCGCCAGAGTGAGCGTCTTGGTCACGTCGATGCCGACCGACACGGCCAGCGTTTCGTTTTCCATCAGCCCGCGCATGGCGCGGCCGAAATGTGAATGGACCAGGCGCGAGATCAGCAGATAGGCGATCACCGCAACGGCCAGCACGAGGTAGTAATTCTGCAACTTGGTGCGGAGCGTCAAATCCCCGAGGCCCGGCAGTCCGATCGTGATCGAGGGAATATTGGTCAGTGCCAGCGGCCCCTGCGTCAGCTCGACCCAATTGAGGGCCACCAGCCGGACCACTTCGGCAAAGGAAATCGTCACAATGACAAAATACGCACCGCGGACGCGAAACGACAGCAATCCCACCAAGTATCCGCAAAATCCGGCAATAATGATCGCCAGTACAAAGCCGACAATCGGCGGCCAGGGCTCGTGAACTATGCGCAAGCCGAAAGGGAAGCCGGCATCAAAACCCAGCGACGTCAAGGCGCTGACGTAAGCGCCAATACCGAAGAAGGCGATGTGGCCGAGGCTGAGCTGGCCGGTGAACCCGAGCAGCAGATTGAGGCTCATCGCGCCGATGATGAAGATGCCGGTCGTGATCAACGCATTCATCAAATAGGGATCGCGCAGCCACAGCGGCACGGATGCGAATGCAACGACCGTTAGAATAGCGATCCCTGCCCTCATCCGACGCGCTCCGAGCGCGCGAAAAGTCCGGTCGGCTTGAAGATCAGGACCGCGATGATGATCAGGAATCCCATCGCATCGCGATATCCTGACGAAACGTAGCCCGCGCCCAGCTCTTCAGCCAATGCCAGGATGAAACCACCAATCACCGCACCGGTGATGTTTCCGAGGCCGCCGAGGATCACGATCGCGAACGCCTTGACGGCCGCGAGATCGCCCATTTGCGGGAAGATTACGTAGACCGGACCAAGCAGCGCACCGGCCGCTGCCGCAAGGCTCGATCCGATCGCGAAGGTCGAGGTGTAGATCAGGTCGACATTGACGCCCATCAGCGAGGCGGTGTCCTGATCCTGAAACGTCGCCCGCATCGCACAGCCGAGTTTTGTCCGGTTGATCAGGAGATAGGTGACCACGATCAGCATGGCCGCCGCGGCGAGCACGAACAGCCGCAGCCAGGAGACAGAGACCGGCCCCAGCACCAGTGGCGCCTCGGGGAAGGGCGTGGTTACCGATTTCGCCACACCGCCCCATATCCACAAGGCGCCGGACTGCATCGCGATCCAGGCACCGATCATGACCAGCATTGTCGTGTCGATGTCCGAGCCGCGCAGCGGCCGCAGCAATATCAATTCGATCGCCGCGCCAAGTAGCCAGCCGGCCACCACGGCGAGCGGCAGTGCGACGAAAAAATTAACGCCGAGCTGATGCACCACGATGAACATGATGTAGGCGCCGAAGGTGTAGAGCACGCCATGCGTGAAGTTCACGACGTTCATGATGCCGAAGATCAGCGTCAGTCCGATGCCCAGCAAGGCGTAAGTGCCGCCGAGCACCAGCATGTTGATCAGATGTTGCAGAAACTCGCTCAAGGTGGCTCCCGAATATCCTGACGCAGGCGAGGTCCGCGAGTTCGCCGCGGCCCTCGCCGGTCAGTTACGTGACGTCAGAGCGTCTTCATCCCGATCTTGCCGTCGGTGATTTCGATCAGATAGACGTTGGGCTGGCTCTGGCCGCTTTCCTTGCCTTCGGGACCGGACTTCCGGAACACGATGTCGCCATTGAGGCCCTTGATCTTGATATCCCACAGGGCCGCCTTGATCGCCGCAGGCTCCGCCTTGCCCGCCTTCTCGATTGCGGCTGCCGCGGTACGAATGCCGTCATAGCCACGGAAACTCTCGGTACAGCCGGCGAACTCGAAGCCGCGCTTCTTCCATTCGGCGATGAAGTAGTTGGTCGCCTCCGGGTTCGGCGTTTTCTCGGGAAACCAGGGCAGGAAGGTGGTCAGGTGCATGGTGCCGTTGGCGGCGGCGCCTGCCTGCGCGATGATCTGGTCCGGATTCTGCGAACCCCCGGTCGTGATGATGCGCTTCTTGAGGCCCAGCGCCGCAGCCTGCTTGAAGATCAGCGTCAGCTGGTCCACTGCGGTGGTGATGATGATGGTTTCGGAATCGGTGCCCTTGAGCTTGGAGAGCTGCGCACTCATATCTTGCGCGCCCTGATCCATCGTCTCGACGGCCCCGACCGTAATCCCCTTTTCCTTCATCATCTTGCTGAAGTCTTCAGCGGTACCGCGCCCCCAGTCGTTGTTGATGACGAGGAAATCGACCTTCTTCAATTCGAGCTTGTCGACGATCCCCTTGAACGCCGCAGCCTCCACCGCCGACGGCGGCGAGATGCGGAAGATGTAGGGATTGCCCGTGGTGGTGATCTTGCCCGATGAGGAGGTCTCGACCACCATCGGCGTTTCGTATTCCATCAGCTTGGGCATCACGGCCAGCGTCAGGCTCGAGCCCCATGCACCCATCAGGACGGGCACCTTGTCGCTGGTGATCAGTTTTTCGGCGACGGCGGCCGCTTCCGTCGGATTGCTCTTGTTGTCTTCGATGACGAGTTCGATTTTCTTGCCGAGAATTCCGCCCTTCGCGTTGATCTCGTCGGCAGCGATCCTGGCGCCGTTGACGACGTAGGTACCAGAAGCGGCAAATGCGCCGGTGAGGGGTTCATTGACGCCGATCTTGATGGTTTGAGCATCGGCGGCGCCACCCAGGAAGGCAGCCGCCAGCGCAATCGCTGGAACAATTCTGAACGTCCGTGTCATGTGATTCTCCAATCTGACGCTGTTAATCCATCCGCAGTCCAAAACTCGCCGCTCCGCACCGCGCGGAAACATCGATCCATCACGCCGCTCCGTCCTTGTTGGACGAGAAACGACCAAACCAACGCACTACCCGCGTGCGCAAAAGACCTGACACCAGCGACATCCCGCTCAACTCGACCGGAGCGACGTCGACCGGTGTGGTACCCGACAGGCGGCGATCGAGATTGCCAGCAAATTCCGCGATCAATCGCGCCGCAAGATCCTGCACCAACCCCGGCCTTCCGAACTGCGCCAGCATTCCCGTGACCGTATAGCCAATAGAAAGATCGATGCGCGTTGCCGCACCCTGTTCGATCGGCACCAGCCGATAGCGAATTTCGCCTTGGGTCGAGGACCGGCTACGCCGATCGTTGCCGATGCCAACGATGCGGCCGGACATATCGCCTGGGCTGCGTTCGACACGCGCGACGCCTGAGAACGTCGCGGCAATTGGACCGATCCTAACCCGGATTTCACCCTCGACGCGCTCCGGTTTCGGTGGTGCCGTCAACGACACGCCGGGAAGACAAGCTGCGATTACCGCAATATCATCGAATATCGCAAAAACCCGTTCGGGTGGATGCGCGACGTTAAACTGCTGCTCGAGAACGGTGCCCGGGGTGAAGTTCGGAATCGAATCGACCGAACGGTCTGCCACAGGCGACGTTCGTTCGTTTTCGACCAGCCGCATAGGTTCGGCGGGATCGGCGCCGCCGCGCAGGCTATGGCCAGAGCCGACCGGGCCCAGGATCTTTCGTCCTCCACCCGGATCAGGTGCGATATTTCGTGCGCGCCGCGCTTCGATTACGGATTGGACCGCGCGAACGATGCCGACATAGCCGGTGCAACGGCACAGATTGCCGCTCAATCCGACGCGGATGAGGCGCTCGTCGGCTTGCGGCAGCCGCAGCACGAGATCGCGCGCGGAGACTAGCATTCCAGGCGTGCAGTAGCCGCATTGCAGCGCATGTTCGCGGGTGAAGGCCGCACGAAGCTCGACGGTCACCGCGTCCTCGTCGAGGCCTTCGATCGTGGTGACCTCTGTCCCTTCGCAGGCAACGGCATAGGTGATGCACGATCGCGCCGGCACACCATCAAGCAGCACCGTACACGCGCCGCAGACGCCGTGTTCACAGCCGAGATGCGTACCGGTCAGGTCGAGTTTTTCGCGGACGAAATCCGCCAGGTTGGTGCGTGGTTCCGCCGATACCTGCACGGCGCGCTGGTTCACGGTGAGTGCGATCACGCTCATGCGGCCGCCTCCAGGACCGCTCGCTTCAGCACGTTGACATGAATATGGCGATGCGCTGCGTTCGAGACGCCCGCCTTTGCCAGCAGGACATCAGCCACACACGCGTCGAAGCGTTTCTTGTAGTCGCCGGCGATGCGCCCGCCGAACAGTTCCGCTGCATTCGCAATCACGATCGGCGCGGAATCGATCGCACCGATCACCACACAGGCGGTCGCGGCGCCCGGATCGATCAGGATCGCGCCGATCGCATGCGCGAACTCGCCTGTCTTGCGGCAACTCTTGACGTAACCCCAATGCGCCGATGCAGGCCTCGCTGGAACATGGATCGTCTCCACGATCTCACCGACACGCAGCGCAGATTCGAGCGCACCAACGATGAAATCCTCCATCGCGACCATGCGCGCGCCCGCCAGGCTTCGCAGCGTCAATTTCGCCCCCAGCGCCGAAAGCGCGGATACCCAGTCTGCCGCTGGATCAGCGTGGCTGAGGGATCCGCCAACCGTGCCGCGATTGCGAACGGCGCGGTAGGCGATGTTGCCGGCGACGCCCTGCATGGCGCCGCGCGTGACATCCGGAATGCGTCCGTCCTCGATGTCGGCATGAGTGACACAGGCGCCGAGTACGAGTTCGTCGCCGCGACGCTCCACCTGCTTGAGCTCGGCAAGCCCGGTGATGTCGACGATCATTTGCGGCTCCACCAGCCGCAGATTGAGCAGCGGACCCAGCGATTGGCCACCAGCGATGATCTTGGTAGTGGCTTCGGGATCGGCCAACAGGGTAAGTGCCACCTGTAAATCGTGCGGGCGTTCGTAGCCGAAGGGAGCGGGTTTCATGCCGCTGGCCTTTCTGCATCGCGCGCGGCCAGAATCGCCTCGACGACACGATAAGGCGTAACGGGCGACTGCATCAGTTCGGCACCAAGCGGCCGCAGCGCATCATTAAGGGCGTTGACGATCGCAGCCGGCGGGGCGATCGCGCCGCCCTCGCCGATACCTTTCACACCGAATTGCGTATAGGGCGATGGCGTCTCCATGTGGTCGAGCCGCGCCGCCGGCACCTCAGTCGGACCGGGCAGCAGATAATCCGCCAACGTCGTCGCCAGCGGCTGGCCGGTCGCATCGAACGGCATCTCCTCGTACAGCGCAGTGCCGATGCCCTGGGCCAAGCCGCCATAGATCTGGCCGTCCACCACCATCGGATTGACGAGAACGCCACCGTCCTCGACGATGACATAATCCAGGATCTCGATCTCTCCGAGATCGGGATCGACCGCGACCACCGCGGCATGCGCGGCATAGCTGAACGTCCCGGAATCGCGCTGCGGCTTGTAGCCGGATGTAACCTCGAGCCCGCCGGGATCGACGTCGGGCGGCAGATCCTGCGGACGGCGATACCAGGTGTGCGCAATTTCCTTCAAGGTGACGCTGCCGTTGACGCCTCGGACCTCGCCGTTTTGCAGCGTCACCGCAGCCGGATCGTGCTGCAGCAGCTTGGCGCCGATGCGTCTGGCGCGCTCACCCAATTCGCGGCAAGCGGTTGCGACCGCGCCGCCTGCCATCACCATCGAACGCGAGCCCCACGTGCCCGTGGAGTACGGCGTCATCGCCGTGTCGCCGAGGATGATGCGCACCCTGGCGACATCGACGCCCAGCATCTCGTGCGCGACCTGGGCAAGCGTCGTCTCCATGCCCTGCCCGTGGGAATGCACGCCGACCCGCAATTCGAGGCCGCCGTCCGGCGTTAGGCGTGCGGATGCCTGTTCGTGCCCGGGCACCATCGGAATGCCCCAGCCGGCGTAAACCGACGTCCCGTGCGCGGCCTGCTCACAATAGATGGAAACGCCGACGCCGATCCGCCGGCCGTCCAATTCGCCCGTGCGCTGACGTGCGCGCACGCCCTCGACATCGATGGACGCCAAGGCACGGCGCATCGCTTCGGGATAATCGCCGCTGTCGAAATGTTTGTTGGTGATGTTGTTGAACGGCATCTGCTCGGACCGCACCAGATTGCGCAGGCGCACCTCGCCCGGCTCCAGCCCCGCCTCCGCCGCGACCAAATCGAGCATCAGTTCCAGCGCAAAGCAGACGCCGGTGCGGGCCACGCCGCGATAAGGCAGGATCGGACACTTGTTGGTGGCGACGGAAAACGTCCGGCAGCGATAGGCCGGCATCAAATAAGGTCCAGGCAGGATGCTCGCGACCTGCGCCGCCTCAAGGCACGCCGAGAACGGATAGGACGAGTAAGCGCCGGAATCGACGGTCGCTTCGCAGTCGATCCCCCGTAGCCGGCCGTCACGATCGGCATAGACGGTGATCTTGTAATGGTGCTCGCGGCAGTTGGAACTGGCGGTGAGATGCTCGCGTCGATCCTCGGTCCAACGCACCGGATGACCGCGCCGCATCGTCAGCCACGACAGGCAGACTTCTTCCGGCAGCAGGATTCCCTTATGTCCAAAGCCACCGCCGACATCAGGCGAAATGACACGAATTTGGCCCTGCTCCATGCCGAGGCATTCGGCCAGACCACTGCGCGTGATATGCGGCATCTGCGCTGCGGAATAGAGCGTGAGCTGATCGAGGCGGTGATCGAAGGTCGCGACGACGCCACGCCCCTCGAGCGGCGACATGCATTGCCGTGCGGTCGATATCTCGCGCGACACCTTGATCGGCGCGTCGAGCGCGCTGGAGATGTCGACTTCGAAATTGGTTTCGAGGAAAACGTTATCGCCCCAATGCTCATGCACCAGAGCCGAACCCGGCTCTCGGGCCTTTTGCATGTCATAGACGGCGGGAAGCTCCTCGAGGTCGAGGATCACCGCCGCCGCAATGTCCTCGGCTTCGGCACGCGTCGGCGCGACGCACATTGCGACGAGTTCGCCGACCTGCCGCACTTTGCCGGTGGCAAGCACCGGTTGCTCGGAGATCTTGAAGCCCGGCAGCGCAGACACGGCGCGGATCGGATTGACGCCGACCAGATCGGCTGCAGTGAAGACGCTGGCGCGATACCGCTCCGGCACCTGTATTCCGCGGATCCGTGCATGTGCCAAAGGACTGCGCACAAACGCAACGTCCTGGAGCCCGGCGAGACGAATGTCGGCCACGAACCGCCCGCGGCCACGCATCAGGCGATCGTCTTCCTTGCGCGGCAGCCGCGCGCCGACGCCCTGTCCGGCGCCTGCGGAGGAAAAATCGCGCTCATTGCGCACTATGGGGTTCTCCTCGATCCGACTGACGTTTGCCTCCTTAGGCCGCTACCGCCTGCGGCAGAATTGGTGCGACCGCGTCATATCGCCTGCCGGCACGGAGACAGAAGGCTGGCTGCAGCAGACGTTCGGCGATGACTTCGTTCTTCTCATTGTCGCTCAGGACAAATCGTCCGCTTCTTTGTCCGATCACCGAGACGTCCGCTTCCCTGCCGACCTTGAGCGCGCCGATTTCATCCGCACGGCCGAGCATCTTGGCCGGCTCCGAGGTGACCATCGGCACGATCTGCTCAAGCGTGAGGCCGAGCGCGATCATCGAACTCATCGCTTGAACCAGGCTGAACTTGGCTTGGCCGGCGAACGGATGATTCTCGTCGTCCTCATGCTGGTCCGGCGTACCGGCGGGCTGAGGCACGTGGGTGTTGTAGCCATGAATGTCCGCGCCGAGCGTCGTCGGAACAATGCCGGCGGCAAGTGCCTTCCTGGCGAGGCGATAGGAGAAATGGCTGCCGTGACCGACGTCGACCTTCAATCCCCGGTCAAGCGCCGCCTGGATCACGGGATGCACTTCTCCCTCACGGTTGACGAAGCCTCCGGGGTGCCGCGTGAACGGATGCGCCAGCACATCGCCCTCGCGCAGCAACGGGATCACGCGCTCCAGAATCGTATCGACATCCTCGCCGTTGGTGCCGCTTTCGGGGAGACCCCAGAGCTGGCCGAAGTGCACATAGACCGGAAGATCCGCGCGGCGGCCGATCTCGGCCGCCATTTCGATGACACGAATGCCCCAACGCGCGAAGCCACCGATCTCCGCATGGGCCTTGATGCCGCGAATAATGTCGAGATTGGCCGTGGCCGACTTCACCGTTGCATCGATGTCGACACCGTCAGGGCTGTAGAGCTTGGGATAGTAATGACCCTCGAGCCCACCGACCAGATAAGCCGACAGGAACGCGTAAACGCGCGACTTCGCCGGCTCGGCGACGAAGTGCCGGAAACCCGGCAACGTCATACATGACGGACCGCCCTGATCCACCAACGTCGTCACGCCGGACTGGACGCCCACCATGTCGGCATTCATGCCGAAGCGACCGGTGACGTATTGATAGACATGCGCGTGCGTATCGATGAGACCGGGCAATACCAGCTTGCCGGTCACGTCGATCACCTCTCGGGCGCTGGTCGGCAGGATGTCGGGTTGCACGGCCGCGATCTTGCCATTGCGAATGGCGACGTCCCTGATGCCATCGATGCCTGAGGCCGGGCAGATCACCCGGCCGCCGCGCAGAAGCTGGTCGAAGCTGGCGCTGATAGACATAGCGATCTCCTCTTTTTTCAGCCGGCGGAGTTAGCCCCCGCTCTCCTGCCGAGATACGAAGCATACTTCGTATTTTACAAAAGCAAAGTGCGTGCCATGATCTATTCGTGGCGCCGGCCCTCGAATCGGGCTACTCGCGCCGGGTTCCGAGGCTGGGAGAGTGCGTTGCGGAAGGCAAAAAATCGGCGCGGCGAGACCAGACACCGCCCCTGGCCATTGTCACAACGACCGGGATTTCTGATCCGGCGGCTGCATCAGATCCATGTCGCGCTGTTCCAGGAAACGTGCGGCGAATTCGAGATCACGCCGCTGCAATACAGCCTGCTTTCCGCGCTTGCGGTGCGGGAAACGGCCGATCAGACCACATTGGCGGCCGATATCGCGCTGGACCGGACGACGACGACCGGAGCGCTGAAGCGATTGGCGGCCCGCAGTTTTGTGGAAAGGGCCGTCAATGACGAGGACCGCCGCGCCCGGCTCTGCAAATTGACCCCGGCGGGAGCAACACTTCTGGCAAAAATCGAGGCGTCGGCGCGGACCGCGCACCGCGCCACGCTCGATAATCTGAGTGAGCGGGAGCAAGCCGCGTTCGTTGACATGATGCAGCGCATTGTCGCCGCACACTCTAATCGTGACAGTGCTACTGCCATATTCGATTAGCAGCACAAAGCCATCTGCTGTCTTTTAGCTCAAGCTGCATAATTTGTAATCACCCGCACCGCGTGCTGTCGGCAGCTCAGATCCGACTCGACTTACCTCAACTGAGCACTTCGCCGGCGCCTTTGGTCCCGACTATCTTTCCATCGCCCGCAACGATCCGCCCGCGGGCAATCGTCGTGACCGGCCAGCCGGTCACCTCAAATCCTTCTCAGAGTGTATAGGCCGAACCGTGATATAGATCGCACCGCTGGATCGTTTTCTTCAACTTCACTGACCACCTCAATACGATCTCCGTCGGGAGTGTCAGCAACGTCCGTTACGCGAATGGCCGCTTTGCGCGCCACGTGCGGTCGTTCCATAACCACGCATTCTGCGACTCTCCCATGTAGACGCCAGATAGAGAAGTCACCGTTGGCCCAGATAGAGATGTCACTCTCCACGGTTTTGGTTGGGGAGTTTTGGGCCGATGACGGTGATTGCGATGAGCCGGACGGAGATCGACCGG
>Ga0137407_10001327_pt1 | contig 16098 bp, 11 predicted proteins | sample CZOMad2_2_16fung_FD_108410 | JGI IMG/M metagenome (GOLD analysis project Ga0137407, IMG submission 108410) | Vadose zone soil fungal communities from Angelo Coast Range Reserve, California, USA - CZOMad2_2_16fungal (Illumina Assembly) | ecosystem: Environmental > Terrestrial > Soil > Vadose... | reverse complement strand
TCGGAAGGACGGGAGCACCCGTGGTGGCGATTGTTCTGCAAGGTCTCGCGGCAATTATCATCGCTTGTTCTGGTACGTATGGCGAGATCTTGAATTTTGAAGTGACTGTCGATTTTATTTTTTTTGGAATGACCGCGGTAGCGCTGTTCATTTTGCGCCAGCGCAACATCGGCTTGGCGCGCATTATCTATCGCGCGCCCGGACACCCATTCACAACCACGCTGTTTGTCTTGTCCTGCGCAGGGATTGTGGTCAGCGCCGTCCTGGCTTCGCCTGGTAATAGCGCGATTGCGCTAAGCATCATGCTGGCGGCTCTCCCAGTTTATTATTTTTGGACCAGATTCAAACGCGCACAGAGCAAGAAGCCAAGCAGTGGCCATACCGCCTCTCCCCCTAATGCAAGGGCGAGAGGACTAAGGTGAGGGGTTTTGGAGCGTGAAGAGGACCCTCACCTTCCCCCTGTCCCCGGAAGGGCGAGGCGACCCATTCGCGCACACTTTATTCCGCTGTTAAGTCATGGGGAACTGCAATCGTCGATTGAGCGAACGCTAAACACCCATGAGACACAAACATTCCGATTACATGCAGTGGTCGAAGACGCAGAGCCGCGCGCGATTCAATCTCGCGACGAGCGGAGTAGCGTCATTTCCTCTGCGCGAGTTGCCGATTGATCTGAAGGAGCTCGAAATCAACGGTGACGACAGCTACGGCTATGCGCCATTGCAGCAAGCGATCGCCGCGCATCACGGCGTCAATCCCGAGTGCGTCGTGGAATCCGCAGGCACGTCCATGGCGAATCATCTCGCCATGGCAGCGATCCTTGAGCCTGGCGATGAAGTGTTAATCGAGCATCCAGCGTACGGACCGATTCTCGATGTCGTGCATTATCTGGAAGCGGACGTCAAACGCTTTCGACGCGCTGAAGAAAACGGCTGGGTCATCGATCCGGCAGAGGTTCGCCGTTATGTCACGCCAAAGACGCGCCTCATCGTGATCACAAACCTTCATAATCCCACGAGCGCGTTCACGCCGGATTCGGTCCTGCGCGAAATCGGCGATATTGCCCGGAGCGCCGGAGCGCTTGTGCTCGTCGATGAAGTTTATCTGGATGCAGTTTACGAGAATACACCGCGAACATCTTTCCACCTCGGGCCGCAGTTTGTTGTGACCAGCAGCCTAACGAAGGTATATGGCGTGAGCGGTCTGCGTTGCGGATGGATTCTGGCGCAGCCCGATCTCGCGTGGAAAATGAAACGCCTGAACGATCTTTACAGCGCGACGCCGGTTCATCCCGGCGAACTCCTCAGCGTCGCTGCGTTCCAGCATCTCGATCTTCTTCGGAAAACGGCGCGCCGAACCGTTGAAGCAGATCGCAAAGTGCTTCGCGATTTTCTAAAGCAACAATCAAGCCTTTCTGCCGTTTCGACAGAGTGGGGCACGACGTTATTTCCACGATTGTCCCGCGACTGCGGGGGAAACGGCGACGCTTTTCTAGAGCGCTTGCGATCGGACTTCGATACGTCGGCGGTTCCTGGCCGGTTTTTCGAAATGCCTGATCACTTTCGCATTGGCATGGGCGTGAACACTGAAATGTTCGCCGAAGGCCTGAACCGGATTAGCCGCGCGTTAGGTAGGGTCGATGCGTAGGGCTCAAGGTATCTGCTGTAGCCACGGCCCTGTGGGCCGTCCGGCAATTGTGAAAGTAGCGCGGGAAGGGAACCGGCCACAGGCCGGTGGCTACAACCTAGCTACGGGCGCGGCGGGGGTGTGGGCCGCGGCCTCGGTGTTACGTTTGGCCTGGCAGTGGGCGTTGGCCTGCCTGTGGGCGTAGGTGTGGCAGTTGGCGTGGCGCTGGCGGTGGTCGTTGGCGTAGCAGTAGCTGTCGATGTTGGTGTAGCCGTGGCTGTTGCGGTTGGCGTAGCTGTAGGTGTAGGTGATGGTGACGGAGTCCCGCAAGGTAAGACGGTGTAGGCTTGTCCGCCAGTAGCTGCGCCACCCGTGCCGTTGCAGAAGTATTGCGTAAAGGTGGGGTCGCTCTTTTGCACGCCTGCCGTGGCACTGGTGTTACCGTTGCCCACCGTGCCGTAGATCGCATCAAAACGGCTCTGCCCCTCATACAACCTCAGCTCATGGTTGGCCTTTAGCGCAGTGTTACCGGAATACACTGCGCGCCACTCAATGTTAAATACCCGATTGGGCGCCGTGCCGCTCAGTGAGGTGAAAATGCCGCAGAGCCCGTTAGCATACCCCGTGCAGCCAGCCCAACCCAGATTATCCGTGCGTAGGTCGTCCCAGTACGGGAAGACACTGTAGTTGCGGTTGTGCCAGGGCAGGCAAACGTTAATAAATGTGGCGTCCATAGTTGTAAACTGGGCATTGCCGTTGGACGACACATTAACGGTCGGGTAGGCCGTATCGTAGAGCGTGAACGTGAAGGGCAACACCACGTTGGTGATTACGTCATCCCCGTGATTGCCCGTGTCGGTCGTGCCGGGCACGATGCTGTCACCGATCTGAGTTATCATATATCCAACGACGCAAGGTGTGGGCGTTGGAGTCGGTGTCGGCGTGGGGCTCGCCGTTGCTGTGGCAGTCGGTGCAGGCGAAGCGGTTGGACTTGGACCTGCTAGCTCCCTGTCCGTGAAGGCATCTTGTTGTTGTGTGCCGCCGATGCCTACGCGCCCGTCCACCCATGAAGAAAGATGCTTGCTGGTTATCGCGGAGCCGTAGTCGTAGTCGCCGGCATAGCAGCCTACGACGTTCGGGTCGGGCTGATCTGGCAGAGGAGTGATCACGTCTGAGTACGCCATGTCAGCCTGCCAAGTCACCCCATTGTCGGTGGACTTGCGCCCCCACATCCTGTAACACGGGGTGTTGACACCCGGCGTGCAACCTGTGCCCTCGCGCCCGTCGTACCACATCGCGAAGAGGCTGCCATTTGCGTTGACTGAAAGGTTAGGTTGCCATTGTGCGTTGGTCGTGGCGTCGGTATTCAACCTAAGTGGCGCACTGAAGGTCACGCCGCTATCTGTGGACCGGATGTAATACACGTCACCAGGATCGGCACCGGCGCCGTGCTGGGCATAGACGTAATGGACTACGTGGTTGTAGGCGGCAGGCTCACCCCAGCCCATATGTCGCCAGTAAGTGCCGAACATAGTAGCGAAGTAACTGTTGCTGCTGCAAAGGCCACTGCCCGGGCCAGCAAAGGCGGGCTGGGTATAGGTGAGTGCCCAAGTTACTCCGCCGTCGGTGGAGCGATACATCATGTTGGCGCGGTTGCCGAGGCCACCGCCCATTTCATTCATGCCGGCGATGTAAACGTCGCCTGTAACAAGATCGCCGGTGATCTGAACGTTTCGGACAGAAGCGGCCCCGCCAAGCACAAGGTTTTGCGGTGCACTCCAAGTGGCACCGTTATCAGTCGAAAACGTGGCTGAGATGGGCGGCCCGGCATTAGCGAAGTTGTTAAAGGAAACGTACATCCGCGCGTAGAAAGGCGACGAGGGATTCATGTCGCTCCAGCCAGACTCCCGGTCGCCACCGCCAGACGGAAGATTGGCAACGCACGCGCCAACGGCCCAGGTCGCGCCACCGTCAGTGGACGTCCAGTCGCCGATTCCCTGGCCGCCGCAGCCGGTAGCGAGAAATATGGCGTGCCAGGTGGCGTTCGGGCGGTTGTAAAGGACAACCGGGTCGCCGAAATTAGTTCCATGCCCAGTAGCGAAGGGGCTGGGGTTGAGCCGTGTGAAGGTGAGACCGCCGTCACTGGAATAGGATGCGCCGGAATAATTGGCGCTGGCGGTTCGCGAATCGTTGTAGGTAACAACGATCTGGTTAGGATTATCCGGGTTAGCCCAGGAGAAGGTCTCCGACTGAGTAACGTGGGGAGAAGTCTCGGCGCCGGTGATCAGGTCAACGTCGGTACCGCCGTACGTGAATGGCGCGAGGAGCCTTTGCCAAAACCGCGAGACGAAGCTGACATTCGGACCTGAACCGCCCTCTGCTTCGCCGCAGGCAATCATGATCAGGCCGGCATGAAAGTTTTCCTGCCTGTCGATACCTAGCTCGCCGATCTTGGAACAGTCAAACCCTGCTGGCAGCAGAGTGGGATCGATGACCTTGATCGGTGGTTGATACTTTTGCTGCGCTTTGGCGGAGTTCGAACCGGATGGCGACGATGCGTCAGACCCCAGCAGCGCCAGAGACACGCCGGCCACGACTATAAACAGGCCGATTAACACACGCAGGTTAAAGAAAGCGGATTGAGCAGTGCATTTCTTTTTCATCGGCTAAGGCCGCGGGCGTGGTGCTGGCGTGGGCCGAGGCCTTGGCGTTGGCGCAATCCTCGGCGTCGGTGTTAGTCTGGGCGTAGAAGTAGGTGTTGCCGTCACGGTTGCTGTAGCGGTCGCGGTTGGTGTAGCAGTCGCTGTTGCTGTCGGCGTTGATGTTGCTGTCGGTGTGGGTGTAATAGCTGGAGTTGGCGTAGCCGTAGCAGTAGCCGTTGGCGTAGCTGTAGGTGTAGGTGATGGTGTGCCGCAACCAGTTTCGGTGTATTGCTGGTTGTCATTGGTAGGAGTGCCTGGCGCAGAGTTGCCGGCGACGGCGTAGAAGGATTGACCCGCGGTTGCGCCTCCCAGGTAATCGCGGGCTTGTACCATGTTTGGCAGGTTGTTCCAGGTGTTGATAGCGGGGTCCCAGGCGATCGCGCTAGTGCTGATGGCAAAGTTGACGTCGCCTCCTGCAAGTAACCACCTGCCGTGGTAGGCTCCCGAAGCGGCAGCCGAGCGACCCGCAGGCAGATCGGCGATTGCAGCATCGTCCCAGGTGTTGGTGCCTGGATCGTAGCGCCAGGTTTTGTCAGGGCTGGCGTTGCCGCCGGCCGCGTAAATATAGCTGCCCAGGGCCACCGCCATCAGGCTATGGTTGGCAAATGGGTAGTTTGCAGCCATGGACCACGTATTTGTGGCAATATTGTACACCTCGACGTGGAAATCTGTGCCGACGGCACGTCCGGCGATGCGGTAGATTTTGCCGTTGAGGTACACAGACGCGTGGAAGTAGGTAGGGATCGTATAAGATGGCAGGCTCGTGTTATAGTTATTGCTAACCGGGTCGTAGCGCCAAAGCATCGCCGTTGTACTGAAGTTTTGGTCGACGCCGCCAAGCAGATAGATATAGGTGCCGTCGCTTGCAGCGCTGAACCATCCACGCGGCGCTGGGAGGGAGGCGATGGGTGTCCAGGTATTATTCGCAGGCGTGTACTTGTAAGCATTTACGATGGCGGTGTTGTTGGCGATGCCGCCGAAGCTATAGACGTTGCCGCCTTGCGAGGCCACAGCGTTCCCCGAGACGGCGATGGGATAAGGCGACTGCTCCGTCCAGGCACCTCCCGAAGCGCAAGGCGTTGCAGTGGGAGTTGGCGTAGGCGTCGGTCCCTGCACCTCAAATGAGCCTTTGTCGATACGGCTGTTCACGACTCGAAAAAAACCCGGGCCGCGCTGATCGTAGATAGGCGGCGGAGTAAAATTCGGATCCCCCGCATCAATGGCTGGGCTGCCGGGTAATAACTGATGTGTGAAGGTCGGACCGCCATTGTTTTGTAGCGGACCTAACAGCGGATTCGTGTTGATCTGATCGCCGGGACCGTTTAAGAGGCCTCCGCCATCGTCGCTGCTGAGGTTGTAACCATGCGAGGTAACCGTACCGCTGTCGTTCAAGATGTTGGGGCCCAACTCACCTCTGTTTAGAATCGTGCTATCAATGTCGAGTGTTGCCAGGCGATTAAAAATCGCGCCAGCGGTCATGCCGCTATTGCCGCTCAGGGTGCTGTTACTGATCGCGCTTTGTCCTTCGTTAAAAATGCCGCCGCCGTGTAACTGAGTCGTATTCCCGCTCAATGTGCTGTTGCTTACTGTCAGCGACGCGCCACTATTGAAGCCATTGAGAATGGCACCGCCAGTGAATTCACCTCTATTACCGCTGAGCGTACTGTTGTTGATGGTCAGCGTTCCACTGTTTGCTATGCTACCACCATAATCCCCGGCGTAGTTACCGTTGAGGGTGCTACTGTCGATCATAAGCGTCGCGTTAGCATCAGCGCAGATGCCACCGCCGGTGCCATCTGTCGAGTTACCGCTGACCGTGCAGTTGATCAAAGAAAGCGAGGAGCCTTCGTCGAGAATGCCGCCGCCACAACCGAATTCAGGAGCAAGCCCGTTGCTGATCGTGAGGCCTTGTATCGTCACCGAACGTCCGGGCATGAGATTGAAAATGCGGAAAGCCGGGGCGTTTTGCGCTCGCGAGACCGCCAGGAGGTTCGGGCCAAGGCCGCTAATGGTGATGCTCTTGTTGATAACAAGCTCGGCACTGGTCAGGGAAATGGTTTGCCCCTTGAGCGAGGGATCGAAATCGATCGTGTCACCGTCATGCGAATCAACTACCGCCTGCCGCAACGAGCCCGAGCCGCTGTCGTTTGTGTTGGTAACTGTGATAATGTTTGCGTGAGCCGACGTTGCCACTGCACAAACTAGCGGTAAATACAGCCAATTGCGCAGATTCAAGAAGCAGGAGACCGATCGTCTTCGCGTGCTCGCGACCCGATGTCGGAGCTGAGCAGTGTGTTTCTTCTTCATATTCAAAAGCTACGGGCGCGGTGCTGGGCTGGGGCGAGGCCGCGGGATCGGTGTGGGTCTCGGGGTGGATGTTGGTGTAGGCGTCGGCGTGTGAGTGGCTGTTGGACTAGGTGTGGGTGTCCCAGTCGGAGTAGCTGTAGGTGTTGGACTCGGTGTCCCTGCGCAGTATCTTCCGCCGTTGTTTAGATTGTTGCCGGAATCGTCCTGTCCTCCCCAAACGATCATTTGGCTGCCAGTCCACACTGCGGTGTGATAAGCTCGTGCCGAGGGCGCATTGGTGGTGCTGGTCGCAGTCCAACTATCGGTGCCAGGATCGTATCTCCCGCCGGTGTCCAGAAAATTCGAGCACGGATTACCGAAGCATCCGCCCCAGACGATCATTTGGCTGCCGGTCCAGACTGCCGTGTGAAACCATCGGGCTTGGGGCGCGTTGTTGGTGGTGGCGGCTGTCCAACTGTCCGTGCCGAGATCATACCGGCCACCGGTGTTTACAACATTGGGGTAGTTAAACCCGCCCCAGACGATCATTTCGCTGCCGGTCCAGACTGTTGTGTGATTGGATACAGTGGGCGCATTAGTGGTGCTGGTTGCTGTCCAGCTATCGGTGCTCGGGTTGTATCTCCCGCCGGTGCCGTCGGCGATATTTCCACCCCAGATGATCATTTCGCTACCCGTCCACACCGCCGCGTGAGCGTATCGTCCGGTGGGCGCGTGGGTGAGGCTCACGGGCGTCCAACTGGGAAACCTTGCGCCGTCATAATACAAAGGGCCACCGACCCCATAGCCGCCCCAGATGATCATTTCGCTACCCGTCCACACTGCCGTGTGAAGGTATCGGGGACCGAGAGGCCCTTCGGCTATAGCCGCCCAACTGTCAGTGGTGGGATTGTATATCTCGCCGTCGTCGCCGACGTTGATATGGTCATCCAACCCGCCCCAGATGATCATGTCGCTGCCGGTCCAGACTGCCGTGTGATAATATCGGCCATCGAGCCCGTTGGGGGTGTGGGTGGCCGTCCAACTATCGGTAGCAGGATTGTATCTCCCGCCAGTGTTCAAAACATTGCTGCCGTTAAGTCCACCCCAAACGATCATTTCACTGCCGGTCCACACTGCCGTGTGAAAGGCTCGGGCAGAAGGGGCGTTGACGGTGCTGATGTCTGTCCAGGTGTCATCCATGCACCCGGCCCCGTCCGATATATTCGGACGCGTATAGTTAGCGCTCGCCTCTGCTATTAGCCTCGGCATGTGGTTGTCCGCCACGGACCTCCAGGACGTCAACAGCTCCTGGTCATGGGCCGAGAGGTCTGTTACCAACCGGTCTGATAGCGCTGGCCTGGCTAGGCACTCCGCGATGATAAAAGGATCGTTCACCAGCGCGGCAAAGAGTTCGCGCAACACATCGGGCTGTTTTGTGTGGTGCGCCATGCGATCCATTTCCACCTGCAATTGCTCTGCGGTGATCGGGCGTTGCCAGTGATCTTCGAGCGCCTGCGACTTGCGCAGATAGTTTTCGACTTTCTTTTCGAGTTGCGCCTGAGACATCACCGCATCCAGCGATGGCTTGGAATCGGGACGCTCCCCGCCATCGCGGGGCCAGATCCGGTGACGCCAGTAAACTTCTTCAATCGCTCGCTGGTATGCGGCGCGCTCTTGGAAGGTGAGTGTTTTTGGGGAAGTCTTCGCCCGAGCTTCGGGGCTGAAAAAGCCAAGCAGTGTGCCACTGACCATCGAACAGGCCGCAGCTCCGAAAACGAGAAGTGCAATGCAAGCGCGCAGGTTAAGAAAGGCGGACATCGAAATTCTTCGCGTGCTCGCGAGGCGATGTCGGAGTTGAGCAGTGTGTTTCTTTTTCATAGATAGTTATGGGCGCGGTGGTGGGTTAATCCGAGGCCGTGGCGTTGGGACAACTCTCGGAGTTGGCGTCGGTCATACCGTAGGTGTGGGTGTCGGCGTTGCCGTTACTGTGGGCGTTGGGGTATTTGAGGCTGTCGCTGTTGCCGTCGGTGTGAATGTAGCTGTTGCTGTTGGACTAGCGGACGGAGTGTGTGTTGCTGTGGGGGTCGAACTTGGTGGTGGCGTTAAGGTAGGTGTTGATGTCGCGGAAGGCGTCGGAATTTGCTGGCAGTAAATTTCCATCGACCTCAGTGGCTTGCCGTCGCTACCATAGCCGCCTGCCAGCCAAATGTGACCGGTGCAGTAGTAGTAGGGACAACCGCCGTCGCTATCGACTGCAAAGTTGCGCCGCGGAGTCAGGAAGTAACCGTCCAGGTACCAACAACAGCCGTAGATTTCGTTGGAGGGGTTGGGCGGCGTTTGCCCACCGCCCATGACTAACATTTCAGGATAGACTACTGACACCAAATAAACCGCTCGGGTCTCGCCTGTGGCCCTCGGGATGTTGGCATTGGTGCTGATTGAATCAGCCACCGGGTCATATCGAAACGAATTATTGGTATCGACAAGCGTGGTGCCATTCCAGGCGCTGCCCCCACCCGTATAGATGTATCCATTGATGCTGGTAGCCGGTATATAGCCGCGCGCAACCGGCAGCACGGCGCTTTTCAGGACCCATACGTTCGTCGTAGGAGTAAACTCCCAAATCTGATTCGTCATGGCGGTGTTAATCCGGAAGCCGCCCAGGATATAGAGCTTGTTGTTAAAGACGGCGAAGCCACCGGGTAGAGTTATCCCGTCAGAGTCGCCGGGCCAGGGAGAATTAATGGTTTCGATTGTATCGGTGAGGGGGTTGTAACGGAAAACGCGGGCAGTAGCGGTGGTCTGTCCGCCTGCCGAGCCGCCGACGCAGTAGATATAACGCGTTCCCGAGTCGTAAAGGACGCCGCAAGCCATGTCGCTCACCTGGTTGTCAGGAAACGTGGCGGACTTGATGGCCCAACTATTGGAGGCCGGATCGTATTCGAACGGGTGCGCAAAATCGTTGCCGACGCCGTCCATGCTGCGGCCGCCGATCGCGTAAAACTTCGTATATAAATAAATGCCAACCATGCGCACGCCGGTACTCGGCATGTCTGGCCCCGATGACCAGTGTTGCCCGCCGGGGCAAGCTTGTGCATGGGCCTGCTGCGGGCTCAAAGGGAAAGGGACCATGCACACAGCTACCAACAAAAGCAGGTAAAACCCGCCTCGAATAAGATGCGCTCCAGCGTTCGAGTGGATCTTTCTTTCGATAAGCAGGGGTTGCTTTTTTCGCATTGTGGAGTTTGCGGTAAGCGCAACCTCTTTTACTAAAAGTGCGTCAACATTGTCGAGACTTTTCGGCGTTGTTTGAAATCCCGGCGCTCGAGACAATAGCGATGTCAAGTTCGTCGCCCGACTTCGCGCAGCTCCGGCACGGCAGGCACTTCAAGCTTGCTCCGTTTTGTTTGGTCTGCTTAGTCATACGATTCATTTCAGCCTGTAACTGCTCAGCAGTAATCGGCGGCTGCCAATCTTCATGCGCTTTAGATTTGTTCGGGTAGTTTGCGACTTCTTTTCCAGCTGGGCGTGGGAGATCACTGCGTCTAACGAAGGCTTGGCATCAGAGCGCTCCCCGCCGTTGCGGGGCCAAATCCGGTGACGCCAATAAACCTCTTCTATCGCTCGCTGATAAGCTACGCGTTGTGCAAAGGTCAGTCCGGCAGCTACCGGAATGGAAATTTTTGGTTGCGCTTCAGGACGGAAAAACGCCAGCAGCGTCCCACTTACCACTGAACAGGCAGCAGCCGCGCAAACAGAAAGAGCGCTTAACGCACGCGCGTTAAAGAACGCGAATTGAATCGTGCGTTTCTCTTTCATGGGTACAAGCTACGGGCGTGACGCCGGAGTACGGCGCGGCCTCGGTGTAGGTGTCTGCCTGGGCGCGATCGTCGCCGTAGGTGTCGGCGGGCACATGACCGCCGGTGTCGGACCATATCTCCCGCCGGTGTTCAACGAGTTACCGCCCCAGACGATCATTTCACTATCGGTCCACACTGCCGTGTGAAGCCCGCGGGCAATAGGCGAGTTGATGGTGTTCGTCGCTGCCCATATATCGGTAGTGGGATTGTATCTCCCGCCTGTGTTGAAATAGGTGTTACCAGAGCCGCCCCATACGATCATTTCACTGCCACACCACACTGACGTATGAAACTGTCGTGCGGAGGGCGCGTTGCTAGTGGTCGTAGCTATCCAAGTACCAGTGATGGGATTGTATCTCGCGCCGGTGTTCCAAAGGCTGGAACCGAGTCCACCCCAGACGATCATTTCGGTGCCCGTCCACACTGCCGTGTGAGACCGGCGGCCAGTAGGCGAGTTGATGGTAATGGTCGCTGCCCACATATCAGTAGTGGGATTGTATCTCCCGCCGGTGTTCAAATAGCTACCGAACCTCTCGCCGCCCCAGATTATCATTTCGTTGCCGGTCCACACTGCCGTGTGAACCTCGCGACCAACGGGCGCATTAATGGTGCTGGTCGCTGTCCAACTATTCGTGCTGGGATTGTATCTCCCGCCAGTGTTGAAGTACTCGGGAGGGCCTCCCCTTTGATAAACACCTCCCCAGATAATCATTTCACTGCCAGTCCACACTGCCGTGTGACCTTTTCGTGCGGAGGGCGCGTTGCTAGTCCTCGTGCCGATCCAACTATCCGTGATGGGATTGTATCTTCCGCCGGTGTTCACATCATCGTAGCCATCTGTTCCGCCCCAGACGATCATTTCACTGCCGGTCCAGACCGCCGTCTGCTCGAATCGACTAGAAGGCGCGTTGGTGGTGCTGGTAGCCGTCCAACTGTCGGTGTCGGAATTATATCTCCCACCTGTGTTGAAAATGCTGGAACCGAATCCACCCCAGACGATCATTTCAGTGCCGGTCCAGACTGCGCTGTGGTAGCTTCGGCCGGCGGGCGCGTTGGTGACGCAGGTGGGTGCCCAGCTATCGTCTGTGCATGGAGGATTCCCTTCGGCAATTCGTGGAAGAGTGTAGGCGCCGTTTGCAACAGTCGTTGCCGTCGACACGCTTCGCAGATCTTTGCTGCTGGCGGACTCGAAGCGCCCTTTGTTGTCCGGCGCTGACAAGTCGCCAACCAAACGCTCGGTTAATACTGGCCTGGCTAGGCACTCAGCAATAACAAAGGGATCGTTTCCGAGCGCTGCAAAGAGTTCATGCAACACTTCAGGCTGTTTGGTCTGCTTGACCATACGATTCATTTCAGCCTGTAACTGCTCAGCAGTAATCGGCCGCTGCGAGTATTCCCCAAGTGCCTGTGATTTGCGCAGGTAGTCCCCGACTTTCTTTTCAAGTTGCGCCTGAGGCATCACTGCGTCGAGCGACGGCTTGGGATCAGTGCGCTCTGCGGGCCAGATCCGATGGCGCCAGTAAACTTCTTCAACCGCTCCCTGATACGCTACGCGTTCTGCAAATGTCAGTGTTCTTGTGGGAACGTTAGCACGATCGGCATGAAAAAAGGCAAGTAGTGTTCCGCTTAATATCGAAACGGCCATGGTTCCACAAACTAAAAGAACAAGTAACAGGCGCGCTCTGACAAAGGCCGATCGAGCGGTACATGTCTTTTTCATCGAATAGCGTTATGGACGTGGTGCAGGCGTGGGACGCGGCCTCGGCGTTAAAGCGGGTCTCGGCGTCGGTGAAGGTCTCGGTGTCAAAGTAGGTGTAGCTGTTGCAGTCGCGGTCGCGGTTGGCGACGGTGTCGGCGTTGGGGTAGTCGGCGTCGTGGTAGCAGTTGGAGTCGGCGTCGGGGTTCCGCAGAAAGCGGTAACATTGACCTCCACCGACGTCGTCGTGTTATTGTCGACCCAGTCAAAGCCGCCCACCGCTACCGCTGTGTTACCCACATCTCTCCCCGCAGGGAACCAGCGCAGCTGGTTCAGGTGCGGCCCGATGCTCCACGCATTCGTACCTGGATCATACACCTGCAGCGCGGTCGTCGTATCCGGACTGAACAGCCGCTTGAGCCACGCTCCTACTCCTCCCTTGTTTCCTGCTGTAGGCATTGTGCCCGCGCCACTGAACGGAAAGCCTCCGCCAAACAGCCACAGCTTGCCAGCTATCACCGCCGACCCCGGCGCGTTGACCCCCAGGGGCATATTGGCCCGCGCCGTCCAGGTGTTAGCCGCTATGTCGTAGTCATACAACGTATTCAGGGCCCAGAAAAAGAGGTTGCGCCCCCCGGCTATGTACATGTGCCCATTGATTATCCCAAACCCAGGGCCTCCCAGCGTAATCGGCATGCTCATCCGGCTCGTGTTCCACGTGTTGAGCACTGGATCATACTCCCATACCTGCCCAAAGCACAGGTCTGGACTATTCGTGCTACATCCACCTACAAGGTAGATCTTCCCGTTGAAGTACCCTGAACCCATCGACCACCTCACATCTGGCATCGGCGCCCCGGTGCCCCACGTGTTGGTCGCGATGTCGTAGATCCGCGTGGTATTCACCACTGTAGCCGACCCAATGAATTCGCCGCCGAACACGAAGAGCTTGTTCACGTTGGGCGCATAAACCCCTGAGGCCCCCGCGTTGAACAGATCCGGCACCGCCGCCAACGCCGTCCAGGTGTTGGCAACCGGGTCAAAACGGCCGAACTGGTCGATATTAAAGACTTGCGAGTTGGAAAAGCCCCCTCCCTCCCAGGCGACGGTGCCATTGCTGTCCATGAATCCACCCCAATGATCTACCATTACCGGCGCTGCCTGTGTCCACGGCCCAGGGGTACCGCACGTCGGCGTTGGCGTTGGACAGGGTGGTGGGAAATAGATATAGCTTTGCCCGCCGCTGGCCGCGCCACCTACGCCGTCGCAGAAATACTGAGTAAAGATTGTAACGTCTCTCTGCACTCCGGCTGTGGCGAATGTGTTACCATCAGTCACTGTGCCGTAGATCACATCGAAGCGACTCTGTCCCTCGTACAACCTCAACTCGAAGTTGGCACTGCCGCTCCCCGGGTAATACTGTGACCGCCATTCGATATTGAAGATGCGGTTGGGAGCAGTGCCACTTATCGATGTGAATATGCCAAACCCGCTGTTAACCAAATACAGATCAGTCCAGTACGGGTAAATGTTGAAGATGAGGGGAGTCATAGGCAGGCAACTATTGGCAGGGATCGTGTCCGTGTTTGTGAACTGCGCATTGCCGTTGGACGACAGGTTGACGCTAGTGAAACTCTGGTCGTACAAGGTGTAAGGGAAGGGCAGCGCGACGGTAGTGACCTCATCATCCCCGTGATTACCGATATCCACGGTGCCGGGCACGATGCTGCCCCCTATCTGATTGATCACGTATTGACCCACGCAGACCGTCGGCGTTGGCGTCGGCGTAGGTGTAGGCGTTGGAGATGCAGTTGGCGTCGCTGTTGGCGTCGGACTCGCTGTGGCTGTGGGCGTTGGCGTCGGTGTCGGACCAGATAGCGCGCAGTATCTCCCGCCGGTGTTTACATAAGCGCTGTTAACGAGACCACCCCAGACGATCATTTCGCCGCCAGTCCAGACGGCTTTGTGTTCATGTCGCGCAGAGGGAGCGTTGACGGTGCTGGTTGCGATCCAACTGTTCGTTCCGGGATTGTATCTTCCACCGGTATTGGTGTCGTCGAAACCTAGATAGCCGCCCCACACGATCATCTCGTTACCTATCGAAACGGCGGTGTGGCCCTCGCGGCCAGTTGGCGCGTTAGTCAGGCTTGTGGCTGTCCACGTGTTTGCCGTAGGACTGTAACGTCCGCCGGTGTTTACTACGCCGCTACCAGAAAAGCCTCCCCATATGACCATCTCACTGCCAGTCCAGACTGCGGTGTGACCGCTTCGAGCGCTGGGTGCGTTAGTCGTATTGGTGGCTGTCCAACTATCGGTCCCCGGGTTGTATCGACCGCCCGTATTGAAAGCGCCGGAAAAATCTTGGCCGCCCCAGAGGATCATCTCACTCCCAGCCCAAACGCCCGTATGGTTGTACCGGGCGGACGGAGCGTTGGCTGTGCTGGTGGCTGTCCAACGGTCGGTGGAAGGATTATATCTCCCGCCCGTGTTCAGAGGGTTGATGGCCCATCCTCCCCACATGATCATTTCGCTGCTGGTCCAGACTGCTACGTGCGAATCTCGCGCGGCAGGCGCGTTGGTGGTGCTGGTCGCTGTCCAACTGTCGGTGACGGGATTATATCTGCCGCCGGTGTTAAGAACATTACCGCCGTCGCCAGCTCCTCCCCAGACGATCATTTCACTGCCGGTCCACACCGCCGTGTGTCTGAAACGGCCAGCGGGCGCGTTGGCGGTGCTGGTTGGTGTCCAGTTGTCTGTGGCGGGATTGTATCGTCCGCCGGAGTTCGAATAGCCGGGAGCAAGCCCGCCCCACACGATCATCTCACTGCCGGTCCAAATCGCCGTGTGAAACTGTCGGGCAGAGGGCGCATTGACAGTGCTTGTAGCTCCCCAATCATCGTTCCACGAGCCTTGGCCCTTCGATGTTGTCGCTATCACTGGAAGGGGGTAACCACGCGACGGTAATCTACTCGTCTTAACAGACTTGATTGGCTGGCCTACCGCCTTACTTGGATCGTGAGGCGACATGGCAGATTTAAACAGTCGCTCGGTGAGGACTGGACGTGCCAGGCATTCGGCAATCACAAAGGGATCGTTGCCGAGTGCTGCAAAGAGTTCACGCAACACCTCGGGCTGTTTCGTATGCTGCGCCATACGATTCATCTCAGCCTGTAACTGCTCGGCAGTAATCGGCCGTTGCCAGTCATCATCCAGCGCTCGCGATTTGCGCAGGTAGTCTGCGACCTTCTTTTCCAACTGTGCCTGTGACATCACCGCATCGAGCAACGGCTTGGGATCAGTGCGCTCCTTCGGCCAAATACGGTGACGCCAGTAAACTTGCTCGATTGCGCGCTGATAAGCTGTCCGTTCTGCAAACGTCAATTTTCTTGTGAAAACGTTAGCATGATCGGCATGGAAGAAGGCGAGTAGTGTTCCGTTTAATATCGAAACTGCCGCAGTTCCACAAACCAAGACAACAAGTAACAGGCGCGCTCTAAAAAACTCCGATCGACTGGTGCATTTCTTGTTCATCGAATAGCGCTACAGGCGCGGTGCCGGCGTAGGACGAGGCCGCGGTCTGGGAGTAGCTCGCGGTGTTGACGTAGGAGTGGGCGTAGGTGTCACGGTCGCGGTCGCAGTAGCAGTAGCCGTTGCTGTAGCCGTAGGTGTAGGACTAGACTGAAGCTGGATCAATTCGATCCGCCCGCCGCTGCCAAATTGATTGGCGTGGACCGCCTTTGCGCCGCCGACCACGTATTGCCCGTTCGTGTCGACGTCCACAGAAAAGGCTGAGCCGGGAAAGTTGATCTGGCCGATCAACTGAACGCTGCGGTTAAATACCATCACCTCGGGCCAGTCATGGAATTGTGTGCCCCAAGAAGCAAAGGCCATAACCGTGCCATTGTCGTTCGAATTGGCACCAATCGGT
>Ga0137407_10001325_pt1 | contig 16119 bp, 12 predicted proteins | sample CZOMad2_2_16fung_FD_108410 | JGI IMG/M metagenome (GOLD analysis project Ga0137407, IMG submission 108410) | Vadose zone soil fungal communities from Angelo Coast Range Reserve, California, USA - CZOMad2_2_16fungal (Illumina Assembly) | ecosystem: Environmental > Terrestrial > Soil > Vadose... | reverse complement strand
TGTCTGTTTTGAAAACAAAGATGAAACCGCCGAAGGAAAAAACGCCGACGCCGCCGCCAAGACCCTGCTCGATGCTGGCGCCGACATCGTCGGCATGAATTGCCTGCGTCCCCCGCAGCACATCCTGCCGGCGATGGAACAGATGCGCAAGGCGGTTTCCGGATATCTTGCCTGCCAGCCGGTGGCCTATCGCACGCCTCCGGGTAAGCCGGACTTCACCAGCTTGCCGGAATTCCCGCTGGGCCTCGATCCGCTGCAACTCACCCGAAAAGAAATGGGTGACTATGCCCTTCGTGCCCGGGAAATGGGAATCAACTACATCGGTTCCTGTTGCGGCTCGGTTGCGATCCATGTGCGGGAGATGGCGCGCGCGCTGGGAAAGCTTTCAGAAGACAGGCGCGTCTGGAAGAAGGGCGGAGAAAAGCCCATGTCGGCCTACGAGTACTACGGGCATGACTCGGTGGCTGCTAAGAAATAACCGATTTTTTCTTTCCAGGAAAAAAGCCAGCCACTGGGCTGGCTTATTTCTTGGGGCAAGAGACGACTCGACTGCGAAAGAACACTATAAAAGTAGATCCCGGGATCATCTACTTGGAACGGGCCAGCAGCGGCCGCCCGTTCCGTATTGTCCTGAAATTAAGGCATTCTCCGGCTGCGTTTGTCACGTAATTGTCATTTTCTAGTCAAACAGAATGGGCCAGTTCACACCCACGCCTAATGTGGCCGCGGAACGGTCGCTAATGCTTGTTGTAAGCGGGGTTATCGGGCGTCGGCGAGTCGTATTCCCGGCCGTACAGATTCTTATGCGCGCTGGGCAAGTTGGCCTCTGTGAAGCGCAACACACCCAGGGTGGAACTGGCGTCCGAAACTGTGATCTCGCGGGTCATTCCCTTCAACGTCTCGGGCAGCGCTGATTCGTACCAGACCCGCAGCGTGTACTTGCCGCTGGGAACATTCGCAATCACAACCTGGCCCCGCTGGTCCGAAATTCCGTAGTAAGGGGTGTCCAGGGCGATCACCACGGCACTCATCTCGGGATGGATATTGCAGAAAATGTAGGAAATTCCCAGCTTGTCAAAGTGCACATCGCGGCTGCTCCCGGCCTCATACAGTCCGAGATCGAAACGTTTGCCCTCGAACAGCGAGAATACGTTGTGAAAGAAGGGATCGCGATTAGGAAATGCCACTACCGACCCCACCGGAACTACCAGAACATGCGGCTCGAAACTCTTGTCTCGCTGCACCAGTCGCGGGCTTTGCGCAGGATGAAATGCCGCCGGCGCGACCATGCCAGCGGTGGGCGTGAGCCACACAACCACACTCCCGGCGTCATGAGCTCTTGCGCCTTTTTCTCCACTCACCAGTTCGATGCGGGCGGTTAGCGTGACACCCTGTGCCCAGGCGAGACTCGTGTACAACAGGGCGGTGCAGATCCCTCGGAAACCGGGTTTGAGGAGTTTCATGCTCAAAACAGAATTCCCATCATCAGATTGATCTGGTCCGAGGTGGGGCTTCCACCGTCAATATCAAACGTCCTCAGGTGACGGTATTCTCCGGACAAAAGCAGGTCTGAGCGTGGCCGGAAAATAACGTTCACCAGAGAGCTGCGATTCTGCAGCAACGGGGCTGGAAAGCCGGCGCTGAGCGGAAAACCCCGCACATCCGCAGCGAACGGATTGTCCACTCCGAAAGCGCCGTTCAATTCAACTTTGTTGCTGGCCCTTACTTTCAGCTGCGACCATCCTCCCACCGAGTTCAGAGGCCGTACCCGAATTTGCGATGTGGGATCGCCGCTGAACAGTACGCTTCGTCCCACGCCGCCACCCAAGCCACCGATAGCGCGGCCGCGATAGAATTCGCCGGTGAGGCTGACCCGTTTCGTCAGGGGGACGCTCCAGTCCGTCATCCCCGCCCAGCCATCCACGTTGTGATCGAAGGTCCAACGCTGGCGGCTGTAGTATGCAGCTGTGCCCAGAGTCAGGGGCATACCAAAAACTCTCCGAGTCCAGGACAGTCGTGCGGCGTAAGCAGGCTGGCCGGAGCTTTCCCCAGCCTGGGCCAAAGGCCCAAAGGACGAGGGCAGTTCCCCGGTCACATTGTCCATGATGCCAGCTTGCAGCATGAAGTTCTGCCCTTCCGAAACATCGAAACGGTGTTCGAGGCGAACCTGAGGGATCCATCCCCAGAGATTTCCGGCGTAACTGAAAGCGGGCAAGGACAGCGACGCAAACGAAGTCGGCGAGAGCGGAGAGATAAACGCGTTGTCCTGTCCGGCTACGATCGAGGTATCTTCCCAATCCATCCGCATGCTGGCAGTGCGCAAACGAACCACGCCGAAATTGACCCCATTCGGGGTGTTCGGAGATCCTCCCGAGAAATCGAGTTGCAGGTTTCCCGAAGTTCTGGCTCCCGCAAAAGTCGGTCCAAATACTTCGAGGCCGATTTCCGACTGCCGCATGGTGGCGCCGAAAGTTTGTCCCGACACATTGGGAATCTCAGGAATCGCCCATGTGGGAACCTCCTGATTGTCGACGTAGCCGCGATTGCTGAACAGATTGAGCAGCACGATGCCTGAAAGCTTGATGCGATATTTTGACTCCGCTTCCACCTTGGTCTGGTATTGATCGTCCAGCTTGCTGTTCTGCAACTGGGAGGACTCTTCCAGGGAAGAGACCCGGTCCTCCAACGTGCCCGAAGAAGGGACGCCGCCCACGCCCTCGGGATTGACTACAGCTGTTTCAGGAACGGCGCCGTGGGCTGCCTGCAACTCCTTTCGCAGCTGCTCCGTTTCGGCCCGATACTGTCCGGCCTCCGAGCGCAATTCGATGACGGCGGTGCGCAATTCGCGCACTTCATCCTGAAGCTGACGGACGGCGTCGGTCATCGCATCCGTGGGTTCCGCCGCGGGCCCACTCGCCGCTTGCGTCCACCCATTCACGCTTCCCGCCAGGAGAAGCAGTCCCATCGTAGCGACCGTCGTGCCGAATTTCCCCATCCGGCCAGGCAAACTATTGTTGTGCTTCACAATTCGCCTCCCCGCAAAAAAGGTCTTGGCGCTGCATCTGAGGCCAGGCGGCCTCAAACCTGTTTAGGATGCTACTCCGATTGCGATTGTTCTGTGCGAGCCACGGGCGCTCGTCCCGGCTTTCCGTCTGCCCTGGTCTCGGAGGACGAAGCGAGAGGAAGCAACAAGCAAAAGACCGTGCCGTCGGACGAGGTTTTTTCTACAGTTACGTCTCCGCCGTGGTCCTGGACAATTTTTTGCACTACGGTAAGCCCCAGGCCGGTACCGTTCTCTTTGCCATGGCTGATGAAGGGTTCAAACAGCTGGCCACGAATCAGATCCGGAATGCCGCGTCCGTTGTCGCTAACGCGAATCTCGACTCCGCCTTGTACTTCAGTCAATCCCACATGGATACGGCCAGTTTCGGGCACAACCGCTTCGCAAGAGTTCAACAGCAGGTTGTACAGAACGCGCTCCAGCTTTTTGGGATCAAACCATCCCGAACTGCTCCCTTCCTGGCTGAGGCTGATACGCACGGGGTGAAACTCGGGATGCGAACGTATCGCCACGACCACCCGCTCCACCGAATCTTTGACGTTCCCGTAGGTGAGCCGCAAAGACTCGCGGGTGCGGGAAAATTCCAGCAGCGAGTCGATGAGATCGGTCATCTGGTTCACCGCGACTCGGACTTCCTGATAGAGTTCCTCGCGTTGATCGGTAGACAACCGGCTCTCGCACAAGAATTCTGCGTTGGCCACGATGGCGGCCAGGGAATGACGCAAGTCGTGCGAGATCGAACTCGCCATACGCCCGATAGTGGCCAGTCGCTCGGCTTCCAGCAATTCCTGCTGGGTCTTGCGCAGGCTGGCGCGCATCCGGTTGAAGGCCCGGGTTACTTCCGCGACCTCGTCTCCACCATGAGCATCCAGCGCGTAGCTGAAGTCGCCCTTTTCCAGCGCTCGGACACCGGCCACCAGATTCCCCAGCGGCCGGGTGAAGGTGTGTGAAATAAGGAAAACCAGCGCGCTGCCGCCCAGCACGGCGGCCAATCCCAACGCCAACAAGAGGCGGTTGAGGCTGTCGAGAAACGCCGTAGCCTGATCGTAGGATTTGAGCACGTTCAGCCGCACCGACGGATTCCTGGCGCCCGCCAGCTCGAGCGACGCAATCAGGAATCGTTCGTCACCCAATTGGACTTCTTCCGGTTCGGAATTCCCGGACGGCGAACGGAGAACGTGCTCCTTGGCCAGTTCCGACTCCTGTATCGGAGAGAGTGTCGATTTCACGACCGCATCGCCGTAATAAAACGCCACCTGGCTGGCGGCGATCCGCCCCACCTGTGACGTCATCCTGTCGTCGATCTCATAGCCGATCACCAGGAATCCCAGCAGACGGTTCTCCTGGGCCGGACCAAAATAAATTGGTCGAAGAAAAACCTCGTAAAGATGCTGGCTTCCGAACCACCAGTGCCCGGAGGTTTCATCGTTCAGCGTACTAACCAACGATTGCTGCGCCACCTCTCGGGTCAGCCCCGGAGACGCAGTATGCAGAGCCACCACCCGGCCAGTCCGGTCGGCCAGCACAAAGAGGTCGCTGCCCGCGAGTTGCCACAGGCCGCTGGAGGCGTCCTGGATAGTCGCTTCATGTTGCGTGGTCATCAAAGCACGCAGATCGGGCAGGTCCGCCAGCAGTTCGGCGGAGTGAGTCAAAGTAACTTCGCGTTCCTGTTGAAAGTTCTGGAAGGTGCTGACCGAATTGCGCAGATCAGCGAAGATTTCCCGCCTCACCTGTTTCTGCACGCTGTGGCGCACCAGCAAAAGGGTGGTACAGGTAAGCCCGGCGGAGATCAGCAACATGGAGAGCAGAAACTTGGTGCGCATCCGAGGTTTCAGCATGAAGAATCTCCGCCGCCGAGGGCTGGGTTTCTGCCCGAATTAAGGCACAAACTTGTAGCCCATGCCGTGAACCGTTCGGAAGTGTACCGGATTGGCCGGATCTTTCTCCAGCTTCTGCCGCAGTTTCAGAATGTGATTGTCCACAGTGCGAGTGGAGGGATAATTCTGATAGCCCCAGACTTCATTCAGCAATTCGTCGCGTGAAATCACGCGCTCGGCGTTCTGCGTCAGAAACTTGAGAGTCTTGAACTCCTGGGCGGTGAGTGTGATCACCTGGCCGTCACGGGTGACTTCCATCTTGATGAAATCCACCGAGATGCCGTCAAACCCGGTGACATCGCTGCTCGCGGACCTCGACGTGCGCCGTAGTGCCGCCCGCACCCGCGCCAATAGTTCTCGCGGGCTGAAGGGCTTGGTTACGTAGTCGTCCGCGCCTAACTCCAGCAGCAACACTTTGTCCGAAACATCGCTGGCCGCGCTCAGAACGATCACCGGAAGAGCGGGCGCCTGTTGCTTGAGTTCACGGCAAACATCGCGACCGGACATGGCGGGCAGACGGAGATCGAGCACGACCGCAGCCGGGGTCGAAGCTCGATATGCGGCCAACGCCGACTTCCCGTCCGCGCTGATTTCCACCGCAAAACCCTCCCCTTCAAACAAACGCCTTAACGCCTTCTGGACCGCGCGGTCATCCTCCACCACCAGAATCCGTTCCATCGGCCTCCCCAAATAAGCAGCGTCAAAGCGTGGCATCACCTCACTGCTTTGAAGCGCCGAACCACCCCTTGTTTCCATTCTCATTGCTTCTTCTCCGGACTCCCCCGACGCGAGCAGGGGAACGCAAACTCAAGCTTACTACCACCAGCCGGATGTCTAAGGCTTGCAACCCTCTATTGACAATATTTTTACAACTGGCGATAACCACCCGGCGAGCGCTGTCTGGGAGGGCAACCGCAAAATCGACCGCGAAGCGGAGCATGTGCCTGCGTTGCCGCCGCCGTCTAGGCGGCCGACCGCTCGGTCCGCACCCATTCATCTGGGAACCCCGGGGCTTGCTATTCCGCGACCAAAAGATTTTCCGCGAAAGGCCACTCCTGGTCGATCCACTGGGCCTTGCAGAAAAAGCCGGCATCCCCGGAAATCCGGTACATTTCTTCGGGGCAATACTTGTGGCTGCTCTCCGTCCAAATGGTTTCCCCTTCGAGAAAGGAAACCGTCAACGCCGCGCGGGGGACGGTGACACTCTGTTTTCGCCGGGAGCGCAGCCGCATCTCCACGCTGCGCGCCTCCGGATTGAACCGGGCCACGTGCTCGAATTGTTCCAGGATAAAATCCGCCTCGAGCTCCCGATTGATGCGGGCGAGAAGATTCAGATTAAACGCGGCGGTTACGCCCAGAGGATCATCATAGGCCGCCAGCAGTTGCATAATAGGCTTTTCCAGGTCCGTGCCCAGCAGCAAAGAATCGCCCGGCTGCAGGATATTGCGAACTTCCCGGAGGAACTTCGCGGCCGCCGGGCGGTCGAAGTTTCCAATCGTGCTCCCCAAAAATAGCACCAGTAGGTTCTGCCCTTCGCGGCGCCGCGCGGCCACCTCCACCAAGCCATCGAGGTACTCGCGCTCGAAACCGACAATGCTCATGCAATCGATATCGCCCAACTCGCGCTCACACATGGCGAGCGCGGTAGGAGAAATTTCGATGGGAAAATAAGAAACGTGCTGCCGGCGGCACAGCGCCTTGAGCAGCCAGCGCGTCTTTTTGCCGCTGCCACTGCCCAGTTCGGCCACAGCAACCGGCCCGGGAACCTGCTGCACTATGTCGTAGGCGTGGCGCCGCAGCAGACGCTCGTCCGCGCGGGTCAATCCGTACTGCGGTAGAACGCTGATGACTTCGAACAAGGCCGACCCGACATCGTCGTAAAGATATTTCGAAGGCAATTCTTTCTGCGGGCTGCGCGTGAGTCCGGTCCGGACCTCGGCGGCAAACTCCAGCACGGGATCGGCCGTGATGGCATGGGTCAGCATGAAATGTGCGTTGTGATTCATCCATTCCTCACACAGCGGAATCCCGCATAAACGTACTGGTAGTGCGCCTGAAACCAATTACGGAAAGAGCGGCGGAGCATGCAGCTCGCCGTGCGGGCGCTGCCCCCCTTCATCACGTAATGCTGGCCATCGAAGAAATTGGCCGAATAGCCCGGATAGAACTCAAAAGGCTGAAAGCCGGGGAACGGTGCGAACACCGTGGCCGTCCACTCCCATCCATTTCCGAGTAGGTCCGCGACACCGAAAGCGCTTTGGCCCTCTCGAAACGCGCCCACCGGCGTGGGGTCCCAACTCTCGAAGTCAAAATTTCCAAATCGAGGATTGGGAGCTTCCTCTCCCCAGGGATAGGACCGCTCCGTTTCTTCCGGCGTACCATAAGCGGCCCGATGCCACTGGGTTTCGGTGGGCAAATCCTTTCCCGACCAGCGTGCAAAGGCGGCAGCTTCCGCATGGCTTACATAGACAGGCCAGTCGAGCGGCAGGGGAACGTTCTCGAACATCGTCCGGTACTGCCAAGCGCCGTCAATCTGATTCCAGAACACAGGATGCGAAATATTCTGCTGCGTCTTCCAGTTCCAATCGGATTCGCTCCACAACGCCTGGTTCTCATAACCACGTGCGTTTATGAATTGGAGGTACTCACGGTTGGTGACTTCGTATTGATCGATGGAAAACGCGGGCACTTCTAGGGTGTGAGCTTCGTACTCGTTGTCCCAGCCAAACATATTGGTTTGGCAAGGATCAAGACCGAGGGTGGCGGTTCCCGCGGGAATCTCGATCATGCGGGGCTCCACTGGACGAATCACCAACTCCGGCAGCCGCGCCTTGCGCACCTTATTGTCGAAAGGCAATTGATGGAGCATGTAGGCTAGCGTCTCGGCGTGCATCAAGCGGTGCTCAATGGCCACCTGGAGAAGCTGATTTCGGGATAAGTCTTTCTGCCCGGCTCGACGCGATAGCGCTGCCGCCGCCAGACCGTCATCCAGCGCTTGCCTGACCTGCCTCACGTACTCTCGCACCTGCGGCAGAGAAGGCCAGTCGGATGGCTGGTCTGACGGCAGCCCGCCGTCAACCGGGTCGATGCCAAAGGCGAACAGGTTGTCGAAATCCGAGTGGAAAGTGGAGCGTCCAAGAACGCGCTCGTGCAGCAGGTTCCAGTCGAACGCCTCGAGATGGCCAATATAGAAGACGATGCGGTGCCGTTCTGGAATCGGCCGCTCGTAGAGGAACTCGGGCTTGACGTGCGCGAACAACCGGTCGGTCTCGGCTCGCGCCTGGCTAAGGCGCTCCAGCAGTCTGTGAGGAACTTCGACGATGGGTTGCGCAGCCAGCATTGCCACCCCCTGATTGACCGGTACCGACACGTCGGCCCGAGTCACAGACTATTGAGATGACTGAGCGGCCAGAAAGTTGCTCAGTTCTTTGGACGACACCCGGCTGTTCCTGCTCCCCCCGAAGAATCGGTGCCTGCGGCGCGGGACAGGCATTTCCAGGGTGTGTATCTTACCCCGAGCGACGGGAAATGGCCATTTTTGGAGTTCCGTGATCGTCGGTCGAAGGCGGGAGCCCCAAGGCGCAAGCCCTGGGCTGCGGGTTATAGGAAGGCAAGCCCCGGAGGGGCGAAATAGCCGTTGGCAAACGCGTGAGAAACACGGCCAGATCAAACCGAAACCGACTGGTATTCCTCGTAAGCGCCCTTGAAATCGGTGATCTGGTGGCTGCCCTCGAAATGCCAGATGCGGGTGGCCACTTCATCGATTAAATCTTCGTCGTGCGTACACAGCAGCACAGTACCCTGATAGCGCTGCAGTGCTATGTTGAGCGCGTTAATCGATTCCAGGTCCAGGTGGTTGGTGGGCTCGTCGAATACGAGAACGTTCGGCTTCTGCAACATCAGTTTGCAGAAAATCAGACGCGCTGCTTCTCCGCCGGAAAGCACTTCAGTTTTCTTGTCGCCATCCTCGCGGGGAAATAGCATCTGTCCCAGCAGGCCGCGAATCTCCTCGTTGGACGCAGCCGGATCCCACTGATGCAGCCATTCAAAGGCAGTCATGCCGGGCTGAATCAATGCCTTATGGTCCTGTGCAAAATATCCCACCGCAGCCTCATGTCCCCAGACGACTTTTCCGCCGGTAAGAAATGGCCCGTCGTAGCCGCTGGTTTTTCGCAGCTCAGCATCCGGAATCGTTGGCGAGTTCGCTAGCAAGGCATTCAGCAGCGTGGTTTTGCCCGCGCCGTTCCGCCCCATCAAAGCGATCTTTTCGCCGCGCACGATGCTGGCGGTGAAGCTGCGGACCACATCCGTGTCATCGTAGGATTTGCTCACACCCTCGAGTTCGAGAACGTGCTTCCCGGAAGGCCGTTTCTGCTCAAACTTCAAATAAGGACGTTGGATGTTCGACCGTGCCAGTTCCGTCACCTGCAGGCGTTCCACTTCCTTGCGCCGCGATTGCACCTGGCTGGAACGAGTTCCGGCGGAGAAGCGCGCAATGAACTCATTCAACTGTGAAATCTTCTTCTCCCGCTGCGCGTTCTGCGATTCGATCTGCGAGCGGATCTGCGTCTTGGCCACCACCATGTCGTCGTAAGTGCCGGTATAAGTAATGATGGTTTGGTAGTCAATGTCCGCGATGTGCGTGCACACCTTGTTCAGAAAATGACGGTCGTGCGAAATGACGATCACCACACCGTCATACTCGTTCAGGAACCCCTGCAGCCAGTGGATGGAGTCCAAGTCCAAATGGTTAGTAGGCTCGTCGAGCAGCAATGCCTGCGGATGTCCAAAAAGCGCCTGGGCCAGCAGCACGCGCACCTTCTGTCCGCCTTGCAGTTCGCCCATTTTTCGTTCATGCAGCGCGTCAGGAATATCGAGGCCTTCGAGCAGGATGGCTGCGTCACTCTCGGCGGTATAACCGTCCTCTTCGCCTACAACCCCTTCGAGTTCGCCCAGCTTCATGCCGTCGGCGTCGGTCATCTCCGGCTTGGCATAGATCGTGTCGCGCTCTTCCATGGCCGCCCACAAACGCTTATTACCCATGATGACGGTATCGAGCACGCGGTATTTATCGAATGCAAACTGGTCCTGGTTCAACACCCCCAGTTTTCTTGGGCGCACCACGGTTCCCTTCTGCGGTTCGAGCTCACCCGTCAGCAGGTTCATGAACGTAGATTTTCCGGCGCCGTTTGGACCGGTCAGGCCGTAGCGCTTCCCCGGCGTGAACGCCGTGGATACCTCGTCAAACAGAACTTTGGCGCCGTAGCGCATCGACACATTACTGACTGAAATCATTAGTATTTACGGGAACTGCGGGAAATTGCCCAAAGGCGAGGACGCAGCTTCTCTATTAAGAATATCACGAGCACCGCCGGTGATCGAGGTTTCACACGACCGAAGGTAACGAATCGAGATAGCGGACCGACACAACGGACCAAGATAACGGACCGAGGGTGCCCGATCCTTTTCGCACCCTTGGCGAAAAGGGTGGGATTCCACGGTTCTATCCCCTGTGGGGATTTGAAAACTGGGCTACGGCTTTTCCCACCGGCCCGATTCCGCGGAGCGGAAAATAGCTTCAATCACCGCCATGTTCTTGACCGCATCCTCGAGCGAAACTGGCACCTCTCCCCCTTCTCGCACCGCCCGCGAGAAGACGTCCCCTTGATTGGTGTACTGATCGCACACTGGGAATTCCTCGGTGGCGATGCCGGAGCCGAACACATCGCGTCCGTCGTCGATAAGAATTCGGCAAGGGCGGTCAGGTGGAGCGTTGAACGGAATTTGGATTTCGATGCGCCCCTTGGTTCCGAAAAACTGGCTGCGCTGGTGAGCCACCAACTGCGTGCTGCAGGTGAAGGTCGAGTGTCCCGAGGGAAAGTCGAGAATGGCGGAGGTGAGCCGATCGGTCTTCATCTTCGGATCGCGCTCGACCAGTCCCAACACTCGCGTGGGCTCTTCCCTGAACGTGAATCGTGAGGTGTTGATGGGATAGCATCCGATATCCATCACGGCGCCGCCGCCATATTCCGGAATGTTTCGGATGTTTTTGGGATCGTCGTTGAAGTAGCTGAAAAAGCCGGTGGCCGAACGCAATTCGCCAATCCGGCCCGAAGCCACCAGTTCACGCACGCGCAGCCATTGCGGATGGGTGCGCACCATGAAAGCCTCGCCGATCTTAACTTTCGTGCGATCCCGCACCGCCATAAGCTTTTTCGCCTCCGCCACTGTCAAGCTTAGTGGCTTCTCACACAGAACATGCTTGCCCGCTTCCGCCGCTTTGATCGACCAGGGCACATGAAGCTGATTGGGAAGCGGGTTATAGATAGCATCCACCTGGGGATCGGCCAGGAGTTCTTCATAGGATCCATAGGCTTTCGCGATGCCGAGCGAGCGCGCGGCTTCCTCCGCCTGGCGCAGGTCACGCGAAGCGATGGCCGTGACCTCGCTCCACTGGCCTTTCTGCATGGCCGGTATTACTTTCCTTAGGCCGATGCTGGCGGTGCTCAGAATTCCCCATCGAACTTTGTTTGGAGTATTGCGTTTAGACATAGCCCGACATCATAGCCGGAAATTTTATGCGGGCAAAACCGTCACCAGCCCAAACAGAGGGATCAGACAGGCCGTTCAGTAGGTTATGCTTGTGCCATGCCATGTCAGGCCCCAGCCCGCGACCAGGAGTTGATTCAGATTGTGGATGCAGCGCTCGCCGATGCCTTCCAAAGGAGCAGCAGATGGCTGGCCTGCCGGCCGGGTTGCTCGCAGTGTTGTGTCGGCGTGTTTGCCATCAACCAACTGGATGTCATCCGGCTAAGAAAAGGACTGGCGGGACTCGAAAGCGAAGACCCGCAGCGTGCCGCCCGTATCCGCGAACGGGCTCACGCAGCCGTCGCGCGTCTCTCTCCCGATTTTCCTGGCGATCCCGCTACCGGCTTGTTGAATAACGATGACTCCGATGAAGCCTCTAAACACTGGGATGAGTATGGCAACAGTGAGCCCTGCCCGGTGCTCGACCCGGAGACAGGGACCTGTGAACTTTATGAGTCTCGCCCCGTGCTTTGCCGTACTTTTGGGCCGGCGCTGACCTCGGAAGATGACCTGGGACATTGCGAATTGTGCTTTGTCGGTGCCACGGAAGAAGAAGTGATCGCGTCCGAGATGCGCCCCGACCCAGACCATCTCGAAGAGGACCTGCTGAAAGAACTCGAGGAAAGCACCGGCGCGAAGGGCGAGACAATCATTGCGTTCGCGCTGGTCAGGGGTTAAGCAAACAGGCAATTAGCAATTGGCATTTGGCCAAACAAGTAGAAGAGGGCCGGCCAGGGCTAAGTGCTGGTTGCCAATTGCTGCTTTCTCAGCTCTTCTTCTTTTCCAGCTGACTCCAGCGCGCATAAAGCGCATCCACCTTACTCTGCGCTTCTTCCATTTCTGCATGCGCCTTCAATAGACTTGGGCCGTTGCTGGCGATTGCTGGGTCATCCAGTTGGACACGTTTAGCTTGCAGCACCAGTTCGGCGTCGGCGACGCGCTGTTCGATAGCGGCGTATTCGCGGCCTTCGAGATAGGAAAGCTTCGTTTTCGCCTGCGATCGTTCTTGAGAGGATCGTTCTTCAGAAAATCCTTCTTCAGAAATCGACGAACGAGGTGCCGAACCAGTGAAGGTCTTTGCCGATTGCTTGCGTTCGGCTTGCCAAACTTCCCACTGCGAGTAGTCGGCAAAACTCTCCGCGTCACCCTGTCCATCCAGCCCAAGAACGATGGTAGATACACGATCGAGCATGTGGCGATCGTGTGTAACCAGCACCAGCGACCCGCGAAACTCAATCAGACTCTCTTCCAGTATTTCGAGCGTGGGGATGTCGAGGTCGTTGGTCGGCTCGTCCAGAAGCAGCACGTCGGCCGGCTGCAGCATGAGTTGAGCGATCAGCACGCGGGCCCGCTCCCCTCCGGAAAGCCGCTCCACCGGCTGATTGAGCTGCTCCCCGGTGAACAGGAATCGCGCCGCCCAAGAGGCGACATGAATGACTCGGTCTTGATAAATCACTGCATCGCCTTCCGGAGCCAGCGCACGACGCAGGGTCACATTCGTATCGAGCTCACGAGTCTGATCGAAGTACACGATCCGCAGCCACTCGGCTCGGCGGACATCTCCACTGGCCGCGGCCAGCTCCCCGCGCAACAGTCGCAGCAAAGTAGTCTTGCCGCTGCCATTCGGCCCAACCAGGCCCACTCGCATCCCGGCGGTAAGAACGAAATTGAGACTCTGAAACAGCGTGCGAGCTCCGATCCGGTAAACCACATCTTCCAGTTCAATCAGCCGCTTAGTCTTCCGGTCGCTGGCCGAGAAGTCGATTTGCGCAGTCGCAGTTCGTGTCCTCGCATTTAGGTCGGCTAAGTCTTCCATCAACTCATTAGCCTTGCCGATCCGCGCCTTGGACTTTCTGGTCCGTGCCTTGGCTCCGCGCCGGAGCCACTCAATCTCGTTGTGGACCAGGTTCTCCAAAGCTTCCTGCCGCTTCGATTGCGCATGCAGGAACTCTTCCTTCTTCTCCAGAAAAGTGCTGTAGTTACCCCGCACCCGCAAAATGCCGCCGGGATAAACGCGGCTCAGTTCAGCCATGTCGGTGGCAATATTTTCCAGAAAATAGCGGTCGTGACTGACGATCACGCTGGCGAACGCCGCCTGCGCCAGCAAGTCTTCGAGCCACTCGATTCCCGCCAGGTCGAGATGGTTTGTAGGTTCATCGAGCAGCAGGATATCCGGCACCTGAACCAGGGCCTCGACAATCGCCAGGCGCTTCTGCCACCCCCCGGACAGCGCGGCGGCCTCAACGTCGAGGTCTTCGAAACCGGCGCGGCCTAGCGTTTCAGCAAAGCGCGTGCCGCGTTCGGTGGAGTGGACTTTGCCGAACTCCATCGCATCTTCGACTACGGAGCGCACGTTCGCGCCGGACTTGAATTTGGAATCCTGCTCCACGTAGCTGACGCGAAGGCGTTTTCGGAAGGCTACCTCTCCGCTGTCCGGATCTTCATCGCCGGCAAGAATTCGCAGCAGCGTGGACTTACCGGAACCGTTCGGCCCGATCAACCCGATCCGGTCGCCCTCCGTGACTGTAAAAGACACATTCTGAAAGAGCGGATTGGCTCCAAAGGCTTTAGAAATTTCCTGTACGTTGATGATCGGTGGCAACGGCTGGCGGTCTCCCTCTTATCGTCTCTTCCCCATTTGAGGGTATCAGGAAATGTGGACCAGGCTCCGATAGGCCACCATAGGACGTGCTACTTCACGAACGTCAATCCGTGGGGAACAACGTGAGGAAACACATACGCGTACAGCATCACGATGATGCCGACGATCGCGCCCAGCGCCACCGAGTGCCAGGCCACGAACCGGAAAATGACGCCTTCATTTCCCGCCTGATTGGTGGCCGCGGTCGCGATGGTGATGGATTGCGCGTCTACCATCTTTCCCATGACGCCGCCCGCGCTATTGGCCGCGCACATCAGCACGGGATCGATGCCGAGTTGCTGCGAAGTGATGCGCTGCAAACTTCCAAACAATGCGTTCGATGAGGTGTCGCTTCCGGTCAGCGCCACGCCGAGCCAGCCGAGGAACGTGCCGAAAAACGGATACGCCCAGCCGGTGCGCGTAAAGGCCAGGCCCAGCACGGCATCCAAGCCGGAGTACCGGGTCACATAGCCCAGCCCTAACATGAACGAGATCGCAATCACCGCCAGTCGCATGCGCACCAGCGTGTGCCAGAAAACAGCCCGTCCCGGTCGCGGAGAGCCAGTTAAAGTCATAGCGCGCTGCTTCGGGAGTCGGCTTCGCCACAACCGGGGCGGCGCGATAGACCGCGTTGTGCAGATAGGGCACGTCCCAGCCCGGCGGCCCGGGCCGCACTGTGCCGTCCGCCAGCACAACCTTGAAAGCCGGAGTGGTGGCCTGATTCAGCGCCAACTTGATCGGCGGCAGGCCCCATATCAGGACGACCGCCGACAAAATTCCAAACGGCATCCAGGCTTTGAGGACCTTGCCCACCGGATAAGACCGGGCTTTCAGATTCTTGTCGAAGTCTTCCGCTGTCCACTCGCCTCCGAAGGAGTCAGCGACTCCCTCCGCGGGCGACGCAATCGAATCTTTCTCATCGTCGTAGTCAAAACGCCAGATTTTTTTGGGCTTCCAGAATTTGAGGAAAGCCACGGTGGCGACAATCGAAACCACTCCGCCCATGATGTCCACCAGGCTGCTGTCCACGTAGTTTGACCAGAAGAACTGCGTCAGGGCAAAAGAAACGCCGACCACCAAAATCGCGGGAAGGACTTCAAACGTTTCCCGCCAACCCACCATGGTGCGGACCAGCCAGAACGGCACAATCACCGCTGTGAGGGGCAGGATGCGCCCGATGGTCGCGCTCAGATCCGATTCCGGCAGGCCGCAGACTGCCGCCAGGGTGTGGATGGGTATTCCGATGCCTCCCCATGCCACCGGCGCCGTGTTTGCGATTAGATTCAGGGCGGCCGCATGAAACGGCCGAAAGCCCAGCCCGATCATCAACGCGCCTGCAATGGCCACTGGCGCGCCGAACCCAGCCGCGCCTTCAATAAATGCGCCAAAGCAGAATGCCACCAGCAGCACTTGCAGACGGCGATCCGCGGTGATGCCAGCAACCGACTCCTTCATGATTTCAAACTGGCCGGTTTCGACGGAGATATCGTAGAGAAAAACTGCTGCCAGCACGATCCAGGCAATCTTGAGCAACCCAAAGGCGACCCCGTAACCGAAACTGGTCACCGCCAGAAACAGTGGCATCCGGAAAAAAATGACCGCGACAATGGCCGCAGTCATCGCGCCCGAAACGGCGCACCAGTGCGGCTTCACCTTCAACCCAACCAGGAGGCCGAACAACACTAAGATAGGAAGAGTGGCAACCAGCGTGGATAGCCACCAGCGGCCAAAAGGGTCATAGACCTGAGTCCACTGCACGATCCGCCCTCTTTCGGGAACTCAACAACGAATGATTTCCGCCTGTACCTTCGTGTTTGAAGCTTTTTGCAACTGCGAAACCTTTGACCACAAAGGACACGAACGTAAGCGAAGTAAGGGTCCCATCACCGCCAGTTCGCGGGCACATTCACGTACGAGCGGTCCAGGGCCGCAATCGAGGTGCAGCCCAGAAG
>Ga0137407_10001320_pt1 | contig 16150 bp, 15 predicted proteins | sample CZOMad2_2_16fung_FD_108410 | JGI IMG/M metagenome (GOLD analysis project Ga0137407, IMG submission 108410) | Vadose zone soil fungal communities from Angelo Coast Range Reserve, California, USA - CZOMad2_2_16fungal (Illumina Assembly) | ecosystem: Environmental > Terrestrial > Soil > Vadose... | reverse complement strand
GAAGCGCGATGCTTGTAACGCTAACGATGCTAGCTTCTTTGCCGCATCCCAGGCGATTTCTCTTCGCTCTTGAAAGTTAACATCGTTGTGCTTCATAAAGTTTTGGTGGAGTTCTTGGATAAGTGCCGCTGTCAAACGAATTTGTCTGAGACTTTCAAGACGCGGGCCAATTCTCATTTGCCGTAATCCCGTCACTGCCTCGATTGTGGGGTCGACGTTCAAGAATTCCTTAATATAGGAAGCTAATAATCCGACATGAGTCTCTCTTCTCGGTTGGGAAAGAAGCTGGGATGCGCTTCCATGCCAGACCCTGTACTTAAGCAGGATTTCCGGAACATTTCCAAATTCAGTAATGGAGCTTGCCCGCAACCAGAGATCCCCGTCCTCGCCATGAAGGGCATCAGCTCGATAAAAACTCAGACATTCTATGACCTCACGACGCATCAAAACAGACGGATGAGCCACACAAACACCAAAGAACAAGTCCCATTTGAGGACCTTGGAACTCGTGGACGGACACCAGTTTCCTGCGACCATTCCATCCTTTACTATGCAAGTCCAAGTGCCCAATATCCCAATTTTTGGATGTCTCTCTATATATTCCAACTGTTTCTCGAGCCTCGCGGGAAAGCTGACGTCATCTGCATCCATCCTGGCAATGTACTTTCCACGTGCCAAACGACAGCCGCGGTTAAGCGCCGCAATCATTCCTTGATTTTCCTGATGATAAACGCGTATTCGGCTGTCTGACTTTTCATATTTATCGAGAATAGAGGCCGTATCGTCGGTGGAGCCATCATTGACAATAATAAATTCAAAATATCGAAACGTCTGATTCAGTATGCTCGTAACGGCCTCATCTAAATAAACGGCAGCATTATAAGCCGGCATCACAACGCTAATTTTAGGAATTGAAATCATGTTTCACATACGGGCGGTTGAAAACCAGAGCTACTCCGATACCAACTCAGACCCTCGAAATCCTCATACCACATACCACTTTAACGACCCGATGAAGAGATAGCAGGGGGTATATATCTTGTGCTTACACTCTCATCTCTAAGATAGTTCGGATTCGTCAGCAGATTTGATTGAGATGAGTGGGCGGCATCACGGAGAATTTTGAGTAGACTTTTACCTGCCGACTTGTCGAACTTAATTAACGCATCCTCGCATCCCTGGATTGCCATTTGCTGCCAATCAGCTTGCGCTAGCCAGGCTCTTTCTAGCGCCGCCCCAAATGATTTTGCAGTCGGCGCTTCCGCGACAAAACCTGTCCGTCCATCTTCAATCCACTCGGAGTTTCCACCCACATCTGTTACAACGGCGAGCCGACCGCATAACATCGCCTCTACCAGCGCCAAGGGTGTCCCCTCACCTCTAGAGGGAAGCACCAAAAGATGATTCACTTCCCAAATCGATCTGATGTCGTTGACATGCCCACAAAATTCAACACGTCCTGCAATGCCATAATGCTGCGCTAGTGCCTCCAGATACTTCCTATCTTGCCCCTCACCGAACAAACGCAATCGCCAATCACGACTACGCCATAGCGGCGAACCGAGAACTTCTAAAAGAATATCTTGGCCCTTATAAGCAGCGTCCAAACGAGCAACATTTGCTATACACACCGAACCCGAGGAGGAATATGGCACCGCAGAGATATCAGAGAGGTTCACGGGGTTTTGCACTACAATCGCATTCGCTAAATTCCGGGCGAGTTGACGTTCGACACTTTTTATATTTTCTCGCGAAATAAAGGCGACGCGAAAAGCGCGCTCAAAAAATTCTTTGGCTGAGTGTCTGATATCTCGACTCAGAATGCGATCATCGTTGTACTGGCATACGACAACGTAGGGTATTCCAGCACTATAAATCAAATCTAATAAGTCGCTGTACAATAGAGACTGATAAGTCGAACCTTGGTTAATGCATAGGACGTCAGGTTTCCAACGAAATATCTCACGAAAAGGCGATGCAATTTTAGAAACTATCCTCTCTACGCGTCCCCGGAGTAAAGGTCTGCGCCGGAAAACTCGAACACCAACATGTCGAAGTGCAGAAAACTTGGACGGAATTGAGGCTTTATGACAAATCGACACCGCCACCTCCAGACGCTCCTTAAAAGCCTCCTCTACCATGGTAGCCCAAAGTTCCTCACTGCCTCCCCAAGGAGTATGACTCGCCGTTGAGATAACACCGATTTTCATCAGAGCTCGAAGACAATGACGTTCGGCAAATAAAGTGAGCTGCGAAATCTAACCTGTCGCTAAATTCTACCTTAACACAGTAAGTTGAGCATTCCTGATAAGCCCAATAAGTCTAGATTCGTCATTCCATGCCTCCGCGCGGCCACGTCGTGTAATGCCATCTATAAGAGAGTCAGGATTCGTCAGCAGATTTGGTTGAGATGAATGGATGGCATCAAGAAGAATTTTGAGCAGACTTTTACCTGCCGACTTGTCAAATTTAATTAGCGCCTTCTGGCGTCCCTGGATTCCCATTTGCTGCCAATCAGCTTGTACTAACCAAGCTCTTTCGAGCGCCGCCCCAAATGATTTGGCAGTCGGCGCTTCCGCCACGAAACCTGTCTGTTCATCGTCAATCCACTCGGCGTTTCCACCGACATCTGTCACAACGGCTGGCCGACCGCACAACATTCCCTCCACCAGGGCCAAAGGTGTCCCCTCGCCCCGAGAGGGAAGCGCCAAAAGATGATTCACTTGCCAAATTGATCTGATGTCGTTCACATACCCACAAAACTCAACACGATCTGCGATGGCATAATGCTGCGCGAGCGCCTCTAAATACTTCCTATCTTGTCCCTCACCATAGAAACGCAAGCGCCAATCACGACCACGCCATAGCGGCGAACCGAGAACTTCCAAAAGAATATCTTGACCTTTATAAGCAGCGCGCAAACGAGCCACATTTGCCATACTCAACGGCACCGATGAAGAATAAGGGACCGCTGAGAGATCAGAGAGGTTCACGGGGTTTTGCAAAACAATCCCATTGGTTAGCGTGTGAGCAAGTTGACGTTCAACGGATTTCAGATTCTTTCTCGAAACAAATACAACTCGAAAAGCACGGTCAAAAAACTCCTTAGCCGCATCTCTTATCTCACCGTGTCCCGCGTCATCAGAGCTAAATTGGCACAATACGACATAAGGTATTGCAGCATCATAGAGTGCGTCTAATAAGGCATTGAAATACAGTGATTCGTAAGTCCAACCTTGGCTAATACAAATGACATCAGGGTTCCAACTAAATATCTCGCGAAAAGGCGATGCAATTTTCGAAAATACGTTTTCTACGCGTCGCCAAAGCAAAGGCCTGCGCCGAAAAACTGGAACACCATTATGTTGAAGTGAAGGAAATTTGGACGGAATTGCGGCTTCATGACAAATCGAAACGGCCACCTCAAAACGCTCCTTTAAAGCCTCCTCTACCATGCTAGCCCAAAGTTCCTCACTGCCTCCCCAAGGAAGACCGTTCATCGTTGAGATAACACCGATTTTCATCACAGCTCGAAGACAATTACGTTCGACACATCAAACGAGGACTGAGAAAAGAGACTTCATCTAAAGACATTTCAAACTCGGCTACTTGCCGGATTCCGCATTCAAGGCTGGAGACTTTCTTCTGGCCAGATTACGCGCTACGACCCGAAGGAGGGTGCCCAATACCAAGCATGTAACTCGCAGATCCGTTCGAGCTATGGAAAATAAAAAACGCAGGTAGCCGAACAACTTACCGGTCATCGGAATTCCCTGAACTTCGCCACGGAAACCGTTACAGCAGTATATCCCCCAGCGAAGCCTGCCCCGTGTGGCTGCGGTCTTGCAGAGCCGACAGGATTTGTGAAGCTGGAGATTCTTTTCGATCACGGCAAACCCTGTCTCTAGCATGCGCCGGTTGTCTTTCGAAATGGTGTTTGGGTATCGTCGATAGCAGGCAGACTCGCCGTTCACGGGAATAAACTTTCCCCCGGTTGAAGCGATGCGCAGCCACAGATCCCAATCTTCGCAACCATACAACGCCTTCGACTCGTCAAAGCGGCCGACCGAGTCAACTGTCGCCTTGCGCACCATTATCGTGTGGCAAGGCCAGCGATTGCCTTCTAGCAAGTCGTGAAAAACATCACCAGATTCAGGCAACACCGGAAATGACCGCATCACGGCGCGCTCTGCAGTCACAAACTGATAGCCAGAATAAACAGCTGCCACGTCGGATCGGATCTGAAAGACTTCCGCCATCTTCTCATACATTTCCGGAAGGATATAATCGTCAGCGTCCAGGAAATGCACAAGCTGCCCTCTGGCTTCCTCTAAGCCACGGTTTCGGGCGGGCGACGGCCCCCGGTTCTGCTGGCTAATGAGCCGCACGCGTGAATCGACGGCTGCCAATCTTGCACCAACCTGAGCCGTATTATCCGACGAACCATCATTCACAATGATACATTCCCAATGCGGATAGACCTGCGCCTGCAGGCTTGCGACTGCCTCGGGCAGAAACCGCGCGTGATTGTAGCAAGGCATAATAACACTGATGAGTGGTTCCATCATGACGAGTTCTTTATTATTTAACAGTGCGGACAGCCTCTTATTTGACTCCGGGTACATGTACCTCCGCTCACGACTGACCTCATGTTTCGTGCAATGCCGAGCTCACCCGGCTGATCCGTTTAACAGCTCTCACAGCACCAGGTGGAAGTATCTTATTCGCGACAGTGCCGACATAGCATTTCCTGAATAAGCTACACGGATCGTATCTTGCCACGGACCACAGGGATTTAGTCAAAGCCAGCCCAAGGGAACCGGGGTTTCTATTAGCGATCCGAAACAAGTCCTGAACAGCTAAGGTAACAAGTGTCTCGTTCTCGCGGCGATTCAGTGCGACCGAATTAATAAAGCGCCCCAGACTTCGGCAAATCGTATCAAAGGCCAGTTCCAATGCTGGCTTACTGGGTGCAGGTCTGGGAACGTCTTGAGAGAGTGCTCCGGCTACGCCTAGATCAACTGTCTGTCCGGTGTGCAAATGAATACTTTTTGCCACTACTTTGATGAGTGAGTTGTCTCTGACAGTGGACCTCATGGTATGCGTCGCGTTCTGGGTGTGAACACGATACTGGCTCAAGGGATATTCCAGGTTTGCGAGGCGACTCCGCATGGCGAGTCGCACCCATAGGTCAAAATCCGTTCCCCAGGGTAATGTCTCGTCGTATCCACCGACAGCAAGTACATCTCTACGTCGATACATAACTGTAGAATGACCGAATTGATTTCCGAGCAATAGCTTCCACCTTATGTTCAGTGCGTCGGTAGGGACCTTTTGATTTCCGGTGACGCGGCCAGATTCGTCGATGATTTCATATCGGCTGCCCACGAGCGATATGTCCCTGTGCCGGTCAAGGAAATCAGTTTGAATTTTTAACCTGTCCCGGTGCGCAATGTCATCGGCATCCAGAACTGCAATGTACTCGCCTCGAGCTATCTGCAAACATTGATTGCGCACCCGCTCCTCACCCTGGTTTATCGGATTTAGAACTGCGCGGATTCGCGAATCCCGATATGACTGGATAATCTCAGCACTATGGTCTGTTGACCCGTCATCGTGGATAAGGAACTCAAAGTCGTCGAAGGACTGGCTCAGTATACTTTCGATGGCTTGGCGCAAATAGTTCTCCGCGTTGTAGACGGCCATCATAACAGTGACTTTGGGTTCCATCATTGCAAAAACACCGAATTCACAAAATTGCGCCGAGTGTAAAACAGCCTAGAACGCATTTTGCTTAAATTCTGTCGACTCGTTAGAAATTTTGATCCACCGAGGAGGACAGATATCGACATCAATCGATTCTCGCGCTTGCATCCACTGGCTGGGCCGTACCACAACCTTCCTCGGGCTATCGCTCAACCATGCAGCCCACCAAGAGAAGGAGCTATTTGGAATTAAGAAATGCCGACAAAGTGTCATCAGCCAAAGATGCGTCGACGCACGAGGTCCAGCATGTTCATTTCCAACGATCTCGAATTGAGAGGCGTCCCTGAAATTTTCGCGACACCAGTTGTCATCATCCGAGAAGACAAAAACCCGTCCGCTTACTCCCAGGGATCGTAACTTTGCCAGTCCCCGCTTGTAGTAGTCCAATGAACAGACCCCATGGTAGCCGTTGACGACGGGGTTAGTCACATAATCAGCTCGACGCACGTGCAGGCAGACGGCATCATCGGTACGGATTTCATTGGCAAGACGCCGTGTCGCGGCCGGGAGTTTGGACTCATCCGGTGCCAGCCGGAAGCGCTGGCGGACTATCTGTTCGATGTCCGAAAAATAGCTTTCGTTCTGAAAGTAGCCCTCCAAGTAAGTTTCGTCTGGGAGTTCCAGAACACTTGGATCAAAAGCAAGATGATGCTCAAAGTAATAATGACGCCGCGTCAGTTTATTTGCGATCCGCCGAAGAAAATTTCTTGAACCCGACTCTCTGAGACACCGAAACTGCCGAACTTCTTCCGGAGAGCCTCTTGAAGTTGGAAAGCTGAAGACTACCAAATCAAAATCGCGATAGGCAAAGTTTTCGCGCGGGGAGCGATCCATCAGGAAAGAAAGGTCGAGTTTCAGTTCAGTCTGATGCCGGTGCGCCAAGCGCAATCCAGCCGCGTATTGAAACATCTGGTTTCCCAGACCACCCATCAATCTTACTATGATCATCCGGCACGCCTGTCTATCGGCCGCCCTTTGGTTCAACTATCGGTCCTTTTTAACTGCCACGCATAACTCACAATATAGGAATTATTTTGGACTTCGTTCTCATTTCGCGAGTGGCACGATTCTGATGATGTCATCGGAAACAGACAATTCTACGCCTCGTCTCTTAGAGTGAACGAACGTTGTCAACTCAACTATCGTCGGATATTCCTGTTCTGTTCCAAAACAGCGAGCATCATCTATCAGAATCACGTGATTTAAATCATCCTTATTTAGTATATGCACTAACTCGTCGCGAATTGGGGTGTCTTTGTCACCCCTTGCTGTATCTCCCTCAGAATAGTGCCCGTCCAACCAAAAAAGCGCAGGGCTATCGATTTGATTGATAAGTGTTCCGAGCACCGCACCACTATCGCCATGAATCACTTGGACGTTCTTGTCATGTTTGAATCTTTCCGTTGCGCGTTTGTAGAGATCCTCTCCTAGCTCAACAGTAATGACTCTGTTGAACAAACCTTTCATAGCTTCCACCATGTCTCCATAATAAGTCCCAGTTTCGACAAATATTTTTAGATTATATCGCTTCGCGTACTTCTTAATAACTTGTTGTTTAACGAAATGCGGCGGCGGCACCGGGCGACCGGCACGATTCCAATCGCTAACCAACTTTCGCTGGTGCAACAATCTTGCGATGCGACCTTTAAGCCAAGGTCCCAGTGAAGAACTGGCACGGCCATGTACTTTACGTAATAATGGCTGGTTCATATAGTGCCCTTAATCGTTATGTCTCGCAGTCGCCGGGGTCAAATTAAGAATAATTCGCTTCGATATATCGACTCGTCGTAGCGTTACAGCTTACGCCAGTTCTCCCATACAAAGGGATATTGGTATGTTATTGCATGGGTTTGGCTGAGCCGTTCTTGAATCCTAACCATTCTACTCTCGGCCTCAGCGACGAAGTCGTGAAATTGCACTTGAATATTATCGATTCTACTAACGAATCCAGTCTCAATTAGATGATCCAGGAGATCGTATTCTCCTCCTTCGATATTGATCTTCATTAACGCGATCGTTTCAATGCCCGCGCGCGTAAAAAACTCACTAGCTTTTACCAAAGAGACTGATGTCGTTAATTTGGACTGCTTATAAAGGGAGGAAGAGTCGGCATCAACGCCCAGGGACGCTATCTTATTTTCTGAAGATAGCCCAAAGTCAAAAATCTTAATCTTTGCATTCCGTGCAAACCGCTTGCGAATGTTTTCAGCATATTCCTTCATTGGTTCAAAAACGAGTATTGTGCAACCATACATAGCGAAGATGTCACTGGTCCATTGCCCTTCATATCCGCCCAGGTCGACCACCGTCGACCCTTCATTTAGATCGTAGTGCAACCTCAACGTCTTATCGCCCTTCACTTGGAACCAAGGAACGACTCGACCGGCCTGCTTGCTTTCCGAACCAATGCGACCTCGGCGACGCTGAAGCAATCGTTCTATTCTAGCTAGGAACATACTTTTCAGTCGATGTGAAGTATCTCGATCACAGTCGACGATTAACAAGTCACTTGGAAGTGATCGGTCTCTCCTCCAAACCTCCTCGGGTCTCATCACACCGGGAGAACTACATCGAGTACAACCCGGCAATAGCAGACTTCCAGTAGCAGATATTTAAGAGAGGAGGCGTTTGGTTTCTGCTGGAAAAGAATAATACTCCCCTCGGAGTTTCTGCTTGGTTGCGCCAGTACAGCCGTAGATTGGCATACGCGAAGCGACATAATCTCCCGCATATCCTGTGATGAGATAGGTCAGATGCTTTGTTGTTCCTAAGAATTGCAAAGATGTCTCATACTCCGAGAAGGAGTGAAAATCTTTCTCTTGGACAAAGAAGCAATTGGTATCTGTCATAGCCACGAGTTTGTAACCTTTGGCTTCCGCCAGCCTAATTAGTGAAAGTGCTGAACAGCCAAAGTAATTTCCTGGTTCGGCAACAAGATCCAGATGCATTGGAATAGTGGGATTATATTCACAGATAATCAACCTGGGCTTTATTTCTCGTAGACTTTCAAGAATGTAGTAATCATCGCCGTCCACATCGATTGACAGTAAGTCTACATCGTTCAGGAGCGCCTCTCTCTGCAAGATCCTTTCAAGGGTGTTATTGCCTTCATGCGTCACCTTGGCGTTTATGCAACGGCAATTATACTTCTTAACACTTTCGACAAGGGTGCCATATCTTTCTTTGTCACTCTCTATCAATATTCCTTTCCAACCGCGCGTCCAAAGATTCGCAGTGTTCGAAAGATAAAAACCATCCCAGGCTCCAAATTCAATACATATTTTAGAAGACGTTTTCAAAATCTCAAAAATCTTCTGAACGATCCCATCTTCTCCGAATTGAGAAAAGACATTCAGCGCGTAGTCAGATAGCGTTTTCATGACCTGAGCGATTACACCTTTCTGATTTCAGTTCGGAGCGGATTCAGCAAGACGCCCACATTCGATACTCTTACCAGGTTAATCCCTTCAGCGAATCCCGCGATGTCCAAGACTCCGGCATTCTCAACATAATGAAATGGCCTCTCATGAGTAGAAAGACCGATAACTATCGGATAATGACCGCTTCCCAAAAAGATGGATTCTTCGCGAAATACTGCTTCATAAGCGCCTGCTTCTAAATCGCGGGCTTCACTCCAGCTCGTCCGAAGGACAAAGTCTTCGGTCGTACGAAGCCCCAATGCGATGATGAAGCTCTCTGTCGTTCGCGCTATGTCAAAGCGGACGCGCACCTGCCATGGTTGCCCTACTGGAATAGCAAATGTCGGTTTGCCTGTACTATCTTCGACGGTAAGCGTTTTTGCCCAACCTGGCGGATTTTCCTCTTTGGGTGCCGGAATTTTGTAGATCAGTTCCGTACGCGCGCCGTTTTCTACGTACTTTTGAAGAACTACTCCAGTATCCCCAGATAGTACTTTTCTACCTTGATCAAGCAGTATTGCGCCGTTGCACAGTTTGCGAACGACCGCCATATTATGGCTCACAAACAGAACCGTTCGTCCTTGCTTCGCCACATCACTCATTTTTCCGAGACATTTCTTCTGGAATGCTGCATCTCCAACGGCTAATACCTCGTCCACCAGCAGAATCTCCGGCTCCAGGTGAGCAGCCACAGCAAAAGCAAGTCGCACATACATACCGGAGGAGTAGCGCTTAACCGGAGTGTCAAGGAACTTCTCGATCTCAGCAAAAGCGACGATTTCATCTAGCTTGCTCCATATCTCGGCCTTCGTCATGCCGAGAATCGCCCCGTTGAGAAAAATATTCTCGCGTCCGGTGAGTTCCGGATGAAAACCCGTGCCCACTTCCAGCAGACTGGCAATTCGCCCTTTTACCCGCACCTCTCCACTGGTCGGTGCTGTAACACGGGAAAGAATTTTCAACAACGTGCTTTTCCCCGCACCGTTGCGCCCGATGATGCCGAGGATTTCGCCCTGTTTTACTTCAATTGAGACTCCGCGCAACGCCCAGATTTCGTCATCGCCTAAGGGTACCTCAGAGGTCAGCGGGCAGAGATCAGAAGTCGGTTCTAAACTGCGGCTTCTGACTTCTGATTTCTGGACCTGGCCGACTTTCGTATACGGATCGGGCTTGCCGCGCACGCGGTGCCACCAGCGGTTGAAATCATGCCTTAGAGTGCCGGTACCGAAAGCGCCAAGGCAGTACTTCTTCCAAAGATTATCTATCTCAATGACGCTGTCGGACATAACGGAATCAGAGATCAGAGGTCAAAGGACATTTGTCAGATGTCAGTGGTCTGAGATCGGAATGGACTGGCTACACCGTGTCCATAAACGTTCGCTCGACGTGGTTGAAGAGAACTACTCCGATGCACAGGATCATCAAGGTAACGCCGGCGCTATAAATTAGGTGCCAGAGGTCAAAGGTGCCGGCGCCGAGGAACGAATAGCGAAAGGTCTCAACTAGAGCAGTCATTGGATTCGCTAAAATCAACCAACGGTATTGCTGTGAGAGCATCGAGACGGGATAAATAACCGGCGTCACAAACATGAGCAGTTGGACACCAAAGGTCACCAACACCTGGAGATCGCGGTATTTGGTAGTGAGCGACGAAACAATGATGCCGAGGCCGAGTCCCAAAGCCGCCATGATCAAAAGAAGCACAGGCGTTAGCAGCACGTAGATGTTCGGTCGAATGGCAGCGCCTTGGCTGTAATAAAATCCTACGAAAACCAGAAAAAGTGCGAATTGAATAGCAAACTTGATGATATTGGAAAGAACTACAGAAACCGGGACGGAAAGTCGCGGGAAATAGACCTTGCCGAATATAGCGGCGTTTTGAATGAAGGTGGCGGAGGTTCGGTTCAAACATTCCGCGAAATAGTTCCAGCAGCTCACTCCCGCCATATAGAAGAGCACCGGCGGCAGACTGTCCGTGGAAAGTTTGGCGACACGGCTAAATACTAGAGTGAAAAGCGCTGTCGTAAAAAGCGGCTGGATGAGATGCCACAATGGGCCAAGGATGGTCTGCTTGTATTGGGCCACAAAATCGCGCCATACGAACAACAGCGTGAGGTCGCGATACCGCCACAGGTCGGACAGGTGCAGGTCGAACCAGCCGGTTTTTGGCCGAATGATCAGGTCCCATTTCTCAGCGGTGGCCACGGGTGATGGAATTTCTTGTGAATCGCGTCGGGATTTCCCGATGAATGATAAGTTTTTGTACAGAGTCTCCACTTTGTCAGTCACTTTCGCTCCAACATCCAACACTTTTAATGTTTCGTCTTTTCGGTGTTTGGTTTGTTCTCTAGTCTTCCGCCGCACCCTGGCGTGTCGCCGATAATTAAGGTTCACGGTTTCGATGGTCGCTGATGTGACGGTTGACCCAATGATAAAAATGACAAACTTCCGTCCTTAACGCATAAAGCGTTGCGCAAATAAATGACCCGCAGCATCCAACTGTCAATTCGCCACCGCAAGGAATGCTAAAATACGCGGGCTCGTAGCGCCGCTTCCGTCGCCTCAATCATCGGCGACCAGACCGTTGAAATCTTTGGGTTGTTTCCCGACCACCGGCCGCTAACCTTTGTCTTTCTTCTGAAGAAGACAGGAGCTTCAGAAGAGTCTTCGAGAGTGCGCCGTTGGCATTGGAAGAAATAAGCAAACCATTTTCCCCGTCGCGCACCAATTCCGGTGTGCCACCAACCGCTGTAGCAACGACAGGTAACCCGGCGTACATCGCCTCCAGCAGCACGTGCGGAAATCCTTCATGAGTAGAATTCAGCACGAGTAGATCGCAAGCAGTCATGATACTGTTTGTCCGGTCATTGATCCCTTTTGTCCCGTTTGCGTGCAACAATCCGGTAAGCTGAAGCGAAGCTGGCAGGATGCTTTTGCCGCCGCGTAAAGACGCGGTCAATCAGTCCGCACAATGGCCTGATGCGCTCCGCTATGAGGCCAAGATGCATGCGCTTTAAGGCTTCTTCCACAGCCATGCCGACCACGGTGAACACCCATAAGGGACTTTCAAAAGCGACAAGGTCAAAATCCTTTAAGAGAGACCTCAACCCTAGCGGGCTGTAACGATAAAAGTCATCTTCATGAAAGGGATGCATCCATGGAACCCAGATGACGAATTGCCCTCCTGTTTTCAATACTCTATGCACCTCTTTCACCGCCGCCCAAGGCTGAATGAAGTGTTCCAGAGTATCCTTACTTACAACCATGTCTAAGGCATCATCTTTGAAAGGCAACTGATGGGCATCTCCGAGGAGTGAAGGTTCCCCACTTCCGAAGTGGCGAAAGTCGAGGTTGATATAGCGATAACCACGCTCCTCCAGCGGCTGCCTTAACATGCCTTGGTTTCCCCCTAGATCAAGAACAAGACCTGTACCATTGGGGATAGCTTCAAGGGTCAAATCTGCATCGCTGCTCATTGCTCACCTTGCAAATGGGCGCAGGCCTGCAGCGCCGCAGCCTCGGTCTGTTCTATCATCGCCGAACGTCGGAAACCGCTGGTGTGACGGTTGACCAATGATAAAAATGACAAACTTCCGTCCTCAACGCATAAACCGTTGCAATCAAAAATGATCGGCAGCATCCAACTCTCAGATCGCCACCGCTGGGAATGCTAGAATGTACGGCCTTGCAGTATGGCTTCCGTTGCTTCAATCATCGCGCACCGTCGAAATCGATGCGTGGTTTCCCGAGCACTAGCGGCTAACCTTTGTCTTTCTTCTGAAGAGGACAGGAGCTTCATGAGAGTCTTCGAGAGTGCGCCGTTGGCATTGGGAGATATAAGCAAACCATTTTCCCCGTCGCGCACTAACTCCGGTGTCCCGCCAACCTCCGTGGCGACGACGGGCAACCCAGCACACATTGCCTCCAGTACCACATGCGGAAATCCCTCATAGGTCGAATTCAGCACAAAAAGATCGCACGCGGCCATCAAAGCAAACGTCTCCTCTTTGCTTCTTTGCCCGGCAAAATAAACCCGATCGGCCAATTGACGCTGCCGCGCAAGTGCCTCCAGCCGGCCTCGCTCAGGGCCATCGCCCACAATAACCAAACCCGCGTCTTCACACTCATTAACTGCCTCGATCAGATGGTCGAGCTGTTTCCATGGGACTAACCGCCCGACTGTCACGATCTTAAATCGAGTCGATAACGGTATGGTGGAACATGCCAATGAAGGTAACTCGACCGCGTTATAGACAACGATTGTCTTAGTATCCGGCACGCCCCAATGGGTTACCGCACTGGCTAAATACTGGCTCGGGACGATCACTGCATCCGTTCGGCGAACGCAAAAACTTCTTAGACTTTTTAAAAACTCTACTTTCAAACCGTACCCGCGCTTTTGAAATTCCTCGAATGTGTCCTTAACCCAACCCTTGTTCGTGGCGCGTTCCCATGCCCAGTCGCCGACGATTTTTTGCACCAGAGGCTTGCAGAGAAAGAAGTTCGCGACAACGGCTTCCAGATAGAGCCCGTTGACATAGAGGACTTGTGCATGTCGTCCTTCTCTGAAAATGCGCATGACAGTAATCAGGACTCGCAACGGCTTGAAGAGACTTCGCTGGATCCGATGCACGCGAAAACTATATGAACGGTCATTGTGATCGAGTGTGTCACTGAGAGTGACCACCGTAACTTTATGCCCTCGCTTCACTAGCTCGCTGCTAATCTCAGGCACATAGGTGGCAGGTCCGCCGATGTCCGGCGGGAAAATTCCCGTGACGATCAGCACGTCGAGCTGCGGGCGGTTATCATCGTCCTTCACTACAGGCTCCAGTACAGGACGTTGCTCTTGGCTCCGGCATCGCGATGAACGCCTTTGATATCGACGAACACGGCCGGTTAGCCGCCGTTGCGCATCAGACCAACGTAGGCTTCCGGCGGCATATCCAGGAACATTCGGTGCGGCACTGCCAAGACAACGGCGTCGAATTTCTCTTTTGACCCAAAGGGATTCTTTATCCCGTGCATGTTGTATTTCTGTAGTTCACCGGAGCCGACAAACGGATCGTAAACATTGACATTGACCTCGTTGTTCTCGAGTTCCTGCACCACCTCGGTGACCCGGGTGTTGCGCATATCGCTGACATCTTCTTTAAACGTCGCCCCAAGAATCAGCGCCGACGCGCCGCGGACCACCCGGCCGGCGCGAATCAACAGCTTCACGGTTTCCTGAGCGACGTAATGACCCATATAGTCGTTGATCCTGCGACCGGCGAGAATGACGTCCGGATGATGATCTATTTCCTGGGCCTTGAAGGTCAGATAATACGGATCGACCGGGATGCAATGGCCGCCGACGAGACCCGGCTCGTAACGCAAGAAGTTCCATTTGCTCCGAGCTGCTTTCAACACTTCTCCGGTGTCCAAACCCATGCGGTGAAATAGAACCGCCAGCTCGTTCATCAAAGCGATGTTCAAATCCCTTTGCACGTTTTCGATCACCTTGGCCGCTTCAGCAGTGCGGATCGTCGGTGCTTTATAGACGCCCGCCTTTACGACCAGCCCGTAAACCGCGGCGAGCTTTTCGGTGGTTTCTTCGTCCTGCCCAGCGACAATCTTGGTTACTTTGTCGAGCGTGTGCTCGGCATCGCCCGGGTTGATTCGTTCGGGCGAGTAGCCCACTTTGAAATCACGTCCCGCCTTCAGTCCCGATTCTTGCTCGATCACGGGGACACAAATCTCTTCCGTACAACCCGGATAAACGGTGGACTCATAGACTACTGTCGCGCCGCGGGTCAGGTTTTGCGCGACCAAACGGCTGGCATCGACTAAGCAAGACAGATCCGGCCGCTTGGCCTTGTCGACAGGAGTGGGCACGGCGACGATGATAAAGGATGCGCGCCGCAAGAGAGACGGATCGCTGGTAAGCTCCAATAGTTTCTCCCGCAGATCCGTTTTCCCGACTTCGCCGTTCCGGTCGGCTCCCTTGCGCAACTCTCGAACCCGATGCTCATTGACGTCGAAGCCGATCGTCGGGATAACTTTGCCGAAGGCCGTGGCCAAAGGCAGACCGACGTAACCGAGACCGACTACCCCGACAGAACGGGGCAAGTTTGTTTTCATGATTTACCAACTCCCTCCTCTACAAAGTCCAGGCGCAGTTGCTTGACCCAAAGTCCTTGCTCCTCGCAGACGGAGCGAAGCTGTTCGGCGTGCCCGTTGGCCAAGATCTTGGGGGAGGAGATAATGCAACCCACCACTTTTTTCCGTTGGAGGATTTCCGGCAGTTTCTCCGCGCCGCCAAAAATGCGCAGGCCGCCCAGGGTGCGTCCCTCTTTGCGTGGATCATCGTCCAGGAAGCCAATGGGCTGGTATTCCACGTGGGAATTCGTGCGGCACTCGCGCACGACCACCTCTCCGCCGTCGCCCGCGCCGTAAACCAACACTGGGATTTTCTCCTTGCGAGTCCGCGCCACGGCCAAACCAAACAGGCGAAAAGAGAGCCGGCTGCCCGCCACGCCGAGAAACAAGAGCACCCCATACGCGACAAAAGCGATGCGCGAATAGCCGGTGAAGCGATAGAAAAAAACCAATCCGACCATCGACAGAAGAGTGGCGGCAGCCACGCCCTTGGCGATGCGAATAAGATCTTCCAAGCCGGTATAGCGCCACAAGCCACGGTAGAGACCGAAAAGAAAAAACCCCACATAGGTGGCGGTCACCACGACCGGCAGCGAGGTAAGATACAGCTTCATCAAAGAGTCGCTCAAATAAAATTCAAAGCGCAAGGCAAAAGCCAGATAGTAGGCAAAGGCGATGACGAAGAAATCGAGGATGACTTCCAGCAGCCGGCGCTTGTAAGTGAGCGTGGTCAGCACCACGCTTAGCTTTTTCTGCGCCTGTTTTTTTCTCCCCTCCTCCTCTGAAACCACCTCCACCTGGGCCAGATAGGCAGTAAAGAGCGT
>Ga0137407_10001316_pt1 | contig 16166 bp, 13 predicted proteins | sample CZOMad2_2_16fung_FD_108410 | JGI IMG/M metagenome (GOLD analysis project Ga0137407, IMG submission 108410) | Vadose zone soil fungal communities from Angelo Coast Range Reserve, California, USA - CZOMad2_2_16fungal (Illumina Assembly) | ecosystem: Environmental > Terrestrial > Soil > Vadose... | reverse complement strand
TGCTGGCGCTCGAGGATCTCGAAGGTAGGGGCGATTGACCCCAATCGCCCGACTTTGGCATGCGATGGTCGATGGACCCGGGCGGTTCGGTGAACCGCCCCTACCTCGGTAATATCACTCTCAGCAGCGAGGTTTCGGCTTCGAGAGGGCGCACGAGCCGGTCCGGCTGTTGCGCCGGCACCAGGAAAAAATCGGCGGCCTTAAATTGTCTGGCGCCGCATTCGATTTTCCCCGTCAGGCAGACCGCGATCGCAAAGCGGCCGGTCTCCGCGATTTCGCGGTCCTTTTGCAGGTCCCATTTGTCGATTTCAAATGATTCATGCCTAACGAGTGGTTCGCCTTTGGGTCTCAACAGTCCGGGCTCCGCGTCGTTGAAATCGATACACTGCATCGCCTCCGCGATGTGCATCTGCCGCGCCGCCCTGCCTTTCTTCGTCCGGTCCCAGTCGTAAATCCGATAAGTCGTATCGCTGTTTTCCTGGATCTCGACCAGAACGCTGCCGGCGCCGAGAGCGTGCATCCGGCCGCTTGGCAAAAACATGGCGTCGCCGGTTTTGATCTCGAGCGCGTGGAGATGCCTCTCGACTTTTCCCTGCCCGACGGATTTCAGAAACGAATCGCGGGTCGTTCCCTTTTTCACGCCGGCGTAAAGCCGTGCTTTGGGCGCGGCGCTTGCCACGTACCAAAGCTCCGACTTCGATTCGCCCCCCAGTTTTTTTGCGATCGCGCGCGGAGGATGAACCTGAAGCGAAAGATTTTCCTGCGCATCGAGCAATTTGCAGAGGATCGGAAAACGCGAAATGCCAGTCCGGTCGAAGACTGGCCGTGGCGAGCTCGGACAGTTCGGGGTTTTCCCGAAAATCTCTTCGCGATGGTTGCACCAGAGTTCGTGCAGCGTTTTGCCGCGCAACGGTCCTTCGTGCACCACGCTTTGCGCTTGCGGCCGATCGACGATTTCCCACGACTCGCCGATTAGCGCGGCCGATGGCAGTCGTTTCCCATAAAGCGATTCCAGCCGCCGCCCGCCCCATACCCGTTCCATGAAAATCGGCTCGAACACGAGCGGCTGCGTGAGTTTCAATTGCGTCACGGCGGGCAGATTAGCACAAGCGCCCGCGTTGTGGTTTCGTTTTTGATGCGCCGATTTCTGAGATACTGGCTGCCCGTTCTCGCCTGGATGATTTTCATATTCGTCGGGTCAACCGACCTGCTCTCGGCGGAACACACCTCGCGTTTTATCGGGCCGTTCCTCCGCTGGTTCGCGCCGGATGTTTCGGACGCAACCATCGCTTCGATCCAACTGATCGTTCGAAAGTGCGCGCATCTCACCGAATACGCGATCCTGGCCGCGTTGTTCTATCGCGCTTTGCGTTTGCACCGCGCACGCGTGCTCGGCGCTGCGTTTGTTTTCGCGGGGCTCTACGCCGCGCTCGATGAGTTCCACCAATCCTTTGTCGCGTCCCGAACCGGTACTGCATATGACGTAATGATCGATTGTGCCGGCGCCATGATTGGGTTGGTGATTTACCGGCTGATCAATCGAAAATCCAAAATCGAAAATCGCCGTAACGCAGGTCGCGCAGCGACCGAGGCCGGGCTTTCCAAATGACTCCGGTTCTTCTCCCGCTCGATCATCTCGATGAGATTTGGCCCGAGAAGCTGCGCGGCGCGCGGATCGGAGCGCTATTGCATTCCGCTTCGGTCTCGAGCGGGCTCGAACACGCCTCGCGCATTCTCGAACGCGCGCCTGACTCCCTATTTCGCCTGCGCGCCCTCTTCGGGCCGCAACACGGTTACCTCGGGCAGACGCAGGACAACATGATCGAGTGGCAGAGTTACAAACATCCGCGTCTCGGCATTCCGATCCACAGCCTTTACGGCGAGCAGCGGGAACCGACGCCCCACATGCTCGAAAACCTCGACGCGCTGGTCATCGATCTCCAAGACGTGGGCGCCCGCTATTACACATTTATTTGGACGATGTATCTCGCGATGCGCGCCTGCGAGAAAGCCGGGCTGCCCATTATCGTTCTCGATCGGCCGAACCCGATCAACGGAGTTACGACGGAAGGACCGCTGCTTGATCCGGCCTATTCCTCGTTCGTCGGGATGCATCCATTGCCCGTCCGGCACGGGCGCACAATCGGCGAACTGGCTGGGCAATTCCGTGCCGAAGCGTTTCCGCGCTGCCAGCTCAACGTGCTGCCGATGAAAGGCTGGAAGCGCGCGATGTGGTTCGATGAAACCGGCCTGCCGTGGGTAATGACGTCGCCAAATATGCCCACGCTCGATACAGCGACCGTTTATCCCGGAATGTGTCTTTTGGAAGGCACCAACATTTCGGAAGGGCGGGGGACAACACGGCCGTTCGAAATTTTCGGCGCGCCTTTCATTAACGCCGAGGCGCTCGCCCGCGAACTGAACAAGCTGAAATTGCCTGGCGCGCATTTCCGAGAAAACTGGTTTCAGCCCACGTTCCACAAGTTCGCCGGCGAAATGTGCGGTGGCGCGCAGTTGCACGTCACCGATCGCGACCGGTTCACGCCTTTCCGCGCCGGGCTCGAGATCATCCGAACCATTCGGCGCCTGGCCGGCGAATCTTTTGCGTGGAAGCAACCTCCCTACGAGTACGAATACAAGCGCCTGCCCATCGAAATCCTGTTAGGTGGCCCCGTCTCAGACTTTTTCGGAGACTGAAAATATTCGTCGCATTTGTCCTATGCGCCATTCGCAGCGCGCAAGCCGACATTCCCTGGGCCGAAGCCAAGGTGCGCCTCGCGCAGGAAAATGAAAAACTGGCGCGCCGTTCGCAAGGACATGCCGGCACTTACTTCGTGATTTGCACGCTGTATTACACGCCGATGGAATCCGGTTTCACCGCCCAACGCGGTTTCGATGTTACACCGGTGGCCGCGCGCGGTTTGCGGGGGCAGCGCTATCCGCGCGAATTCCTGGCGGCCGTGAAGAAAGAAGGATTTGGCCGCATCGTCACGCCGGTCGAGGGCTTGAATTACATTCGATACAATGGTGGCGGCGTCTATCGCTTTGCCGCGCACCCCGTTGGACGAGGCGCAAACGTCCTGGTGTCACGCTCATCCGCCGCGGCTCGAAAAGGCAAATACGGTTTTGTGGATGGTGCCGAGCTGACCACGCTCGACAACACGGTGAGCGCAGTTTTCCGCAGCGCCCGCTGGCGGATCGCGGATACGGGCGGCGCGCTCAAGCGGTGGCAGGTCGATCTCTACTGGGGGGATGACGAACCGCTGGGCCCGGGCCACCTCGCGGCGCGACCGCACGGCACGACGTTTGAATATGCGTATTCGTTGGTGACTGTGAAATGACATGAACGTCGCCATTTCTGCGAACCCGTTCACCGTCCGTTTTTACTTTCATGGCGCTCTCTCTTTTTTTCTGCGCCGCGAAGACCGGGCCGAACCGATCACGAAACTTCTCCGCGAGAAAACGTCGGTGAAAGACGCGATCGAATCGTGTGGGGTGCCACATCCGGAAGTAGATCTGATTTGTTGTGACGGCCAGCCGGTGTCGTTCGAACATTGCCTGGTGACGGATGCAATCGTGGACGTTCATGGAGTCGTGGGTTCGCCCGCGAAGCTGGGCGAAGGATTGCAGCAGCGCCGCGTGACTAAGTTTGTCGCGGACGGCCATCTCGGGAAGCTGACGCGCGATCTTCGGCTGTTCGGTTTCGATGTTCTGTATTCGCCCGATGCTTCCGATTCGTCGCTCGCGGCCAGTTGCTGCTCGGAGGACCGCGCGCTGCTCACGCGCGATCGCCGTCTCCTCATGCACAAGATCGTTCGCCATGGGTATTGTCCGCGCTCCCACGATCCCGCCGAGCAAATCATTGAAGTGATGCGCCGCTTTGATCTCGCTGAACTCGTTGCGCCATACAGGCGTTGCCTGCAATGCAACGGGTTGCTCCTCAAGGTCGGCAAAGCTGAAGTCTTCGACCGGCTCGAGCCGCTGACGAAAATTTACTACGAAGATTTCCGCCGTTGTTCCCAATGTGGAAAGATTTACTGGCCCGGCTCTCATTTCGAAAAACTTGAAACGCGAATTGATCGAATTCGAAATCTGACCTCCGACTTCTGACCTCAAAAGTCTCGGCGGGCGAACTCGCGACCTGAACCACTTTTTAAATATCGCTCAAACGCTCGCGCTTTTGATTCCGATTGGAATGCGATCGCCGTCTCGATTCTCCAAGGCCGCCCTGTGGCGGTGTGCGAGCAAGCACCTCGGTTATGTTCTTTTAGGCGATCTCGAAGGCTTTCGGTTACTCCGGTGTAATGTTGTGTTTTATCTCGTTCGCTCACCAGAATGTAGACGTAGAAAAAACTTTTCATTTGCTGGCCTGCCAAGCCGTAGTCTCGGAGCGCCGGTGGAAAGCTCAATATAATCAGGCCCGCCTCCGTTTCACTCCGGCGTGGCAGCCTTCGCACTCCGCTGCGCTCCGAGCGAAGGCTGGGCCTGGCTGGGCTCGAACCAGCGACCCTGCGCTTATCAAGCGCATGCTCTAACCAACTGAGCTACAGGCCCGTTCCTGCGCGACAACGCAGGGGAGATTTTGGATTTGGAGTGGGGAAGGCGCAAGCGGCTATTTAAACAAGCAGAAAAAAGGGGCAACGACGCGCTGTCGATGCGCTTATTCTTTTCGCGCGACCGCCATCAGCATCTGCGGCTCGACGTGCTCCACATCGCCCAGAGCCACCAAACTATGCGCGGCGCTCAACGCGTCCGCAATCTTCCCGGAACCTGCCCGCAACCAGGCCGCATGTTTCGCCCACCTCGGCGATTCTTCGAGATGGAATCCCGCTCTCGCAATCGCGACGTCCTTTGCCGCGGCGTCGATTCCTTTCTTGAAGCGAACCCAGACGCGCCCGGTCGGAATCGCAAACGATCCCGACGGCTCCGCGCGATAGACGGGCAACGCGATGCCTTCCGCCAAATCGCTCGGAGAGGGCGGACCCTGAAACACCGCGAAATTATCATCTAACTTTTGGACCAGCTTGGCACTCATAGCCTGCGCCGCGGAAGAAAGTAGGGCATGAAAGTCGGGCGCTAATCGATAATGCGCGGAACGCCCGTCGCTTGATGGCACTTCGAGTTCAGCTGGGTATTCAGTAGACATGAAACGGCGCGGTCGGAGCCAAGAATAAGCTTTACCGCGCGATCGCGTTCCGGCAACTTCGAGGGCACCCTCTCGCATTGTAGAGGAACAAAGGGACCCCCTATGTTGAACTTCCGGTATGGTGGTAAGACTGGCCGTAGCTTCAGTCTCAAAGAAAGTCTGCGGGATATTGTCGTGCGCACAGAAAGCCGGCTGCCCGTCACCGGCGAGGATGTTTTCGCCGAAGCCCCTTTGTCGAAAGCGGCCCGCGCGATCGTGGGCGAATTCGATCTCGTCGCGCGTTTTCAGGAAGCCGGCGTCGAAGTGCTGCGTACCAGCGTCCGCACGGCGAAAGCCATGCGCGATAAAGCCCGTTCCATTTTGAAAAAAGAGCCGGCGATCGAGTTTGCCGGCCGGGTGTTGATCGACAGCCGCTCCGGCGAGCCGGTCGTTTACACGGAAAACTTCTTCGTGAAATTCAATGGCGACATTTCTTCGCGCGCGTGCGTGCAGACCATCAAGAGCTACGGTCTTGAAGTAAAGCGTCCGCTGGAATACGCGCGCAACGCCTACTTCATCGGGGCGAAGGAAGGGACCGGCCAGAAAGTCTTCGCCATCGCGGAGCGGCTTCTCGCGGAGAAGAATGTGGAGCTTTGCCATCCGGAACTTCTGCGCCGCAAGCGTTCGCGTCAGGCGTTTCCGCAGCAGTGGCACCTCAAGGCAACGAACATCGGCGGCCAGGCCGTGAACCAGCATGCGAACGTCGAAGCCGCCTGGACGCTGAGTGACGGCACCGGTACCATCATCGCGGTGATCGATGATGGCTTCGATATCGATCATGAAGAATTTCGTTCGTCGGGGAAGATTGTGGCTCCACGCGATGTCGGTGAAAAAAACGACAACCCGCGGCCGCGCACGGGAGACAGGCACGGGCACGCCTGCGCCGGCGTGGCCTGCGCCGACGGAAATATCGGCGCGTCCGGCGTAGCGCCGCGCGCGCGGCTGATTCCGATTCGTTCGAATGTGGCGTTGGGATCCCAGGAGGAAGCCGACGGGTTTGTCTGGGCGGCGCAGAAGGGTGCCGATGTGATCTCGTGCAGCTGGGGACCTTCCGATGGCGACTTCGAAGACGCGAACGATCCCGCTCATCAACAGGTCGTTCCGCTTCCCGACAGCACTCGGCTCGCGATGAATTTCGCCGCGGGAAACGGCCGGGGTGGAAAGGGCTGCGTGATTTGTTTCGCCGCCGGTAATGGCAACGAGAGCGTGGATAACGACGGTTACGCCAGCTACGAAAAAGTGATCGCCGTGGCTGCGTGCGATGATGTGGGCAAGAAGGCGCCCTACAGCGATTTCGGTCGTGCAGTCTGGTGCTGTTTTCCGAGCAATCATTATTATGCATCCGTCACTCCCGGTATCTGGACGACGGACCGAAGCGGAGGCTCCGGTTACAACACAGGCAGCGCTTCGAAAGGAGATGCGGCTGGAAATTATACAAACAGCTTCGGTGGCACCTCGAGCGCGTGTCCCGGCGCCGCCGGAGTTGCGGCGCTCATCATCGCCCGCAATCCAAATCTGCGCGGAGACGAGGTGCGCCAAATTTTGCGTGCCTGCTGTGATCGCATCGACCCGGCGGGCGGCAATTACGACGCTCAGGGCCATAGCGCCTTCTATGGTTACGGCCGGCTGAATGCCCGGAGAGCGGTCGAGTTGGCGATCCCGCCGCAACCTAACGCGGTCGCCATTCGTACCGCGCAGCAGGATGTTCCGATCCTCGATCTGAAGACCGCGCGGCTTCGCCTCGCCATTGCGGACACGCAGCCGGTCAAATCGCTCAAGGTGAACGTCGACATCGATCACACCTATGTCGGTGATCTCCGGGTGACATTGAGGGCGCCTGCATCGGTAAGTAGCCAGCGAGCGATGTTGCACGATCGCAAGGAAGGGCCGACGGATAATTTGAAACGCACCTACGATATCGTGAACGCGCCGGATCTCGCCCGCTTCCTGAACAAGAATCCAGCCGGCACTTGGACCCTTGAAGTGGCCGACCTGGAAAAACAGGACACAGGGACGATCCGCAGCTTCACGCTCGAGATGGGGTTCTGAACCCTGGTCGGGACGGTGCAGCGCGCGTCTCGGCCAATTTCATTTTCGCGTTCCGCCATGTGCATCGCGCATTTCGTTCGCGCGTCGCCGGAACTTCGCTACGGTATCGGACTTTCGTGAGATCTGCTGTCGTCGTAATCGCCGTTCTTTCCGTTTTTTCGTGCCCATTCCTGCGCGGTGAGGATTCGCCCGCTCCAAAATCGGTCACCGTTCCGGCGATCGATTTTAAACATTCATCGCTCCCAAACGGCCTCGAGGTTTACGCCGTCGAAGATCATTCCGCCCCGATCGTCGCGGTCCAGGTTTGGTATCACGTCGGATCGAAAGACGATCCGCAAGGGCGGAGCGGATTCGCGCATCTGTTCGAGCACATGATGTTTAAAGGCAACGAACACATGTCGCCCGACACGTTCGACAACCTTACCGAAAACATCGGGGGCGAGAACAATGCCTATACCGCGGACGACGTGACCGTTTACCACGAGACAGTGCCGTCGAATTACCTGAATCCAATTTTGTGGGCGGAAGCGGAACGCATGTCGGCGCTGGCGCTCAACGACGGGAATTTCGCCTCGGAGCGCGACGTGGTGAAAGAGGAATATCGTCAGCGGATTCGCGCGAATCCGTACGGAGAGTTTTATCACGACATCGAAAAGAAATCGTTCGCCGTCCATCCCTACAAACGGCCGGGCATTGGGAACATCGAGGAGCTGGACGCGTCGAAGCTGCCGGAAGTGAAGGCGTTTCATTCCACCTTTTATCGGCCGGACAACGCGACGCTCGTTGTCGTCGGCGATTTCAGTCCGGCCGAGCTCGAGGGTTGGGTGAAAAAATATTTCGGCGCGGTTCCGAAGCCGTCGACGAAAATTCCGCGCGTGGCGGTGAAGGAACCGCCGCGCAAGGCGGACAAACGCGACACGACTTACAGTCCCCGCGCGCCGTTGCCGGCGGTGGCGATCACCTATCTGGCGCCGTCGATCCGCAGCAACGATTCGCCCGCGCTTTCGTTGGCCGCGGAGATCCTGGCCGGCGGCGATTCGTCACGGCTTTACGAAAAGATGGTTTACGAACAGCAGGTCGTGCAAAGCGTCTCATGCGATTCCGATCTGCGCGAAGATCTCGGGCTCGTGGTCTTCCGGCTGATTTTAGCGAGCGGCAAAACGATCGCCGACGCGGAAGGCTCGCTGAACAAGGAGATCGAGGACGTTTTAAAGAACGGCGTCGCCGAAGAGGAATTACAAAAAGCGAAGAACCGTTTTCTCACCGGGAAATTGGAGGAGCGTGAGACGGTTAACGGGAAAGCGAGCGCGCTGGGTCAGGCCGTCGTCATGTATGGCGACGCCAGCCGCGTGAATACCGACCTGGGAAAACTCCAGGCGGTGACGACGGCGCAAATCAAGGAAGTGATGAACCGCTGCATCACCGGCAAGAAGAAGGTGGTCGTTGAGTATTTGCCGGAAACGATGAAGCCGGGATCGGTTCCGCCTCCGAGCCAGAAGAAGGAGGCAAAGCCATGAACCGTTTCCGAGTGATGTCCGCTGCCGGCCTTTTGATTTTAGCAATTGGGTCGTCTGCGTTCGCGATCGGTGGAGTGGACGCGCCTCCGCCCGCCGCCGCCCCGCACGAGACTACGTTTAGCCAGCCGAAAGAAACCAAATTGGCGAACGGCTTGCGGGTGATCGTAGTCGAACGGCCAGGCCTGCCTTTGCTCGCGGCCGAGGTTCTCGTCCGCAATGGTGCAGAGGTGGACCCGAAAGATCTGGCCGGTACTGCCAGCATGACTGGCTCGCTCCTGATCAAAGGGACCGGAACGATGACCGCGCCGCAGATCGCAAGCGCGATCGAGTCGTTAGGCGGATCGATTGACTCGGGCGCGCATTGGGAAGCCAGCCGCGCCACGATCGTCGTCATGTCGGACAAGGCTGAGCCGGCCTTGAAAATCCTCTCCGATGTCGTGTTGCATCCGACATTCAAGCAGGAAGAGATCGACCGGTTGAAGAACCAGACGCTCGATGGATTGCGGGTTGCGTTGCGGCAGCCCGGCGCGCTGACGCAGTTTGTGCTAGCCCGCGCCCTTTTTGGCAATGCGCCGTATGGACACTCGCACACCGGAACGATGGAAAGCGTCCAGGCGATCAAGCGCGACGATATCGTTAAGCTTTACCAGACTTATTACGTTCCGGAGAACGCGGCCCTGATTCTGTCCGGCAATCTGACGTTGGAGCAGGGGAGGAAGTACGCTGAACAGTTTTTCGGCGAATGGAAGGGCTCGCTGCCGTCGCAGCCGGTTCCATCCTCTGGCACGGCGAAAGAATGGAAGCCGAGCAACATCGTCATCGACATGCCGGAAGCCGGGCAGGCGGCAGTCACGGTGGCGCGGCCCGGAGTGAAACGGAGTTCGCCCGACTATTACGCGGGGTTGGTGGCAAATGCGGCGCTGGGCACGGGATTCGTCTCGCGATTGAACCGGGAGATCCGGATCAAGCGGGGATTGAGTTATGGCGCGCGCAGCTCGCTCGAAGCCCGGCGCGACGTCGGTCCTTTCATCGCCACCGCGCAGACCAAGAACGAATCCGCCGATGAAGTGGCGAAGCTAATGCAAATCGAACTGAAACGGCTGAAAACCGAACCGGTGCAGGGCGACGAGTTGAAATCGCGACAAGCGGTTTTGGTTGGTTCCTATGCGCGCAGTCTTGAAACCAATGGCGGTTTCGTCGGCAAGATTTCCGCGATGATCACGAACGATCTGCCGCTTGATACGCTGAACAAATTCATTCCGGCCGTGAACGCGATCACGAGCACCGACGTCGCGGCTTTCGCTGACAAGTATTTCGAGACTCCTCCAAGCCTGATCATCGTCGGTAAAGCCGCCGATTTCATCGAACCCCTGAAGAAAGATTTCGCGGACCTGAAAGTGATCCCGATGCCCGAGCTCGATCTCAACCGCGCCGAGCTGACGAAGGCGAAGCCGTAGCAAAACCGGAAAGCGAGACCGGAAGAGCGGAAAGGGAGAGACCGCTTGCAATCGGAAATCGGCAATCGACATTCGGCAATTCTTCTCGTGGGGGGCATAGCTCAGTTGGTAGAGCGCCAGCTTTGCAAGCTGGAAGTCAGGGGTTCGAATCCCCTTGCCTCCAAAATTTCGCTTTGAAATTGTAGGGCAGGTGCGCCGCCTGCCATCTCGGTCGGCAAGCGATGCGCTTGCCCTACAATCTTTTGTCACGGGCAACAAAAAAGCCGGACAGCGTTAGCCGTCCGGCTTCAAAGTATCAGCGACTCCTGAATTGTGCGTTATCGTCTCGTCTTCTCTGAGCTCTGGTTTCTTTCGATTTCCGAGGTCTTGACGGCAGTGTCCTCGGCTAAATGCAATCACTGCAAAGAAAAGAAAAAAATAGGACCGATTCATAGCCGCGGTGCGAAATCGAGGATGAAATAAGTCACTCCCTGACCCTCCGCCCCATGAGCTGGCCTCCCAGCTGGACGAATCGCCTTCGAGCGACACAACCAGACCAGCTTATGAAAAAACGTTATTACATTCTTCCTGTCGTTGTCGCCATTGCCGGCGGCACCGTTGCCGTTCTCCAAACAGAACGTTCTCCCCAGGCATTGGGGATAGTATCGGAAACCCGAGTTACCAGACCTAACCACGGTTCTGCCCAGACCCTGGGCAGCCTGGACGAACGCATCGGCCTCGATCCGGGCGAAGCAATCGCACTCGACGTCAAACTCAACCCGGGAACGGGAAAAGTTCGGGTGACTGCACCGAACGGCGGATTAGTAAACCGCGCTCGCGGGCATGCCGAGTTTGACCCCCCCGGTGCGGGTCAAAGCATTCACTTTGAATTCGCCGCCGGTGTAAGCCCGGGTCGTTACACCTTGGAGGTGGCGCAAGGTCTTGCCACCAAAACGATGGAATTTTGGGTTGGACCCGAGCCTCCACTTGGCCAGCCGGGTCCGGAACGGATTTTTAAACACTAAAAGCGAGGCCTCCCATGAATATATTTATTCGAATAGTCGCCGTGATTTGCCTGGCCGCCGCAAGTGCAGCTAATGCTTACGACAACAGTTGCAGCAACAACAAGGATCCCAAACCATGTTGCGGTGGAGACGCCGGAGATCCGATTGACCCAGCTACCGGGACTGCGTATCGGGAAGTAACTGATCTAAAGACCTATGGAATTGCTCCCATAGAGTTTACGCGTATTTACACAAGTCGGGCGACTAACTTCAATGACTCCTACTGGGATTTCGGCAGTCGACAAACCTGGCAGCACAATTGGAATTACGAAATGCGTCAGTTGAGTAGCAAGACGTTCAACCAATTCGACATCAAAGTGCGTTACCCTGACGGCCGCGAGGTGAATTTCAAGGCACCGGATGCCACCAGTAATCAGCGCGTACCACCGGCCGACAATGGCGACCGCCTTTATAAGTGGAGCGGCAGTACGGTCGGCTACACCCTCGTTACCGCGGACGGCCAAGAATACGATTTTTGGCGGTACCTTTCCCCAGCCTTCCACCTGACGGCAATGCGCGATGGCAAAGGCTTGAGCTGGACGTTTACCTATGGTTCGGACGCAAAGCTGCAAAAAATCGCTAATTCCTTCGGCCGCTGGATCCAGATAGAACGGGCTAGCTTCAACGGAATTTCCTGTATCTCACGCGTCTTCACCGACGACAATCGCCAGGTGACGTACAGTTATTCGACCTGGCCCCAGACAGGGAGTGTTGTTCTCACCACTATTACCTATCCGGAAGGCGAACAGGCACAATATAGCTGGGTAACGGCTGATCCGAGCTCGACGACCGCACGGCCTCTTCTCGAGACGGCCAGTGATCCGATGTATTCAGGCGGGGGAGCGCGAACCAAGTTCGTCTACAATTATAACGCCAGTTATTCGGCATCATTTGGACTGGTCACCGGCACCGTCCTGGAAGAGCGGAACCTGGATACAAACGCGTTAATCGTCAGTTTGCCCACTGGCGGGGGCTCCTACCCTCAAGTTATCGAAGGCGACGGAACCGAGATCACACGGATTTTCTCCAATGGTTTGCTTGTAGAAACCCGCGATGGAGAGGGGCGTTCGACTACCTACACCTACAGCGCCGGCGGATTCGGTTTCATTGAAACAATAACAGAACCTAACGGCGCGGTAACGCATTACACTCGCGATTACGCGGGGCGGATTCTTACGCAAACGAATGGCCTCGGCCAAACGCGCAGTTTAACTTACAATAGCGCCGGATTCGTTTTGACCGCCACCGACGCGCTCAACCGCACCACGACAACCACACGGGATTCATCCAATCGGCCGTCGCGCATCGATTATCCCGATGGCAGTTTTGAAACGTGGACGTACAACAGCACCGCCCAACCGCTGACCCATCAATCACGGAACGGCGGCATTGAATCGTTCGTTTACGAAGCGGCGGGTAACATGACACGGAAAACGGATCCGCTCGGCAATGCAACAAACCACACCTATTACCCGAATGGGTTGCGGGCAACGACGACGGACGCCAGACAACTCACGACTTCGTATGCCTACAACTCGCGCGGCAACGTCGTCAGCATCACCCACCCGGACAACACGACCGAGTCATACGCCTACGATACATTTGGAAAACGAGCAGCGGTTACAGACGAACTGGGACATACAACCACGTTTACATACGACGAATACAATCGCGTCAAGACCGTGACCGATCCGCTCGGCCGAACAACGACGACCGACTACGGCTCCGCGCCGGGATGCAGCAGTTGCAATTACGCTGAGACCGTTACAAGCATCACGTCGCCCGGAGGAAAAGTGACCACCTTTACCTACGATCGAAGCCGGTTGCGTACATCGCAAACTGTCGCGGCCGGAACACCGGATGCCGCCACAACCCTTTATCATTATGATTCGGGGAAAAACCTGTCTCAGGTAACGGATCCACGCGGCAAGATTTGGCTTTTTGGGTTCGACGTTTTGCATCGCAGAACGACGGCAACCGATCCACTAGGTAACGTCACAACATTCACATATGACGCGGTTGGCAATAAGCTGAGCGAGGGACGTCCCGACCGGAGTACGACTAGTTTCACCTACGACGCCAAGAACCGCTTGATCCGCACCATCGATGCCGCCGGCAATATAACCCAGATGACCTACAATGCAGCGGACAATCTCATAACCATCCAGGATCCGAAAAACAATGTATATGCGTACGCCTACGATTTGCTCGGGCGCAAGCTGTCCCTAACTTATCCCGATAATTCAGTCGAGACTTATGTGTATGATGCGGTCGGCAATCAATTGACCTACACGGCTCGCGCGGGACAAACCAAGACATCCACTTATGACAACCGAAACCGCGAAACCGGCTTTAGCTGGAGCGACTCTACCCCGCCGGTGACCAAAAGCTACGACGCTGCCAATCGCCTCCTGACTCTGAACAACACTGTCAGCAGTCTGAGTTACACATACGATTCCGCCAATCGCTTGCTCAGCGAAAGGCAACAAATTGGCGAGAATGAACCGCCCAAAAGTACAACTTATACCTATGATGCAGAGGGAAGGCGCGCTACGCTCGGGTATCCCGGCGGGGACCAAATCAATTATAGCTACAACGCTCGCAACGACATCAGTTCGATTACCGCGGCAGACGTGGCAGCGAATTACAACTACGACGCCAATGATAATCGATCGAGCGAAGCTTACAGCAACAATACCAGTGCTACCTATCTCTACGACGATGCCGAGCAGCTGCTATCGGTCGACAATAAAACCAATGGGACTAGCTTCGCCAAATTCGATCATACCTACAATACGGTAAAGAATCGCACGAGCCGGACAGAAACGACCGCCGGAACCCCATCTGCGACCGATACCTATGATTACGACGCCACCGATCAGCTTACGCGAGTAAGGTATAATTTCGACGCCGGCGCGAACACCCAAGTTCGACAAGTGGATTACAGCTACGATTCTGCAGGAAATCGGGCGACTGTAACCGATAACGGTTCGGCGACCCAATATGGCAGCAATCCTCTGAATCAATACGACAGCGTCGGCTCAGATCATCCGATCTACGATCTGAACGGGAATCTGACTGCTCAAGCCACAGGCAATTATGTCTACGACGCCCAAAATCGTTTGATCTCGGCAAACTCCGGCGGAGCGACGATCACATTTGCCTACGACGCGCGGAATCGTTGTGTTAGTCGCGCTATCGACGGTGTGATAGCGCTGTTCTATTACGATGGGTGGAATTTGCTTGAAGAACGCAGTCCGGCTGATGTACTGCTTGCTCACTATGTCCATGGCCCAAAAACCGATGAGATGATTGCGCGGATCGCACCGACGGCGACGATTTTTTATCACGCGGATGCGCTCGGCAGCGTTGCCGCAGTCAGCGGAACTAACGGACAACTACTTGAGCGTTATCAATATGACGTCTATGGCGCACCAACGATCAAGAATGTTGCGGGTGAAACGCTCTCAGCATCAGACTTCGGAAACCGCTTTCTTTTTACCGGACGCGAATATATCCGTGAGGTCGAATTGTACGACTATCGCAATCGAATTTATTCTCCGAATCTGGGTAGATTCTTACAGGCCGATCCAATTCGATTTACCCCGAAAGAACTGAACTTGTATCGTTACGTAGGTAATCGAGTGACAGGTTTAGTTGATCCAGAGGGACTTGCCGGAACGGTGATCCTCTATTGGCATTGCACGGCCAGGATTGAACTCGATCCAACTAACGCAAACGGCGTTTGCTGTCCCGAATCGGCCACAGGAGAAGCTGAAACCTTTGTCCAGGATGATCCCGATGGACAGGCAGCTGCGAGAGAAGCGGAGGAGCAGGCGGCGGCTGGGGTTCCGCCCAGCTGTACATCATCGGCTGGCGGTGTCGTTCAATGCGACGCAGGGGTACAGGGCGTAGACGAGGGAAGAACATGACATGCGACGTTGCTCGCAGTACGATTCTGTTGACCGCTTGGCTGATTTTGACCGCAACCACTGTTGCGGCCCAAGAAGCCTCTCGCCGAAGGATACCCTCGTGGTTTGTCGATACGGATATCGTCTTGATCGGAGAAAGAATCGACGGTCAAGGAAGCGACAATAAGCTTGCCATCACCGAAATTTTGAAGGCGTCGAAACCTGTCGCGCTATCGGCGTTGCCATTGTCGGCCGTTGGAACGTCATCCAGAAGAGTTCTGCTTTTGATCAATATTCCGCGAGTGGACAAAAATCCGGGGGCGAATCCGACGATCGGAATGACGGTGCGCCAGCTTCCGATCTTTGATGATGCGGTTACGGTCGTTTCAGCGGAGCACCAAGCCCGACGCTACAGTCTGCTGGAGCTTCGTATCGCACTAGTTTTCGAAGAATCGACAAAGTAGGCTGTGTGAGATGCCGCAGTTCGGCATCTCACCAAATATACTTGTGAGTTCGCGAACCGCCGGCGGCTTCGCTCACACGCGGGGCGCGTGATGCTCCCACGCCGTAGCCTCGGCGAAGGCGGGTCAGCGACTCCTGAATTGTGCGTTATCGTCTCGTCTTCTCTGAGCTCTGGTTTCTTTCGATTCCAAAGTCTTAACGGCATATCTGAGTTCTCGAGAGACCTCAGATTTAGCCGTCGACCTATTCAATCATCCTTCGAGCAAGCTCTCAGGTTGATGAATTTCTCCTTAGAAAGGAGGTGATCCAGCCGCAGGTTCCCCTACGGCTACCTTGTTACGACTTCATCCCAGTTACCGCTCATAGCGTAGGCGGCTGCCTCCCATTGCTGGGTTAGCGCGCCGACTTCGGCTACAAGTGACTTCCATGATGTGACGGGCGGTGTGTACAAGGCCCGGGAACGTATTCACGGCGCCGTAGCTGATGCGCCATTACTAGCGATTCCGGCTTCATGGAGTCGAGTTGCAGACTCCAATCCGAAC
>Ga0137407_10001315_pt1 | contig 16167 bp, 13 predicted proteins | sample CZOMad2_2_16fung_FD_108410 | JGI IMG/M metagenome (GOLD analysis project Ga0137407, IMG submission 108410) | Vadose zone soil fungal communities from Angelo Coast Range Reserve, California, USA - CZOMad2_2_16fungal (Illumina Assembly) | ecosystem: Environmental > Terrestrial > Soil > Vadose... | reverse complement strand
TCGCTCGACGCCCTGTGCGGCTACGAATGGCCGGGCAACGTCCGCCAGTTGGAAAACACCATCGAGCGCGCCGTAGCTCTGGAACTCGGCAGCGAGTTGCGGGTCGAGCTTCCCGCCGAACGTGCCAAGGCGCGCGCCGTGGCGGCGGGAGCGGAGACTCCCTTTTCCATCCCGGCGGGCTCCGTGCTTCCTGAAGGCGTCAACATGGAAAATTACGTCGCACAGATCGAGCGCTCCCTGCTGCAATCCGCTCTCGGACAAACTCATGGCGTCCAAGTCAAAGCCGCGGACATCCTGGGCATCTCCTACCGCTCATTCCGCCATTTGATGAAGAAGTACGAACTCTAGGAACCAACGTACTGCTTTCCGCCCGCTCAAAACCTCGACCCGCCTATTACCCAGCAGGTGAACCGCTATATCCGGGAGAGAATTCGGCAGTAATACAACTGATCTTCGCCCTTGACGGACGGCGGCTTCCGAATATACTCAAACGTCGAACTTGAGTGCACCGAGTTCCGGCTTGAGGGGGCACGGAATTTCGGAGGAGGCAACATGCTTGCTTGGCAGCTGCTTCTGCCGGTCCCCCTTGTTTCCACTCGCTCGCCTGGCAAAGATCTTCGCGCCCGGGAATTCTCTCGTTATGCCCGGGAACTCTTTCGTTCCATCCCAAGTACTTGGAGAAATCCCCCTGCTCCACCCGCTAAGTGCTTGATGACATTAGTTTTAGCCTTGGTCTGGTGGTGCACGACTCCGAATGCATGGGCGGGTCCGGGATTCCAGCCAGTCTCCCCCGACGAACTCAAAATGACAAGCGAACCCCAGGCGCCCGGTGCTGCCGCCATCCTCCTCTATCGCCAGGTTGACCGGGACGACAACGGCCGCACATCTCACGAGGATAATTATTTTCGAATCAAGATCCTGACCGAAGAAGGACGCAAATACGCCGACATCGAGATTCCGTTCCTGAAGCAAAGCGAGAACATCGTCAACGTTCGAGCTCGTACGATTAGGCCCGACGGCTCAATCGTGAACTTCGACGGGAAGGTCTTCGAAAAAACCATCGTCAAAGCGAAAGGCCTAAAGTACCTGGCGAAAACTTTCACCCTTCCCGATATTCAAGTCGGGGGGATCATCGAGTACTACTACACGGACGATTTCAAGGAATACTCTCTCTTCGACTCCCATTGGATCCTTAGCGATGAGTTGTTTACAAAAAGAGCCCAGTTTTCCCTGAAGCCGTACGTCGGCAGTTTCGAGACTTGGCGACTCCGCTGGACTTGGCAGCGTCTGCCACCTGGCGCCGAACCAAAACAGGCTCCCGACCGCATTGTGCGGATGGAAGCCAGCAATATCCCGGCCTTTCAAACCGAAGATTTCATGCCGCCGGAAAATGAACTGAAGTCCCGGGTGGACTTCATCTATGAAGACGACTTCTCGGAAACCGAACCAGAGAAGTTCTGGAAGCACCTCGGGAAGAAACGCAACGACAATCTGGAGTGTTTTATTGGAAAACGCAAGGCGATGGAAGCCGCCGTTGCGCAGATCGTCGGGCCCACCGATTCGCCCGAGGTGAAGCTGCGAAAAATCTACGATCGCGTGCAAGCGATCCGAAACACTTCCTACGCGATCCGAAAAACGGAACAGGAAGAAAAGCGCGCAAAAGAAAAGCCGGTTGAGAATGTCGAGGAGCTTTGGAAACGAGGCTATGGCGACGGCGGTCAAATCACGTGGCTCTTCCTCGCGTTGGCCCGGGCCGCGGGCTTCGAGGCTTATGGCTGCTGGGTTTCCGATCGCAGAAATTACTTTTTCGTTCCCAATACCATGGAAGCCCAGAAGTTGAATTCGAATGTCGTGCTCGTCAAGCTGAACGGAAAAGACGTTTATTTCGATCCGGGGGCGGCGTTCACGCCCTTTGGCATGCTGATGTGGGCGGAAACTGGGACACAAGGCTTGCGGTTGGATAAGGATGGAGGCGCCTGGATCCGCACTACTCTGCCCTTAAGCTCGGAGTCGGAAATTGAGCGCAAGGCAAAACTGAAACTAAGCGATACCGGCGATTTGGAAGGAAAACTTGTTGTCACTTATTCCGGCTTGGAGGCCATGCCCCGGAGACTCGAGAATCGCAACTCGGATGAAGTCGAGCGGAAGAAGTTTCTCGAGGATCAGTTGAAGGAACAGATCCCCGCCGCGGCAGAAGTGGAATTGACGAACAAGCCAGATTGGAACAGCTCGGGGACGCCGTTGGTTGCTGAATTTGACCTGAAGATTCCCGGCTGGGCCTCGAGCGCAGGAAAACGCGCCATTGTTCCTGTCGGAATCTTCACCGCCAACGAAAAACGAATCTTCGAGCATGCTAACCGCGTCCATCCCATCTACTTTGAATAGCCCTTCGAGAAAGTAGATGACGTGACCATTGAACTCCCTGCGGGATGGCTGATCAGCAGTATCCCCAGCCCGCAGAGCAAAGATGGCCACGTGATCGGTTATGAGTTGAAAGTCGAGGACAACAAGGGAACCTTGCACCTGACGAGGAAATTGAGCGTCGATGTTCTGATTCTGGAACAAAAATACTATCCCGCGTTGCGAAATTTTTTCCAGCTAGTGAGGTCCGGAGATGAAGAACAGATTGTCCTGCAGCCCGGTACGGCAAGCGCGAGCAACTAGCCGCGAATCGACTTGGTTCTTATTGGTCGCTGCGTTCTTAATGGCTACCGTCTCGCCGGCGATCGCTAGCAGTGTCGCTCCTCAGTGGATGCACGCCCTGGCCGGCGTACCGCTGCCTCCCTATGACGAGAAAACGGACGCCGTGTTGCTGTATTCCGACACCAACGTTATGGTCTTGTCAGCCGACAAAATCCGGACACACGTTCGCGAGGTATACAAGATTCTGCGCCCCAGCGGGCGCACGCGTGGAATTGCAATAGTCTATTTCAACTCGCCCGGACAGAAGGTTACCAGTCTGCACGGATGGTGCATCCCGGCGCAGGGTAAGGACTACGAAGTCAAAGATAAAGATTCTTTGGAGCAATCTCTGCCGGGTTATGAGCTAATCGGGGACGTGAAGCGCAGGTTTCTTGATATTCCAGCGCCCGATCCCGGCAATATCGTCGGCTTTGAATATGAAGTGGAGGAGCAGCCACTGGTTCTGCAGGACTCCTGGTATTTTCAGAGGACTGATCCAGTGCGTGAGAGTCATTATTCCCTGCAACTGCCTCCAGGCTGGGAATATCGGGCTTCCTGGCTGAACTATTCCGAAGTAAAGGCCAGCCAAACTGGCAGCAACCATTGGGAATGGTCGGTGCGCGAGGTCAAGGGAATCAGGAGTGAACCTGAAATGCCGCCGTTCCAGGGAGTGTCGGGCCAGATGGTCATTTCCTATTTCCCGCCCGGGGGGCCTTCCCCAAAAAACGGATTCGCAGATTGGCGCGGTATGGGTAACTGGTATCTCAACCTTGTGAGCGATCGACTGCAGGCGAACGCTCCGATTAAGGAACAAGTAGTTGCGTTAACGGCTTCGCAAGCCGGTGTGACGCAAAAAATGCAAGCTCTCGCCGACTTCGTGCAACATGACATCCGTTACGTCGCCATCGAACTCGGGATCGGCAGTTGGCAGCCGCATCCAGCGCCGGATGTCTTCGCGCATCGGTATGGAGACTGCAAAGACAAGGCGACACTCCTGCGCTCGATGTTACGTGAGATCGGCATTGAGTCGTACCATGTCGCGATCTATACCGAACGGGGCGCAATTACACCGGCCACTCCTGCGCACCACGGCTTCAATCATGTAATCACCGCGATCAAATTGCCCGACGGCCTTGCGGATCCCTCGCTCATTGCAACCGTGCAACATCCCAAACTCGGGAAAATCTTGTTCTTCGATCCCACCGACGAAATGATTCCCTTTGGCCAGATCCGCGGACACTTGCAGGCCAACTATGGGTTGCTCGTTACTCCTGACGGAGGGGAACTGATTCAGTTGCCCCAGCAGCCCTCGAATATGAACAGCATCCAGCGCACCGCCACACTGACGCTCGACCCCAGCGGCACATTGAAGGGCGAAATCAAGGAGGTTCGGCTGGGTGACCGTGCCTCATCCGAGCGCTGGCGATTGCGGACCGTGACCAAGGACATTGAACGGATCAAGCCGATCGAGAGTCTGCTTGCCGGTTCACTTTCCAGTTTTCGAATTACACATGCCACGGTCGTAAATCTTCAACACACCGATCAACCCTTCGGCTTCGACTACTCGTTCGAGTCTGACAGCTACGCCAAGAATGCCGGCAATCTGCTCTTGCTGCGCCCGAGAGTGGTAGGCAGCTTGTCGTCTGGAATTCTGGAAACCAAGGAGCCGCGCAAATTTCCGGTCGAATTCGAAGGACCTGTACGAGACACCGACAGCTTTGAAATCACAATTCCGCCCGGCTACGAAGTGGACGACTTGCCGCCGCCCGTCGACTCAGACTACAGCTTTGCCAGCTACCACTCGCGGACCGAAGCCAAAGGCTCTGTGCTCCACTACACGCGAACGTTTGAAGTCAAGGAATTGAGTGTGCCGGTCGAACGAATGGAAGAGCTCAAGAAGTTCTATCGCATCGTGGCCAGCGACGAGCGCAATACGGCGGTCCTGAAACCCGTCGGCCCGGGCAAGTAGAGGAGTGGAGTGTTTTCCGGCAAATCGGCACGCATTTATTTCCTGGAGTAAACCCTCACATAGTCCACCAGCATCTGCTGGGGAAACGTCGTAGTACTGTCGGGATTCCCCGGCCAACCTCCACCAACCGCAACGTTGAGCAAAATAAAAAATGGATGATCGAAGACCCAGGTCTTTCCTGCAGGAAGATCAGCGGGGGTTCGGGTCTCGTACAGTTTGCCATCCACGTAGAAGCGAATGGCCGATGGCTCCCATTCCACACCAAAGATGTGGAAGTTGTCGGCAAACCTGCCAGAAGGCAGCGCGTAGCTCCCGCCCAGTCCTTCACTTCCTGAGTAGCCGGGTCCGTGAACGGTGCCATGAACCTTGTCCGGCTCCTTTCCAATGTTTTCCATGATGTCGATTTCGCCGCAGTCGGGCCAGTCGACCGTGCCAATGTTGTTCCCGAGCATCCAGAAGGCGGGCCATATTCCCTGTCCCCGCGGAATCTTGATACGGGCCTCGAAGCGTCCATACTTCTGCTCAAACAATCCCAGAGTCTTGAGACGTGCGGAAGTGTATTCCCGCGTGATGCCGTCGGCCCCCTTGTACGTCTCCTTTTTTGCGGTGATAACGAGGTTGCCTTTCCTCACGTGAACGTTCTGGGATCGATTCGTGTAGGCCTCGAGTTCGTTGTTGCCCCAACCGCTGCCGCCGGTTTCCATGATCCACTTGGAAGAATCGGGCAGGGAACCGTTAGGAGTGCTGAACTCGTCGCTCCAGACCAGAACATATTTCGTCGTCTGTGCCGAAGCCTGGAACAGCCCGCCGCAATGGACTGCAGTCGACAGCAAGACCAACAAAACGAAAAGCCGAGTTGATACCTTCGTGGGCATGGTTCCTCTTCTTCGATGCGACTGTATTAATCTCTAAAGGTCATTAATCTCTAGGTCGTCGAGGACGCAGTCGCGTCCGACTCCGCAAAACAGATCTGGTACTGTCTATCATACGGTCGCATGGGAGTCTGGCTATACTTTTGTATAGTTTTAGCTCCGCGGATATTTTCGCGCATGTCTCCGAAAAACTTGCTGGGCAGTGGTATATTCTCCGAAATTCAATATACGTTTCTGCGAGGAAAAATGTCGGCCGAATCCACCCGAAGAGATTTTCTCAAAATGTCCGCTGCTGGGTTGGCCGCAACGGCCACGCTAACGCAACAGTCCGCCGCGGAATCCGGCACAGCTAGTACGCCTCCATCGGGCAAAGTGGAAGTGTGGGTGACGAGTCCCAAAACGCATTGCACGCGAGCCCAGGACACTTCGTGGAAATCGCGCTCCGCGGCTCCGGCAGGGCCGGTGATCGCGCTCGATCCGAAACAGCAATTCCAGACCGTGCTGGGATTTGGCGCCGCCTTCACCGACGCTTCCTGTTACGTGTTCAACCAGCTTTCCTCCCCCGCGCGGGCACAGTTGTTTCGCGAAATGTTCCATCCGTCCGAGATGGGCCTGAATGTCTGCCGGATCTGCATGGGAGCCAGCGATTACTCCACCAGCGTTTACAGCTACGACGAAGGAGACCCTGATCCGCAGCTCGAGCGATTCTCAATTGCGCATGATCATGATTACATCCTGCCCATACTGCGCCATGCGCGCAGCGTGAATCCGGAGTTGTTTCTGTTCTCGTCTCCATGGAGCCCCCCGGGGTGGATGAAGGCTGGTGGATCGATGCTGGGCGGATCGATGCGGCGACGTTATATTCCCAACTACGCGCAATACTTCATCAAGTTTTTGCAGGCCTACGCAGCCGAAGGTGTGCCCGTGCAAGCCGTTACTCCGCAAAATGAAGTTGACACCGACCAGGACGGCAAGATGCCAGCCTGTATCTGGCCGCAGGAATATGAAATTGAGTTTGTGCAGAAACTCGGACCACTCCTTGAGCAAAATCAACTAACCACGAAAATCTGGATCCTCGATCACAATTACAATCTCTGGGGTCGGGCAGTGAGTGAACTCGACAACCCCCAGGTGCGCCAGTATTCGAACGCAGTCGCGTGGCACGGCTACGTCGGCGGCGCTGAAATGATGTCCAAGTTCCACGAGTTCCATCCCGATGCCGCCATGCACTGGACCGAAGGTGGTCCCGACTATACGAGTCCTGACTATCTGACCGACTGGGCCAAGTGGGGCAAGGTTTTTACGGATGTGCTGCGTAACGGCTGCCAGTCGATTACTGCTTGGAATCTTGCGCTCGACGAGCAAGGGCGCCCGAATCTCGGCCCATTTCCGTGTGGTGGAGTAGTAACCATCAATTCCCAGAGCAAAGAAATTTCACGTAGCGGGCAGTTCTGGGCATTCGCACAATTCTCCCGCTTCATTCGGCGTGGTGCCCGCCGGTTTGCTTCCCAAAGCTCGGCGTCGAACCTGGGTCATGTGGCTGTCGAACATCCCGACGGTCGCCGCGCATTGGTCGTAACCAACCCGGCCGGTGCTCAAACCGCCAGCGTGCAGATGGGAGAAAAACAAGCCGACATTTCCCTGGAGGAGAACTCAGTGACTACGCTCGTGTGGTCCTGATTTGTGGCAGCAGCCGGTGCGATGTGGCTCCGCAATTTCGGCCTTAGCTGAAATTAGGAGCGACGACTGGCCAAAACCACTAGCTATCCTTGCGGTACAGGAGATCCCGCATCGCCGCCCTGCGAGCTTCGTTAGCTTCGGTCAATGCTTTGCGTTCATCGGCATCCATGCGCTGTTTTGCTGTGGAGTCGACCGGTTCGGGTTCGCTGCACTCCGGGCAGCGATTGGCAAAGCCGGGCTTATCCGGCTTAAGTTCGAACTCTTCTGAGCAGATGACGCAGACTCGGGTCGGAAAAGCCATGACTCATTATCATAACAACCCGGGCCCCAATTTTTCTTGTTGTGAGCAGTCCTCAGGTCTTGTCTTAAATAACATGTTGCCGAATTAAGACACCACCGCAGTCCTCCTACCTCCGCCGGTCGGCCTTCACTTGCGCGACCGCTCCGCCTATTAGCAGCTTTCGCCTTTGCGGATTTAATTTTCGCGCGGGCTACGGCAATTCCAGGAAAGTTTCGGTTCTTACCAAGGCGAGCCGGTGCCTGTTCTTTGGACAGCCCAACACACCATGCGTAAGGAATCCGTATTACGAAGCTCTGAGTTGACGCCCCTACGACTTATAGGAGGTCATCTATGAGGATTAGAGTGTTTTGTCAACGATTGTAAATTTCACAGTCAATTTCCGTTGTAATGTGTTGGAAATATTATGCTGGCGTCCGAGTTGCGTTGGACCGTTATGTGCTACGGTATTGCTAATAGGTCATGCAGTGGATGTCCAAAGTAGTCGGGCCAAGTAATTTCAGTTGGCACTCAGCCGAGTGGCATAGCATGTTCCGCAGGCTGGCCGCGCTGGGTTGCCTTTTTTGTTTTCTCTTTGCTGTCATCTCGATTTCCGATCACCGGTTCTCCAGCCGAAAATCCCGACACGATCAAAACTGCAAAATTCTGAAGGGCTGTCTTGACTCGGAAGACGAGTCCCGAAAAGATCCGGTTCCTCTCGCTTCCGCGGCGACCGGTGAGCCAACGGCCCCCACGCTTGAAGTTGTGGCCTTGGTTGCACCTCTGGAAGTCTTTGCGCTGAAGTCGTTTTCGCTTCCTGCTGAGCATGGGCGCGCTCCTCCTGTCTCAACCATCCTAAATTCCTGAGCCGAACAACTTCGCGATTTGGAAAACGGAGCAGGCAGGGTGTGTCTGCTGGTGTCGACGCGCACGCTTGCACCCTCGTCGATCGATAGGAGGAGAACATGTTGTCTCGTAGTTTTTTCGTTGGTTTAGTTGCGGCGCTGCTTGCGACTCTGGTCGCGCTCCCGGCTGCCGCGCAATCTCTAACGTCCGGTGATATTGCCGGAGTCGTTACCGATCCCAGTGGAGCGGCCGTATCGAACGCCGCAGTTACGCTTAAGAATAATGACACCGGATCTACCCAGGTCCGCAACACCAGCTCACAAGGAGCATTCCGCTTTCAACTCTTACAGCCAGGAACCTACACCGTCTCCGTGTCTGCACAGGGATTGCAGACGCGCGATCAGGTGGTGGCGGTGACGGTGGGTCAGGCAAGCACCCTTAACCTGCAACTGGCTGTGGGCACGGCCACGCAGACGGTCGAAGTAACCGCCGAGGGGGGGAACGTGCAAACTGACAATGCGGACATCTCGACGACGTTTAGTGTCGGGCAGATCGCCAATCTGCCTAATCCGGGGAACGACCTGAGCTATATTGTGCAAACCTCTCCGGGCGCAGTGATGAACACGCAGGCGGGTTACGGTAACAGTTCCACTTTCGGCCTGCCGGCAACCTCAAACCTTTTCACCGTGAACGGCATGAATGAGAACGATCCCTTTCTGAACCTGAACAACTCAGGCGCCACCAATCTGTTGCTCGGGCAGAACGACATTAACCAGGCAACGGTCGTCAACAACGGCTATTCCGGGCAGTACGGAGGGTTGGCTGGGGCGAACGTAAATTACATCACCAAGGCTGGGTCCAATGCCTGGCACGGCAATGCCACGTACTGGTGGAACGGCCGAACCATGAATGCCAACAACTACTTCAACAATGCGTCGGGAACCCCCCGGCCATTCGACAACGCGAACCAGTGGGCTGCATCGTTTGGAGGCCCTATCAAAAAAGACAAGACCTTCTTCTTTGTCGACTACGAAGGCCTGCGCGTCGTGCTGCCCACCAGTATCCCTGTAAACATCCCGAGTCCGGATTTTCAGGCGCTGACTCTAGCGAACCTGGGAGTGAACAGCCCTGACTCGGTACCCTTCTACAACCAGATGTTTAACCTTTATCAAAATGCTCCGGGCGCTTCTCGCGCGCAAAACATCCTGCCGCAAGGCACGGACGACAACGGCAACATCATTTCGGGTCCTGGGTGCGGAGGTTTCACCCAGTTCGGCGACACCACTACGCCGTGCGCACTGCAGTTCCAGTCCACGGCGGGCAACCTGACGACGGAGTATCTGGTTACTGGCCGCCTGGATCAAAACTTGGGCAGCCACGACCGGGCGTTCATCCATTTCCGGACAGACCATGGGTTACAGGCGACTTACACCGACCCTATTAACCCGGTTTTCAACGCTCAGAGTAACCAGCCGCAGTATGAAGGCCAGTTGCAAGAAAATCACACCTTTGGCGCCACGGCGGTGAACCAGGTGATTCTCAGCGGATCGTGGTATAGCGCATTGTTCGCACCCGCTAGCCTTTCCGCCGCCACTACAGCCATGCCTTTTCGCGTGGCCTTCAATGGTAACGCGTTTTTCTCCCTGGGACGAGATCTCAACATCTGGCCCCAAGGCCGCAACGTCACACAGTACGGTGTGGTGGACGATTTTTCGTGGCTAAAGGGCAAACATAGCCTGAAGTTTGGCGTGAACTTCCACAAGGACGATGTCACCGACTACTCACCCGGAATCGGCACGATCGGGGAGACGTTCGGAGAAAGTCTTACGGATTTCTTCAACGGCATCAGTGACAACTACGCGCAAAACTTCTCGGTGCGTCCTACCCAACCGATTGCAATTTACGGTTTGGGGTTCTACGCGCAGGACGAATGGGCAATCCGGCCGAATCTTAAATTGACCCTGGCCCTCCGGGCAGATCACAACTCGAACCCGACTTGCCTGACGAGCTGTTTCGCGCGCTTCAGCGACGCGTTCGGGTCGATCTCTCACGACGTCAACCAACCTTACAACCAGGCCATCCAAACCGGTCTTGGTCAGGCGCTGGCCAACTACACCAACATCAGCTGGCAGCCTCGAGTGGGCTTTGCCTGGAGCCCGCTTGGCTCGAGTAGGAACACGGTCATCCGTGGAGGGTTCGGGTTGTTTACAGATATGTTCCCAGCCACGATCGCCGATTCGCTGCTGAACAATTCTCCGTTGAACAATCCGTTCCAGGTCTCGAATGACCCAGCGAAGACGACGCAGATCATGCTTTCGCCAGGTGAAGCCAATAACGCGGCGGCAGTGGCGGCGGCAGCCAATACATCGTTCGTGACCGGCTTCGCCGCGGGCGAGACCCTACAACAACTACAAGCTGGGAATTCCAACTTCGTCGTCCCGTCGTTCTACAATGCGGCGCGGCGGATTACGGCTCCCCAGTATCAGGAGTGGAACCTCGAAGTACAGCAGGGGTTTGGAGTCAGAACAACCCTCTCTTTGAACTATGTGGGCAACCACGGCGTTCACGAGGCGGTTCAGAATCCCGGGCTGAATGCTTTTAATCCCGTTGCCTTCGGGGATCTCCCATTGCAAGCTCCCGACCAGCGCTTTGGCACTATCACCGAAGTGGGCACCTATGCAGTCTCCAACTACAACGGCCTGACGCTGTCCGCGCGGCACCAGTTTTCCTCGTTGCAGTTGCAGGCCAACTACACCTGGAGCCACGCGATTGATGAAGTTTCCAACGCCGGCTTCCTGCCCTACACCTTTGACACTAACTTCAGCGTGTTGAGCCCGCAGGATCCGTTCAACCTGCGCCGGTACAACTACGGGAACGCCGACTACGACACCCGGCATTACTTCAGCCTCAGCTACGTCTGGCAAGTGCCTCACTACTGGGGTCCGAAAGCGGCGACGGGTGGATGGCAGGTCTCGGGCACCATCTTCGCCCGGAGCGGTCTGCCATTCACGGTAATTGACGGCAACGCGACCGGCGCTCTGGCGGCCAACAACTACGGGGGCGCTCTGAACGGTGCGGGAGCATTCGTCTTCGCGAACTACTTAGGCGGGGCACCCTCTTCGTGCAGCGCTTCGGCGGTCAACACTCCATGCCTCACCGCTGCGATGTTCTCTGCTGCCACGGACGGTTTCGGCAATCAGCGCCGCAACCAGTTCTATGGTCCGAAGTACTTCGATACCGATTTGACGGTGATGAAGAGCTTCGACATCCCGCACTGGGAGCGCGGCAAGGTAGCCTTGGGTGCGCAGTTCTTCAACCTGTTCAACCATCCCAACTTCGACCAGCCGATCGGCGACATTGCGAATCCGCAATTCGGCCTCAGCGTCCTCACCGTTAACACGCCAACTTCAATCCTGGGCTCGTTTCTGGGCGGCGATGCTTCGCCGCGGCTGATTCAGCTCAAGGCTACGTTGACGTTCTAACAAGGCCGCACCAAAACGAAGGCGGCCCAGTTTTCCGGGCCGCCTTTTCTTGTTTCACACTACTCCGAGTCGACTCCATTGGCACGTTTTTCGATTTTCGACTGGATGTCGGCAAACAATCCCTTATAGTTCAGACACTGTCCCATCTCTAAAACGTTTGGAATAGATTGAATACACGGCTGCAGACGAAAAACCAGCAGTGATGTACTTGGAGGAATTGGTTTGCCCTGAAGGACGAGTTTCGAACTTTTCTGCTGATGCCAGGCGGCTCTGAGTCTATTTTTCAGCACTTTTACAGCCTGAATCTTCCTTCCTTCCGAAGTCAATGAGTGATATCGGGCTGCTACATCAATTCACTCGAATGCACAGCCATTTCAGGCCGCTTTTGCCGATGCGGTAAATGCTGTCGCATTCTTTCGGACGAACTCTTGCACACTCAGCGGCTCTTGCCCCGTCAGTGTGCGCACGTCGTCCGACATCCGGTCGTAGCGCCCCGCGCGATGCAGATCGCCCATCGTTGCCAGGTGGTTCACTAGGTGAACCGGCAAGCCGCGCTTGAGCAGCTCGTCCCGCCACGGCTCGACCGGAATGTCCTGATAAGTAATCGCGCGGCCGAGGGCCCTCGAATACTCCTGTGCATAGAAATGCATGTTTTCGGACTGCGGACCCGTCAGGTGATAGATTTTGCCTATGTGCGGCTGCGGATGGGCGAGCAGCGCCGCAATCGCACGTGCAACGTCTGCCACTGCAACCGGTGAAGTCTTGCCCTCGCCGAACGGCAGTCTGATCTGATTCGATTCCCTGACTGAATCGGCAGTGAGAATCAGGAGGGAGCCTTCGAGCATCATTGTCGGGCGCACGTGCACGACCGGCAGACCGGACCAGTTCAGCGCCTGCTCGGCTAGCCAGTGCAGCTTTTGCTGCGGGCTCGGAGTAGTTTCGGTAATGCTCATCTGAGAGACCGTCATCTGCGATATATTGATGAACGCCTTCACGCGGTGATGCTTCGCCACCGCCGCCGTATTAACCGTCGCGGCCAGATAGGCATCCGAAACCGACATCCCGAAGTACATTGTGTCGCAGCCGTCGATCGCCCGATGCATAGAATCGAGGTCGAGCAGATTGCCGACCACGACCTCCGCACCCATGTCGCGCAATGCTTGCGAGCGCTCATCCTCAGTTCGCACCATCGCCCGTACCGCTTTGCCTTGCTCCAACAGCAGTTCGGTGACCGTACGCCCTGTCCCGACGACGCGGCCTGCGGCGCCGGTAACCAGTATGAGGTTTGCCATTGCTTTGCCCTTTCTAACGCAGCCAGTCCGATCCAGAGAATCTCACCACGCAATCGTTAATTCTACGCTGAGTGTTAGTCGCAATTGGCCGCCAATCATCTGTTCCAACATCCGCTAAGGTTTGCCGTTGCCGCATGGCACGAAAAAGGCGATCATGCGTATTTTGGGAAATTCGCCACTACCATTGCGCTCCGCCCGACAGCAATACGAAAAACAGGCTCAGCAACTGCTCGATGCCCGCAGATCAGGCGATTCCGCGGCGATGCGGTGTATTAGACGATACCACCCATACTTACCGGGTAGGGCAGATACAGTCGAGCGAGATAAGCTGACGGACTCGGAGATTCTAAGCGCGACGTTTGATCTTGCCGGCGCGCGATTTGTCGTCGCCAGCTGGTACGGCTTCGAGAGTTGGCCGAAGCTTACGGACTTCGTCGCAGCGGTCACCCAAGAGGGCTCTTTAGTATCGCTATTCGAATCGGCCGTGGAAGCGATCATCACAGGTGACGTGGACACACTCCAGATGTTGCTGCGCAATAATCCTGGAGTTGGTCCGAGCACGTTCGATGCGTGAACACGGGGCCACACTCCTTCTTTACGTGGGCGCAAACCTCGTCGAGGGCTACCGCCAGAAGTCTCCACCGAATGCCGTTGAAGTTGCGAGGGTACTGCTCGAAGCGGCGCTGAAGTCGATGCCGCTGCCCTAACGGGAGGCAGGGGTACGACTTTGGGCCAGGTGGCGACAAGCGTTCACCCCGCACGAGCGGGTGTTCAAATCGCGCTGCTGGAGACCTTGCTGGACTACGGTGCAGCCATCGAGGGCGCTCCGGGGGGATACCAGCCATTGGCGGCGGCGCTGGCGAACGGACAACCAGAAGCCGCCGAGTTTCTCGCCGAGCGCGGAGCGCAGCTAGGCATCGTTGAGGCGGCCGGATTGGGGCGACTCGATCTGCTCAAGGACTGCCTCAACCACGACGGCAGTTTGAAAGGGAATCAGACGAAAGAGCAATTGGAGGAGGGGTTCATCCTCGCTTGCTTGTACGGACAAACCAGCGTTGCCGAGTTCCTGCTGGAGAAAGGTGTTGATCTGGCCGCGGGAGCGAACGTCGGACAGACTGGTCTCCACTATGCCACACACGCTGGCCACTTGGATACGGTCAAGATGCTCCTGGAACGTAAAGCTCCTCTCGAAGTGCTGAACGTCTACGGCGGGACAGTTCTGGGACAAGTCACGTGGTCCGTAATGAACGGCGACCCTGGTATTGACTATGTTCCGATCATCGAGATGCTGCTTGATGCCGGCGCGAACGTTGAAGCCGCAGACTATCCGACCGGCAATGAGCGTGTCGATAAAGTGCTACAGCGCCACGGTGCCAGATCATAAATGAGCAGCAGTAGACGCATGCATTGTCCAACTCCGTGCGGCGTCCATCAGATCTGCCCCCCACCTTGCCCTCGCAGTTGTAAACACGTTTTGCGCACTGATTTCGATAACTGTTGTCAAGAGGCCGTGGGTGTTGAAAAAGTCACGTCGATTAGCAGGATGAGATTCAACAGAAGCATGTTAGAAGAAAGCATCCGCCCATGCTCTGTTTGATTCCGATCGTCGGAGGCCTGCTGATCATGATGGGGCAACACGACCGCTCTGAAGCGTTGTTCTACTACTTCCGCCTGGAAGATCAGGTTCCTGAAACCCACCTGCTGCGGCTCATCGAAAAACACGTCAGCTTCGCCTTCGTGCGCGAAAAGCTGAAGGATAGCTACAGCGAGACAGGTCGGCCTTCGATCGATCCTGAGCTTTTGCTGCGCATCCTTTTGATCGGCTATCTCTACGGCATTACCAGCGAGCGCAAGTTGGTGGAGGAGTTGCGCATGCATCTGGCATGGCGCTGGTTTACCGGATTGGGGTTCGATCAGGAGATTCCGCATCACTCCACGTTCTCGAAGAATCGGCACGGGAGATTCCAGGAGTCGAAGCTGTTCGAGCAACTGTTTGAGGAGATCGTGGCACATTGTCTGGAAGTCGGTCTGGTGCAAGGAGACAACCTGTCGGTGGATGGCAGTTTCGTGGAGGCCAATGCCAACAAGGAGAGCCGCATCCCGCGCGAGCGGTTAGCAGAAGCGGCGCAGGTGAACCACACTGTGCGCCAGTACTTGGTGGAACTGGAGCAGCAGAACCCAACCGAAGAACCGGTGCATGAACAGGAGCAAGTGTCGACGACGGACCCGGACTCCACTTACGCGACTAAGGGTGGAACTCCTGCTCGCCTGGGTTACTACGACAACTATCTAGTGGACAATCACAGCTGCGTGATCGTGGGAGTGCAAGCGACGGCAGCGCGGATGAGTCAAGAGACGGTGGCGGCGCAAGACATGCTCACGCGCTTCGCGCAGTGGCAGGGACGAGAACCTGCGTCAGTGGCCGCTGATGCCACCTACGGCAACGGAGAGTTCCTGCAATGGTTAATGGAGCGAGGCATCACACCGTATATGCGCACGCGGGACAGCGCTCTCCGCAAGAACAGTCCGCTCTATGGTCCCGAGCGTTTTACGTATCTTCCCGAAAGCAACAGCTACCTCTGTCCCGCAGGCCAGCAACTCAACTACGGCGGACACAATGCTCGGAACCGTACCCACGTCTATATCGGGACCCGCAAACGTTGTGGGGCGTGCGCACAAAAAACGCAATGCACCACCTCGCCGTTGAAGTATCTTGCGATCCACATGCATGAGTCTGCCCGGCAACGCGCGAGAGACTTGGCAAACACGCCTAGCTTTGCGAACGCACAGCGGCAAAGAAAGAAGGTGGAAGCGCTGTTCGCGGAACTCAAGAACCAGATCGGACTTCGTCGGCTGCGTTTGCGCAGAATGAAGTTCGTTCGTGAGCAGTTCTTCCTGGCAGCGGCTGCGCAAAACATCAAGCGGTTGGTCCGCTTCCTCAGCCAAGTGCCCCGACCGCCGCTCGCCGTGACGGCTTAGTTTCCAACCCGCGCAAGAAACTCCTCCTCACTGTGGTACCCACACCCCACCAACTTCCGCTTCTGAGCAGCCCTTTTTCAACACCCAC
>Ga0137407_10001314_pt1 | contig 16171 bp, 13 predicted proteins | sample CZOMad2_2_16fung_FD_108410 | JGI IMG/M metagenome (GOLD analysis project Ga0137407, IMG submission 108410) | Vadose zone soil fungal communities from Angelo Coast Range Reserve, California, USA - CZOMad2_2_16fungal (Illumina Assembly) | ecosystem: Environmental > Terrestrial > Soil > Vadose... | reverse complement strand
GTTCGATGGAAGGATGCGGATGGGGTTCTACGAGCGCGGGTACCGCTGGGCTTTCAGCATGGGGATCATGAAGCCCGAGGATCTCAACGCCCTGGACCGGAAGTACCTGGAGTTGAGGCCGGGGCTGCTCGACCTTCTCCGTGGGGAGGCGAGCCGCAACGAGACCGATCAGTGGGGCGGCGCCGAGCCCGCCAGGATCGCCGGCGCCTGCCTGCGCGCGACGGCCCCGATCGTGGAGGAGGCGACCGCCGCGCGCGCGGAGGGAAGGCTGTCGCAGGATCTCGTCAACCTCGCCTGGTTCTGGACCGGCATGCACAGCAACCGCCTCGGGATCGTCAACGTCTCCGAGGCCGTGCTCCGTTACTTCATGCACCGTCTCTACCGGGACGGGGAGATCGTGGCGCCTTGAAGCGCCTGGCCCTCCTCCGGATCTCGACCCTTCCGTTCGAGACCCTCTCGCCCCTGCGGACCGCTGAGGCGGCGGATCTCGCCGGGGGTGTCGCGACGCTCGAGGGAGATCTCGCCGAGAGCTCGGGGCGCCTGGCCGACGAGCTGCACGCGGCCGCGGGCGGGAAGGATGGCGATGGGGACCCCGCGCGCGCCCGCGGCCGCCTCGCGCTGATCGGAATCAAGAGGGATCTGCACAACGGCCGGCCCCTCGGCGAGGAGAAGTTGTCACTCGCCCGGCCATGGATCCGATCCGATCTCGCAGAGGCGCTGGATCTGCACGCCGCCGTGCTGCGCCGGAGGGGGTCGCTGCTGGAAGCGTACCGGCGCTCCTACAAAGCCGGCCTCGCCGCCTCGCGAGCCGCTCTGATGAAGAGGGTCTCGGACCCGCTCGTCGAGGAGGGGATCCGGCTCGCGGGACGCGCCCTCCACGCGCGCGTCCGATCCCTCGTCCGGCAGGACCCGTCGTCCTGGGGGCACGACGAGCGGCACGTGGCGGCCAAGGCCGTCGCCTACCTCTCGCGCTTCTGCACCAAGACGAGCCCGAACGGCCTCTTCTGCGCGACGGCTCTCGCGGAGATCGCGGATGATCCGCCGCTCCGCGAGGGCCAGCCCCGCATCGATCGCGTCGACATCCTGCTCAACGTCTTCGAGGCGAGCAAGGTCACCGCCTGTCTCGCGGTGGATCCGGCGGCCGAGGCGGCGATCTTTCCGCGCCCCAACTCGACCTTGCGTGAGGGCGAGGCCGGGTGGACCTTCTGGAAGTTCGCTTCGTCGCGGAACCCGACGGAGGACGAGGTCCTCTGCCGCGTCAAGAGCAACCCTGTCCTGAAGATGTTCGTCGAGGAGTCGGAGCGGGGCCGGTACCACGCCGGGGAGCTCGTTGACGTCGTCGCCGTGCGATGCGGGATCGATCGCGCCGAGGTCGCCCGCTTCTACAGGGGGCTCGTCGATCGCGGCATCCTCATCGCGGAGATCGAGATCCCCTACAACGAGCGGAGGCCGCTTCGCGAGCTTGCGCGGATCTGCCGCGCCGCCGCCTGCGACCCGCCATGGCTCGGCGCCGTCGAGGCGGTCGAGCTCTCCGTCGACGAGCTCCCACGGCTCGACTCAACGACGAGGATCGCCGCGATGGATGGGATCGGCGAGGCGGTCGGGAAGCTGCCCCACACGCGCCCGATTGTGGAGGACGAGCTCTTCCGCCTCGACGCCGCCTCCTCCCTCAGCCTCAGGCTGCCGCACCGGATCCTCGAAGATCTCCGCTTCTCGATGGACCTCTACACCAGGCTCTTCGCCGCGATGTACCCGTCGCGGAACTACGAGGGCGTCTTCGAGAGGGACTTCCTCAGGAAGCACCCCGCCGACACCGACATCGAGTTCCTCGAGCTGTACCGTGGCTTCGTGGAGCCGAAGGAGGGCGACCGTCCCGCCGCCTTCCCGGAGCCCGCCGACACCGCCCCCAGGGGCAGCGACGTGGAGAGGGCCGCCTTCGTGATGAGGAGGCTCCGCGAGATGGTGACGGCGTCCCAGGGTGAGGCCGGCGCCGGGGAGATCGTCCTCGAGGAGCCGGCCGTGCGCGCGCTGCTCGGCGACGCGCCGGCGCCACGATGGTCGGCCGGGGTTCTCTTCCAGATCGCCGCCGCCGATCCCGGCGCGCTGGCGGACGGCCGTTACCGCCTGGCGCTCAGCGCCGTCTTCAACGGCGCCGGGCTGGCGGAGGCGCGCTTCGCCTGGCTTCACGGCGGAGGAGGAACGACTGAGGAGAACCCGATCGTCGCCGAGCTGCGGCAGGCCTGGAGCTGCGTGAAGCGGGAGGGAACGGTCATCGCGGAGATCACCTACAACCACCACGCCAGGACGGCGAACGCGGGGCTGCGGCCGTCGATCTTCCGTCACGAGATCGAGATGCCTGGCGAGAAGGCGTCCCCCGGAGCGATCGCCATCCCCCTTCGCGACCTCGTGATTCGCTGGGACGGCGCGCGGAGGCGCTTCATCCTCCGATCGCTCTCCCTCGACGTGGAGGTGCTCCCCGTGATCAGCAGCGGGGTGAGCCCCGCCGGCATCACCTCCTTCATGGTGAACGTGGGGTATCAGGGCCTGCAGCCCGTCGGCTACTTTCCCGGCTTCGACGCGGGTGGCGTCACGCACTGGCCGCGCGTCGTCTGCGGCAGGATGGTCCTCTTCCGGGAGAAGTGGGTCTTCAGGCCGGGCGGGTGGCCCGCTTCGACGCGCGGAGGAGCGCCGATCGACGACGCCGAATACTTCCTCGAGGTGGCGCGGTGGCGGCGCCGGCACGCCCTGCCGCGCCACGTCTTCGCGCACACGACGGACGAGCCGAAGCCCCGGTACCTCGACCTCGAGTCGGCCCTCTTCGTCGATCTCCTGAGGCGATCGGCGGCGACCCTGCCCAACCGGCCCGCGCCGACGCTCCACGTCACGGAGATGTACCCCGGTCCCGGGGATCTCTGGATCGCGGACGACGGGGGTCACTTCCCTTCCGAGTTTCTCATCCAGATGCAGGGGCCGGCGTGAGCGCCTTCACCTTCCGGCCGCTGACTGTCGATCGGTTCGCGGACCTCGAGAAGCTCTTCGGACCGAGAGGAGCGTGCGCGGGTTGCTGGTGCATGCACTGGCGCCTGACGCGCTCCGACTGGACGAAGGGGCAGGGCGAGGGGAACCGCCGCGCCCTCCGGAGGATCGTCCGCGCGGGCGGCGAGCCGGGAGTCCTCGCCTACTCGGGCGTGCAGGCCGTGGGCTGGTGCGCGGTGGCGCCGCGAAGCTCCTTGTCGGGCCTCAAGAGGTCGCGCATCCTCAAGCCGGTCGACGATCAGTCTGTCTGGTCGATCACCTGCTTCTTTGTCGCTCGCGAGTTCAGGCGGCGAGGCCTGACGCCGAAGCTGATGAAGGCGGCGGCCGCCCACGCGCGTTCTCGCGGGGCGAAGATCCTCGAGGGGTATCCGGTCGAGCCGAGGGTAGGATCGATGCCCGACCTCTTCGCCTTCACCGGCCTCGCCTCCGCCTTCCTCAAGGCGGGGTTCGTCGAAGTGGCCAGGAGGAGCGCGACGCGGCCGATCATGAGGCTGGCGCTCTAGTGGCTCTGCCTCGTCCCGGGAAAGATGTAGACGTTGCCGGCGCGGGCCGCGCTCACGAGCGTCTCGCACGTCACGGCCGCCTCCGCGCGCGCGGTCGTCCGGAGCAGGATCCCCTCCATCGCCGCCTGCACTCCGGCGAGCTTCTCCACCTGCTGGCGGAGGTACCCTCTCGCGAGATCGACGTCGTGCGCGATCAGATCGAGGCTCTCGAGGGTGCGCTGCTCGCTCATCCGCAGCGTCTCGTCGAGGAGGAAGGTCTCCTCCACGAGCGACGCGTAAGGATCGGAGCTCTCCGAGAGCGGGATCCCCTTGGACGAGAAGATGAAGCCGACCTTCTCGATGAAGTCCGAGGGCGCTTCCGTCCGCAGCGCCACGTCTTCGATGTACTCCGCGAGCGTCTTGACCGTCGTCTGCATGTCGCCCTCCCCCCGGATGGGAACAGTACGGCGAAACGCAGATGGGTCAAGGCTTTTCCCGCTGCGATACGATCCCGACACCCGCTCCTAGTGATCGCTCTGCGCCTTGATCTCCGATCGCAGAAGCGACTCGAAGCCGCCGGCGATGACGAGGCGCTGGGCGATGGCTCCGAGCGGGAAGAAGGAGTACGTCGCACCTTCGGCGTGAATCTCCGAGGCGGCGAAGTCGACGGTCGCATCGATGCCCGTGCGGATGGACGCCTTCTTGAGAGTGGCGAAGCGGCCGCGTAGAAGGGTCACGAGAGCGGGGCACTCGATGACGACGTAGCCGTTGTTGAAGGCGTTGCGCTTGTAGGTCTGCGAGTAGCTCCCGGCGATCACCATCCTGAGTCCGCGGTACTTCAGCGCCGTCGCCGCCTGCTCGCGGGAGGAGCCCGAGCCGAAGTTCCACCCGGAGACGAGGATGTCTCCCTCGCGCGCGATCTCCTGGAAGCGCGGGTCGTAGTTGAGCATCGCCTTCGTCCCCATTTCCGCCGGCGGCATGTTGTCCACGTAGGTGAAGTCCTTGCCGTAGATCCCGTCGGTGTTGAGGTTGTCCTTGTCGCAGAAGACCAGCTCGCCCCGGATCTCGCGCGGGAAACCGTCGAGGATCTCGACCTTGCCGCTCGGCGGCGTCGCGGCGCCGGCCGATCGGATCGTCCCGACGAGGGAGGTCGGCGCGTAAGGTGACGGCGAGCAGATGTAGCCCGCGATCGCCGAGGCGGCCACGACCTCGGGGCTCGCGAGGTAGGCCTGAGCGTCGCGCGCTCCCATCCTTCCCTTGAAGTTGCGGTTCGTCGCGGAGATGGCGACCTCCCCCTCCTCGAGCACCCCCTCGCCGAGGCCGATGCAGGGGCCGCACCCCGGCGGGAGCGCGATCGCGCCGGCGGAGATCAGGTCGTCCCAGAAGCCGGCCGCCTTCGCCTGCCGCTCGACGTCGGCCGACGCCGCGGCCAGGTACATCTTCACCCCCGGCGCGACCTTCCGGCCCTTCGCGACGCGCGCGGCCGCCGCGATGTCCTCCAGCCGGCTGTTCACGCACGAGAGGAGGTAGGCCTTCTGAATCACGACTCTCTTCTTCTCGATCTCAGGAAGAGGAGTAATGATCTTGACCTCGTTGGGACCTGCCACGTGCGGAACCACGCTCGAGAGATCGAGCGTCGCCTCCTTCGCGTAGTAGGCGTCCGCATCGGCGGCGGGGTAGCTCCTCTCCGCTCTCTCGATCATCGCGGCCGTGAGCCTCGGGTGCTCGTCGCCGCGCTCCTTGAAACGACTGGCGCGCGACAGAAGGTAGGCGCGCGTCACCGCGTCGTACGGGAAGATCCCGAGCAGAGCCCCCCACTCGGTCGTCATGTTCGCGATCGTCAGCCTCTGATCCATCGTGAGGGAGGCGATCCCCGGCCCCGCGAACTCGACCGAGGCGTTGAGGACGTCGTCGTTCTTGAAGAGCCCGCAGAGCGCGATGATGACGTCCTTGCCGACGACGCCCCCCTGGAGCGACCCCGTCAGCGTCACCTTCACCGAGTCGGGGACCTGCCACCAAGTGCGGCCCGTCGCCCAGATCGCCGCGGCGTCGGTGCGGACGACGGGCGTTCCGGCGCACGCGAGCGCCCCGTAGAGATTGGAGTGGGAGTCCGATCCGACGACGAACGATCCCGGCGTGGCGAACCCCTCCTCGACGATGATCTGGTGGGCGATGCCGGTGCCGGGCGGGAAGAAGGCGAGGCCGTGCTGCGCGGCGAACGCCTCGATCTTCGCGTACTTCGCGAGGTTCTCGGGAGTCCTGTTCTGGATGTCGTGATCGATCGCGATGACGGGCTGCGAGGGATCGAGGACGCGCGGCCGGCCGCCGTTGAACATCGACAGGAACTTGGGGATCACCGCCCCCGTGTTGTCGTGCGTCATCACGTGCTTCGGACGGATCGAGACGAAGTCGTTGGCGCGGACGACGTGACCCTTCGGCAGGCCCACCGCGTAGGCCTGCGTGATCTTCTCTAGGAGGGTCTGGCCCGCCCTCGTCTGGGTTCCCATGAGGCTCGCTCCTTGGCTGTCCCCGCGGCGTGCGGGAGAGAGGCTCTCGCCGATGAGCCCTGATCTTCGGCCGGAGGGAACGGGGTGTCAATCGCGGCGCCTCCCGAGATGTGGAACAATGCCCGCATGAGCGCGCCGACCGAGTTCCTGTACGAAACAGATTCCTACCTGAGGGACCTCGAGGCACGGGTCATCGCTCAGGAGGGGCAGAACGTCGCCCTCGACCGCACCGCCTTCTATCCGGGAGGCGGGGGCCAGCCCTGCGACAAGGGGGCGCTGATCCACGGGGGCGTGGTCCTCGCCGTCACGGAGGTGAGGCGGGATGGGGGGCTCGCGTGGCACACGGTGCTCGGGCCGCCGCCGCCGGTGGGGGCGCGCGTCCTCGGACACGTCGAGTGGCAGCGCCGCTACGCGCTCATGCGCACGCACACCGCGCTCCACATCCTGAGCGGCGTCGTCTTCAAGGACTACGGCAAGCAGGTGACGGGCGGCGACATGAAGCCTCTCGCGGGGAGGCTCGACTTCGAGTTCGAGGGCCTCACGCTGGAGATCGCGAACTCGATCGAGCGGCGGATCAACGAAGAGGTCCGCGCGTCGCGGCCGATCCGGGTGTCGATCATCCCCCGAGAAGAAGCGTTCAAGATCCCCGATCTGATCCGCACGAAGGTGAGCCTCCTGCCGGAGGGGATCGCGAACGTCCGGATCGTGGATATCGTCGGCCTCGATCTGCAGGCCGACGGAGGAACTCACGTCGCCTCCACGCTCGAGGTCGGTCCGGTCCGCCTGGTGGGCCACGAGAGCAAGGGCCGCGTCAACAAGCGCCTTCGCATCGAGCTCGAGCCGAACCCCGGGTCCGCTACAGCGCCTGCGCGGTGAGGTACGAGAGAACGCCGCGGATGGAGACGACCCCCACCGGCTTCCCGTCGCGAAGGATGGGAATGTGCCGGAGTCCACGCACCGCCATGAGGTGGATCGCGTAGGCGAGAGGATCCTCCTCGCCGAGAGTGGCCGGCTCGGCGGTCATGAGGGCCCCGACCGGAGTTCTCTCGAGGTCGACGTTCCTTCCCGCCAGCTTCAAGAGGACGTCCCTCTCCGTGAACAGCCCCGACAGGCGCCCCGCGTCCACCACGAGAACGCTTCCATGCCGCCGCTCCTTCATCAGGCGGATCGCCTCGGCGGCGGGGGCCGTCGAGGGGACGGCGATCGGCTCCACGGGGCGGAGCGCGCTCAAGGGGTCGGAGAGGATCCGGCCCTGCATCCCGCCGCGCGCCTCGGGGACGCCGCCGTCGAGAAGATCTTGCCCGCACTGCACGCAGAGCTCGTCGCCCGCAACGTTCTCGAAATCGCAACCCGGGCATCGCATGAAATCCTCAGCCTCCATCCATGCGACGCAGCACGGGATTCAGGCGCGGCGACACGTTGAAAACCTCGGCGGGAAAATGCTCGGCGATGTAGCCGAGGACGTCGCGCGCCGAGAGGAGCCCGGCGCCGTTCCCTTCCGCGTCCAGGAGGGGGATATGTCTGTACCCCTCCGCCGTCATCAGGCGGATCGCGTCGGCGACGCGATCGGTCACCCGGAGCGTCTTCGGTTGGGAGGTCATCACGTCGTCGATGACGGCGTCGGCGGCGATGACGCCGGGCCGGAGCCGGCACAGGACGTCGCGCTCGGTGAAGATGCCCTTGAGCCTGCGGCTGTCGCAGACGAGGACGCACGGACGTCGCGCCGCCTGCATCATCTCGATCGCCTGCCGCAGCGCCGATCCCGACGGGACGATGAGAGGCTCGGGCAGGGGAAGCTCGCGGATGAGCAGGGTCGGGAGGGTCTCTTCGAGGGCTCTGGGCACGGCAGGATCTCCCTGAAGCCGGCCCTCATTATATATCCTCGCCGTCTCAGCTATCATCCGGGTCCCGTGAGCCGCTCAGCGCGCGAGGCCCTTCTCGTCCTTCTTCTCGCCGTCGCCGTCTACGCCACCGCCCTCCCGAACGGCTTCGTCTACGACGACTGGGACCTGATCCTCACCAACTCGTGGCTGAAGAGCGGCCCGTTCCTCGACGTCCTGAGGCTCGGCTACTGGGAGGGCAGCCGCGGCGGATCGTTCTACTACCGCCCCGTTGTCTCCCTCTCCTACTGGATCGATCACCGGCTGTGGGGTGAATGGCCCCCCGGCTACCACCTCACGAACCTCCTCCTGCACGCAGGCGCCTCTCTTCTCCTGCTCGCCCTCGCCAGGCGCTGGCTCCCCTCTCCGCGCGCGGCGCTCGCGGCGGCGGCGATCTTCGCCGTGCACCCCGTCCACACGCAGTCGGTGACGTGGATCGCGGGGCGGACGGATCTGCTCGCCGCCTTCTTCTTCCTCGCGGCCCTCCTGCTCCAGCAGAAGGCGATCGAATCGGGGAGGACCGGCCTTCGCGTCGCATCGCTCGGGGCCCTTGCTCTCGCGCTGCTCTCCAAGGAGATGGCCGCGACCTATCCGGTGGTCCTCGCTCTCCATGCCTCCTTCGCCGGCGCCCCGCTCAATGCGTCAGCCGGCGCGCGACGAAGGCTCGGCAGAATCCCGGGGCTCTGGTGGCCGGCGATCGCGGGGGCCTCGGCGACCGTCACGGCGTGGCTCGGCCTCCGCCTCTGGATCGTCGGCCACGCCGCCGGGTACGCCGACGATCCGCACGCCTGGTGGACGAGCGCCCAGGGGACGCTCTCGCGCCTCCTCGCGGTGCCGTCGATCGTCGTCTTCTACCTCGGCCGCGTCCTCATTCCATGGAAGCTGGGTTTCGAAAGCGGACTGCACCCGGTCCAGGCCTCGGCGCTCTCGCGGCTCGCGGGGCCGGTCGCGATCCTCCTTCTCGCCGCCTCGGCGGCCGTTCTCGCCGGACGTCGCGATCCGGCGGTTCACTTCGGCGCTCTCTGGTTCCTGGTGACGCTCCCGCCCGTCCTCAACATCTTCCCCATCTTCGAGTCGGCGATGGAGCACTTCGTCTACCTCCCCTCCGTGGGAATCGCCGTCGCGGCCGCGGCGGCGCTCTTCTCGCTCGCGAGATCTCCCGCCTTCCGCGTCGCGCTCCTCGCCGCGATGATCCTTCTCCTCGGCGCGAGGACGGCGATCCGGAACCTGGACTGGAAGGACGAGGAAACGTTCTGGCGGGTGACGGTGCGCGACACACCCTCCGCCCGCGCGTGGAACAACCTCGGCCTCTTCCTCAAGGGAGCGGGGAGGCTGGACGAGGCGGAGGGCGCCCTCGGGCACGTCGCCGCCGAGGAGGCGGATCTCCCCGCCACGTGGTCGAATCTCGGCGTCGTCGCCGCGGCGAGAGGCGAGCGGGAGAAGGCGATCGGGCTGTTCGAGCGCGCCCTGGCGATCGACCCTGCGTCCGCCGACGCGCTCTACAACCTCGCGCTCACTCTCGAGACGAACGAGAGCGGCGACCGCTACGGCCCGGGCTTTCGCTCCTCCGAAGCGGAGGCGATCTATCGAAGGCTTCTCGCCGCGTATCCTCGCCACGCGGAAGGATGGACGAACCTCGGTGTCCTGCTCGAGATCCTCCACCGTCCCGACGAGGCCGCCGGGGCGTACCGGCGCGCGATCGACGCCGACCCGCGCGTCGCGGAGCCGTACGCCTTCCTCGCCTCCGTTCTGTGGCGGAACGGGGATCGCGCCGGGGCCGCTCCCCTCTACCGGAGGTACCTCGACCTCGCTCCCTCAGGCGAGTACGCGCCTGAGGCGCGCTCCCGTCTCTCGCCGTGACCCGCCGCGTCAGGGTGCGGGCTGGCGCTCCGGCTCGGGGATCGGGATGACGATGTCGAGAGCCACCTTCCACGCGCCGCTGCCGCTCCGGATCCAGATCCTCACGTAGCTCCCCTGCCGCGAGGGGCCGGCGGACGCCGCAGCGGGCCGGAGATCGGTGGTCCCGTAGGTGTAGCCGAGATCCCCCGAGATGGAGACGTCGGCGCTCGCCGGGATCCACGTGAGCGTCCCCTTCACCTCCCCGAGCGCCGCCGCGATCGATCCCGCGCCGACGGACGGCGTCGCCCCCGGACGCAGGATCCGGATCTCCGCGCTCGCCCCGGCGGCGAGCGCGGCGGCGGCGCCGCTCGCGGCGGAAGCCTGCGAGAGGGCCCGGTCGGCGGCGAGAAGCTCCTCGATCACCGCCCTGACGTCGATCGGCGGGCCGGGGCCCGCGCGGGCCGCGCCCTCGCTCGAGGAGGTCTCGAGGCCGCGCTCCGGGCTCGAGGGCTTCGCGTGGCTGACGCCGAGATCGACGACGACCTTGAGCGATCCATCGCCCCGCCTCTTCCACACGGTGACGTAGTGGCCATACTCGACGCCCGCCTCGTCGCCCGGGGCCGCCCGGTATTCCCAGGGTCCGGTCGTCCATCCCAGATCGCCCGCCTTCGAGATCGCGGCGAAGGCGGGCTCCCAGGTGAGGAGGCCGGGCGAGGCGGGGTGATCGGCGTACCACTTCCTCCCCGGGACGGCGCGCGGCCGGAAGACGACCGCATCCTCGGCGAGGTACGCGAGGAAGGCCGGGCGCATCCCCTCGGCGGCGGACATGCGGGAGAAAGCGCGCTCCGCCGCGATGATCATGGAGGGATTGGGCGCCGGCGCGGCGCCGGCGAGCAGCAGGCATAGAGCGAGGTCCGGGATCATCGCGTCCTCCCCCCGGGCGGCGCGTCGAGTAGCGACTGGAGCTTCGCCGGATCGGTCGTCGGCCGCTCGCAGGCGTACCCCCGGCAGACGTAGGCTGCCGGCTTTCCCTCGACCATCCCCTGCTCCTTCACGAACGGGACGAGGGCCTCGAGCGCCGCACCCTTTCCACCCGTCTCGTGGAGCGCGACGACGGCGTCGGGGAGAAACCGGCTGCGGAGCGCCCGGATCATCACCTTCGTCCCCGCCGCCTCGCGATCGCCGGCGATGACGATCTCGCGGGTCGGGCCGATCGAGAGGTCGAGGCCCATGAGGAAGAAGGGAAATCCCGCGGGGTATCGGGAGACGTCCGCTCCGAAGGCGGAGAGGATCCCTCGCCCCACCTTCTGAAGATCCGGATCCACGGTGATGTCGCCGAGCCGAAGGAGCCATACCGAAGCGACCGAGTTCCCGGAGGGGATCGCCCCGTCGTAGACCTCCTTGGTCGGCAGGATCAGCTTCTCGCCGTCGCGCCCGACGAGCGTCATCGCCCCGTCCGCGTCGTCCCGGAAGAGGCGGACCATTTCGCGGGCGAGGCGCTGCGACTCCTTGAGCCAGCGCGTATCGAAGGTGGCCTCGTAGAGATCGACAAGCCCCAGGCCGAGGAAGGCGTAGTCGTCGAGAAACCCGGGGACCGCCGCCTCGCCGTCGCGATAGCGGTGCAGGAGCCGGCCGTCCTTCTCGAGCGTCGACATGACGAAGCCCGCCGCCTCCGACGCGGCCTCCAGGTACGACGGATCGTCGAGGACCGCCCCGCCGAAGGCGAGCGACGAGATCATGAGACCGTTCCAGTCGGCGAGGACCTTGTCGTCGAGGTGGGGGCGGATCCTCTTGCCGCGCGCGGCGAAGAGCTTCGCGCGGCCGTCCGTGAGGATCTTCTCCAGGTCCGCGGGCGCCACGCCGATCTCCTTCGCCACGACGGCGAGCGGGCGCGTCACGTTCAGGATACTCGCGCCGTGCTCGAAGTTCCCCGAGTCGGTGACGCCGTAGAAGGCGCAGAAGGCCCGCGACGGATCCGCGCCCAGGAGGCTCCTGATCTCCCCGGGCCGCCACACGTAGAACTTCCCCTCCTCCCCTTCGCTGTCGGCGTCCTCCGCCGAGTGGAACCCGCCGCGCGCATCGCGCAGGTCGCGGAGGACGTACGCGAAGACGTCCCTCGCGACGCGCGCGTACTCCTCCCGGCCGGTGACCTGGTACGCCTCCAGGTAGGCCCTCGCGAGGAGCGCCTGGTCGTAGAGCATCTTCTCGAAGTGCGGGACGAGCCACTGCGGGTCGGTGGAGTAGCGGTGGAAGCCGCCGCCGAGATGGTCGTGGATGCCGCCCGCGGCCATGGCGTCGAGCGTGTGCGTGATCATGTCGAGAGCCTCACGGTCGCCCGCGCGACGGCTCTGCCGGAGGAGGAACATGATCTCGTGCGCCCTCGGGAACTTCGGCGCCCGGGAGAAGCCTCCGTAGGTCGCGTCGTAGTTTCCCTTGAAGAGCTCGTACCCCTTCTTCAACGTCTCGGGCCCCACGCCCGCCGCCCCCTTCGCCGAGGGCTCGCGCTGGATCGCGTCGACGATCTGGGCGCCCGACGCGACGATCTTGTCGCGCTGCGTCGCCCACGCCTCGTGGATGCGGTTCAGGAGGGAGAGGAACCCCGGGCGGCCGAAGCGATCGTCGGGAGGGAAGTAGGTGCCGCCGTAGAACGGCTTGAGGTCGTGCCCCAGGAAGATCGAGAGCGGCCATCCGCCGCTCCCCGTCATCGCCTGCACGGCACTCATGTAGATCGCGTCCACGTCGGGGCGCTCCTCGCGATCGACCTTGATCGCGACGAAGTTGTCGTTCATGTAGGCGGCAACCTCGTCGTTCTCGAACGACTCGCGCTCCATGACGTGGCACCAGTGGCAGGTCGAGTACCCGATCGAGAGGAAGATCGGCCGGTCGGTCTCCTTCGCCCTCCTGAACGCCTCCTCGCCCCACGGGTACCAGTCCACGGGGTTGTAGGCGTGCTGCAGCAGGTAGGGGGACTTCTCCCTGGCGAGGCGGTTGGGCCGGCGCTCCTTCGAAGGGGGGCTCGTCTGGCTCTGGCTCACGGGCTCGCTTTCCGCGGCGATCGCCGCTCCGCTCCCCATCGGATCCGGGACCGGCGCGCCGCCGCCCAAGAGCAGAAGGAGCAACGCTCCTCCCGGCAGGATCGATCTCGTCGGGCTCACAAAGTGACCTTGCCTGTCACGGCTGGCCGGCCACGCGCCGGCGCGCTCACCATAACGCGGTCGTTCGCCCGCCGCAAAGATCGGACGGCGCCGGGTGGTGATCAAGTTTCCTCCGCAGGGACGCCTCCGCGCAGCCACAGGCTGCGCTCGGCTCCCGTTCGCTTCGCCACCCCCTCGCGGCGCAGTCTCAAGGGCCCTGCCCCGGAAACTTGATCACCCCCGGCGTTTGTGGTCATGGACCCTCGGAAGGATGCACTTCGAGGACTGCGGCGCCCCGCGTCCGGTGCGATCGCGCCGCCGTGACCTTCTCGATCAGCAGGTCCGCGACGCAGGCGACGGCGGGGGCGCCAAGGGCGACGACCGGCATGAGGAAGCGATTGCCGATGTGGCTCGTCGGCCAGTAGAGGTAGCGGCTGAAGAGGAGGAAGAGGAACTCGGCGACACCGAAGCCGAGGAGCGCCTTCTCGCGGCTTCGGAGGAACCAGAGAAGGTAGCCGGGGACGGCGAGGAGAAGAACCGGAGCGGTGCGGACGAGCCCCTTCTCGGGATCGAGGAGCTGCCCCCGGATCCCTTCCCACAGAGGGTTGTCGAAGTCCGACATGTGCGAGTGGAGGACGACGCGGCCGGCGTCGAGGGTGATGATCCTCGCGTAGGGACTGACGAGGGGTGAACCGAACATCATCAGGTTGAGGCAGGCCTGCGCCAGCAGCGGCGCCGCCGCCGCGGCGCAGAAGATCGCGGCACCCCTCGCCTTCCGTCTCCACGCCGCGTAGACGAGGAGGAGCGGCATGAGGAAGAGGTTGGAAGTCCGCGCGAAGACCGCGAGGCCCATGAGAAACCCCGACGCCGCGTCGCGATCCTTGAAGAGGGCGAGGATCGACAGCATCAGCAGGAGGCAGGCGAAGAGATCGGGGGAGTAGTTGTAGTCGTAGAGGACCAGGAAGCTGCCGAAGATCGTCGCCAGAGCCCCGGCGGCGGCCGCCGCCGGACGAACGGAAAGGCACGCTATTTCGTGGAGGGTCACGGCGAGGAGGACGAGGACGGCGACGTTGAAGATCAGGAAGGCGTTCATCCCGAAGAGAGGGAGGAGCGGGAGGGTCAGCAGCGGCATGAGGATCGGGTGCTTGGGATACCACTCGCCGCTGGCGCCCATCGAGATCTGCCTCTCGTGGGCCTGGATGCCTCCCTTGAGCTGGTTCCTGAGATCGAGATCGTGGTCGAGGATGAGCGAGATCGCCGTCTCGGCGTAGTAGGGACAGTCGCCGATCAGGAAGGAGTAGGGCTGATAGATGAGGGAGATGTGCGTGAGGACGGCGCCGAGAAGGAAGGCGACGATCATCCCCCACCACCAGGCACGCGATCGCGCGGGGAAGCTCATGGCGGGCAGGATCCCACTTCACGGAGGCGGCGGGCAAGGCGGCGCTTCGCGCACCCGCGCTCTCAGTACTTCCCGCCGGCTCCCTTGAGCACGTACCGGAGGAAGAGACCGCTCAAGGGGTCGCCGCGGGGCGCCTCGACAAGCTCCATCCGGAACAGGGAACGGTCGGCCTCGTCACGGGTGAGCCCTTCGATCCTGATGATGGTGAACGGCGCCGTCGCTCCGGCGGGCGCTCCGGGCGGCGCCCCGAAGACGCTCCGCTCGAAGACCATCGTCGCCGCGCCGCGCGCGAGGGCGTAGGCGGCGATCTGCGGCATCCGCGCCGAAGGGATCACCCTCCATTCGCGCGCCGCCCAGAAGGCGAGGGCCGGGTGCCACGACATCAGGGGCTCCCCCGCGGGCAGCTCCCTCGCGAGTGCCTCTCCTCCCCGCCGGATCTGTGACGCCTCGGCGCGCGCGTCGCCCGGTTTCGAGAGATCGAGAAGTGGCAGGAGCGCCGCGAGCAGCATGAGGGCCGGCAGCGCGGCCGACAGCAGGCGGAACGCGAGGAGGTACCTCCGCCCGCGAATGGCGGGCTCCACGCACCCTGAAGCCGCCATCATCAGGCCGAGAGGTACCAGGTAGAGGTGATGCCTCGGCTCGACGAAGAGGAAGATCGTCACGGCGAGGCTCGGGAGAATCAGGAGGAACGCAGCGAGATGCACCATCGGATCGACCCGCGACAGCCGGCGCGCGCGCGCGTCACGGAGAAGCGGAGAGACGAGCCCGTTCAGAATGAAGGGCCAGAGCATCCAGGGAAAGAGCGCCGGGAGGAGCACGCGGAGGTAGACGCCGACGTTGTCGGCGATCCCCGCGGCGGAGAGCGAGAGCCCCGGATCCGTCTGGCGCCCGCTGTACCCCCAGTACGATGAGGCCATCCGGTCGCCCGAGGAGGCCAGGGCGTAATGCGCCGCCTCGAAGGGATAGGAATCGTTGTCGCGAACGCGCACGACGATCGTGGGGCGAATCCTGGCCGCGGTGCCTGTCTTCCCCGTGAGAGTCCACGCCCCCGTCACGTGATGGAGGTAGATCGGGTACGGCGCCGCCACGGCGCCAAGGGAGGCGACCGCGATGGCGGCCGCCAGCAGGGCGCGTCGGTGCTCTCTTCTCCGGCGCCAGGCGGTGACGACGGCCAGCGCCACGGCCGGTCCGCTGAAGAGGATCGATTCGTTCCGCGTGAGGTAGGCGAGCCCGGCGGCGACGCCGAGCGCGGCCCCCGCCCGGGCGCCCGGGCGCCGGAGGAAACCGACGAGGGCCCAGACCGTCCCGTAGACGAGAAGGAGGTAGAGGGGCTCGTGGCCGAAGTAAAGCCTGTCGGCGTAACGAGGCTGCACCGGAACGAAGGTCATCAGCGCCGGGGAGACCGCCGTGAGGAGGGCCCCCCTCCACGACGCCCGGCGTCCGAGCCAGCGGCGGCAGACACGATGGACGGGCACGACGAGGAGGGCGCCGAAGAGAGCCGATGCGATCCTCGACGGCTCCACCATCGATCCGAAGAGACGGTCCATGGCCGCGAGGAGAAGCGCGGGCAGCGGAGGGAAGGCGATTTGCGGGAGGCCGTTCATCGCGAAGCCGGCCCCCGAGGAGAGCGACCGCGCGATGAGAAGGTAGTAGGCCTCGTCGAACTCCAGGAAATCGCCACGGGTGCGGATGAGGACGAGTCGCAGCAGGAACGCGAACGCGATGAGGACCCCGAGCCACAGCCTCCGGCGTCTCACGCCGATTACCTCGCGGCGGCCGCGGCGCGGATCTCGTCGAGGAGAAGATCGACGTGGCGCTCGCGCGACAGGTACGACGTCGCGCAGAAGCGGATGACGCGCCTCCCGCCGAGGACCGACGTCGAGATCCACGCGCG
>Ga0137407_10001308_pt1 | contig 16223 bp, 9 predicted proteins | sample CZOMad2_2_16fung_FD_108410 | JGI IMG/M metagenome (GOLD analysis project Ga0137407, IMG submission 108410) | Vadose zone soil fungal communities from Angelo Coast Range Reserve, California, USA - CZOMad2_2_16fungal (Illumina Assembly) | ecosystem: Environmental > Terrestrial > Soil > Vadose zone... | reverse complement strand
TGCAGGCGCATACTCGTTTGATTGGGAGATATTGACCCGCATGTGCGGCATTGTCGGCATTCTTGGGCGCGGTCCGGTTGCGGAGCAATTGGTGGATTCGCTCAAGCGCCTTGAGTATCGCGGCTATGATTCCGCAGGCGTTGCGACCCTCGAGGGCAACCATCTCGAACGCCGCCGCGCCGAGGGCAAACTCAAAAATCTTGAAGCGCGGTTGAAAGCCGAACCGCTCGCTGGTCATACCGGCATCGGACACACGCGCTGGGCGACCCACGGCAAGCCGACTGAGAACAACGCCCATCCTCATGCCACCGAAAACGTGGCGGTCGTTCACAACGGCATCATCGAAAATTTCCGCGAATTACGCGAAGCCCTTCAAAAAAGCGGCGCGGTGTTCAAGACCGAAACCGATACCGAAATCGTGCTGCACCTTGTCGACAGCTATCTTGCCAAGGGCATCGGTCCGGTCGAGGCAGTGAAGGCATCGCTGTCACAATTGCGGGGCGCGTTCGCGCTGGCGTTCGTCTTCGCAGGTAACAACGACATGATGATCGGCGCGCGCAATGGCCCGCCGCTCGCGGTCGGCTACGGCGAGGGCGAGATGTATCTCGGTTCGGACGCGATCGCGCTCGGCCCGTTTACGGACACCATCGCTTACCTGGAGGACGGCGACTGGGTGGTGCTGACGCGCAACAGCGCGGTCATCTACGACAAGAACAACGCGATCGTTCATCGCGACGCGATCAAACACAGCGCCGCGACCTCGCTGGTCGACAAGGCGAATTATCGTCATTTCATGGCCAAGGAAATTCACGAGCAACCCGAGGTTGTCGGCCATACCCTGGCGCGCTATGTCGATATGGCAACCGACCGCGTGGCGCTGCCGGCGACCTTGCCGTTCGATTTCAAGAACATCCAGCGCATATCGATCGTCGCCTGTGGCACTGCAAGCTATGCGGGTTACGTCGCCAAATACTGGTTCGAGCGGCTGAGCCGCGTGCCGGTGGAGGTCGACGTGGCCTCGGAATTCCGCTACCGCGAAGCGCCATTGCGCAACGGCGATCTGGCGATCTTCATTTCGCAGTCCGGCGAGACCGCCGATACGCTGGCGGCGCTGCGCTACGCCAAGGCGCAAAGCGTGCATACGCTCTCGGTCGTCAACGTGCCTAGTTCGACGATTGCGCGTGAAAGCGAGACCGTACTGCCGACACTGGCTGGTCCGGAAATCGGCGTCGCCTCGACCAAGGCCTTTACCTGCCAATTGATGGTGCTTGCGGCGGTTGCGATCGCAGCAGGCAAGGCGCGCGGGGAATTGTCAGATGCGGATGAAGCCAAGCTCGTGCATGGGCTCGTCGAGATTCCGCGCCTGATGGCAGCAGCGCTCGCAACCGAGCCGCAGATCGAGAAGCTCGCCCGCGATATCGCCAAATCCAAGGACGTGCTCTATCTCGGCCGCGGCACGAGTTACCCGCTGGCGCTGGAGGGCGCCCTGAAACTGAAGGAAATCTCCTACATCCACGCCGAAGGTTATGCGGCCGGCGAACTCAAGCACGGGCCGATCGCGCTGATCGACGAAAACATGCCGGTGGTGGTGATCGCACCATACGACCGGGTGTTCGAGAAGACCGTCTCCAACATGCAGGAAGTGGCGGCCCGTGGCGGCGGCATCATCCTGATGACCGACGCCAGGGGGGCGTCGGAAGCCACCATCAAGTCGCTGGTGACGATCGTGCTGCCGGACATGGCCGCAACCTTTGCGCCGATGGTCTACGCCATACCGGTACAGCTTTTGGCCTATCATACCGCCGTGGTCATGGGCACCGACGTCGATCAGCCCCGAAACCTCGCAAAATCGGTAACGGTGGAATAACCGCGCCTTACGCCCTGGTCGCGCGGGTCTTCAAAAGTCTGCTAGGATGGCTTAGCTGGCATCTGACAATGGCCGCTTCGACTGACCTGGAACCGCAATGAATCGCCTCGACCTGCCTCCGACCGCGCCCCCGGCTGAACTCCCGTCGGACGCTCCGCGCGGCTTCATGGCCCGATTCCGGAACTACTTTCTGACCGGCCTGGTGGTCGCCGGCCCGATCGCCATCACCTTCTATCTGACTTGGTGGTTCGTGACTTGGGTCGACGGCTTGGTGCGTCCCTTCGTGCCGATTGCCTACCGGCCCGAGACCTATCTGCCATTCGGTCTGCCGGGCTCCGGGCTGATCGTCGCCGTCATCGCGCTGACGCTGCTGGGCTTCCTCACCGCCAACCTGATCGGGCGGACGCTGGTCGATCTTGGCGAGAAACTGCTCGGCCGCATTCCAGCCGTGCGCGCGATCTATCGCGGCCTCAAGCAGGTGTTCGAGACCTTGTTCTCAGGACAGGGATCAAGCTTTCGCCGGGTTGGCCTCGTCGAGTTTCCCTCACCGGGCATGTGGTCGATCGTGTTGATCTCGCAAGCGCCGAGCATGGAGATCGCCAACAGCCTTCCCGGCGAGGACGAGCACATTTCAGTATTCCTGCCGTGCGCGCCGAACCCGACCACCGGATTCTTCTTCTACGTGCCCAAGAGCAAGATCATCGAAGTGGAGATGAGCGCCGAAGATGCCGCGACATTGATCATGTCCTGTGGCGTGGTGCAGCCTGGCTCCGACCCGCAGAAAAAGATTGCCGCGTTGGCCGGCATGGCCAATGCCGCGCGGGTGGCAAATTCATCCACGCTGCAGGCGATGCCGGCGAAGGCGGAGTGACGCGTAGCGTCATTCCGGGGCGCATCGAAGAATGCGAACTACGATGTGCAATTGCACATCGGAGGATCTCGAGATTCCGGGTCTGGTCCTTCGGACCATCCCGGAATGACGTGGCGGCAGCTACCCCGCCCCGATCAGCGGTATCGCCTCATCTCGCTCGAACAGATAGAGCAGGCAACGCAGGGCCTCGCCGCGGGCGCCCGTCAGTTTGGGATTGTCCTTCATGACGCGGAGCGCTTCGTCGCGGGCTTGGGTAATGAGCTGGGCGTGCACGTCGGAGCGGGCGATCCGGTAGCCGGGCAGGCCGCTTTGTCTGACGCCGAGCACATCGCCTTCGCCGCGCAGCTTCAGATCTTCCTCTGCGATCATGAACCCATCGGTGGTTTCCCGGATCACTTTAAGCCGCGCCTTCGACATTGCGCTTAGCGGTTCGTGGTAGAGCAGCAGGCAGGTGGAGGCTTCGGAGCCGCGGCCGATCCGGCCGCGCAATTGGTGCAATTGCGCGAGCCCAAAGCGCTCGGCGTTCTCGATCACCATGATGGTGGCGGCGGGAACGTCGACGCCGACCTCGACGACCGTGGTCGCCACCAATAGCCCAATTTCGTGCGCGGCGAACTGCGCCATGACGCGATCCTTCTCGGGCCCGCGCATCTGGCCATGCACCAGTCCCACGCGGTCGCCAAAGTGCTTTTGCAGGCTTTCAAATCGCTTGGTCGCGTTGGTGAGATGTTCAACCCCCTCGGCTTCGGATTCCTCAACCAGCGGACAAATCCAGTAAACCAGTTTTCCGGCCGAAAGCGCGCGTCCGACCGCTTCCATCACCTCGCCGAGGCGGCTCATGGGCACCGCGCGGGTGTCGATGGGTTGCCGCCCGGCGGGCTTTTCGCGCAATTCAGAGACATCCATGTCGCCGAAATAGGTCAGCACCAGCGTGCGCGGGATGGGCGTCGCGCTGAGCACCAGAACATCGACAGCCTCGCCCTTGGCGGTCAGCGCCAAGCGTTCGCGCACGCCGAAGCGATGCTGCTCGTCGACCACCGCAAGCGCGAGAGATTTAAAGATCACGTCATCCTGGATCAGCGCATGGGTGCCGACCAGGAAATCGATCTCACCGTCTGCAAGCCGCGCCAGGAGGTCGCGCCGCTCCTTGCCCTTTTCGCGCCCGGTCAGTATGGCAACCCGCAAGCCGGCGCGCTCGGCCAGCGGCGTAATGGTCTTGATGTGCTGGCGGGAGAGAATTTCAGTGGGCGCCATCAGGGCGGCCTGCTTTCCGACCTCGGTGACGGCGGCGGCCGCCAGCAGCGCCACCACGGTCTTGCCCGATCCGACATCGCCTTGCAGCAGCCGCAACATGCGGATGGGCTGCCGCAGATCCTCCGCGATCGCGGCGGCGGCCTTTCGCTGCGACGAGGTCAGCGCATAGGGCAGCGCATCGATGATCTTGTTGCGCAGATGGCCGTCGCCGGCGTGGCGGTCGCCGGCGGGCCGGCGCAACTGCGCCCGCACCAGCGCCAGCGCCAACTGACCGGCCAGGAGTTCATCAAAGGCAAGCCGTGACCAAAACGGGCCATCGGGCAGGATGTCCGCCAGTTCGATCGGCACATGCACGCGGTTCAGCGCTTCAGAGATCGGCGGAAAGTTGCAGCGGCGGATCACTTCCGGGCTGATCCACTCGGGGAGAGAAGGCAGCTTTTGCAGAGCCTGACCGATTGCGCGCCGCAACGAGCCGAGCGCCAGCCCCTCCGTGAGCGGATAGACGGGATCGATACCCGACAGTTTTGCAAAACCTGCCTCGTCCACGACGCGGTCGGGATGGGTGACCTGCAGCATCCCGTCGTACATTTGGACGGTGCCCGAGACGTAACGTTTCGACCCGACCGGCAGCAGTTTTTCGACATAGCCGGGTTGGGCGCGAAAATAGGTCAGCACCACGTCGCCGGTGTCGTCGCTGGCATACACCAGGTGCGGCGCGCGGGCGTTGCGGGAGGGCGTTGGCCGATGCCGGTCGACCGTGACTTCCAGCGTCACCACGGTTCCGGGCACCGCATCGCGGATTTTCGGCCGCGCGCGGCGATCGATCACGCTCGCCGGCAGGTGCAGCAAAAGGTCGACCAGCCGTGCTGTCTCGTCGCGGCCAAGCAGATAGCGAAGCAGCTTGTCTTGCTTTGGCCCGACGCCGGCAAGGCTCGTGACCGGCGCAAACAATGGACTGAGCAGGATAGGGCGCATCAAGAAAGCCTAGGACCGTTTCAGGCCGTCATGCCCGGCTTTATGCCGGGCATCCACGTCTTTTTTCGCGACCAAGGCGTGGATGGCCGAGACAAGCCGGCCATGACAACCTTTTTGTGATTGACGGGGCTGCTCATCATTTACGTTACGAACAGCTACTGACATTCGCCCCTGCCAACGCTATATCAACCCCGCCCGGCACGTCCGGGCTTTTGGCGTTTGGATTTGGAATTGCAAATGACGGGATCGACACGATCGAGCGGCGGCCTTGATGAACGCCGCAAGCGGCTCTTGTTCCGCTGCTGGCATCGCGGCACCCGCGAGATGGACCTCATCCTCGGCCGGTTCGCCGATGCCGAAATCGCCAGTCTGACCGACGATGAGCTGGATCAGTTCGAGCAGTTGATCGAGGTGCCCGATCCCGATCTTTATGCCGCACTGACCGAGAAGGTGACCTTGGCGCCGCAATATGCGAGCCGCCTTTTCGACCGCATCAAGTCCTTTCGCCCTGGGGATCACGGGGCATGAAGCAGCCGACCCAATCGCCTGCACAACTGCTTGCGCCCGGCCGTGCGCTGACCTTTGCCAATGTCGCCGAGGGCGCCGAAGGTCTGGTCACCGCAGACCTGGCGCGCGCGGTCGCGGCCCGACAGCGGCCGCCGGCCGTCAGTCTCGCCGTGGTTTGCCGGGACGGCCCACGCATGCAGCAGCTGGCCCGGGCGCTGGAATTCTTCGCGCCCGATTTGCCGGTGCTGCTGTTTCCGGCATGGGATTGCCAGCCCTACGATCGGGTGTCGCCGCATGGCAGCATCCTGGCGCAACGGCTTACCACACTGGCGCGGCTGTCGCGGCTCACCGGCAGCGACAAGCCGCTGATCGTGCTGACGACGGTCAACGCGATCGTGCAGCGGGTGCCGGCGCGCGAAACCATCGCAGCGCAGGCGCTGTCGGTCGCGCCCGGCCATGTCGTGCCGATGGATTCCATCGTCGCCTGGCTGGAGCACAACGGCTACAACCGCTCATCGACCGTGCGCGAGAGCGGCGAGTACGCCGTGCGCGGCGGCATCCTCGATCTGTTCCCGGCCGGGCTCGATCAGCCCGTCCGTTTCGATTTTTTTGGCGACAGCCTCGAATCAATCCGCAGCTTCGATGCCGAAACCCAGCGCACGCATCTCGACATGCGTTCGCTCGATCTGGTGCCGATCTCGGAATTCCAGCTAATCACCGAAACCATTCGCCGTTTTCGGATGGGCTACGTCGCAGCCTTCGGTGCGCCGGAGCGCGACGATCCGCTTTACGAAGCCGTCAGCGAAGGCCGCCGCCATCCCGGCATGGAACATTGGTTGCCGCTGTTCCATGACCGCATGGACACGCTGTTCGACTACCTCGCAGACACGCCGATTGCGATCGAGCCGCAGGGCGAGGACGCCGCGCGCGAGCGCTTCAAGCAAATAGCCGATTATTACGAGGCGCGGCGCGAGGCGCTGGAGCATCCGGGCGGCGGAGGCGCGGTCTACAAGCCTTTGCCGCCCGACCGGCTCTATTTGACCGAACAAGAATGGACCAAGCGGCTGGAAGACACCGCGCTCGCGCGCCTGACGCCGTTCGCAATGCCGGAAGGTAGCGCCGACGTCATCGACGCTGGCGCGCGGCAGGGACGCAGTTTTGCGCCAGAGCGCAATGACAGCTCGGTCAACGTGTTCGAGGCCGTGGTCGCCCACGTCCAGGCGTTGCAGGCGAGCCGCAAGAAGGTTGTGATCACGCTGTGGAGCGAAGGTTCGCGCGACCGCATGGGCAGCATGCTCAGGGATCACAAGCTGCTCAATCTCACCAGCGTCAACTCCTGGCGCACGGTGCAGGCCACACCTCGCAACGAGGCCATGCTGGCGGTGGTCGGCATGGAATCCGGGTTCGAGACCGACAATGTCGCGGTCATCAGCGAACAGGACATCCTCGGCGATCGCCTGGTGCGGCCGCGCAAGGCGACCCGCAAGCTCGACAACTTTATCTCCGAGGTCACCAGTCTCGCCGCTGGCGACCTCGTGGTTCACGTCGAGCATGGCATCGGCCGTTTTGTCGGGCTCCAGACGCTGGATGTGGCCGGCGCGCCGCATGATTGTTTGGAATTACGTTATGCCGCCGATACAAAGCTGTTCCTGCCGGTCGAGAATATCGAACTGTTGTCACGCTACGGCTCGGACCAGGCCAATGTGGAGCTCGATCGGCTGGGCGGCGGTGGCTGGCAAGCGAGGAAGGCCAAACTCAAGAACCGCATTCGCGAAATCGCGGGCGAACTGATCAAGATTGCAGCCGAACGCCATCTGCACGAAGCGCCAAAACTGCCGGTGCAGCCGCACGTCTATGACGAGTTCTGCGCGCGTTTTCCCTATGAGGAGACCGAGGACCAGCTCGGCGCGATCAAGGCCACCTTGAAGGACCTCGAAAGCGGCCGTCCGATGGACCGGCTGATCTGCGGCGACGTCGGATTTGGCAAGACCGAGGTGGCGCTTCGCGCAACATTCGCGACCGCGCTCGATGGCAAACAGGTCGCCGTTGTGGTCCCAACCACGCTGCTCGCGCGCCAGCACGCCAAAACCTTCACCGAGCGGTTTCGCGGCTTTCCGGTCCATGTGGCGCAGGCCTCGCGCCTGATCGCGCCAAAGGAATTGACGCAGGTCAAGAAGGGGCTCACGGACGGGTCGATCGATATCGTGGTCGGCACCCACGCGCTGCTCGGCAAATCGATCAAGTTCAGGGATCTTGGTCTTTTGATCGTCGACGAAGAACAGCATTTCGGCGTCAGCCACAAGGAGCGCCTGAAGCAATTGCGGGCCGAGGTTCACGTGCTCACCTTGAGCGCCACACCGATCCCGCGCACGCTGCAACTGGCGCTGACAGGCGTGCGCGAACTCTCCATCATCGCCTCGCCGCCGGTCGATCGGCTGGCGGTCCGCACTTTCGTAGCACCCCATGATCCCCTGATGATCCGCGAAGCGCTGTTGCGGGAGCGCTACCGCGGCGGACAGGCCTTCTACGTGGTGCCGCGGATCGAAGACCTCGCCGGCGTAAGGGACTTCCTCGACAAGAATGTGCCGGAGATGAAGGTTGCGGTCGCGCACGGACAGATGGCGCCGACCGTCATCGAGGACATCATGTCGGCGTTCTACGACGGCAAATACGATATCCTGCTGTCGACCACGATCATTGAGTCCGGTCTCGATATTCCCAACGCCAATACGCTGATCGTGCATCGCGCCGATATGTTCGGTCTGGCGCAGCTCTATCAGTTGCGCGGGCGGGTAGGGCGCGCGAAGCTGCGTGCCTACGCGCTGTTCACGCTGCCGGCGCAACAGAAGATCACCGTTCAAGCCGAGCGCCGGCTGAAGGTGCTGCAGTCGCTGGAGACGCTGGGCGCTGGATTTCAACTTGCCTCGCACGATCTCGATATTCGCGGCGCCGGCAATCTGCTCGGCGAAGAGCAATCCGGCCACATCAAGGAAGTTGGGTTCGAGCTTTACCAATCGATGCTGGAGGAAGCGATTCTCAACCTCAAGGCCGGCGTGGTCGAGCCCGCGGCCGATCGCTGGTCGCCGCAAATCACCATCGGCATGCCCGTATTGATCCCCGAGGATTATGTCGCCGACCTCTCGGTGCGGCTGTCGCTATACCGCCGCCTTGCCGATCTCGAGACCGACGCCGAAATCGATAATTTCGCGGCCGAACTGCGTGATCGTTTCGGCGTATTGCCGGACGAAGTGCGCTATCTGTTCAAGGTCGCCGCGATCAAGGCCTATTGCCGAAGGGCCAATGTCGAGAAGGTCGATGCCGGGCCGAAAGGCGCAGTCATCAGCTTCCGCGACAATAAATTCGCGCAGCCCGACCGCCTCGTCTATTTCATCCGCCAGCGCGGCCAGGCCGCGCGGGTGCGGCCCGACATGAAAGTCGTGTTCTTCCAGGAATGGAAAACTCCAGAAGAGCGTCTGATGGGCACGACCGAAATCCTGCGCCAGCTCGCCAATCTCGCCGAGGACAAGAAGGCGGCTTGAAACGTCACCTGGATCCATCCACGTCATTGCGAGCGGAGCGAAGCAATCCATAGAGCGGCAAATTGAGAGATGGATTGCTTCGTCGCAAGTGCTCCTCGCAATGACGGGGTTAGGCGTTACGACGCGGCGCGCTGCGCTTCGTCGTGGAGGCGCGCCAGCAGCGACTGGGCTGTATCCGACGGCTTCAAGGTGGCGAGCGTGACGACCGGCTCTGCTCGCGCGTCGCGTTTGCCGTGCGCGGTATGTCGCATCACGCTGCAAAGCCGCCGCGCGATCACGTGCACCGTGCGCAAATCGGTTTCCGCGAACGCCACGATAACCGATCCATCTTCCTGGGCGGCGCCGAAATCCATCTGCCGCATCAGCCGGCTCAGAAGCCGCGCGCCGTCAAGCTGCGCGCGCGGATGTGCTGGATCGAACGCAAAGCGCGCCACCGACATTCCGCCGCCGCGTCCGAGCGTCTGATGCACGGCGCTGGCGAAATCGCGGTTGAATGCCGCAGCCGTCAGCAGACCGGTTGACGGATCAAGCAGCCCGCCGGCATCGATCGATCGGAGCGTGCGGCTCAGCTGCACCTCGAAAGCGTGCTGGCGGATCAGCGGCAAGGCATTGGCGGCAATTCGCCCGGGCTCGCCGCAAATGATCTCAAGGTTGGGCAGATCATAGGCCGGTGCCTGTCCGTCGAGCGTTACCACCACAGGCAGATTGCGGAAGCGTGGATGCTCGGACAGCACGGTGAGGAAGGCATCGACCACGCGAGCGCCAAAGCCCTCACCGAGCACGATGCCGTCGATGTCGCGCGTGCTGAGGTGCTTCGCCGCGGCTTCAATGCTGAGTGCACCGACAATTCCCACGCGCTCACCGAGCGCGACGGAGAGGGCGGGATAGGCCGCGCCTCGCCCGATCAGGAGCACGGTGGCGTCGCGGACCGGATTTGTCTCGGCGATGGTCGGTGCGGCCGCCACGTGATCGGCAAGCCGCCGCATCACGGTCGCATGCAGTGTCCGCACCCGCAGCGCCGCGCGCAGACGCGCGGCCAGGCGATCCGGACTGCAGCCAGCCTGCGAGAACGGGATGGCATTATCGGGCAACGACGTCTCGGGATCGACGGCGATCAGAGGAACATAAGGCTGACAGGCGGTGATTTGTTTTGCGAGCGCCTCAAAATCCTGATCGGCGGACCCGGGCATCGCGACAAAGACCGCGGCTGGCTGCAGTTCTGCGACGGCGCGCGCAGCGTCGGACCAGGTCGTATCGATAATCGGAAACATTTTCGCATCGTCGAGCGCCGCTGCGAACCGGGGCCGCCTGGCGGTCGACACGACGATGATCGGGCCTTGCAGGGACATCGGGAACTCGGATCAGCGCGATCGATCGGGAGCGCGATCCTAGTTCGGCCAGCCTTAATGCCGCGTCAACGAAGCCGTCCCAATTTACTCAGCCAAGGATCGTTCGATCTCGAAAGGCTTCCACCATCAGGGGGTTAAGCCCGAGCTCGTTGAGCGCTTCGCGGCCGCGGGCATTGTCCTGGGCGCGTCCCGCAAGGCGGTAGCCGCTTAACCGGTCCGGCAACGCCGTCAGCAGCGCGCCCTGTCCAAGCCGCTTTGCCCATTCCTGAAGATCTTGCGACAGAAAACGATAGCCGCCGACGGCGACGATTCCGGAGGGCGGCGAGGTGATGAAGATCGCTCCGGTCGAACGGTCGAGCCGGGCCGCGTAACCCGTGTCGACGTAATCTTGCGTCGGCCGCAGCACCAGGGAATCCCTCTCAGGTGGCGGGGGGGCATAGGCCGCCACGGTGACCATCGGCCCGCGCAAGGCCAATGTTCCCTTCGGCGTCAGAAGGGTTTCGCCGGCGATGGACATTCCCGGAACGCCGCGCGGCGCGCCGTGCGGTCCCGGCATGATCGGCGCCGGCACTCCGTCCGCGGTCCGGCGGGCGCCGAACAACCCGGCCTCGCCGAACAGATAGACGTCCGTCAGTTTCGCTTGTTCGGAGGTCCACAACGCGCTGGACGCAACCTGTTCCGGCGTGCGCCACAGAGCAATCACATTCCGCAGCGTCGGCAGGCGCGACGGCAGATCGATGTCGGCCAGCCGTAACGCCATCGGCGCGGGCGCAACCAACGTATCGCAGGAATCACCGTTGATCTGCCGTTCAAGGGCGTCGCCGTCGAATGGGTGATGCAGGGCGAGCCGTCCGCCCGACAGCAGCCAGACAAGAAGCGATGAGGTCAAGCCTGCGAAAGACGACGGCGTGAATGCCGACATCAGCTTTGCGCCCTGAGGTACGCGGCTTTCAAGGAAGACCGCGAGGCCACCGGCAATCAGATTGAGATGGGTTCGCGGTACCGCGCGAAAACCCTCGGCGGTCACGTCGAACGAGATGAGCGCCGCCCTGCGACCGTCCTGTGTGACGGCTCGCGTGGTTGTCGACCCGCTGGTCATGGCAAGATCGAGCGAGGCCATCCCCTCCGGCAGATCGTCGCCGAAGCCGCAGACGTGGCGTATCGAGAACGCTTCGGCCGCGGCGTTCATGGCGAGGTCGGCATGGCTGACGCCGTCGATCTTGCTTGTGGTCACGATCGCCCGCGCGCCTGTGCGATTGAGCGCCATCGTCAATTCCGCCTGCCGCCAGAGCTGCGGAAGAAAGGCGACAATCAACCCGGCCCGATACGCTGCAAGCACCGTCAGCATGAACTCGACGGTATTCGGCAATTGGATTCCGATCACGGAATTGACCGGCAAGCCGGACTCAACGAAGTGGGCCGCCAGCGCCGAGATGGCTCGATCGGCCTGTGCGAAAGTCAGCCGTCTTGGCGCGGTGCCCGTGATGCGTTGCTTGTTGAGGGGATCGAGCAACGCTAGCGCGTCCGGCTGCCGCGCCAGGATCCGGCGAAACAGTCCATCAAGCGTTGGCGATACGTTGGCCTGGATCACGGGATCAGTTGGGCTTTTGAACTATCTTTGTTCTGGATTATTTGGGTTGGGGTGCAGACCTTTGCCACCATGTCTCCGGAAGGTATCCGGTCAAAGCGGTGGCCTTGGGACATTCTATCCGATTCCAGCGGGCGATCCATTGCTCCCGGACATTAAAAAGCGGGATAACGTAAAAGCCCGACATCAGCGTGCGGTCCAGCGCCCGCACCGCCGAGACGAAAGCGCCGCGATCGCGCGCCTCCAGCATGGCCGCGATCATCGCGTCGATGGCGGGGTCTTTGGCGCCCATATAGTTGCGCGTGCCCTGGTTATCCGCAGCCTCGCTCCCCCAATAGAAGAACTGCTCATTGCCCGGCGACAGTGACTGATCCCAGCGGTTCTGGATCATGTCGAAGTCGAAGCCGAGACGGCGTTGATCGAATTGGACGGCGTCCACCGCGCGCGCCGATGCCTCGATACCCGCGCGTTTGAGGTCGCGCGCAAAGGCCAGCGCGATGCGCTCCTGGTCGCGGGTGGTCACCAGAATTTCAAAAGCGAGGGGCGCTTTGGTCGAGCGCTTCCGCAACACCGTGCCATCGAGGTCGTAGCCGGCCTGCGCAAGCAAATTCAGCGCGCTGCGCAGCGTGGAACGGTCGCGCCCCGAGCCGTCGGTGACCGGAAGCCGATAACTGCCGTCGAGAATTTCGGCCGGGAGATGGGATGCAAAGGGTTTGAGCAGTTCGCGCTCGCGTCCGTCGGCGTCACGGCCGTAAGCCGATAGTTCGGAGCCTGCGAAATAGCTGGCCGAGCGGCCATAAAGGCCAAAGAAGTAATTGCGGTTGATCCATTCGAAATCGAACAGCAGCGTCAACGCCCGGCGGACGCGGATATCGGAAAACACCGGACGTCGTGTGTTGAAGACCAGGAATTCGGAGGGCTGCGGCATGCCGGTCTTGATCGTGTCGCGGATCATCTCGCCGCTTCGGGCGGCTGGAAAATTATATCCATCGTGCCAGCGCAGCGGCTCAGTCTCGACCCGGAAATCGTAGAGGCTGCGCGCGAACGCCTCGAACTGGCCGTTGGCCTCGCGATAGAAATCGAGCCTGATCTCGTCGAAATTCCACAAGCCCTTGTTGACCGGGAGATCGCGTCCCCAATAGTCGGGGTTACGCTTCAGGGTGACGCTCGCGCCGGGCTTCACGTCGCCGACGCGGTAGGGACCCGAGCCGATCGGCGCCGTCATCGAGGTTTCCTCGAACGTTGCCACATCGATGGCATGGCGGGGCAGCACCGGCATCAGGCCGAGGATCAGCGGCAGTTCGCGATCTGGCGCGCCGCCAAAATCGAAACGCACCGTGAGCGGGTCGAGGGCTTCGGCCTTTGCGACTTTGGAATAATACTGGCGATGGTTGGGACGCCCCTTGTCGCGTAGCAACGCCCACGAAAATAGAACGTCCAGTGCCGTGACCTGCTTTCCGTCGGAAAACCGCGCCCGCGGATCGATGCGGAATGTGACGTAACTTCTGGCGTCGTCAGTTTCCACGCTTTTAGCCAACAGACCGTAAAGCGTGAAGGCTTCATCATGGCCCCTGGCCATCAGGCTCTCGACGACAAAGCCTCTGATTTGCTGGACCGCAAGTCCTCTGACAATGAGGGGGTTGAGGCTGTCGAAGGTCCCCAGAATGCCCTGAACCAGCCGGCCACCTTTTGGCGCGTCCGGGTTGGCGTAGGGCATGTGAGCAAAATCGGCCGGCAATGCCGGCACGCCATGCATGGCGATGGCGTAGCTTTGTCCTGCAGACACCCCGTTGGTGCCAGCCCCAATCGAGAGGCAGAGCGCAAGGAGGCGAAAGGCCGAAGTGCCAGCGCGCCTGCTCCCCGGAACCCGCAATTGAACGTACTGATTTGATTCGGCTTGGCTCACCAATACGTTTTACCACAGGGGTTCAGATCCAGCGGTGACGGACGCCAACGGCGCCCGTCGGCATTGATCTTTTCGCCCGTGCCTGTATGAAGGCGTGCAATTGACCAAGGGGGCAGGGCCCGTCACGCATCCGCCCCAATTGGCAAGGAGACAGCCGCCCAAAAACGGCTAGGTGTCGGTGCCTGCTGCGGTCTCGGGCGCTTCCGTTCAGAAAGGGTTTTCCGCAATGAATTTCCGTATCTTGGCCGCGCCGGTCTGGCTGCGTGGGCGGGTCTTCGCCTTGATGGCGGTCACGGCATTGACTGCTACATGGCTTGCTCCCGACGCTTGGGCCCAGACGCCGGCGCCAGCGCCAGCACCGGCCGCAACACCCGCGCCGAAGGCGAAGGCTGCTGCGCCCAAGGCTGCGCCGAAGGCCGCGCCTGCGGCACCCGCACCGAGCGCGCAGCAAACCCCGCCGCCCGCGGCTCCGTCTGCCCAGTCGGCCGATCAACAGGTTCAACTGATCTATGCGCCCTGGACCAAGTTTTGCCTCAAGGGCCAGGATGCCAATGCCAAGCAGGTATGTTTTACCGGCAAGGATGGCCGTATCGAATCCGGTCAGCCGGTCGTTGCGGCCGTGGTGATCGAGCCCGAGGGCGAGACCAAGAAAATCCTTCGCGTCACGCTCCCGCTGGGTATGCTGCTCGTGCACGGCACGCGTGTGATCGTTGACAGCAATCCACCGGCGCAGGGCCCTTATGTGATCTGCTTCGCCAATGGCTGCATGTCGGATTACGATGTGACCCCCGAACTGCTCGCAAACATGAAGAAGGGGCAAAACCTGGTCATTCAGGCGATCAACTCGAACAACCAGCCAATTACCCTGCCGCTGCCGCTGGGTGATTTCGCCAAGGCCTATGACGGTCCTCCGACCGATCCGAAGGAGTTCGAGAACACCCAGAAGAAACTGCAGGAAGAGCTGCAGAAGCGTGCCGAAGATGCGCGCAAGAAGCTGGAGGCCAACCCGCCCGCCAATCCAGCCACCAAGTAAAGCCGCCGGGCTTTCCGACGAACAAAGAGGCGCTCCGACCGAGCGCCTCTTTTGACTTTCAAGGCTTGCTTTGTGTGCCGCGCTTAAGAAAGACGTTAGTTCAGGGACGGATTGCGCGGGCGATAACCGCCCGATTTGTCTTTCACGAAGATCTCGGCGACTTGCGAATGCCGTATCGGTTCGCCTGAATCGTCAGGCAACAGATTCTGCTCGGAAACGTAGGCGACATATTCGGATTCCGAATTCTCGGCGAGCAAGTGATAGAACGGTTGATCCTTGTGGGGCCTGACCTCCTCAGGGATCGACAACCACCATTCCTCGGTGTTGTTGAATTCCGGATCGATATCGAAAATCACGCCCCGGAACGAAAAAATCCGGTGACGCACGATCTGTCCGATCTGAAATTTGGCGATCCGCGTTTTTATCATGCCTCGTCGAATAGACCATGATTGTGGCCGATGCTAGAGGCAAACGGTCGAATTAACCTTTGCTTTGGATAGCGTTTCTCAAGCGAAGCATGCCCTCGGACTTGATCCTGGGGTGGGAACCGATTGGCGGAAAGAAATCGCGTCAAAATGAAATGCTTAGTGCGGCCGGGCGGCTCGCCACGAAGGCGCCAGTCCCTCACGCATGGCAAGGCGGCGAAGCGGTCCGAACGAGCCAATCAGATGCAGGCCGGCCGCGCGCAGCGATTGCATCGGCAATACCGCGCTGAGCAGTGAACGGTTGGCAATGTCGATGGCAAGCGTCCGGCTGACAACATCGGCGCGCCGCGCCGAGGCATAGCGATTGAGCACCGCCGGCGCGCCGGGATCCTCACCCGACGCCAGCGCGTCTCGCACAGCATCAGCGATGTCCGCCGCATCGCGCAGCCCCATATTGAGGCCCTGCGCCCCGATCGGCGGCAGCACGTGCGCGGCCTCGCCGACGAGCGCTATGCGAGCTTTCGCGAATTGCCGGGGCCGCTCGATCGCCAGCGGAAACAGATAGCGCCCCGGTTCGACGTTAAAACGGCCCAGGATGGAGTGCGATTGACTCTCCGCGGCCTGCGACAATTCCTCGTCGCTCAGCGCCTTCAGCCGCTCGGCTTCCTTGGGCGCGGATACCCACACAACGCTGGAGCGGTCGCCGGGCAGCGGCACAAATACGCACGGCCCCTGCGGCGTATGAAATTCCGTCGAGACATTGCGATGCGGACGCGAATGGCCGACATTGAACGTCAGTGCCGCCTGATTGAGTTCGCGGCGGTGGACGGCGATGCCGGCGGCCTCCCGGCATAGCGATTGGCGTCCGTCCGCGCCGATCGCAAGACGCGCCGACAGCGATCCGCCGCT
>Ga0137407_10001305_pt1 | contig 16230 bp, 13 predicted proteins | sample CZOMad2_2_16fung_FD_108410 | JGI IMG/M metagenome (GOLD analysis project Ga0137407, IMG submission 108410) | Vadose zone soil fungal communities from Angelo Coast Range Reserve, California, USA - CZOMad2_2_16fungal (Illumina Assembly) | ecosystem: Environmental > Terrestrial > Soil > Vadose... | reverse complement strand
GTAGAGCATGGAGCGGCTCAGGTCGAGGAGGACCACGGTGGAGACCTGGGTCGAGAGCTCCGTCCGCCACACCTCGAAATCGTTGGGGGCCAGCCGCACGGGCGTGCCGGTGCCGCCGCGCTCGACGGCATTCATGAGCGTCTGCTTGAGGTCGAGGAGGAACGGGTCGCCGAACTCGTAGCGCTTGGCGTCGTCGGTGCGATCGCCCCCCGCCCCGCGGCGCGAGACGGCGTGCCGCCCGAAGCGGTCGCGCTTGAGATGGGAGAAGACCTCGCGGAGGGCCTTGTCGGCGATCTTGCGGATGGCCCGCGCCGTCATCTGGAGCCGGCCGCCCTTGCTCTCGAGGTAGCCGGCCTCCTCGAGCTTCTTGGCCAGCTCCTTGAGCCGCTCGAGATCCCGCGCCGCTTCTTCGCCGAGCAGCCGCTCCACGTCCTCGCGCTTGATGTCGTCGAGATCGCCCGGCTCCTTGGCCCGGCGCAGCTCGCGCTCGAGCTGGTCCATCTGCTGCAGCTCTTCCATGACGCGCATGGCCTCCTGCATGGTCACGTTCTCGTCGCCCTTGAAGTCATAGGGGCGACGCAGCGCGTCCATGGGCAGGAGCTCTTCCAGGTTCATGGCGAGCTGGGCCATCTCGGCCTCGAGCCGCTCGTCCCGCGCGAAGAGCGACTGCATCATCTCCTGGAGCTCTCGCCGCTGGCCCGGGGTGAGGCTCTCCATCAGGGACTGCATCTGCCCCATCTGCTTGCCCATCTGCTCCAGGAGCTGGTCGAGGCTCTCCACGCCGGGGAAGTTCTGCCCCCACTTGTCCTTGAAGGCTTGAAAATCCGGCTCGCCGCCCTCCGCGCGCTCGCGCAGCATCCTGTTCAGATCGCGCATCATCTCGCGCATGCGCTGGAGGTCTTCCGGCGTGAGATTCTGGAGCCCCTGCTGCATGCCCTGCATGAAGGGCTTGAGCATCTGCTCCTGGAGCGACTTCATGAGCTCGTCGAACTTCTGCTTGGCCTCCGCGCTGTGGAAGGGATAATTCTGAAGCCCCTTGATCTGCCCCGCGGGATCAGGGGGAAGCTGCTCGAGGGCGTTGAGCTTCTGCTCCTGCTTGGCCCCCGGCGGCACCTCCTTCTCGATGGCTTGGCGCTCCGTGTCCCGGATCTCCGCGAGCTTCCTCTTGATGTCGTCCAGCATCGAGCCCAAGTCGTACTGCTCGAGGCGCTGCTTCCGCTGCTGCTGGAGCTGCTTGAGGAGATCCTGGAGCCCCGGCATGCGGCCGCCCTGCGGATCGCGGGCCCCGCGCTGGAAGAGCCGGCGCAGGGCGCTCATCAGATCGCCTTCCGCGAGCAGATCGTCCGACATGGCCGACAGGAGCTCGTCGGCGTCGAGATCGGGGACGGCCTGGGTGCCGTCCCAACGGGAATATCGGCTCAGTCTCGCCATGGCCAGAGTTGACGTATGCTACCACCCATGACCACACCAGCGAACCCCCGTCTCGATGAGCTGCTATCCACCCGCGCCCGCATTGGCTGGGGCGCTTCCGCCCCGCCGGCCCGGCCCGTGGCCGACGCCGCTTTCGAATTCGGTGGCGGCCACCCCGACCCCTCGTCCTTCCCGTACGAGGGCATGGTCGAAGCGACCGCCGATGTCATGAAGGCCGACGGCGCCGCGGCCTTCTCCTACGGCGAGCCCCAGGGCTACAAGGGCCTGCGCGAGCTGGTCGCCCACAAGTACCGGCTCTTCGAGAACCTCGAGGTGTCGCCGGACAACGTCATCGTGTCGAATGGCTCGGGCCATGCGCTCTCTCTGGCTTTCAGTGCTTTCGTGGACCCGGGCGATGCCATCCTCTCCGAGGCGCCCACCTTCTCGGGCACGCTCGCGACCATTCGCCGCCACGGAGCGCGTGTGCTCGACGTGCCCCTTGACGCCGAGGGCATGGACACGGCCGTGGCGCGGCAGCAGCTCGAGCTGCTGCGCCGCGAGGGCAAGCCCTGCAAGCTCATCTACACCATCGTCAACTTCCAGAACCCCGCGGGGCCGACCATGTCGCGCCGCCGCCGCGAGGAGCTGATCGCCCTCGCCCACGAGTACGAGACGGTGATCCTCGAAGACGACGCCTACGGCGAGCTCCGCTTCGAGGGGCCGGCCCATCCATCGCTCTACGCGCTCGACAAGGGCGGGCGCACCATGCGCGCGGGCACGCTCTCCAAGATCCTCGGCGCGGGGGTGCGGCTGGGCTGGCTGTGCGCGCCGAGCCAGATGATCCCGGCCTTCCAGGGCTTCCTCTTCGGGGGCGGCGTCAATCCGTACGTATCGCGCGTGGCGACGTACTACATGCGCGACAACCTCGTGCCCCACGTGGCGAGGCTCGTAGACATCTACCGCGCCAAGCGCGACGCGATGCTCAAGGGCCTCTGGGAAGTGCTCGAGGGCACCGACGTCGAGATCAGCAAGCCCGAGGGCGGCTTCTTCATCTGGATCAGGCTGCCCACGGGGACCAAGACGGCCAAGGTCCGCGAGGCGGCGGTGAAGCACGGCATCCAGTACACGGCGGGGCCCGCGTTCTTCATCAATGGCGGAGGCGAGGAATTCATCCGCCTCGCCTATAGCTGGGAGCCGCCCGAGCGCAACTACGAGGGCACTAAGCTTCTGGCCCAGGCCATCAAGGACGCGCGCTGATCTTTGGCCGACCCCCCTCACCCTACCCCCTCCCCCCATGGGGGAGAGGGAATCTGGGAACAGCCCGGCACCAATCGAATCCCTCTCCCCCATGGGGGAGAGGGCAGGGTTGAGGGGGCGAAGAAAAGATGACCGAGCTCGCTCCTCTTCCCCAGTCCGTCCTGCCGCCTGGCATCCGCTCCCGTTTTGTGGAGGACGTCAACGGCCTCAGGATGCACATCCTGGAGGCGGGCTTCGAAGCTCGATCTGAGAAGAGGGGCGCCCGCCCTCGGGTCCTGCTCCTTCACGGCTTCCCCGAGCTCGCCTACAGCTGGAGGAAGGTGATGCTGCCGCTCGCCGCGGCGGGCTTCCACGTGGTCGCCCCCGATCAGCGCGGATACGGACGCACCACCGGATGGGACGGAAGCTACGATGGCGATGTCGCCTCCTTCCGCACGCTCAACCTGGTGCGGGACGTGATGGGACTGATCTCCGCGCTGGGCTATCGATCCGTGAATGCGGTGGTCGGCCACGATGCCGGCTCCTCGGTGGCGGCGTGGGCCTCGCTGATCCGGCCCGATGTATTCCGTTCCGTCGCGATGATGAGCGCGCCGTTTGCCGGCCCATCCGTGCTGCCGTTCAACACAGACCACGAGGGCCCGGCGAAGCCGCCCGCGAGCAGCATTCACGACGACTTGGCCGCGCTGAAACACCCCCGCAAGCACTACCAGTGGTACTACTCGACCCGCGAAGCCAACGACAATATGTGGAGATGTCCGCAGGGCGTCCACGCTTTCATGCGCGCGTACTACCACCACAAGAGCGCGGACTGGAAGGAGAACCAGCCCTTTCCGCTCGAGTCCTGGACGGCGCGCGAGCTGGAAAAAATGCCGACCTACTACATCATGGATTTGCACGAGGGCATGGCCGAAACGGTGGCGAAGGAAATGCCGTTGGCCTCCGAGATCGCCGGGAACAAGTGGCTGCCCGACAATGAGCTGGCGGTGTACGCGGACGAGTATGGTCGCAACGGCTTTCAGGGCGGGCTCCAGTGGTACCGCTGCAACACCAGCGGCCGGAACGCCGCCGAGCTTCAGATCTTCTCCGGCCGCACCCTCGACGTGCCGTCGTGCTTCATCGCGGGAAAGAGCGACTGGGGAATCTACCAGCGCCCCGGCGGCGACATGATCAAGATGCAGAAGGACGCGTTGACGAACATGCGGGGCTGCCATCTGGTGGATGGTGCCGGGCATTGGGTGCAGCAGGAGCAACCGGAAAAGGTGAGCGCATTGCTTCTGGACTTCCTGAAACACCAAGTATAGCTGAGGTAGCGCTCGGCACGACATGCGCTTCTCCATCTGCGTGATGGCCGACATCGACGAGATCGGCTTCTTCAGCCACGCCGAGGCTCTTGGATACGACTCGGTCTGGGTCACCGACAGCCAGATGCTGTTCTCGGACTGCTACGCGGTACTGGCCCTGGCCGCTCAGCAGACCCGACGGATCCGCCTAGGTCCCGGCGTGGCCATCTGCGGCACGCGCATCCCGCCCGTGCACGTGGCGGCCATGGCCACGCTCAATCGACTGGCTCCGGGCCGCGTGCACCTGGGAGTGGGCACCGGCAATACCGCCACCCGCAGCATGGGCCAGCCGCCCATGCGCATCGCCGAGTACGCGGAGCACCTGCGGGTGATGCGCGGCCTGCTTCGCGGGGAGCCGGTGGACTACGCGCGCGACGGCCTCACGCGGCCCATCAAGATGCTGATTCGCGAGAAGAAGTACATGAGCTTGGAGCCGCGGATCCCGCTCTACGTCTCCGGCTTCGGGCCGCGCGCCATGGAGCTGGCCGGCGAGTACGGTGATGGCCTCGTGTTCGCCATCCCGCCCCGGGGAGTTCCTCCGGCCGAGGCCCTGGCCCACGCTCGCGCCGGCGCCGCGCGAGCGGGCCGCATGCTAGATAACTTCCACACGGCCGCGCTCACCAACGTGGTCCTGCTCGAGCCGGGCGAGCCGGCGGGCTCCGAGCGGGTCATCCGCACGGTGGGGCCGAACGTCATGGCGAGTGTCTACTATTTCTACGATGCGGTGCACGAGCGTGGCATCGAGCCGCCGCCCTTCCTGCGGCGCATCTGGGCCCGCTACTGTGCGCTGGTCGAGGAGATTCCCCGCGAGCACCGGCACTTCCGCACCCACGAGGGCCACTACACGTATCTGCATCCCGGCGAGGCCGAGCTGATCGACGCGGAGCTGATTCGCGCCACCTGTCTGGTCGGCGAGGCCGACGAGCTGATCGAGCGGATCCGCGAGCTCGAGCGGGGCGGCCTGCGGGAGCTGATGTTCGCTACCGGAGTGGACGAGAAGTGGCGCTTCAGCGAAGAGTTCGCCCGCCACATCATAGCCAGCTACTAAGGGGGTCAGGTCTTACAAAACGACACTGGTGGTGGGCGTATCTCTCCTAGCACGTCTTGAGCTCGGGGGGAGTTGGGCGATAACGTCAGCACATGGCACGCCCGCTTCGCATCGAGTTTCCCGGCGGGCTCTATCACGTCACAGCCCGCGGCAATGGACGGCTCGCCATCTTCATCGACGATTTCGATCGCGAGCGGTTCCTCGCTGTGCTGGCGTCCGTCGTCGCGCGCTATCACGTGCTGTGTCATGCCTACTGTTTGATGGGCAATCACTACCACCTGCTGCTGGAGACGCCCGAGGCCAATCTCTCGCGGGCCATGCGGCAGCTCAACGGCGTCTATAGCCAGGGTTTCAATCGCTGTCACCGCCGGTCCGGCCATGTGTTCGAAGGACGCTTCCACGCGCAGGTGGTCGACAAGCAGGCTTATCTGCGCGCGGTATGCCGCTACATCGTGCTCAATCCTGTGCGGGCCGGTCTCGTGGTCCACCCGTGCCAGTGGTCGTGGAGCAGTTATGCGGCCACGGCCGGGGAGCAGCCGGTGCCGACCTTCCTGAGTGTGGACTGGGTGCTTGCCCTCGGTGACACGCTCGCGCGGGCAGACGCCGAGCGCCGCTACCGGCAGTTCGTAGCGGCCGGCATCGCGGAAACCGTCACGCCGCTGGAACTCGACCCATCGAGCTTGCTGGTTGGGGCGGCGGCGGTCCCCTTGCACGTGCGCACCGGCGTGCGGCATGCCACCACCCTGGTCGAGATCCCTCGGGCACAACGCTTCGCCCTTCGGCTGCCCCTGGCCACGCTCTTTGCCGGGGCGACATCACGGGTAGATTGCGATGCGCGCTGCGCCAGCGCGGTCCGCGACCATGGTTACACGATGAAAGCCGTCGCCACGTTCCTCGGCGTCCACTATGTGACGGTGAGCCGTGCGGTGACGCGCGGCGAGGCCCTCGCCAGTACCTCGGGCGTGTCGGATTGTAAGACCTGACCCCGGGGCGTATAGTCGCGGCGCGGGAAAGTGGACGAGGTCAGGAGGTGGGCCATGGCGAAGCGGGGAACCATTCTGGTGGGGACGATCGGCCAGGGCGTCATGATGAGCGCCGACGACGGCGAGAGCTGGACACGGGCCAGCGTGCGCCAGGGCATGCATTCCGACTGCATTGTGAGGGCGCTGCTTCCCGATCCGCGGCGCCCGGCTGGGGTCTACGCCGGGACGGACATGGGCCTCTACGAGAGCGATGACGCCGGCGCCCACTGGCGCCTGCTGGATACGCCGATGAAGGGGTCCATGGTCTGGAGCATGGCCATCGACCCCGTAGATCCGAACGTCATGTTCGCGGGAACGGGCACGCCCAGCAAGCCCGGCATCTATCGCACCACCGACGCCGGGAAGACCTGGGAGCAGCTGGCCGTGGACATCGCCGCGGACTGCCCGAACGTCGGCATCCCTCGGCCCACGGGCATCGCCATCGATCCCACCGACCACCGGCACGTGTGGGTCGGGCTCGAGGTGGACGGCGTCCGGCACAGCGCCGACGGCGGGGAGACGTGGACGAAGGTGAACGGCCAGATCCCGAACCAGGACGTCCACAATGTCCTGGTGGTCGCGGGACCTCCCAAGGCGGTGTTCACCGTGGTCAACGACGACGTCTGGCGGAGCACCGATGACGGCACGACCTGGGAGGCGGCGCGCGCCCGCGAGGTCTTCCCCTGGCATTACCCGCGCGGCATCGCGGTCAAGCCGAATGATCCGCGGACGGTGTTCGTGACCGTGGGGGACACGACGCCGGGCCGCACCGGGACGGTGATGCGCTCACGAGACGCGGGCGCCACCTGGCAGAGCCTGGGCCTTCCCGTGCAGCCCAACTCGGCCGTCTGGACGGTGAGCATGCCCGCCTCGGCTCCCGACACGGTCCTGGCCGCCAGCCGTTACGGCTATCTCTATCGCAGCGACGACGGCGGCGATTCCTGGCGTAAGCTGTGGCGGGAGTTCGGCGAGGTGTCGTCGATCCTCTGGGTGCCCCAGTCATGAGAGACGCGTACCTCACATTCGACGCCGATACGGAGGACCATCATGAGAAGGCGTGATTTTCTGCGTGCTGCGGTGGCTGGTGGCATCGGGGCAAGCCTGGGCAGCCCGGCATTCCTCCGACGGTCGTGGGCGCAGAGCGGGCCGATCAAAATCGGGATGCCGGCTGCGCTCTCCGGTGCCTACGCCCAGTACGGGATCCAGGCCAAGCGCGCCGCCGAGCTGTTCTCCAAGGACATCAAGGCGAAGGGGGTGCTCGGCCGGCCGGTCGAATTCATCTACGAGGACACGGCCGGCGATCCCGCCACCGCCGTGCGCAAGGCGCAGAAGCTCGTGGAGAAGGACGGCGTGAAGTTCCTCACCGGCGTCGCGCTGTCCTCCGAGGCGCTGGCCGTCTCCGCGAAGTGCCCCGAGTGGAAGGTCATCTTCATGTCGACGATCAACGGCGCGGGCGCCCTGACCGCGAAGGCCTTTCATCGCTACTTCTTCCGCGTGAACACGAGCGGGCCCATGGGGGCGCGCGCCATCAGCCTCTACCTGGCCGAAGGACCGATGAAGCGCTTCTTCGCGCTGGGTAGCGACTACGCCTGGGGTCGCGACAGCGTCGCCTCCTTCACGACGCAGATCACGGCGGCCAAGAAGGACATCGTCGGCACCGACTACCCGCCCGTCGGCACCAAGGACTTCGCCAGCTACATCGCCAAGATCAGGCAATCCAAGGCCGACGGCGTCTACCTCGCCCTGCCCGGCCAGGACGCCACCATCTATCTCAAGCAGGCGCACCAGTTCGGTCTCAACCGCGAGGTGAAGCCGATCATGGAGATCCTGGAGCTGGAGAACATGAAGGCGGTGGGCGACGCCATGGTGGGCGCGATCGGCAGCTCGCGCTATCCGTTCACCGTGGACACGCCGCGGAACAAGGACTTCGTCAAGCGCTTCTACGAGCTGCACGGCGTCTATCCAGACATGTTCGACGGCGAGACGTACGAGGGGCTGGAGTGGCTGGCCCAGGTGATCCAGAAAGCCGGCACCGACGACGTGGAGAAGGTGATCGACACCTGGGAGGACTCGAGCTACGAGGGCCTCGAGGGCCCGTTCTTCATGCGCAAGTGCGACCACCAGGCGGTCCAGCTCGGCTTCGCGGTGGAGGCGGTGAAGGATCCCAAGTATCCGCACCCCATCCCCAAGATCCTCGCGACCTATCCCGGCGAGAAGGTCACGCCGAAGTGTCGCACCGAGGACTTCTCGTAGCGGGCGGGCCAGGGCGCCCCGCGTGGCGAATCTGGGAGAACAGCTCCTCAACGCGCTGACGCTCGCGGGGCTCCTCTTCCTCGTCTCCGCCGGTCTCTCGCTGGTCTTCGGCATCCTGCGCGTCGTCAACTTCGCGCACGGCGTCTTCTACATGCTGGGCGCCTATCTCGGCTACACCACGGTGACGCTGACCGGCTGGTTCTGGCCGGCGCTCCTGATCGTGCCGCCCGTCGTCGGCGCCCTCGGCGCCTTTCTCGAGTCGTCCACGTTGCGCTTCATCTATCGTCGCCCGCCGATCTACCAGCTCCTCCTGACCTTCGGCCTCGCCCTCATTCTCGAGGAGGCGCTGCGGATCCTCTACGGGCCGACCGCGAAGGGCATCGATCCGCCGGCATATCTCCAGGGCGCGATTTCGCTGGGGAGCCTCCTGTACCCACGCTACCGGCTCTTCGTGGTGGTGCTCAGCCTGGTCGTCGCCGTCGGCGTCTGGGTCTTTCTTCGCAAGACGCGGGCCGGGCTCGTCATCCGGGCCGTCGCCCAGAACAGCGAGATGGCCGATTGCCTCGGCGCCGATGTCGCGCGCGTCCGCACCCTCGTGTTCGGCGCCGCCTGCGCGCTCGCGGGGCTCGGCGGCGTGGCGGCGGCACCCATGACCACCGCCTACCTCGGGATGGGTATCGGCGTCATCGTCGACGCCTTCGTCGTCGTGGTGATCGGCGGCCTCGGCAGCATGGGCGGCTCCATCGCGGGCAGTCTCATCGTCGGCGCCGCCCAGACGTGGGGCGCCTTCTACCTGCCGGAGACGGCCATGGTCATCATGTACGCCGTGATGGGCGCCATCCTCATCTTCCGGCCCTGGGGTCTCTTCGGCGAGGAGGAATGAGGGGGTCGCGCGCGCTGGCCACGGTCGCCCTGGTGGCGTTGGCTGTCGTGCCGTGGGTGGCCGCGCGTCACCAGCTCTCGCTTCTCACCGATCTCCTCATCTACGGACTGTTTGCCCTGTCGCTCGATCTCATCATGGGCTACACGGGCATGGTCTCGTTCGGCCACGCCGCCTACTTCGGTCTCGGCGCCTATGCGAGCGCGCTGGTGCTGATCCACTTCGGCCAGCCGGTGCCGGTGGCCCTCGGCGCGGGCGCGCTGCTCGCGGGCGCGGTCGCCCTCCCCGTCGGGTGGTTCTCCACGCGCGCCACCGGCATCTACTTCGCCATGCTGACGCTGGCCTTCGCCCAACTGCTCTACACCGTCGCTTACAAGTGGCGCGACCTGACCGGCGGCTCCGACGGCATCGCGGGCGTCCCGAAGACCACGCTCTTCTGGGGCGGACCCAGCCTGGCCTCGCCTCAGGCGTTCTATGCGCTGGTAGCGGTCTGCGTCGTGCTCTCGCTCCTCCTCTGCCGGGCACTGGTCCGCTCGCCCTTCGGGCATGCGCTCGAGGCGATCCGCGAGAACGAGCGCCGCTTCACGAGCCTGGGGCGAGACCCGCGGCCCTTCAAGCTCGTCGTCTTCGTCATCGCGGCCGTGTTCGCGGGCCTCGCGGGCGCGCTCTTCGCGCCTTTCCGGGGCTTCGCCTCACCCGAGGTCATGTTCTGGGTCTTCTCCGGTCAGGGACTCATGATGGTGCTCATGGGCGGCATCGGCACCCTCGTCGGTCCGATTCTCGGGGCCATGGTCTTCATCCTCATCCAGGAGGTGCTCTCGAGCTACACGGAGCACTGGATGATCTTCACGGGCTTCGTGTTCGTCCTGATGGTGATCTTCCTCCCCGACGGCCTGGTGGGCACGGCTCGGCGGCTCCGGATGCGCGCGTGACCGCGCTGCTCGAGACTCGCGGGCTCGGGCGCGCCTTCGGGGCGCTCCAGGCCGTGGCCGGGGTCAGCCTCGCGGTGGAGCCGGGCGAGGTCCGCGCGATCATCGGACCGAACGGCGCGGGCAAGACGACGCTGTTTCACCTCATCTCCGGCCTCCTCACGCCCACTTCGGGGCGCGTCCTCTTTCGTGGCAACGACGTCACCGCGCTCCCCGCCCCCGCGCGCTGCCGGCGCGGCATCTCGCGCACCTTCCAGATCACCAGCATCTTCCCGGAGCTTTCCGTGTTGGAGAACGTGCGAATCGCCGTCCAGCTCCGGAGCGGGGGTAACTTCCGCCTCGTCGGCGGCCGGGCGACCCTCGAGGCGAGCGAGGAGCGGGCCCGCGTGAGCCTCGACTCTCTCGGCCTCCTCGCCCGGGCCGCGGAGCCGGCGTCGACCCTCCCGCACGGCGATCAGCGCCTCCTCGAGATCGCGATGGCGGTCGCCCAGGAGCCCGCGCTCCTTCTTCTCGACGAACCGACCCAGGGGCTGTCGCCGGAGGACACGGTCGCCACCGTCGCGGTCATCCGGCAGGTCGCGCGCCGGCAGAGACTCACGATCCTCCTCGTCGAGCACGACATGGACGTCGTGTTCGACCTCGCCGACCGGATCAGCGTGCTCCACTTCGGCCAGCTCATCGCCGAGGGGACGCCGGATCAGATCCGGGCCAATGCCGACGTCCAGCTGGCGTATCTCGGAGGCGGGGAGTGACGCTGCTCGCCGTCGAGGCGCTCCAGACCTTTTACGGCAAGAGCCACGTGCTGCGCGACGTCTCGTTCGCCGTCCCCGCGGGCCAGATCACCGTGCTGCTCGGGCGCAACGGCGCGGGCAAGACGACGACGCTGCGCTCGATCATGGGCCTGACGCCGCCCCGCGGAGGGACGGTGCGCTTCAAGGACCGCGACATCACCGGACACGCACCGCACGAGATCTTCCACTCGGGAATCGGGTACGTCCCCGAGGGCCGGCAGATCTTCCCCCATCTCGAAGTCGGCGAGAATCTCCGCCTCGCCGAGCGTCCCGTCGCGGGCAACGCGGGCTGGACGCGTGAGCGCATCTTCACGTACTTTCCCGTCTTGCAAGAGCGGTGGCGGCAGCGAGGACGGAGTCTTTCCGGCGGCGAGCAGCAGATGCTGGCCATCGCCCGCGCGCTCGCGGGCAATCCCGAGCTGCTCATGCTGGACGAGCCCTCGCAAGGCCTGGCGCCCCGGCTCGTGCGCGAGCTCGAGTCGCTGATGGTCCGCCTGAAGGCGGGAGGCGTGACCATCCTGCTCGTGGAGCAGAACGCGCGGATGGCGCTCGGCGTGAGCGATCAGGTGCTCGTGCTCGGCAAGGGCGCGGTGGTCTTCGCGGGCCCGACCGCCGAGTTCCGCCGCCGGGAGGCCGAGCTGAAAGGCCGCTACCTGTCGGTTTAGTTCCCGGAACGCGTTCGTGTACTCGTACGCCCCCTCACCCTGCCCTCTCCCCCTCCCGGGGGCGAGGGGTAACACCGATCCCTCTCCCCATCGGGGGAGAGGGCAGGGTGAGGGCGCGGTAGTGCGCGCTATCCCAAGCTGCCCTGCTGGACGATCGTGCGGCGGAGCGTGCCCTCGCCGATGAGCTCGCGTGGGTTGTGGGCCTCGACGCGAAACAAGAGCTTGCGGCCGTCGACTTCGAGGAGCTCGGCTCGGGTGATGAACGTCTCCCCGACCGGCGTCGGGCGGCGGTGGCGGACGCAGATCTCGTAACCCACGGTGGTGTGTCCCTCGGGCAGGAAGCGCTGGGTCGAGTCCTGGGCGGCCAGCTCCATCTCGAGGATCATACAGGCCGCCATGAGCACGCCCGGCCCGCCGGCGTGAGTGGTCGCCATGTTCTGGTTGACCACGGCCCGCCGCTCCCCACGCAACCCGGGCACGAGGCCCGGAAAGGCAGGCTCCGTCACAGCGCGCGGGCCCGCTCGCGCAGCTCGAACTTCTGGATCTTGCCGGTGGCGGTGGTGGGCAGGGGGCCGAAGACCACCGTTCGCGGCACCGCGAAGCGCGGGAGATGCTCGCGGGCGAAGGCGATGAGCTCCTCCGCCGTCACGGTCATGCCGGGGCGCAGCTCGACGAACGCGCACGGCGTCTCTCCCCACCGCTCGTCCGACCGCGCCACCACCGCGGCCAGCGCCACCGCGGGGTGACGGGTCAGCGCCGCCTCGACGGCCAAGCTCGAGATGTTCTCGCCGCCCGAGATGATGATGTCCTTCGAGCGGTCCTTGATCTCGATGTAGCCGTCGGGATGCTGGACGGCGAGATCGCCCGTGTGAAACCACCCGCCCGACAGCGCGGCCTCCGTCGCCGCCCTATCCTTTAAGTAGCCGAGCATCACCGTGTTGCCGCGCAGCATGATCTCGCCCAGGGCCTTGCCGTCGGCGGGTACGGGGGCGAGCGTCTTCGGGTCGGCGACCATCTGCCCGTCGACCACGTGATAGGGCACACCCTGGCGCGCCTGCTGGGCGGCCTGATCCTCCAGCCCCAGCGCGTCCCACGCGTCCTGCCAGGCGCAGAGGGTCGACGGCCCCAGGACCTCGGTCAGGCCATAGATGTGCTGCACGCGGAAGCCCAGCTCGCTCATGGCACGAATGACCTTGGCGGGCGGCGCCGCGCCACCCGTCTGAATGTCGACCACGTGGTCGAACGGGCGCCGCGCTTCAGCCGGCGCATTGATGAGCATGCTCAGCACCGTGGGCGCCCCTACCAGGTTCGTGACCCGGTGCTCGGCGATCAGCCGAAAGATCTGCGCCGGGTCCACGCGCCGCAGGCACACGTGGGTGCCCGCCATCGCGTTGACGGACCACGGGAAGCACCAGCCGTTGGCGTGGAAGATCGGCAGCGTCCAGAGGTAGACGGCGCCCGGCGGGATATGCCACGAGAGGATCTGGCCGACCGTCATCACCCACGTGCCGCGATGATGAAAGACGACGCCCTTCGGGTTGCCCGTGGTGCCCGACGTGTAGTTGAGCGCGATGGGCTGCCACTCGTCGCGAATCGGGCGGGCGTCGAAGTCGGGCGAGCCCTGCGCGAGGAATTCCTCGTATTCGATCTCGCCGAGCCGCTCGCCGGGGCCGTCGTGGAGCGGATCGTCGAGATCGACGACGAGCATCTTCCTGCCGAGGCGGGCCAGGGCCTCGCGCACGGTCGGCGAGAATTCCCGATCGGTGATCAGCGCCTTCGCTTCGCCGTGGGCCAGGATATAGGCGATGGTGCGGGCGTCCAGCCGCGTGTTGATGGCGTTGAGCACGGCGCCGAGGGCCGGCACCCCCTGATGCGCCTCGAGCATCGCCGGGACATTGGGCAGGACCACCGCGACCGTGTCGCCCTCGCCGATGCCGCGCGCGGCCAGGGCCGAGGCGAGCCGTCGGGACCTCGCGTCGAATTCCCGGTAGCTGATGCGGCGCGACCCGTGAATGATCGCGGTCCGCTCGGGATAAACCGCCGCCGAGCGTGAGAGGAACCGCAGCGGCGTCAACGGCGAGAAGTTGGCCGGCCCGGGCCCGAGCCCGCTCGCGAAGATGCTCTCCGCCATGGCGATCGGTCAGCCGCTCACGAGGCCGCCGGGGATGGGCGGCATCGGCAGGTGCTTCACCTCGACGCTGTCGCCAGGCGAGACGCCGAGGATGCGACGCCCGAGGGCATCGAGGGCCACCTGCCCTTCGTGGGCATCGGCCTCGACGCGCAGCCAGGCGCGCAGCGGCGCCGGGTGCCGCCCGCGAAGCTCGATCAAATCGCCGGCGGCCAGCCCGAGGTCGGCGGCCATCGCCGGCGCCACACGCAGGACGCGATGGCGGCCGAGCCGTCCCTCGTAGGGGTCGCGCTCGTCGGCGGTGACCGGGAAGCGCCGCCGCGCCGTGGCCAGTCGCGCACGCTCGGCGTGCGTGGCCGCGACGTCGACCTCGCCGCTCGGCGCCAGCACCACGCCGTAGCCCAGGCGCGCACGCTCCGGGGAGACGTACCCTGCCAGCACGTCGTCACGCACGCGGTCGGGCTCGCGGGCGAGCGGGTCGCCGTAGCCGCCGCCGCCTGCCGACTGCATGACGACGATGTCGCCGGCTCGGATGGCCACCCCGGTGACCTTCCCGGGCGTCGCGAAGTCGACTTCGGCGCCGTCGCGGCGCAGCGAGACCTTCACCGGCGCGGCCGGGCCCGCCCCCGCTACCCCGAATGGCGGGAGCACGGCGCGGTCGCTCAGCACGGAATAGCGGGACTCGCCCTCCAGCAGCCGGAGCTCGCGGCGGAGGCCGAGCCCGCCGCGCGTCGTTCCCTCGCCGCCGGAGTCGCAGCGCAGCTCGCTCCGCTCGACGTGGAGCGGCATCCCGCTCTCGAGGGCCTCGGCGGACTGGATCGTGCGCACGTTGCCGAAGTCGATGTTGCCCCACGCGCTCGCGCCGTCGCCTTCCAGGAAGGCGCCGTTGCCACCCGCGGGGGCCTCGTAGTAGACGTAGTCACGCTGCCGGCGCTCGTCACGCCCGCCCATGGCGTTCGGAAAGGACGTGCCGCAGAGGTCGCCAGACACGAGCTCGGGCACGACCTGCGCGAGGGCGCCCAGCATCACCGACACCGCGCGCTTGCGCACCTCGCCGTGAGCGCCGGCCGGCGCGTCGAGCTTCACGTCCACGATCGAGGCTTCCGGCGCCTGGAGGCGAATGGGACGGAACGTCCCGTGGTTGATCGGGCCCTCGGGGTCGAGCACGGCCTTCACCGCCACCAGCACGCCCGCGCCCGTTGTGGCGAGGGTGGAGTTCACGACTCCCGGCACCTGCGAGCTCGAGCCCGCGAAGTCGGCGACGATCTCGTCCCCGGCGATGGTCAGGGTGAGGCGCATCAAAACAGGATCGAAGCCGCCATCCTGATAGAACTCGAGATAGTCCTCGTACACGTACTCGCCGCGGGGCAGGGTGGCGATCCTCGCGCGCAGCCGCTGCTCCGAGCGGTCCAGGTTCAGCGTGATGCAGTCCAGCACGGTCTTGCGCCCGTACTTCGCGAGGAGCCTGCGAATGCGACTCTCCGCGATGCGACAGGCGCCGAGGGAGGCGTTGAAGTCGCCGCGGCGATCCTCCGGCAATCGCATGTTGTTCAGGAGGAGGGCCATGGCCGCACGGTTGAGCCGGCCCTCCTCCACGATCTTGATGGGAGGGATGCGTACGCCTTCCTGGTAGATGTTGGTGTTGAGCCCCGAGTAGCTCCCCGGCGCGCCGCCGCCGACATCGGACCAGTGCGCCCGCACCGCGGGAAAGATGATCAGCTCGTCTCCGTCGAAGAGCGGGTAGAGCATGGTGACGTCGTTCAGGTGGGTGCCGCCCCGGTACGAGTCGTTCAGGAGGATGACGTCGCCCGGCCGGAGGTCGCCCTCGAAGTCCTCCATCGCGCAGCGCACCGACCACGGCATGGGCAGGACGTGGCCCGGATGATCCTCGGACTGCGCGATCATCTGCCCCAAGGGATCGAATAGCGCGCAGGAGAAGTCGTCCATGTCCCAGATGACCGGGGAGTACGAGGCGCGGATGACGGTGGCCCGCATCTCGCGGACGATGGCGATCAGGCCCTCGCACACGACCTCGAGCGTGATGGGATCGACGGCGGTCACAGGCTCCTCCTCGCGAGCGCGAGCTCGCCCCACGGCCCCATCGTCGCAGCCCAGCCGGGCGGGATCACCGTCGTGGCGCCCATCTCCTCGATGAGCGCGGGCCCGAGCACCGCCTCGCCCCCGGGCAGCCGCGCGCGCTCGTACACGGGCACTCGTTCGGCCGCGCCGCCGAAATGCACGGAGCGCTCCTCGCGCCGCGCCGCCGCCAGCGACCCCGTCACCGTCCATTGCGCGGGCGAGGGCTTCGGCACCGCGCCGATGGCGGCCAGGCGGAAGTTCACGATCTCCGCCGCGCCGTCGCTCGCGTGCCCGTAGCGCCGCTCGTGCGCCTGCCGGAATTGGGTCTCGAGGGCCGCCATGGAGTCGAGCCCCTCGGGCACCCGGACGATCAGCTCCCAGGACTGGCCGACGTAGCGCATGCCGAGGAAGCGGATCATCGAGATCCG
>Ga0137407_10001304_pt1 | contig 16231 bp, 19 predicted proteins | sample CZOMad2_2_16fung_FD_108410 | JGI IMG/M metagenome (GOLD analysis project Ga0137407, IMG submission 108410) | Vadose zone soil fungal communities from Angelo Coast Range Reserve, California, USA - CZOMad2_2_16fungal (Illumina Assembly) | ecosystem: Environmental > Terrestrial > Soil > Vadose... | reverse complement strand
GCATCACGTCAACTTGCATGGTGAGTACGATTTCTCCGATGAGAAGATGCAGGATTCGGTCGGATTACAACTGCCCCCGGAGCTGGTGGTAAGCCTGTCCTCAGGGATGGAACCAGAGCATGCTGTACCGTCCTCTGGCCTCTATGAAACTTTACGTACCTTTGTTTGGTTCACCTGGTATATCCTCTTCGATGTCTTCGATCTTGACCCCATGGCTGTCATCGGCATGGGGAGCTCTGCCTCGGTGCTTCGGTACCTGCCTGACGTGGCTTCGCTGCTGTGAGGGCATAAGGTCAGCCATACTGCCTCCTTAGAGGACGCAGGCTGGAGGAGAAGGCCCTAAGACTTCCGACGAAGGCAATTTCGTCTCAGGGGAGGGGGAGTAAAAAATAGTAGTAATATGAGATGTAAATTATTATAAAAGAATAAAAAATACAATTACAATTGTGTCATTATCAAATTTAATCTAATTAATTATATTTGATAGAAGACTAGACGACGTTGACTACAGGTGGGGTCATAGTGCACAGTTTTTCGGGCATCGTGACGAGCTTTAGCCATTCCCTCTTTCCCCTATGTGCAAAAAAGTTTGCAGCTATGCTGTCACCGTGACACTGTATCCGCCTGTGTATACCTGTGTAAATAGTGACACTCCTTTACAGTGGGGGTGACATGGCAAAGCTCAATATTTCCCAGGCTGCAAAACTTGCTGGTGTATCCAGAGCAACTATCCATAAACATCTCAAGGCTGGCAAGGTCTCGATGTCTGTTGAGGGGGATGGCACCCGAGTTATTGATGTAGCTGAACTTGAGCGCGTGTATGGCCCGCTGGTGACACTGGATACAGTGTCTCCAAATAGTAAACGTTTACAGTCGGAGACACCGGAAATTGTCACCCTGTTACAGGGGAAAATCCAGCGCTTGGAGCAGGAAGCTAACCTGCTACGTCAGGAGCGAGATGCTGAGAGGCAGGCCCGCGAGCGGGATCGTGAAGTTCACTACCAAGAGCGGGAACGGTTGCTTAGCCTGCTTGAAAAACATCTCTCTTTCCTACCCAAGCCTCAGGAAATGGCCGACACCCCTCAAAAGCGTAAGTGGTGGCAACTGCGGTCTTTCCGCTGAAGCCGGACACCTCCCTTAAAAGTTATCCACAGTAGTGAGGTATCACCCGCCACGATAGTGAGGTATCACCCGCCGACTAGTGAGGTATCACCCGCCGACTAGTGAGGTATCACCCGCTATCCACAGGCCCATGACCATCAAAAAATCTTTTATTTATGCTATGTTAAGCTAGTCCTCCGCTTGTCGGATAGTATTCTAATAAAGAATGTATAAAACCATTGAATAGGCCAATGGCATTTACATAAATTTTCATAGGATACAGGGGACAAATCCCCCCTCCCAACGACCTCCCGCAATCAACCTACTCCTTAATAATCCATGACTATTTCCACCGCCCTCCCTCACGACTTTCCCCCGACTAAGTTGGCGTACTTACGCGGTAAATGACGATTATTTACCCGTGTCCCCATTTGTTTCTACTTTATTTTCGGCTTCCAGCCTCAAATAACCTCTTAACAAATGGGGGCGCGGCCTCTCTCCGAGTTGCCCGCCGGACAAGTTGGGGACTAGACAGGTTACACCACTTCCAGACTTACCCATTGACCACAGCACAATAACCGGCTAAAGAGAAAGGAACAGGCGGGCAAGGAACGGCCACGGCTGACCCCTTGCCCTCTGCATATCGGACAACCTACCTAGTACCGGAGAAGATTATGAGTCAGGATATTCAATGGCTAAAAGTCCAATATTTTCAGTCAGGTACGCAATATTATCTCGCAGCTCGCTTTCTAACCTTCGCACACCAGATTCCTGTATCTGGCAACCTATTTCACCATGCTATAGAGATGTATTTGAAGGGACATCTCTGCCTGACATGGTCAGAGACCAACATGAAAAATCTCCTGAAGCACAAGCTGGTACGTATTTGGGAAGAGTTCAAAAAAGATGTTCCCGACCGCTCACTTACCAAGTTCGACAAAACTATTGCCGGCCTGCATCGGTTTGAGAACATCCGCTATCCTGAGGAGGTATTTAAAAAGGGCATGCACGCAGTTATCAGTTTTGAAAAACCACCACCTCAGCCACCCTCTAGCCCAAGACGGAAAGAGCCAAAATATGAAGTCATTATCTCCGACGTTGATGAGCTGGTTGCAGTCATCTTCGAGAAGGCAAACGCTAATCCTTCCATCTACACGGGGCACCTACCCGATGAGGCGCGAGCCTACCTTACCAGCTCGAACAAGGTTAATATCTGGGAAAAGTAGAACGTTCCCAACACAGCAACGGCCACGCCGCCACCTGCCGCGACATGGCCGTTGCATCCGAGGACATCCGCCTACCGACTTTCCCCTATGCCTTCCCCGCCCTCCCCCAGCACGTGTTGAGGGGACGGCAGGGAAGCCATTGTATCAGAACATACTTTTGACTACCCACCTTTTCCTTATTTGCGCTACAATCCGCGCAAACCATTACCAACTTTCACCAAACCGAGACTATGACGATGAACCCACGCAAAGGCGCACGCCTCTACGCTCCCGACCTCGACGCAATCCACGGCCTGGCACGGGCCGGCTTTCTGTCGGCCGACCAGCTCCGCCGCCACTTCTACCCACAATCGTCCGAACGCACGACCACCAACCGCCTCGCCCAGCTTGCCCGCGAGGGATTTTTCAGCCGCACCGCCTCCTTTCCCCACTCGACCCCACAGAGCATCGGCCGCCCGATCTACGTCTACTACTGGACACCGCCCAACCACACCCGACTCAGAACCTATCTCGAAGACCACGCCCAGGCCTCCGAATGGCACACCAACTTTGCGTACCTCGCCCCGCTCAACAACCACGAACAACGCTTTTCTCAACTCTACCTTGCGCATGAGACCGACATCGTTGAATATTTCCTCTGCCTTGAGCGCGACGCGCCCCGCCACGGCTGGGACATCCCCTTTTGGGAACGCACCAGCCCCTTTTCCAAAGAACTGCGCGCCGCCTCCGGCCTCGAGTATGGCAAGCTGACCATTACCGAAGAAGTGCGCAAGCAGAAAAACAACCAGACGTATACCGAAACCCGTGAATCCGACGTCACCTTCAATCCTGACGGTGCCTACTGCCTCAAATCCCCTGACGATCGCTACGAGCTCGCCTTCCATGAAGAGGACAACAACACGTCTGACCCGCGGAAATTCCGGCAAAAACTCATCGCCTACCACGCCTTTGACGAGCAAGGCTATTTTGCGCACCTGCGCGACTACTACATCAAGAAGTACCAGCTCCCCGACGCCCGCGTATCAACCGGTTTTCGCGTGACCACCGCCACGCCCGACGGGGCCCGCAGAGATACCCTGTTTCTCGACTCGCTGAGTTTGAAGGCGTATAAGCGGTTTCTGTTTGCCAGTATGGAAGACGTCACCCCGACCACCGCGTTTAGTGACATCTGGATCAGAGGCAAAGAGTACGACCCGATCAGAAAGCAGATTGCCGCCCTGCCGCCCGAGACCGCGCCGGCGATCTACACGCGCACGCTGTACCAGCTTCTCGACACCATGCCCCGCGTATCGCTTGCAACCGACTGAGAAAGGAGACCCCCCGTGCCTAGCGAACTCCCCGAACCCAAGAACCTCCCTCCCCTCAAAGCAGGCTACGCTACCGGCCTCAGTTATATGGGCCCTGTAATCGGCATCCCCGCCGCCATCGTCATTGCCATCGCCTTTGATGGGACACTCGCAAAGTTTATCCTCCTTCTCTCCTTCATTCTGCCGCCCCTCACCTTTGTGATACGCACCTTTCAATACCATAACCGCCGACGCCTCTATGCGCGCTATCGCCGCTACGCCTCATTCGTCAACGACTTCGGTGCGAAGTTGCTTAACTTCTCCACCCAAATCATCCCCATGCGCGAACAAATGTCTCCCAACGCTGTCGCCTTTCACGATACGCTCCGCGTCAAAGTCTCTGCCTTCCCCCATGTTGATCTCAGCAACCTTCAGCCTGAGCATCTTGCTGCCTATGAAGCGGCTATGACTGACCTGCTCGCGTATATCGCGCCTGATCGCCGCTTGGACAGCGACCTGTCCGACCTGCCTATGCGGGTGGCCGACATCTTCATCGAAGACCGCCAAACCTATATCCCCACCTCAATTCAGCGGGTTGCCGCCTATCAGTCGTTTATCACCGCCGTCTACCATACTCTCCTGTGCCCAATTGGAGGCTATGTGCCGCAGAGCCTTGCTGACAAACTCAACCCCATTGACACCGCATGGCAAGCCACCTATCAAGAACTGAGCAACCTCCGCGTCATACACTTCAATAATCCGCCTGCCTCCATGCCGCCGGAGTCCCTTGAACCGTTCTACCGCACGCAACTCGATGCCTATTTTTACGGCCAGTGGGATCACCTCAAAAATGCACAAGCGTTAGGCCGCAACCCCTTTGTTCCCGAAACGCGCAACAATCAATATGTGGTTTCTGATCTCTCCCCTGACGTGCAAGCCTACGAGCGCGCCATGCACGCGGCCAGCCAGCACCATCCGGCCTTTGACACCGTTGCCCAACATCCCGATCAATGGCTATCCGCATTTCACGCCCTGTCCCTACCGCTACTTGCAGCGTTTGAGCAACATCTCGGTACCTCTGGACAATTTATGCTTGGCACCACTGCCACCGCGCAGCAGCCCAACATCAACGCGTCTGTCCCCTACGCCATCACCCTCACCCCCAGCGAACGCCGCACGCACACCTATGTCATCGGCCGCACCGGCAGTGGGAAAACCACGCTGCTCAAAAACCTCATCACCCAAGACCTCAGGAACGACCAGCAAGGTGTGATCGTCCTCTCGCCCGAGAACAAAATCTTTGAAGACCTCCTCGACCTGGTGCCGCCCGAGCGGGCCCACTCCCTCATCTATTTCGACCCGACCGACACCCGATCCCCCGTCATCGGTTTCAACCCCTTCACCTTCGAAGTCGGCGACGACCTCAACCAAAAAGCGCAGGAAACCTACACCATCTTTGAGCGGGCCCTCGGCGACCTCGGCGTCAAAATGACCACCATGCTCCAAAACGCCGCCTATGCCCTGATCCAGCGCAGCGGCAGCCGCCTGCTTGACCTTGATACCCTGCTCAATCCCTCGAACAATTCCCTGAGACATCGGGTTGCGCGGGATCCCGCGATAGACGAGCGCACGCGCAACTTTTGGCAGGCCTACGACAGCAGCAGCTACTACAAATCCGCCTATGAGCCGGTGGTGAACCGGCTCGATCCCTTTTTCCGGCCGCCGCACGCCACCATTCTCAGCACCAACAGTTTTTCATGGGATGAGGTGCTGAACAACAAACCCCATATCATCTTTTGCAACCTCTCCCGCCTCAAAGGGGTTGAAGCGCAAATCATGGGACAGCTGTTGATCGCCCAAATTCAGCAAACCATTTTCCACCGCGACCCCAAGCCCGAACACACTTACATTCCCTATGCCCTGTACATAGACGAATTCCAAACCTACGCCACCACCGGCGAACAGAGCTTTATCGAAACCCTGAACAAAGCACGGAAATATCACTTTGCCCTGACCCTCGCGCATCAAGTGACCTCCGACATCCCGCCTAAACTCCTGTCCTCCATCGTCGGCAACGTCGGTACCGTGATTGCGTTGCGCACCTCCGCCGAGGACGCGCCCTTTTTCGCGAAGGATTTGCAAATTAAAGACGCGGACGGCCACAGCAGACCCGACCTGTTGCAAAACCTGCCCATTGGGCAGGCCATCGTGCGCACGCCCAGCCACAACATCGGAATTGCCATCGGCGTACCGGCCGCCCCGCCCCCGCTGGCACGAGAGACCCCTGCGCCCTCGCTCCCCAGGCTTGCAGATACCTATGCTGCCACGCTCAAAACGCTCTCTAAACGAAATTTCGGTAAGCAGCCGACTCTCTCCCCACAACCCGTCGAGATCGTGGCGCAGCAGCCCATTTCAGACGCCCCAGCCGCCATAGAATCGGACGACCACACCGCCGCGGCCGTGATCGTCGTCGCGCCGGAACCCGCACCGGACACCGCAGACACCGGCACTATTGTGATTGACGAAACCGAGAACCCCTTAGCCCGAACGACGCGCCGGCGCGGCCGGCCGCCGAAGCGCACCACGGCCGACCCCACCCCCGCGAGCTCGCGCCGCCGCCGGATCAGTCCCAACGGCGATGAGGCAACCAGCTGACGCCGCGCGAAACTGCCGAGCTCGCTTAGCGGTTAGCTACCATGATGCTGCGATCGCCCTCGCTCCCTTTTTATCCTTACGGCATGGGATGCACGAGCGCGGGCATCGGGACGGTAGGCGAAGGTTTGAAGCGTAGCGACTCTGTAGAGGTGCAGAGGGATAGGCTGCTTCATTCGCGTGTCCATACTGACAGAGCTATGGAATGCTAGCTGCACGTGCCATGAGGCACGCGCGCCCATATCCGCGAACAAGGCAAAAAACTTTGTTCGGACAAGCCGTGAAGTCTGTCCGGCGTCGCGCGCATGTCGGTTGCAGCACAGGGAAGGAAAACCCTCAGAAAACCAACCACCTTTCACCGTACAGATGACGGGTTTGGCATCTGTAGGGCATCGTTCTTTCTCTTCTCCCACTCCCCTACAGGCAACAAAAAAATCCTGCTATGTCAATCTTGTGGGTTTGATTTTTTCAATTGAAAACGCTTATATACCTACAAAATACTCCTTGACAACCTAAGTTAGGAGTATATATTACTGAATAAGTACTCCTTGTGTGTTTTATGTTTCCGTTCTCTGAGCCACAATTCCTGGGCTCCCCTAACGGGTGTGCAAGAACGCATTACCAAGGGTCTCGCTAAGCGGAAAGGGAGAAATAATGAGCTCCTGTTTAAAACAAGGAGGTAGTACTTGGCCACTCAGCAAAGAAAAATTGCAGACGAAGGAAATGAGCCAGAGCAAAATCTTCACAACGATAAAGTAGAAGGGATCGTTGAAGAAAAAGACAGCATTCGAGAGTGGAGACCTGAGAAATCACATAACCCACACTATATTCACCTTGAGGGCTGGATTTTCCGGTACGATGATGAGTATCAGATGGATTTAGATGCGGCCAAGTTCTTAGAAGGCGAGATAACTGACGTATAAGAAGAGTCCTTTTACAATCCAACTAGGGGTACTGCCCAATTCATCCGGGAAAACTAATCCCAGATGAACTGGGCAGTACCCGTTTTTATTTGCATTGCATTGGTTATAATCAACCAATGTACCCATTCTCTACGGGAGGTCAAACAGAATGGCTAAGGTCCAGTTCAACTTCACGGACAAAGCATTAAAGGACCTGGATGAACTTCAAAAAGTAATTGAGGCTCCTTCCAGGGCGGAAACCATTCGCTATGCTCTTCGAATGCTACAATGGGTTGTGGACGAAACGGCAAAAGGCAATAAAATTTGTTTAGAGACGAATGAGGGCATTAGAAGAGTAGTTATCCCGTTCTTACCAACCACTCAGGACATGCCATATGAAAAGGTTAAATAACTGTTACATAACCTATTTATATTTTTGCGCTGGCAATTCTCCTCCGTCATGACTTATAGTAGTCTGGCCTCTGCTTGGGTATGTGAGGGGAAAATTATAGATAATCATAAAGGAGGGATAATACATGTATTATCCCTCCTTTAATTTGTCTATATCGTACTCCTTTAGTTATAGGTTGCGAAAGCAGTTAGGTGGTAAATGGATCCAAACCAGAGGGATCATTCTCAGCGTACATATTCCATTCATCTTAGTGATGATCCTATTATTTATGGGGTAACAGAAGACGATCTTGATAAAATAAATAACTCTAAAGAGATTTCAGCGAAGAATTACTGTATTGCTTTCTCTTCGTTGTCAATTCCTTTCTTGGTCAATGCAGTGGCTGAAATATATAATGGATGGGGTACAGTCCCATTCCCTCTAACGGCGATAACATTCCTCAATTCTGTAGCAGGAGGCGTCACTTTTTTCTTTTCGGTTGGCTATGGTATTGCATGGTTTAACTCTCGTGGAAGGTTTGACTTAGTTGTGAAAGCTATTAAACAAAGACCGCGGCATAATATGGAGATTTCCCATAAGATCCATGAAGAGGAGAAATATTTAGAGGGTGAGATAACAGGTGAAGAAACAGCAGATACTTCTCCGGATATTCTTAAAAGGGGTGTACCAGAAAAAATTGATGGCTCAAAATAAACCATTTATCGCCTTTAATCACTAAAAACGGTTATCTTGAGCAACAGCACACCCCACTCCATTTCTCCAACCGCTCAAAACAACGCTAAAACCCATTCTCCACACCTCTGAAAAATCAAGCGTTTACCATACTCGTATTTGGCTGAACCGCTCAAAAGAGCTATAATGGGCGGTAAAAGAGATCGTTGAACAGCATAAACGGATATGTCTTTTCCTACGTCTAAGCATTTGTAAATGTGATAACTTTTGAAAGGGAGTCAATGGGCCGCCTACGACGTGGAATCGTGACTCAGATTCAATCCGCATTAAATAATTCATTTTTTACGGCTTGGGATTTTACATTTGAACATCCCGAAGAAGGAAGAGATATGTTAAGGATTAAATTTATTTCTAATCCTCAGTACATATTTGTAATACAAGATAACTCTCAAGGACAATCAATGTATCGTTCTGTACAAATACCTGGAACTGCTAAGATGGAAGAGCTATCTGGTTTTAGTGACATAGTAACTTGTATTAATAGAATACCAGCTTGGTGTAAAGCGATTAGAGAAGAAATAATTGAAAATGTCCCAAAGCCAATTTTTGATGAGATAGAATCTTTCAGGAAAGAGCTTTTGGAACAATTAAATCAGAAAACAGAAGAAATGAGTGGATTATACAATAAAGACGAGATTAATGATTTGTATGAAAAATTAGAACGCTTTAAGGAGCAATGCGATTTATTGCAAGCAAAACAAGTAATTACTGAATCAGAATTATCGAAAATAAAGACTGATATAGATAGTATAAAGGAAAATGTAAAGACGTTTCCAAAGTATGTATGGTTACGCACCGCAACTAATAAGCTTTTTAGTTTATTTATAAGAGTAGCCGGCTCTAAGGAAGCGAGAGAATTAGCAGTACATGCTGCAAAGGCTTTGCTGCCTAGTGATGGACAACCACCTCAGACCTCATGAGCACTTATTATTCTCTTTCTCGGTAATACGGACGTATGACTACTACACCAAAACGCTGGACAGCGGCCACGATCAATTTCCTAACACAGGATGAAATGCGCCGCTTGTTAGATGCCATAGACTCCAAACGTGATTATGCCATCTTCCTCCTTGCCTACCGCCACGGCTTGCGCGCCTCTGAAATCGGGATGCTGTCCACCGCTGATCTCGACGTGAAGCAATACCGGCTCCGCATTCACCGGCTCAAGAACTCCCTCGAGGGGTTGCACCCGCTGCAACCCGACGAAGTGAAAGGCCTGAAAGCCTACCTGAAAGAACGTGCTAGCAACGTCCCCGCGCTGTTTCTCTCGCGCAACGCTACCCCCATCAGCCGTCGCCGACTGGATGAACTGATGAAGCACTACGGCGAGCTCGCGGGTATTCCTGAGAGCAAGCGGCATTTCCACGCCCTTAAGCACTCGATCGCCACCCATCTGCTTGACGCGGGTGCAGACCTCCGCTTTGTGCAGGACTGGATCGGGCATGCCTCAATCAGAAATACCGTGATCTATGCGCAGCTGACGAGCCGCAGGCGGGATGAAGAAGCGCGGAAAGTATTTTCAAGTTCGTATGTAGTCTAACCGTGGCAAGTGACTTCTCATAATTCAACTTCATACTGCACTACAAAATATAAACATGTTTACATTACAGATTTACTTGAAAATAAACAACTGTTTGTTTGAAAACTTTTAAGCAATCAGCAGACGAATTTTCAACTTGTCGTTAATGATGATGTATGGTATAATAATCCTATAGTGGCCACAATTGCCCGATCAACCATGAGCTACCGCAGCCTATGGGGAGGTTTACCCGCTGAAGGTGGCTATAGCAAATTCGATTTTGAATTAAGGAATGTGCTATGGCATTTGAACGCTTCATAAAGACTGGCCGTGTATATAGACCGACGGCGTCACTATGGAGCAGAGGCCAACTCGGCTTCAACCGTGGTGCTATCCAGAAATACAATATTTCAGACTACTCCCATGCTGTTTTATTCTACGATAAAGAAAATAATCGAATTGGTATAAAATTCATTACCGATGGGAGTGAATCTGGCGCAGTTCAGCTGACGAAGGGAAAAACGGGGGCGTTTATCTCAGCAAAAGCCTTTTTAGATTTTTACGACATTAATCACGACAAGACGCGCAAATTTCCCCTCGAATATAATAAAGAAGAGGGGCTTTTTATTATCTCATTGCAGCAGGAAACAGTAGGCAATGGAGAATAAAAAAAGAACTCCCAAGTTGTGGCGCAACTTGGGAGTTCTTCGGGACGCGATGGTTCTAGCTTGCACCATCGCAGGCTGAATGATTCTATGCTTGCCGATAGCGCGCCCGCGCGATTAGCATGGACTCATTCAGCTAGTCCTACAACCTTGACGAGCTAGAAAGGAGGTGGCTCATGTGGCAAGCCAGAGCGAAAACGAATATGAATATATATTCGTAGCATGGTTTCGCCATTGGCGAACCGGAAAAATTATCCGACCTGCCAACGGCAAGGCCTTTAGATTGCGAGTCAAACGAAAGAAGTAGCATCCCTTAAGGTAGTGCCTGGGGAATCGGCCTCCAGGAACTACTTTCTCTTATATATAATTATACCAATTTTGGAGTTAGAAACCCACCCTTCTTATTCTCTACCGCTAAAATAACCTCTGAATGCCCGATTGACGACCTCAGTAATACTTACCCCCTCGGCCTCCGCCTCTCGATGAATAAGCCGAATAAATCGCGTTTCGACATGGTAGGTTTGGCGCGCGGTTTCCCTCGGTGTACTCTCGTAGACCCGCTGTAATTTGCGCTCGCGCCACCACTCGATCAATTCCCAAAAATCAGTGCGCGCCGCATCCGCCTCCGCCGGTGTCAGTTTACCCGTGTCTACCACAGGTAAACCATTGCCCGGAGCCGACGCCGAGGCCTGCGCCGGTACCTCCGCATCCATCCCTTTAATCATGCGCTGCAAGGTGCTGCGCGCAATGTTGAGTCGCCGCGCAATTTCCCGCTGCGGTAGCTTCTCGGCCAAGAGCTTGCGCAACTGTTTTTGATCCACGTCCTGCGCCATTGGCTCCCCTCTATTAACGCCATGTATACCTATGCCCACTCCCATGCGACCCGCACCACCACAGCGGTAGACATGGGTAAACAAACGGTAGACAACGATACTTTACTAGCGGCCCACGCAAGACGCCACAACAAAAAATCCCGCCACGGCGGGATATATTAATTTGATACCCAAGTATTGAAATTCCAAAAGAAAATCTATGTGCTCACGCCTGTCCGATCGGTTGCTGTCCCGTTGTGGATCGCCGGTACCATTTCCTGCTCCAAATGCTTGAGGGCGTTTTCTATAATGCTGTTGACGAGTTCCGTCATGGCCATGCCGCGCCGCTGCTTCTCCGCGTAGAGCCGCTTGACGAGTTCCGCTTTAATTTTTGGACTATACATCAGTGCCCCCTTCCCTGACCTGCGCTATCCCCGCAGCCATTGCCACCTTTGCCACAATGCACGTTGCTATTGTCCCCGTATCACTGAGCGGCTTGAACGTCTCCGCCACATACCACGCGACCCCCTGCGCGATCACCGCCACCAGCCACGCCTCACGTGCCGTCAATCCCTCGATGGCAGGCAGGGGCGTTGCCGCAATCGGTGCGGCCTCTTGCACGACGGCCGCACCATCACCGGCCGCGCGGCCGACATCTCCGGCGGCCGCCTCCGCCTGTACGTGTTCCTGTACCTCTCTCTTGTCAACGAGCGACATCAACCAGACTGCCGCCTCTTTCGCTCCGATCTGCTTGAACTGCATGACGAAATCCAAGACCTTGCCATGCTTCTTGCAGGCAAAACAATTAAACGTTTGTTTGCCCGTATGCACGCCGAAACTCTCCTTCTTATCGCCGGACGCCTTGTGCAGCGGGCACACCCCCTGCAACTGCTCCCCGTCACGCCGCAGCGATCCCATGACCCCCAATGCCTCAAGCGCGACCTCGAAACGCACGGCCTTTGCCGCAGCAAAGTCCACCCAATCTTTCGGCTTGTCATCAGCCATACTCACCACCTCTCTCCCTCGCCATGTCCAGACATGACAAAGCGCAACCGTAAAAGAACGATTGCGCTTTATGGATGTACTATCTGAAGCCTACCTACTAGTGAATTTTTGTCAATTGAGTCAATAAACTATTTCTTCCCCAGCAGGCCTATCGTTCCAAATGTGATACCAATTAACAACACTCCTATCAGAAAAAGATTCAGTGGTGTAAAAATATATTCATTATGGTTTTCAGTCTTTCTCTAATGCAGTTGCAAATGCATACATCACAGCTGCAATGAGAAGACCAAGCATTAGCGAAACATTATTAAATGCATCCGAGCGAAGTACAAATCCAAATACCAATGAGCCTACGGCAATATTTCCAAGCTCTCCTAATCTGTTTGCCAGTGACTCACGCTGTTTTTTATTCAACTTCAACATACTATCAGTCTATGCTGTCCTATCAAAAAAGCAAATGCAATCACTTATTCGAGTCCTTGTTTTCGCTTCCACTTTTTAAACTCTTCCCTCACCCCCGCAAGTTCTCTGCATCTTATCCCCTTCCCCGCCTTCCTGCATGATGCCGATCAATGAAATGCTTGTAGGGCAAGTCATGTTTCGGACATCCCGCTATGTGGCAGATGAGGCAATATTCATACTGACATTTTTCGCAGCTGACTAGATAGCGTTCATGCGCCGCGCTCGAATTGATTGAGCCTTGTCGAACAGAGAAGAATGGATCATTCATAATTTCTTTACTTGCGGTGATTGAGCCATTCGTAGATGCCCATGACGATTGCAAACCCCGCAAGTCCTAACAGAAAATATGTTACATCACTCGTATTCGTAACATGACATATCAAGACGACTCATGTCTTGCTTTGTCTACCTATGCGTTTCTCTGCTTCGTCGCCGGTAGTCCACCCAGGCAATCACATTCAGGACAACCGCAAAGGCTAAAAGACCAAGAAGCGTCAATGTAAGACCATTCATACCTGTGTATCGCCGCCTCGTTCTCTTGAGAAGGTAAACCCTCCGAAGTAGAGCGCGGCGGTCACGATTAATCCTGTCATAAAAGCAAACACACTGAACCGTTGGCCGGTTACGAACTGCCCGAACACTAACGCCACCGCGACCAGATTACCTAAGTCCATCATAGACTTCGCAAACAACTCTCGCTGCTTTCGCTGCATATATTGAGTGTGCTGAGGTTATTTTTTATGTCTCCATCAAAGCATATAAAATTAATTAAATCAAATACTTAAAAACAAAAGCCTTGCCCGTTGCGCCGCAGGCGCAACCATGCCGTGGGCAAGGCCACCGTTGTGCATCGCCTCTCCCCTGCCGCGCATAGCGCGGCCATGCCGTATGGGATGCTCCACCGTATTTTCAAAAAATTACGTCAGTAGTTGGCTGTGTATAAGTATGCTTGGTCTTTATGCCCCGACTGTATACACTGAGATTATGGATGCAGAAAATACTGAACAACCCCAAGGTGTTCCGAACTCTTCCGAACCTTTCGGAAACGTTCAGAAGCCTTCGGAAGGCTTCGGAAGCCTTCCGAATCTTTCGGAACGTAAAGCAAATCATACACTTACTGTGAGACAAGCCGCGCGTATGTTTGAAGATGCAGGCGTACCCCGTAGCGATCACACTATTACGAACTGGTGCCATGCGGATAAAGAAACAGGTGCAAGTAAACTTGATTGCTACCGCGACCCGAACGACCGCAAATTTTTCATCACACCAGAGAGTCTGCGGACTGCCATTGCGGAAGAAAAAGACAAGGTAGGCGTTGAGAATTTACCGAACTCTTCCAAACCTTTCGGAAACATTCCGAAGGCTTCGGAAATAATACTGCAATCGTTTCCGAAGTCTTCCGAAGCACCCCCTAAACAAGAGAGACCACAAGCGGTAGGGGAGGGGAGATCAGATACAGAAATTTCAGAAGATGCCGAGAGCCTCCGAGTACTTAAGGCGAAAATCCGACGCATGAACATCGAGGCCGAAGTCAACAAACGATATATTGAAAAATTGGAACAAGAGCGCGCAAAAGATGTTGACCGCATGATTGAGCAAGGCCGCACGATTGGAACACTTGAGAACCAAGTCAAACAACTCGAAGCTCCCAAGCCGCAGTCGCGTCAGACCTCAGAGACGTACCCGCCGCATGTTCGAGAAGCCGAGATTGTCCCAGACCATTCTTTCTCGCAGACTAAGCAGCGCCCAACATCCGAAGAAGTATCTCTACACTAGGCCCCGCTATAACCTCCTTCCGGATTGTTCATCAGTAGGGTATAAGACAGAAATCTTGTGAGTACATGATTGTGTACCTCGGAGGCATTGCCCTCACTCGCCATGAAGCATAAAAAATTATCCGACAATCTATCCGCGTCAGTGCTGCCCTCTCGCTACGAGATGAACCTGGCCGAATTTCCATTGACCGTGCTTTCCACGCGGCTTCCCACAGGCCTCAAGGTGATCCAGTACAAAGATGAGATACGCGGCAGGGATGGGGAAATTAAAGAGCGACTCTGGAACATCAAGCCTGACGCCGTGTACGGCTTTGGCAGCAACCAACTGAACGCCACGATATTTACTCTTTTTCAAATCTGGAAATTGCAGGGGTTCGACTCGCCGGACATCCGCTTCGGCAGCGTCTATTATCTTGCCAAGGAACTCAACCTACAAAATACCAAAACCGCCTATGAGCGAATTCGCCGCGATCTCAATGCTTTGGTAGGCATTACCGTGGAAGCGTATAACGCCTTTTGGGATAATGAATTAAAGGCATACGTTGATGCCACGTTTCATCTGTTTGATAGCGTGTACTTCTACCACGACGGACGCCGCAACCAGCAGGCCCTACCCTTCTCCTACATCAAGGCCAGCGACAAGCTGCGCGGAAGCGTTATGGCAAATGCCCTGACCACCTTGCACCTCGACGTTGCCCAGTTTGCCAGCTACACGCCTGCAGAGCAGCGCCTTGCGCTGTACCTGTCAAAGATGCTCTATGCTCAAACCGAACACCGCCGCGATGTGCAAGCACTCGCCCGACAATTTCCGATCTACGCCAAACGCTACAAAGATATAAAAAGCACACTGACGATTGCGTGCGAGGGATTGATTACTAAAGGCTTTCCTCATCTGACCGCCTATCGCTACGAACCCAAGCAAAGCGGACGAGGGGAAAATATTATTTTCTCCCGCGCCACTCCCTTCCCGCGTCCCTCGACACGATCACCGCAGCGTGTATCCTCTGTCAGCGCAGACGAGCGGATAGCCAAAGAGCTTTTAATCCAAGACCTTATAGACTTTTCCGGCCACCAGCAAAGCCGAGCCTTCTACGCCCGCGCGGTCTACGCCCTCGACAGTCAAACCATCTATCAGGCCATTTCTGAAACGAAATATGAGCATTTACAGAGGCACGTTACCGAGAGCAAAGCGCAACTGCTCAACCATGTCTTGCAGCGGCTCGCCCAAGAGCAGGGAATAAGCTTTACCGGCAACCACTCATGAGATCCGAAAGGTAGTAGTCAGAAGTCCTATTGCTGCCGTTCCAATCCACGTCATGAATTCGTATACACCTGTGCGGAATGACGCCGACTATATCGGGTTGATCCTTACCATAAGCCCATAATCTCCAAGACCTCCGCCGTAATGGCGAGCGTAATGGCATTCGCCTCCCACATCCGACTCCTGAGGAGCACCAGCTTGCTCTCATGCAGGAGCCATGGGCTCTCCTGGATCACCCGTCCCAGCTCAATTCCTTTGCGCTGTGCCTCCTCACCTCGTTGACCATTGTGCGCCTGTATATCGGGTGGAATAAACAAAGGTACGTAAAGTTTCATAAGAGGCAGGAACACCCTGTCATGGGGGCCGGTACTCTACCCCCGCCCGCTTTTCATGGGCTGAAGCTTCCGGGTCCTGATGAAAT
>Ga0137407_10001303_pt1 | contig 16231 bp, 10 predicted proteins | sample CZOMad2_2_16fung_FD_108410 | JGI IMG/M metagenome (GOLD analysis project Ga0137407, IMG submission 108410) | Vadose zone soil fungal communities from Angelo Coast Range Reserve, California, USA - CZOMad2_2_16fungal (Illumina Assembly) | ecosystem: Environmental > Terrestrial > Soil > Vadose... | reverse complement strand
GCGTGTGTGAAAATCACATCCTATAATCAACATTGCTCGGCTCCTTTTCCCGAGCCTTGGTCGTTCAACAGCTGCCAAGTTTACTCGGTCGAAGGAGCCGACGCCGTCATCTAATCAGCCCTTGGTCGTTCAACAGCTGCCAAGTTTACTCGGTCGAAGGAGCCGACGCCGTCATCTAATCAGCCAACTTGATGTCAATAGGGGCAGCCGCAGGAACTTGCACTGTTCGGACATCCAGGGCTTTCCGGTCCCGAGTTACTATCAAAACGTACAGGCCTTGGGGTATTCCAGACATCGAAAAATCTCCCGTATCACTTGCTTTGGCGTCGATCAGAACCGTCGAGTAAACCCCTGATAACCTTAGCCAAGCTGGTTGTTCAACAGGTGGCAAATTCCTCAATCTACCGGACAGGGTGTAGGTCGGAGGGCCGGCCGGGAGTTCACCCACGCCCATCTCCAGCGAGAGGACAACCCAAACATCGTCCTGAAAGACGCGCACTTGCCTCTCGGCGCTCCAGAAGCCTTTGGTATGGGCCCGAAGTTTGTATAAGCCAAAGGGAAGTCCTGTCGCAGAACCTTTGCGGAAGCGGGAGCCAAAGTCTCGTTGATCGCCTTCAGCCCTAAACAGCGTAACTGTGGGTTCACCAAGATCCCGGCCGGAACTATCCACAATCCGTATGTGAACAGTGGCCTTCCGTGGTTGCCCTTGGCCCAGACTGCACACAAGCAGGAGCAAAAAGACTACCAGGGCGCTTCCCAAGGTGCGCTGATGAACCATCATCACACGTCTCATAAACAATCCCTAATGAGCTTCTGGGTGATGTTCTCGCTAATGGGGGATTCATTCAGGCCGAGAGCCCTCTGAATATCTGGATCTGTCAATCCGGTGACATTGTGGACGACCTCGTGAAAAGCCGTCCCCAAATTTTGGAAGTAGTTACCGGGACTGATGAGCCCGGGGTTCACATAGATGTTGCTCCCACCCAGCTGGGACACAGCGACGACCCCAGGATTGCTTGCCAGGTAACTCCCGACCGTTCCGGTCACTGAGTTCGCGTTTCGTTGGACGAGGGGATTTGGCGAGGTTGCGTACAGACTAGACAGGGGAACGGTGCTCCCGACACCGTTGATGATATTGGCCGCACCAGCGCCGCTGCGAATTTGATCTGCCGAAACTCCAAGTTCAGCCAAGTCCTTCTGACAGTTCTTCTTATCGAGTTTCTTCTTGGAGAGATCCTTGGCAGCCTGTGCTAGCGCGTCGATACCGCTGCTATTGCCGCCACCGGGGCCTTCGGCGGGCAGGTCTGGAGCATGACCACCATCGGTACAGACCCAGCCCTCAAACGTAAGATCATCAGGGGGCCCTGAATAGGTAGGCTCACACGATAAACCCAAGGGATCCACAAAGTTTATGGGGTCGTTGCCGGTATATGCGTAGTGGTTGAGAGACTGGGGATCGGCAATGGAGCCGGCGACGGGGTCGGGTGAAGAGAAGCGGGCGAGGCGGGACATGTTGTAACGGGCCAGGGCGTAGTCGTTGCCGGATTCGGAGTCGCGCTCGTAGGTGGTGAAGAGGAGCTTGTCGCTGGTGGAGTTGTACCAGGATTCGCCGAAGGAAAAGTGGCCGAGCTGGGCGAACGTGTTGCCGGAAGAGTCGGTGACGAGGCGGTTAGAGAGGTGATCCTGTTGGTAATACTTGGTGCCTGAGGAGTCGACCTTGGCGAGGAGCGCGCCGCCGGAATAAATATATTCGCGCGTGGGAGAGCCGACGGCGGCACCGTTGTCGTATTCGGCGATGACTTTTGAGCCGGAGAAAATGTAGACGGTGGAGGATGTGGGGCTGGTGCAATTGGGCAGGCATTTTTGGATGCGCAGGCCGTTGCCGTCGTAGTTGTAGGCGGCGGCGCTGCTGTAGATGGCGAGTCGATTTTCGCCGTCGTAGGTGTAAGTCGGCGAGGGGCAGGGCGGAGCGGATTCGGCGAGAAGGTTTCCGCTGGCGTCATAGCAATCGCCGGAAATGCGATTCGTTGTGGCGTCGATCGTGAGGTGGTTCATCGGCGGGTTGCCGAGCGCTTGATTTTGATCGGTCCGATTACCGTAGCGATCGTAGGCCATGGAAATGCCCCAAGCTGGGTACCCCGCGGAGCCGGTGGTGGCCGCGGTGGAGAGACGATAGAGCGCGTCATAAGTGTAGGCCGCGCTGCGACCGTTGTCCACGGAGTCTGCGATGCTGGCGATCTGGCCGTTGTTGCTTCCCGCGGAGCCGTAGGAATAGACGAGGCCAAATTGGGTGCTCCCATCGTGGGTGCAAGCGCCGCCGCGGTTTGTGGAGGAATAGTCCAGACAGTTCAACTGCAAGCGGTCGGGGGAGAATCCGAAGGAGGCGAAGAGGCCGTTTCCGTACTTGAAATCGGTGACCTGCTGCGCGGCGTTGTAGGCGAAACCGCTGGCATAGAGCGTCCCCGTGGTGGGTGGCCGCCTTTCGAAATCGGCCTGCTTCGTTCGGAATGACGTGAGGGGTGGGGCGCGCGACGGCGCGCCGTCTGAACGACTATGGCGCCATACATGCGTTAAAGTAGTCAGCGCGCGGAGGAACTCTTGGGCTCACTTCACGAACGATGGCTGGAGCAAATAGCAAGCGTGCTGGAGACGCTGAATCAAGGCGTCATCCTCAACGACAGCTCGAAGCGAGTTGTTTTTGCGAACTCAATGTTCCTGGACATGATTCGGATGGATGCCGGGCAGCTTCTGGGGCGTTCCGTCACGGACTTATTTCCAGCGGAAGATGTTCCCCGATTGCTGGAGTTAATCAGAGAAAGAGAAGTGCAGGGCCGCGCGCGATACGAATTTTATATTCCGCAAGCCGGCGGCGGGCACTTGCCGGTTGCCGTCACATCCCGCCAAATACAAGACCCGGAAGGGAGAACCTTCGCGGTAGTCACGGCCACGGACATTAGTGAACAAAAACGCGCCGAAGCGGACCTGCGCGAGGCCAATGAGCGGCTCCTGGGGCGCCAGCGGCAGATGGAGGCAGAACTTCAGCTTGCCGAACGAGTGCAGCAGAGTCTTGCGCCAAGAAGCCTAAGTTGGGGAGGCGCCTCAGTCGAGACGTACTTTCGACCAGCGTGGTCGGTGGGCGGAGATTATGGGCTGGTGGTTCCAAACGAGGACCATCTGGACGTGCTGGTTTGCGATGTTTCGGGACACGGGATCAGTTCCGCGCTGGTAGCGAATCGCATCTACTCCGAAACGATGGCGCAGATCGAACGCTCGGCAGAGCTCGGAGCGATGTTGCGGTCGCTGAATCATTTTGTGGTCGAGCATCTGGCCAGCTCAAATTTCTTTTTTACCGTGGCGGCTCTCCGTATTGACCGAAGCTGCCGCGCGCTCCAATTTGCGGGAGCGGGACATCCTCCGGCGATGATCATTCGCCGGGGGGAGTCGCCAAGGCTGCTCGAATCGAGGAGCGGAATCCTCGGGTTGTTCGAAAATATCGTGGACGCTGAGTCCACCATCGAAGCAGCGGTCGAACCGGGAGATCGCGTGTTGATCTATACCGATGGACTTACAGAGAATTTCAATCTCAAGCGGGAAATGTTGAGCGTCGAAGGTCTCTCGGAGATCGTCCGCGATGCTTCTCACCTGACTTTGCCGGACATGAAACGACAAATCCTGGGCCGCGTCGAGGCGTGGCGGAGCGGCCCTGCTACCGATGACGTGTCGGTGGTGCTGGTCGAGATTTCTTAGTCGTCGAACTGATAGCAAGCCGAAAGAGCCGAGGCCACTCCAAACGATCCGTCTCGCCAGCCAGACTCAGAAATTGAATCGGACGCCTAGCTGAACCTCGCGCTTCGGGAAGGCCGAAGTAAATCCCAGCGGCTGGCTCGGCGACGCTGCTTCCGTCCCGCTTAGCCTAAACGGCGGGGCGATGACGCCCACAACGTTGTTGACGCTCGCGAAGTTCGTCCGGTTGAAGATGTTGAAACCTTCGGCCATCAACTGGACGTTGGCCTTCTCCGTCAGCTTGAAAGCGCGGCTTAGGCGCATGTCGAAGGTAACGTAATCCGGACCGATACCCGTGTTGCGCCCGGCTCCCGGCGGACGGTCGTTGGTGGAGTGCCGATCGTTGTTGACATTCGTCCCCGCCAGCAAATTGAAAGGATGCTCACTGTTGTACCGGACGATGGGAGCCACCTGAAAGCCGGCAAGGATGCGGTTCTTCCACGGGCTCTCCAGGACCGCCGCAATCACAAACTTGTGCCGTTGATCAAACGTCGAAAGGCCGCGCTCTCCGGCCAGATTCGTCTGATCCATGGGTCCAAAATCGCTGTTGAAATCGGTTACCTCGTCAATGGCTTTGCTAAAGGTGTAGCTTCCGAGCAAAGTGAAGTGATCGCTGAAGCGTTTTTTGATCTCCAGAATACCGCCGTGGTATAGCGCCGCCCCCGCCGATGAATATTGGTTGTTCTGCAGAAGCGAGGGGTTTACAAAGCAAGTGAAAACTGCAGCACCCGCGCACGGCGATCCCGCACTGGTGCTCCACTGCCGAATCGGAATTCCCGCGGGCCCAGCCGGGACAAACGGCGCCGGCAGCAGGTTTATATCAATCGCCACAGGGAGTCCGATCGTATGCACGTAGATGTAGCTGGCAGAAACGGACAGGCCCTTCGCTATCTCGCGTTCGATTCCAAGCTCCGCTTGTTGGGAGTATGGGTTCCGGTAGTCCGGCTGGCCGCTGAATAACACCGTCAGCGGAGGAATGGACCCGGTATGCGTAACGGCTATGCCAAACTGGGTCAAATCAGCCGGCGTGATGCAAGCGGCAGCCCCTCCTGCCGGGGTAGTACACGAAACCTTGCCCTGGGCAAATAGCGTCTGAAAAATTGCCGCCGAGCTAAGGCCGGGAATTCCCTGGAGAGGCACGAAAATTTGTGCAATTTGCCGGGAGCAGGCGTTTGGGCTAGCCGAACAGGTAGCCAAATTCGTCACCGGCCTCCCATTGGGATCCAAAACACCGAGAGTCTGCGCCACATCGGCAATCTGGCCATAGACTTGAGAATAGAAAATTCCGTACCCGCCGCGAATCACGGTCTTATGATTCTTGAACGGGTCCCACGCGAAGGATACACGGGGAGCAAAGTTGTTCTTGTCCGTACTGAGCGGTCCATACTGGGCGTCGATCTCGTAGCGGAGGCCGTAGTTGAGCGTGAAGTTCGGCCAGATGTTCCAGGAGTCCTGCCAAAAGCCGGCACCGAACGGCCTCGGGTAATTGTAGACGGGATTGTCGAATCCCTGCTGATAGAACTGGGGCGCCCCTAAAGAAACCGACTGAAGTGAGTTGATGATCGCGGAATTCAGCGTGCCGGGCAGCGCGCACCCCGTAGTTTGAGGGTTATTCGTGACGGGACCGTTGGGGTTTGCCAGGCACCCACTCAGAAGAAAGCCGGGCAACGAGCCAAAGACAAACCGCCCCGGGAAAAACGTGTGGGACTCGGTGTGATTGCCTCGGTAAAGAAAGTAACCGCCAAATTTCATGGTGTGATGGCCGCGGACCATCGTGAAGTTGTCCGCGAGCTCGTAGCGACGCGCAATAGTCAAGCTAGGTAGGAAGATGTTCGTCCCCAAATTCGCAAAACCCGGTATATCGAGTCCCACCTCGCCAGGCTCATTGGGAATAACGTCAAAGCCGTTGTAGTTCCACTGCACGCGCGCTTCGTTCTGCGTTCGAGGGCTGAATCGATGAAACCATGCGGCTTGGAGCGTGTGATCGTAGTTATGAATGGAACTGCCCCGCGAAAAGCCGGTCAGGGATTGCACGTCGGGATTCTCTTCCCGGTCATGCCCGAAGCGGTAGTTAACCGAGAGTTGGTTGGCCTCGTTGAAATGGTGATCAAAGTGGCCGGAGGCAAAATACTCCCGCGTGTTGTAATTAAACAGGCCTCCGTTTGCTTCAAACTGGCTGTTAAGGAATGCATTCCGCGCGGCGGCACCAAGACTCAGACCCGTGGTCGGGGCTATGGTCAAAGCGCTCCGGAGTAAGCCAGCGCAAACAGCGGCAGGCAAGGTGGTAATCGTGCCGTTGGGGTTGTTGATGCAGGGCACCGCCGGGTTGCCTGGGGCGTTCGACAATGCGTTGATAATAGCCACTTGATTGTTCAGAGACCTAATCCCGTCATCCGGACGGAAGATGTTCGTGCTCGTTAGCAGGGGGACCGCGTTCTGAGCGCCCTGCCGCAAACCTTCGAAAGCAACGAAAAGGAAAGTCTTGTCTTTGTGAATGGGGAAGCCCACGGTGCCGCCAAATTGCTGGCGGCTGAGAGTATCCTTGACCGGCTGTCCCTGAGAATCGGGGACGGCAGGATTGAACACACTGCCTGGCTGCAACGCCTGGCTGAACGAGAATGGGTTCCGTGCATCCATGGCATCGTTGCGGAAAAACCCGTAGAGAGTTCCGTGGGTCTCATTTGTGCCGGACTTGGTGACGATGTTAACCGCCGCGCCGCTCGCTCCGCCCAACTCCGCCGAATAGTTGCTGCGGTTGATTTGAAACTCCTGCACGGCTTCCTGGCTCAACGTCAGGCGCACCCCGCCGGAATCATCGTTCGCTTCGCCGCCATCCACGGTCACGGTGTTGCCCCGCCCGTTGCTTCCGTAGAAGGAAAGTCCGCTTTGCGGTGTCTGCTTGACCCGGAAATCGGTGTCCGAAGCCATCCGCGTGGAATCGGAGACGCCAGGCATTAGCAGAGTGAAAGTGAGATAGTCGCGCCGGCCAATCGGAAGATCTTCGATGTACTGCTGAGTGACCGTGTTGGCCTGACCGCCTCTCTGGGTTTCCACGACTGGTGATTCCGCGTTCACCTCAACCAGCTCAGATGCTGAAGTGATCTTGACGTGAAAATCCACAACGACGGTTGCTCCCACTGTCAGAATTACGCCCTTTTGGACTGCCGTCTGAAAGCCGGAAATCTTTACAGTGACGTCATACGTCGCCGGCGCCAGTCCCGCCAGTCGATACTCCCCACTCGTGTCGGTTTCGGCGGTGTGCTGGATGCCTTTGTCAGTCTCGACCACGAGAATCGTCGCTTTCGGGATGCCCGCTCCCGAGGGATCAGTTACTGTCCCAGTAATGTCCCCGGAGGCGCCCACGCCCTGGGCATGCACCACACCGGTGGCGAACACCAAGCAGAGCAAAAGGCATGCCCCCTTAATTGGCTTCATAAGTCCTCCTTCCGATTGCGCGTACTTCCAGGCAGGATCGAAACTGTGGCCGGAGTATAGTCGTCTCGGAACTCCGAAGGCAAGCAGCTCCCGCAAGTTACAGACCGCGGACCCATGCGATCCATAAGCGCGATATAAGCATCAGTGTAGTTCCGGCACCGCGCAGTCAGCGTAGGATTCCAGTAAACGTGCCCTCCACCAAGAGGTATCCATGCACGAGTGAATCAACACAGATGCAACGTCCCACGATATCGGTGGGCTGGGGATGAGAGGCGGCCCCTCGACGGGCTTAGGGCGGGTGTAGTATCAGCGTGGGAGTGCATGCCCGGACAAAGAGTTTGGAGGTGATCCATGGCGAAGAATGTGCGTGGGGAGATTCTGCATTTGGAACGGGAACAGGTGCGGGCGATCAATCGGGGCGACGTGCAAGGTGCGCTGAAACTGTTTGATCGCGGGTTCGTGGGGCTTTCGTCGACGAGGCACCAGCGGATTCGCGGGCTGGGCGCGCTGCGCAAGACGTTTGACTACTACCTGAAGCGGGCGCCGAAACTCGCGTACCACCTGGAGCAGCCGCACGTGTCGGTGAGCGGAGGAACGGCAGTGGCGACGTTTTATTGGAGCGTGCATCTCAGTCGAGGGCACAAGATCCACGGGCGGGGCACGCATGTGTTTCGAAACAGGGCAAGGAATGGAAGGTGGTGCACGAGCATTTTTCGCGTGCGCATTGAGAGAGCTGCAGGAGGACCGGGCAGATTGGGGGAATACCGTACGATCCAGGCCGCTCGTGAGAAAGGCGAGCCAGTCTGTGTGCCAGTTTAGTCTGCGTAGGAAACTAGTCTGCGCTGCAAACCAAAATCAGCCACCCGCAAACTAGTTTGCGCCGCAAACCAAATCCACGCTCCAAACGAACCGGCCAGCACGTGGCCTGCGCTCTTATCGACGGCCACCCGAAAATCGTCTTATCGCTTTGAGGCCCTGCCAGCCCGGCGATTAGAATTCGATGGAGATTTCTGTCTCCACCTCTACCGATTTTCCATCCACTATTGTCGGTTTGTACTGCCGCTGCCGGGCGTTTTCCAGGGCCGCAGCTTGCAGCGGCTGCGGACCCGAGAGCACCGTCGCATTCTTCACCTTTCCATCGGCGCCGATCAAGGCTCGCACGCGCACAGTTCCCTGAATGTGCGCGGCCTGCGCATTCGGCGGATAGTTCAGTTTCGGCTGAGAAATCAATTTCGCGGCTTGCACGTTTTCCGCGACGCGAACCGGCCCATTGTTTGCGGCGGCGGGTTGATCCGCTGGCGGAGCCCCGCGCGACGGCCTCGCGTTGGGGTTGGACTGCGGACGCTCCTCCGCCGGCGGTTGCTGTCGAGCTCTATCTGCCGTCTGTAGCGCAGCTTCCCGTTTGGCCTTTTCTGCGGCTGCCTGCTGAGCCACTTGTTGCTGCACGGCTTCCTGCCTGGTTTTTTCGGCGACTGCCTGTAGTTGCGCCGTTTGCTGCTTGGCCCTTTCCGCTGCCACTTGCTGTGCTGCTTGTTGCTGCGCTGCTTGCTGTCTGGCCTTTTCCGCGGCTGCCTGCTGATCGGCTTGTTGCCGGGCCGCTTCCTGCTTGGCCTTTTCTGCGGCCGCCTGTTGCGCAGCTTCGTGCTTGGACTTTTCTACGGCTGCCTGCTGAGCGGCTTCTTGCCGGGCCGCTTCCTGTTTGGCTTTTTCTGCGGCCGCCTGCTGAGCCGCTTGTTGCTGCGCGGCCTCCTGCTTGGCTTTTTCTGCAGCTACCTGTTGCTGCGCTGCTTGTTGTTTCGTCTTTTCCGCGGCCGCTTGCTGAGCCGCCTGTTGCTGGGCAGTTTCCTGCTTGGCCTTTTCTGCGGCTGCCTGTTGTTGCGCGGCTTGCTGTTTGGTCTTTTCCGCTGCGGCCTGCTCGGCTGCTTGTTGCCGGGCAGTTTCCTGTTTGGCCTTTTCTGCGGCTACCTGTTGCTGCGCGGCTTGCTGTTTGGTCTTTTCCGCTGCGGCCTGCTCAGCTGCTTGTTGCCGAGCAGTTTCCTGTTTGGCCTTTTCTGCGGCTGCCTGCTGGGCCGCTAGGTGTTGAGCAGCATCCTGCTTGTTTTTTTCAGCGGCGGCCTGTTGAGCCGCTTGTTGCTGGGCAGCTTCCTGCTTGGCCTTTTCTGCGGCTAGCTGTTGCGCGACTTGCTGTTTAGACTTCTCGGCGGCTGCTTGCTGAGCGGCTAGTTGCTGAGCAGCATCCTGCTTGGCTTTTTCTGCGACGGCCTGTTGCTGCGCAGCTTGCTGTTTGGCCTTTTCTGCGGTTGCTAATTGAGCCGCTTGCTGCCGAGCGGCTTCCTGTTTGGCTTTGTCAGCGGAGGCCTGCTGTTGCGCAGCTTCCTGCTTGGCCTTTTCTGCGGTTGCTAATTGAGCCGCTTGCTGCCGGGCAGCCTCTTGTTTGGCTTTGTCAGCAGAAGCCTGTTGTTGTGCAGCTTCCTGCTTGGCTTTTTCAGCGGTCGCTAGCTGAGCCGCTTGCTGCCGGGCAGCCTCTTGTTTGGCTTTGTCAGCAGAAGCCTGTTGTTGCGCAGCTTCCTGTTTGGCCTTTTCCGCAGCTGCTAGTTGCGCGGCGTGCTGTTGCGCTCCATCCTGCTTGGATTTTTCGGCGGCCGCTTGCTGCCGGGTAGCTTCTTGCTTGGCCTTGTCTGCGGAGGCCTGTTGTTGCGCGGCTTCCTGTTTGGCTTTTTCGGCGGTCGCTTGCTGAGCCGCTTGCTGCCGGGCAGCCTCTTGCTTGGCTTTGTCAGCAGAAGCCTGTTGTTGCGCAGCTTCCTGTTTGGCCTTTTCGGCGGTTGCTAATTGAGCCGCTTGCTGCCGGGTAGCTTCCTGTTTGGCTTTGTCAGCAGAAGCCTGTTGTTGCGCAGCATCCTGCTTGGCCTTTTCTGCGGCGGCAGTTTGCTGGGCTGCTTGCTGTTGCGCAGCCTGTTGCTTGGCTTTTTCTGCCTCCAGTTGCTGCGGAGTGGGCTGCGGTGATCCAGCGGCCGCAGCCGGGGCTCCAGGCGCTGGAGGATGGACCTGTTGCTCTGTGTTCGGCGAGGTCACCGGCTGGGGCTTTTTCGCTGCTGTTTCGACTGGTCTGACCGCCGCTGCGGGCGGAGCCGTCTTCACAAATCGCGCAAAGGGTGGAGGCGTTGCCGCGCGGAGATTCTGCTCGGCTTTCGCGTCTAGTGGCTTGCCGGGATTTGCTTGCAACGCCTGCTGCTTTTGCGCGAATGCTACCGGCGGTGGCGGCGGCGCAACCATGGCCACTACCGGCCGGATGACTACCGCGTCCGGGGGCTTCGGCGGGGGGCTCACGGCGGTGGCGCTCGCTGTACTCGCCCTATTTGCTCCCATCACGCTTGCTCTCACGGGAGCCACCGGCGCGGTGCGAATCGCCGGACCCGCCGCGATCGCGCTCGGAGCGACACTCACGGCTGCCTGTGCCACCGGTTGCGCGTTCACGAAAGTTGCGCGGGGCACGGCCGTAACGGCACCGGCCACATTTTGATTTATATAAGTCGTGGTCTGAACGTTGTTGTTCACCACATTGTTCACCACGTTCGTGATGGTGGTCTGCTTCACCACGGTGTTTGTGACGTTCACGTTGGTGACGTACGTCGGGCTGGTCTGGTGCGCGGGCACGTACACTTCGCCCGGCGCCAGGGGAACCCACGCCACTCCGCCGCCGTTTCCGAAATCTCGCGATGAATTCGAATCTCCCACGAAGGTAACGAGCGCCGGGGAATACACGGGGCGCTGCGCGTACGCATCCTGGCGCGCTTCACGGCGCGGCGGAACCCAAGCCCAACCTCCACCTCCGTAGCTGTCATTATTCACGTGCGCCCACCGGCCATAATGCGAGGTCACGAATCCAAAAGGCGCATCGTCCACCCACGTCCAGCCCCAGGGATCCACCCAGGCCCAGTGACCTTGCCTGTACGGCGCCCAATTTCGCGAGACACGCGTGGGAACCCAGACCTGACCGTAAGTACGATCCGTCCTCCAGGTGCCATATTGATCGAGGTCTTCATAGCCGGTTAGTTCGGGGGAAACGTAACGGGCGGACCGTGAGCGTTCTTCGCGAAGTTGCCGGGTGTAGGACCACCGATCGAAAGTGTCCCTGCCCGGCAGATCGTAGATGTCATAGGAAATATAATCCGTGCCGGAGACTTGAACCTGGGAGCCGCGGTCCACAAGAAACGCCTGGCCTCCCCCGTTTACCTGCCCCTGGCCGTCGCGCAGGGTAATGGTAGTGAAGCGGCCTTGCGGATCCACGGTGATGCGGTAATCGCCGGACCGGAGCACTGTAAAAGCGAGATTTGGCGTATCCACTTCGAACACGTCGCCGCGGTAAAGATTCCGCACACGCAGATTGATCGTTCCGGAGTTCAACTGGATCTGAACCGTACGGTCATCCAGATTCAGGAAGGAAACCGAGGTCTGCCCGCCCACGCGAATCGCCGTTGAGCCAATATGCATCTCAGCCCTCGCGCTGTTACCGGTCCAGAGACTGTCACCGGCGGTCATTGGCCGGTTCACGGTGGCCCAACCCCAGTCCATCTCGCCACCCGGCTGGAAGGAGACGCGGCCTTCCACGTAATTCAGGCGGGCCACGCGGATTGGGGGATCATCATAGGCAAAAGCTGGCCGCGCAACCACAACAAGCAGGCAGAGCGCCAGGAAAACGCGCCCACAGAAATTTGCAAAACCGATTTTTATCTTCATCACTCAGCTCCATCGGGGCACGCGATAGGCGCCCCATTCTCGAGGAACAGGCATTTGAAGGTGAAGGAGTTCTCGGAAACGTTATTCAGGCAACCCAAATCAAGCCGAGCCCTGGATGCTCGTCTCCCTCCGCTTACTCAATGCCCTTACTAGGTAGGATAAGACTGAAACCGAAAGCGTGCTGTACCGTTTTGGACATTGCCGGGCGGGGGGGAGGTACTATTGCATGCTCTTAAACGGGTTGGTACATTCGGCAGCGTTCCAACCTCCAGCCTCAATTCCTGAAGACGTAGCGAGTAGCCTGCCTACATTGCGCGAGGGATCTCGCGGAGCGTCGTTTCCGAAGGGAGACCCCGATGAAAGTACAACTCTCACTTGGACTTTGTTGCGCCTTGGCCATGTTGCGCATCTTACTTTTGCCCTTTCCCGTGATCGGCGCGGACAAACCACAGCTCGTCGTGGACGATGACAAAGTGGAATGTCCGAATGCAACATTCAGCCGGATTCAAGACGCCGTGGATGCGGCGTCTCCTGGAGCATCGATTCGCGTTTGCAAAGGGAACTATGCGGAGCAGGTGGCGATCCACAAACCCTTGACCATCGCCGCGGACAGCGGCGCGGTGCTGATGCCCGGCACAATGCAGCCGAACACGACGAGCTTGCTCGACGGGTCGCCCTTCGCTACGGCGATTCTTGTGGCCGACACGACCGACGTCTCCATCGAGGGCCTGATCGTAGACGGCGTTAACAACGGCGTGCCGCAGTGTTCGCCGCGGCTCTTTGGGATCGCTTTCCAAAACGCGTCGGGCGAGGTCAGCCATGTGGCCATTCGCAACTTCAAGCTTGGAACGGGTCTCGGAGGCTGCCAGAGCGGCACGGGAATCTTGGTCCAGAGCGGAGGGGGCGGCAGCTCCAGCGTGGAAATTCAAGAGTCCACGATCCACGACTTCCAGAAAAACGGAATCACCGCCAATGAGGTGGGAACTCACGTGTCGGTACACGGCAACGTCGTCACGGGGATCGGGCCGACCTCCGGAGCGGCGCAGAACGGCATCCAGATCGGGTTTGGCGCGGGAGGCGCGATTTCGAAGAACACGGTGACGAAGAATGTGTGGTCGCCGTGCACGGCCGTGGACACATGCACGGACGTGGCGACGAACATCCTGGTCACGCAGTCCGATGGAGTGGAGGTGACCGACAACGACGTGGGGATCAGTCAGGTGGGGATCTTTCTCCACGGGAACGAGGGGCTGGTGGCGCAGAACAGGACATTCGCGAGCAGCGTCTTCGACGGGATTCGCCTCGAAGGCGATGGGAACCGAGTGCGGCACAACCAAGTGTTCAACGGCGCAGAATCCGGGATTTTTATCGCCGGCGATAACAACGTGGTGGAGCACAACAAAATTACGGAAGCAAACGTCGGCATTCTCAAAGAGACGGGCTCTCTTGGCAACCTGATTCGGTTCAACCAGGTGTTCGACACGCCGGTTGCGGTGCAAGATCCCGCTTCGCCGGGTTTGGCAGGTGTCATTTCACCGGAGCGGTAGGAAGGAGGCTGTGGCCCTAGCCGCCTGCGTCCTTGATGTCTTCGTGAGCCCTCCTGAGAGCGTTGCTTGCTTCCGCTCTGGCGTTGGAATCCGGTTTCAGGAGATCGATGGCGCGGTGGAAGGACATGGCTTTGCCGCCCGAGGGACCAGCGCACGAATCGGCAACGGGCTTGGGCTTCACGCCAGTCACATCCCATTTCAAGCAAGTGAAGTCGATTTGTAGGGTGCGGCTGACGCGGAGGGACGCGACGCACTCGTCCAGGTACTTAAACGCCGAACAGACATCCTGCAAGTCTTTGCCCTGCGGCAAGATTCCCTGAACTTGCAACTGATGCGTCAATCTTGCTTCCAGGTCGCCATTGGAGGCGAGCTGATCGTTCGCCGATTTGGGCCCGCGATTGATCAGCTTCAACGGATTGTATTTTTTTGGATTGTACCAGCGAGGAGATTCGTCGGCCGGGGCGCTCTTTGCGTCCTGCGCCGAGCCCGAGAGAGTACCGAGGAAAAAACACAACACGACGGATGCAAGAAAGATCGAGTTACCTCTCATTGGTGCCTCTCCGAGGGCTGGGAGGGCTGCACAATACATACCTTAGATTCGGCAGGTGTGTCGAGAGGGGGATGGGAACTAGGGAAATCGAGAAGTGGCCGCGTGCAGGCGCAGGGCGTACCTTTTTGGGTAAGAGGCGCAGTGCTCGTGCTTGTCAGGCGCGCCGCCGTACGTTTGTATAGGAGATACGGGATGAGAAGCCGGAGCGAAGGGCGGCTGGCGCGTGGGGTGTGCGTCAGGTGCCGGCGATTCGCGGGACTTCGGGACCGTCAGGTGGAAGATGAGACTGAGCGCTAAATATTTAATGCTGGTCTTTGCGATTGCGGTTGCGATGCCAGCGATGACCAGAGCGCAGAGCGTGGGGCAAGTGGAATGTCCGCGCTCGGGCGATTACGTCTATCTCTATAGCTCCATGACGACTTTGGACGTGCGTATGACGTTGCAGTGCGGCGAGCAAGTTCAAATCACGGGGCGATACGAAGGCTACTTCGGCGTCCGGACCGCCAAGGGCGAAGTTGGTTATGTGCCGCTGGACAGCATCCTATTGTTCAAGGACAAGCAGGGAGCTAACCAGCCAAAGGCGCTACCGCAAAAGCCCGCGAGAGAGCGCACTCCGTACGACGAACACCCCACACCCCCGCCAACTCCCGTGAAGGTGGTCCCGAAAGGATTCGACCTTACCCTGGCGAATGGCATGCCGATTCACGTGAAGCTTGGCAAGACCATCTCTACCGCGAGCGCGCAGGTGGGAGACGTGGTGGAATTGCAAGTAATTGAAGAGGTTGTCGTGGACGGCGTTACGGTGATTCCGATAGGCGCAACAGCCACTGGGATTGTGATGGAGGTCGAGCCCAGGAAGCGATTTGGCCGCGGCGGGAAGCTATCGTTGAGCATTAATTTTGTGCGCCTCGGTAACAACGAAAAGGCGGCGGTGCGATCCTTCCAAGAGAGCACCGAGTCGAACCCAATAGCTGGAGCGGGCGCTCCCCAAGCCCACGGCAAAGACATCGTAATCCCGCAGGGAACCGAGTTCACAGCTTATGTTGACGGAGACGTGCACCTGAAGAAAGAGGGTTTTCTGGCCGCAAAAGACGGGGCCAACCCTACAGCTTCGGGTCAGAATCCTTCCCACCCATGAAGGTGGCTAGGCCAAGGCCACCGCTCTTGGCTGGGGCTTAGAAGCTTCCAGCCAATCAGTGTCGAAAAGCCGTATCGAATCCTACCAGTTGCGGGTTCCTTCAGGGGAACGGCTCATTCAGACAAATTCGGAGGAGAGACAGCTACAGCTTACCTGGCTAGCGACGCAGCAGCTGGCGCCGGCCGAGGGCTTCGCCGGTTTGTTCGGCAGCGTTCGAATGCTGGATGGAGGCGAGATGGGCGACGCCGGCGCGGAGACGCTTGGTGGCAACAGCGGAGCCGACAAGCACGATCGCAGAAAGTGCGACAGCCATGGAGAGCCGAATGCGGCGCGCGGTTTCGGAGGCCGCCGCGGAAGGCAGAAGCGCACCAACTACGAGACCCATGAGGAGGCCGCCGAGGTGGGCAGCGTTGCTGATGCCAGGAATTGCGGCGCCGTAGATCAGATTATAGAAGATGAATGTACCGAGGCTGCCGAGCATGCCGCGATTGATTTGGAGATGCGATGGAGTTTTCTTCAAGTAGACGAAAGACACTAGTACGCCGGCGAGGCCGAAGATGGCGCCGGACGCGCCGGCTCCCGCGGCGAGCGGATGCCAATACACGCTGGCGATGCTGCCGAAGATGCCGCTGGCGAAATAGGCGAAGAGATAGGAGAAGCGGCCGAGGAGTTGCTCGGCGGCACGGCCAAGATTCCAGAGGCACCACATGTTGAGACCAAGATGAATGATGCCGAAGTGGACGAACATGCAGGAGACGAGGCGCCACCACTGGCCATTGAGTGTGAGAGGACCGAAGTCGGCGCCGAAGGCAACGGCTTGCGCGGGAGTTGGATTAAGGGGAGAGACGCCGCGGAGCACCATCACGACGAAGACGAGTGCGTTTGCAGCGATGAGGGCTGTGGTGACCGGGAAGGAATCTGCGCGAGGCGCCTCTTCAACTGGGAACGATGGCGCTTCGTCGGCATCCATAACAGGTGAATGGTAACAGCTTTGAGAGTCAAAAGTTGAAAGCCAAAGGCAGGAAAAGGCTCAACGCAGAG
>Ga0137407_10001299_pt1 | contig 16245 bp, 5 predicted proteins | sample CZOMad2_2_16fung_FD_108410 | JGI IMG/M metagenome (GOLD analysis project Ga0137407, IMG submission 108410) | Vadose zone soil fungal communities from Angelo Coast Range Reserve, California, USA - CZOMad2_2_16fungal (Illumina Assembly) | ecosystem: Environmental > Terrestrial > Soil > Vadose zone... | reverse complement strand
TACCAAATCTCTCCCCAGCCGTTGTGACCCAGCATGACATCGGGAATGAATCCGGCTTTGCGAAGATCCAATGCGATGCGCGCAACCTCTTGGGCATTGAGCACCGCCGCTTCGGATTCGCGCAAATAATGATGCACCTGCGGTGAGATCGTGCGGCGAGGTTTGTAAACGATCTTTCTCACCCCCGGCAGCTCGACATCCTGGCGCTGGGTGATAAAAACGACTTGGTGTTCGGATTGAGAGCCCAGGTAGCGGGTGAGATGCAAGTACTGGCCGGGAAAATTCTGGTGTACGCAGAGCACTTTCATTGGATTACAAGTCCCTGTAAATCTTTAAATTTGCGCGAAAGCGGGCCAGGGCTCTCGGAGTCCTTAACTGATCGGTACGTTAACGATATCCCCGGCGGTTGGATTCAGGCAACCTGAAATTGTTTCCCCTCAGACGGGATGGGTCCTCATACTGGATGGGTAAGGGGAGCCCCCTAATTGATTTTAAGGCATCGTGTAACGAAAGTTATTGATGTCAATGGATGAGGATCGTGTATATAGTTAAACGCATCGGGCAAGGCTACGAGTCGACGTAGCAGGACAATTCGTAGGACAGAGGATGTTCGCATTGGGGAATCAGGGACCGATCATCGTTAGAGCTGCTCAGTGCACGAGCGGTGCGCCGGATTGACGAATCCCTTTTTCGCTCGTTGGTCGCATTGGTTTTGGGGGCGGCGTAACCCACCCATTGCCTATGAAATCCCGCTTCACGATGTGGTCTGGACGCTGGGGAGTGTCTCGGCACTCCATCACCGCGCGTTCGACGCTGAACTGTTGCTGCGCGAGTTGCCGGCGCCGCCCTTGACGACGGATTCTCTGATCACGGCGGCCCGCGCCCTGGGCTTCAGGGTCAAGAGACATGGCACCACTCCAGGCGATCTTGCGGCATTGACCATGCCCTGTGTGGCGCTGCTGGGAGAGAAGGCCGCGGCTGACCCTTCGCCAGGTACCTCGAGCAACTCATCGACCGAGAGTTCGGGTCCCGCGTCGCCGACCCGCCTCACCCGGCCCGCCCTCGTCGTGCAGGTGAACGATACCCACGTGATGCTGTTTCGCGCGGGCACCAATCAGGTACTCACCCTGACGCTCGAGGCCTTCGATGCCGAGTTCACGGGCACGGTGTTTCAATTTGCGCCCCTCGCAGATCCCCTCAAGGATCCGGACGGCGCGCGGGACGCGCACCGGGCGTTCGGCTTCGGATGGTTCATTCCCGAACTTCTGAAGCACAAGCGGGTCTGGCGTGACGTGCTGATCGCCTCGCTCTTTATTCAGCTCCTGGCCTTGGGCACCCCGATCTTCACCCAGGTCGTGATCGACAAGGTGGTGGTGCATCGAACCCAGAGTACGCTCGCCGTGATTTCGATCGGCATGGCCCTCTTTGCGATCTTCTCGGCGCTTCTGTCCTGGGTGCGCCAGTACCTGGTGCTGCATACCGGGAATCGCGTCGATGCGGTCTTGGGATCCGCGGTCTTCGAGCACCTCTTGAAGCTCCCACCGCGATACTTCGAGACCCGTCCGACGGGGGTCATCACGGCACGCCTGCGGGGCGTGGAGAACATCCGGGAATTCATCGCGAGCGCCGCCGTCACCCTGGTGCTCGACCTGCCGTTTCTGGCGATATTTGTTGCCATCATGTTCGCCTACAATGTCCCGCTGACCGTGATGGCACTCGGGATCATTGCCCTCATCGTGGTATTGAGCCTGCTCGTGGCGCCCATCTTCCGATCGCGCCTGAATGAGCAGTTTCTGCTCGGCGCCCGCAATCAAGCCTTCACCACTGAGTACATCGCGGGGCTCGAGACCGTCAAGAGCCTGCAGATGGAGCCGCAGGTCAAGGCCCGGTACGATGAGTACCTGGCGGATTACCTGCGCTCGGGCTTCTCGGTGCGCCAGATCGCGAACACCTACAACGTCCTCGCGAACGGACTCGAGCAGACCCTGGGTCTGCTGATCCTCATCGTCGGGGCCACCTACGTGATGAACGGCAGCACGTTCACCATCGGCATGCTGGTCGCTTTCCAGATGTTTGCGAGCCGCGTGTCCCAGCCCATGCTGCGCCTGGTCGGCCTCTGGCAGCAGTTCCAGCAGGCGAGTCTCTCGGTGGCCCGCTTGGGGGACATCATGAATGCGCCCATGGAACCCTACTCGTTGATTCCGGGCCGAGTCAGAGCCGGGCAGGGCCTCATCGAGATCGAGGGATTGAGCTTTCGCTACGCCGAGAACTTACCGCTGCTGCTCAAGGGCCTCAATCTCACCGTGCAACCCGGCCGGGTGGTCGCCTTCATGGGCCCCTCGGGCTGTGGGAAGAGCACGCTCGCCAAATTACTCCAAGGGCTATACCGACCGAGCGAAGGACGAATCCAGCTCGACGGCAATGACATCACGTATCTTGCCGCCAATGAACTCAGAATCAACTTCGGCGTCGTGCCCCAGGAAACCATCCTCTTCTCCGGAACAGTCTATGACAACCTCATCTCCGCCCACCCGCACGCGACTTTTGAGCAAGTGACCAAGGCCTGTCAGGTCGCGGAGATTCATGAGGTCATCGAACGATTACCGAAAGGCTATCAGACCGAGATCGGAGAGCGCGGGGTGGGTCTCTCGGGCGGGCAGAAGCAACGCCTCGCGATCGCCCGAGCCCTCATCAAGCAACCCAAGATCCTCATCTTCGATGAGGCGACCAGCAGCTTGGATGTCGCGACCGCTGAGCATTTCTGCGCCACCATCAATCAGCTGAAGGGGAAGGTGACCATGCTCTTCATCACTCACTCGTTGCCTAAGAACTTGCAGGTCGATGAGATCGTGCACATTGGCGCCTCACGGCCATCGCCGGAATCGACCCTGAACTCCCTTGAAGTGATGGGGACGCCGGCATGAGAGTCTACATCGCTCACGAATCCCCACTTCCCGATGTGGTATTGATGACCTTGGGGAATATCTCGGCGCTTAATTACCGCGCGTTTGACGCGGAACTGCGCGAGCTTCCCGCAACCACCCTTAACGACGGACGCTCTCGTCACTGTGGCCCTCTCGTTGGGCCAAAGGGTCAAACAGCGAAGCACCGCGCGAAGCGAATTGGCGGATTTAACCGTGCCCTATGTGGCGCTGGTATGAACCGCATCCTGCAAGTAAGTCTGATCGCCCCGTCGCCCGCCGTGATGCGCAGCCTCGGGGGAGCCTGGTCGGGCGCAATTGCTTTATGGATTCTGGCAACTGTCACAATTATGACGGGCTGCGACTCTCAAAGTTCACGCAGGTCGAAAACGGCTGGGTAACGAACTGCGCGGGGCCGGCATTCAGTCGATTTTCGCAGGATAGTAGCTCGGGCCCGGGTCCTGAGCGGCCGATCTTCAAGATCAACGATCAGCTCGTGCTGGCCGTGCCTAAGCAGAATTGGCCCTCTGCCGGCAGAATTGAGAGTGAGCCAATCATGTGCCGCAACATCAGCGACCTGCCGGTAGCCCCTTACGTCTACTTTGTGATCCGAGGGAACTGGTCTGCGGGCTATAAACCAGAGGACATACCAATCGTCTCCGGCAAAAAGGTATTCCAGCCGGATGTCGCGACTGTTCGCATTGAGCGTGAAATGCCCGAGCGACGCTCCGCAGAGGAGCTGCAGAAACTTGATGAATCGCAACGGAAAGCGCAGCAACACGCTTCCGCCGGGACGCGTGAGGTCGATGGCCTGATCTGCCTGGTCCCAAAGCTGGGCATGGACTGGTTCGTTTGCTCCGGCAGTCGAACCGCTTCCGACACCGAAGTCACAAGGCTCAGGTATCGAGAATACGACGCGACGCCCTTTATTTTGGTTCTAGCGGAATACACATCGCCTCGCTATGGAATTCACGTGTATTGGAAAGCTTGGATCTCAGACATCTCGCATGCGCTGGACATTGACCGAGCAATTTGGGATTCGATTGAAAAATGGAATCTTTTCAACAAATCAGAAGCGCCGGCTGGCGCTGACGTAGGTACTAAGCATGACTGACTTTACACAAACGCTCCCCATCCCGCTTACCCAGACGCAGTTCGACAAAATTGTCGAGTTGGGCAATGCGGCGGAAGCGGCCATCACGGCAGCCGGCCTCGGACCTCCACCGATCGGCGTGTGGGAAGATATGTACAAATATATCTTCGGGCTGATCAATCAGAACCAGCCGGGCGGAGCCGCGCTTCAAGCGCCCCCTGTACAACAGTACTGGTTTGAGCAGGCTCCATTCATCACTGGCGACCACGAAAACGTTCCGTCTGGATACTTCGTTCGCGACGTGACGGCTGTAGGCTTCGGTGTGGCAGGCCCGTCGGACCCAAAAGTTCAGGCGGTCTCGAACGCTATCGGCAAGGCCATCTTCGATCAGATTAGAAGCAGTACGGACAAAGTATTGCCAGCGTTCTGGCAGCAATTGAATGATGATATTTACTCGGCCTTGCGCGGTTCAGCGCCCGGCTCCTATGTTTATCGTCCGTTACCGATTGAAAGCTGGGGAGGCACGTTTTATTATTTGAACGCGCCCTTTGATCCGAACGGAAGCATTAATGAAACAGTTCCCCCGTCGACTTCTGTTGGTCAGTATGTACTCGGGAATTCGACTGCCAATCAGACTTTTGTAGCGAATTACTCCCAGGCGATTGCTAACACCGTCGTGCATTTTCAGTCGACGGTTCCGCAAATCGACCAAATACTTCCTTCCTTTCTGAGTGGGCTAAATGGAATCGCAAATCTGTATAACTCGGGGTGGCAAGGCAAGCTTGACATCGTTGAGATCGTTGCACAAACGCTCATCGATTACGCTGCGCAGGGAGGTTCCACAGCCGTCTTACAAAGCGCCCTGGTAAATTTTGTTCAGTCTCAGGTCGGATTGTATTTTGGTAGAGGTTCGACAGCCATTGCTGGAGGTGGCGGAGCGGATGTCATTGTCGGCGGGCAAGGAATTGGCAGTGCGGGCAATGATACCTTAACGGGAGGCGGTGGTAGCGATACGTTCCTGGTGAATCTGCCCACCACCGGCTCGGTAACGCAGACAATCAACGATGCTCTGGGGCTCGGACAAATTGTTGTCTCCAACAATGGTCAATTCAACGTTCTGGGTGGAAGTGCGGCCGACCCCCTAACAGTCGTCGCAGGACAGCCGAACACGTGGCAGGACGCCGGTGGCACCCAATACGTTTACGGCCCATCCAACGATCAACTTGTAATAAGCGGAGGTTATCTTGGATCGGGCAATGAAGTTGTCGTAGACAACTTTAATCTCGGGATAGCAGCTGGTACCAACCCGATTAGCGGAACGGCCGCGGGCGATGTAGGGATTTTTCTTCCCCAGGCAATCAATCTCATTGCGGGTGCCGCCAATGCCGCAGCGGGGGCTCCCGCTCCCAACTTTATGGGTGGCGGCGCGCAATCCTACACAGTTTCGGTGGACGCGCCGAGCACGGCGGCGCAGACGGTTACGCTGACACTGACCGGGGGTGCGCCGCCGTCGGCCTTTGGTGTCGATGTCGGGTCAGGTATTAGCACACTGAACAGTGACGGAACGTTCACTGTCACTATTCCCGCGGGCCAGACTAACTCGGCATTCACATTGGTGAACACCGGCGATGTGGGGGCAAACGCGACACTACAACTGGTGGCGAGTCTCAATGGATCCAATACGCCGGTCAGCAGCGCGCCGCTCTCGATCAATTTCGTCGAAACCTCACCCGACCCGTTCGTCAATTCCCCCATCCAGACCACGAATGTCATCACCGGCAGCATCGTATCGCTGGAATCGGCTATTTGGCCAAGTTCCGCCACCGGTCTTTGGGAATACGCGGACGACGGCCAGAACGATTTCATTCAGACGAGTGATCAAACCGTGAGCGGCGGCATCGCTGAGAAATACGTGTATGCGAGCAGCGGAAGCGACGTGATCGTCCTCACCGGCCAGCAGCACAGTGAGGTGGTCACCGGCAACGCGAGCTACAGCATCACGGACAACTCCACGACGCAAAACTATGTGGAGGGGGTGGACCAAACAGGTTCCAATGTCGTCACGCTCAACAACAGCAATCAGCACGATGTCGTTTGGCTCGGAAACGGCAGCAACAAGATTTATGGAAACACCCAGACCGACATCGCCACCGCGGTCGCGCAGGCGAACACAGGGACCGCTTCCGGCCAGCAGGGCGACCTGCTGACTGTAAACCACGGCAACAACACCATCGTTGGCAGCCATGGAAATGACCAGATTCTGGTCGGTGACGGCAATAATCTCATCGTGGCGGGACCGGGTAACGACAATATTGTGGCGGGTGTCACGACCAACGTTCAGCCGGCCGCCTCCTGGCACGTGACCGGAACCAGTACGAGTGGTTTTGTACTCGTTGGCGTCGGGTTTGTGGGTGACCCCTACACGGTGCCTGCTGGTGTGACCTATGAAGGGAACCTCGTTAGCGGGGTGCCCATCGGGGTGGGCAACGATACAATTTTCGGCGGCAAGGGCAATTACAACGGTGAGCGAAGGTGCTCGAAACGCCGCCAACGACCCAAACGCAGGTTACGTTTACAAGGTTCATGTACGCAGCGAGAAATCTCAGTTCGTCGTCGATGGCGCTGCGAGGATGATTCAATCCGGTATGACGGTGCAGGCGGATATCGTGACCGATCGGCGGCGTGTGATCGACTTCTTCTTGTCTCCGGTGGTCAAGTATTTGGATGAAGGACTCAAGGTTCGATGAATGCGGGTCGTGCGTCAATCAATGATGGAGGTGGCTTATGAGGCGTGATCAAAGGAGTGTCGAAGCGGGCATATGGATGGATCGCGAAAGTCATTTGGGGGCGGACCTGATGCGGATGCTCGCTGTGGTGTTGTGCACCGCGCTGGTATTCATTGGCTCAACTGCACACGCCAACATTATTGGTGATCTTGTGGGACTTGGTGGCGACAGCGGCAAGCTGGCAAAGCTGGAATTCCGGCTCAAGGAGAGCTTTTATGTGACCGCCGTAGCCTGGAGCCCGAACGGCCGCTTCATCGCGATATCGAGCACGCAACGTCGCCTGATCCATATCTGGGACGTGAAGACCCGAGAGGTCATTAAGGAGGTGCCTTTAGGCGCGGCGATTCCCTATTACCATGATGTGTCTTGGAGCCCGGACTCGCGTTTCTTGGCGTTCTGTGACTCCCCCGGATCCGTTCTGCGCATCTACGACACGCGGGACTGGTTGCTTGCGCATACCGTCGGCCCGGAGCATGCACAGGGATGCACGCGCGCGGCGTTCAGTTCGGACGGAACACAAGTGGCGGTACTCGCAACCAACCTTTTCGTCGCGTCTGTCGGGGATTGGAAGCCGATAAAGGAGTCGAGCCTGCATAAGGGGTGGGGGTTGGCTCACGAGTTTGGCGCGCTGGAGTATTTACCGCACACGCACACCATCCTCTTGGGAGGGTGGATGTTCCATAATGTAAGCACCACCGCCAAGTATGAGGGACGCGCTGCCGGACATGTCTGGTTCCTGCTCGAGGACGAAACTGAACCGCATCGAGACATCCAGGCTTATTCGACCGACGACCGCGGAGGCGGAGGGGTGTCCACGCTCGCAGTGGCTCCGAACGGTGCCCAGTTTGCCACCGGGACTGATACGGGTTCCGGCTCGGTTGCCACTGGCATGGTCACCCAATCGGTTCGTATGTTCGACGTGGCCAGCGGCAAGTTACTGGGCGCTCCCCTGGATGGGAATCTAAACTTCGGCGTTCAATCGGGTCTGGCGTACTCGGCCGACGGCCGTTACCTCATGGTCGGACACGAAGAGGTGCGTAACAAGGTGATTCATATCATTGATGCAAATTCACACGCCGTGGTGGATGTCGTGCATGGCAGCGGCTCGATCTATGACATTGCGGCCGATCCCACCGGCCCGCGGTTCGCGGCGGCCACCGGCACGGAAGTGATCGTGTGGTCGTTGAGCGGAGGCGGTGGTCGTTGAGCGGAGGCGGATGATTCGGCGTGTGGCACGGGCCGCGCTGAAAAATTTAACTATTCAGAGGAAGAAACGCGATGGCTACTCAAGACCCCAAGATTGCCGGCTTAATTCCGTCGACCGATCTCCAGTCAGCGACGATTCTGACGACGTTGGACGTTGCTGAATTGGCGTACGACGCGTACGGCGCCGGCAACGTGTTGACCACAACGGTCAATAACGTGATGGCGGAGGCAACGGCCGAGATCGAACTGGTTAAGGACGGCTGGGCGCAAATTCCCGCGTTGGCAGGACAAAACATTAGTGCCGACAATTATCAGGGAGTGGCATTTTACAAGGTCATAAACGGTATCACGGAAGTCATCATCGGAAATAGAGGTTCGGCGGCCTTGCAGGATTTTGCCGTGTCGGATGCGCAACTAGCGTTGGGCATCACTCCCCAAAGCGACAAGGACGCGGTTGCTTACTATAAGTCGGTGCTTGATTGGCTGAGCAACGCTAACAACGGTATTACCGCGCCGATCAATATCATTGAAACTGGACATTCCCTTGGGGGGCAGGAGGCCGACTATGTCGAGGTTCAGGCTCAGAACGGTGCCATTCGCGGTTCCGATCCCACCGAGGCAGTAACTTTTGACGCCCCTGGCTTAGGCAACGACGTTCAGTTGTCCCAGAATTACAACGCCCTCAACATCAGCGCCCAGTACGACTTCGTCCATGTGGGCGGCAGTCTGCTCAACCAGGGGTATGCCGGACAAAACGACACGATCAGTGCGGGCACCCCGGTCAAGCCCAATGCGGCGCTCGATCTCATCGGGTTTGTCTTGGGAGGCGCAGATGGCGTGTTGCTGTCCAAACTCGGGCAGTTCCTCTACAACGGGCTCTACACGAATCACGTCACCGGCGTTTTGGACGGCTACTTCAATAGTCATGCCGCGCTGTCCGGCGTCGACCTGCAGACGTTCGCGCCCGGCTCCATCACCCAAGCCGACATCACCGCGTTGGAACAGGTGCCGCAGGATACCTTTGCCAACATGACGCCTGCGCAGCGCACCACCTATTACCAAGAGTTGCTCGGCAGCGGCATGCTGGCGTCCAGCAACGCCGGCACGTCCAGTTCCGAGACGTTCACGGTAACCTCGGATACCAGTGGCAGCCAATTCACCGGCTCGAATGGCGATACTTTGGATGTCTCGAACTCCGGGAGCCAGATAACCGTTACCGATGGCAAAGGCGACACGACTACCCTGAATTTCAGCTCTAACGGGCAAGCACTGGTCAGCGACACCTGGACCGAAGCAAACGGCATTCACGGCTCGGATACCTACAACCCGGACGGCTCGAGTTCTGGCACTACAACCTATGCAAGTGGCGGGTACGCGTCCTATATCGACGACGGCGAGGGTAATCTCAGCACGGATTACTACTCCAGCAACGGGCACAACTACGCCGCGTCCTGGGAACATGCGGACGGAACGTCAGGCGCTCAGACCTTCATAGGCAATGGTTTGACCACCGTTGGTGGCTCGAGCTTCAACGTAGAGCAATCCGTGTTCGAAACCATCGAAAATCCGGACGGGAGCTACGAGACCGTAACATTTAATCCGCAGAATCAGGTGACGGACACTCAGAGTGACAGCAGCGGCAGAGCGATATCCTCGTCAACCAATCCGGGCGAAGGATCGAATTTCGATTTGTCGAGCACGACCTCTGTCACCGACCCCTATGGGACCGACGGTACCATCACTTTTGTCCACGATGCAGCCGGGGATCTGGTTTCGGATCAGTGGAGTCAAGGCGACGGCACGGCCGGCTCCGACACGTTCAATGCGAGCGGAGTCGCCACCGGCACAAGCAACAATCTCGACGGTAGTTCCGATACCTACTGGCGCCATGGTGGTGATATCACCCGCGACCACTTCAATCTGGACGGCAGCATAACCAAGGATCAATGGCAGCTGTCGGATGGTACCTCCGGGAGCGATACTTTTAACAGCGACGGATCGGGCAGCGGCACCATCACCAGGAGCGATGGGTCGACCAGTACGGTGTCCGTCGACGCCTCGCTCGATGTCACGATCGACAACTTCAGCGCGCAGGGAGTCAAGACCAGCGAAGATGTTTGGCATCAGGATGGAACTTACGATATCACGATCTACAATCCCGACGGCAGCGCGACGGATTACACGTATCTCGGCAATGGCCAAGTCAATCAGACCGACTATGGGCAAGACGGCAGCGTCGCCACTGCGCAAAGCGAACCCGCCGGCTCGTTGATGAGTCCGGATGGTGCGCAACTTGGCAAGATTCAAACCAGCGACGGCGGCTACAGCATCAATTACACGGACTCGGCCGGCGATTCCCTGGTTTTCAACATCGGAACGGGCGGTCAGATCGAGGGTACCGAGCATACCAGCGCGAGCCAGTCGCCGGTCAGCGAGTACACGGGAACGTTCAACGGTCAGACGTGGGTGGGTCCGTATAATCAGGATACGCCAATCGTCACCGATTCGAACGGCACGCAATTCACTATCTACGAAAGCAATAGCGGCAAAATCACGGGGGAAGATTGGGCCAACTCCGCCGCCGGCACCCACGGCTTTGATTCCTTTAACAGCGATGGATCCAGTGTCCAAACTGCCTATAACGCCGACGGCAGCTACTCGAGCACTCAAAGCGACGGCCTTGGAAATTCGAGTACGAATTTCTTTGCGGCCGACTCGACGCTGGTCAGCGACACCTGGCAGAACGCCAACGGCGCGTTCGGCGACGACACCTTTAACGCCGATGGCTCGAGTGCCGGCCGCAGCTACTCCGCCGATGGTAGCTACATTGGGTATACAGATGACGGTCAAGGAAATGTGCTCGAAGCGCAGTATTCAGCGTTGGGGGGGCTGACTCAGGATTACTTCACCAAGTCCGACGGCAGCTACGGCGCTGATACGTTCAACGCGGACGGCAGCAAGAACGGCAGCGTGTATCAAGCGGACGGCAGCTATTTGACATACAGCGACAGCGCTGCGGGTAATGATTTGACGGACTATTACACGGCGGCCGGTGTCTTGACTGTTCAAGTGAACAGGGATAGTAGCGGCGATGTGACCACGGCCTACTATGATGTAAGCGGCGTAAAGCTCACCGATACCTGGACCAAGACGGATGGAAGCTACGGCAACGATACCTTCAACAGCGACGGTTCAAGTTCCGGCATCACGCATTTTTCGGACGGTCGCTACGACACGGACGTCAATGACGGCCAGGGACTGGTGAACACTCAGGAATTCGACTCGAACGGCATTCTCATCGGTACCAGCCGCAGGGTGACGGACGCCCAGGGTAATGTTCTGACCACGAACTATGACATCGCCGGCACACTGCGGAGCGACAGTTGGTCACATGTTGATGGCACTTACGGCAGCGATATCTTCAATAGCGATGGGTCGAGCTCCGGGGTGGCCTACCAACAGAACGGCAGCTACAGTACCTATACGAACGACGGGCAGGGCGATCTCACCACGCTCACGTTTAACGCCCAGGGAACCAAGTCCGGAGACACTTGGACCAAGGCGGACGGCAGTTCGGGTAGCGATACGTTCAACGGCGACGGCTCGAGCACCGGTGTCACTCATAATCCCGACGGTGCCTACAGCACTTATACCAACGATGGGCATGGCGACATTGGCACGACCCAATATGACGCACTGGGGGCGAGAACGGGGGAGACATGGACGTTCGGCAACGGCTCTTACAATGTCGTTAGCGATGATGGGCACGGCGACGTCACGACCACGATCTACAATGCCGGCGGGGTCAAGCTCACGGACAGCTGGACCACGTCCGACGGCGGGCACGGCAGCGACACCTTCAACTCGGATGGGTCCCGCTCGGGGGTGACCTATTACGGTGATGGTAATTACACCACCTACACGACCGATGGTCGTGGCCAGGAGATCGCGAAGAACTATTCCTGGAAAGGAACGCTGACGGGCGAAAACATCACCGAGACGAATGGCCTCGGAAACAGCATCACATCCTACGATGATCCGAGCGGCAACAAGCTCAAGGAAACCTGGGTCCACACCGACGGCAGCTCGGGCACGGATCGGGTCGATGGTGCGAATTTCAACGCCGCATTGAACCTCGCCACCACGGGATTGGCTGCGTTCGCGGCAAACAGCGATTTCTCGTGGCAGACGCCCGACGGAGCGAATGGCGATACGTCCGCATTTAGCTCAGGGTTGTTCGGCACCCCCGTGACTTCGGATGTATTCAACACGACTTATAACCTGCCAGCAGGACCGGAAGACCCCAATGGCGTCCAGGGCCTCACTTATGGCGCGATATACAGTGATGGTTCCACCGAAGCCCAGGTGGACATGTCGGATACCAGTGATCGCATCCAGCTCTACACGTTCAAGCCGGGTAGCGCAGCGGCCGTGAATGCAGGCTTTCCTTTCCAGTCGTACGTGCAATTCACTGTCCTGGGCTACGACGCAATGGTTTACGAAGGACAAGACGCCAGCGGTGAGAAGACTCTCTCCACTTCCAGCTTCACCGCATCAGGTTGGTCCACACCGAGCGATCAGACCGCAGCGACCCCCCGGACCCCGTTGACGGCGACGGTTCAGGGAGCCAATGGGACCTACGCGGTGTTCACCGATGACGGCCAAGGCAATCAGCAGATCCGAAGTTACAACGCGAACGGCGCGGAAACCGCGGACGACTGGATCCATGATGATGGTTCATATGGTTTCGATCGCTTCAACTCCGATGGATCGAGCGCCGGCCTGAGCGCCAATCCGAGTGGAACGATGGCGGTCTACAGCAAGGATCACGGCGTCGTCACGGTGACTGATTATCCCGGTGCCGATGCCAGCGTCTCCGTGACACATCTCGCGCCGCCGACGGTCACAGTCCAATTGCCTCCCTCCCCCGGTCAAGCGCCGAGCGGCCAGGGATATCAGCCCACGAGTGTCTCCATCCCGGATAAGGATGGAGACTACGCAATCGTGACATGGAGCTGGGATGGCAGCGCCACCGTTACCGACAGCGATCTCGACGAAACAATCAACCAAAGTATTGATACGGACCCCGGTTTCAGCTCGTCGGTCACCATTGGCGGCCAGACATACAGCTGGGCGTACGATGGCTCTGGAGTACTGAACCATCGCTCTGTCGAGGACAGCCAGGGGACGGTTACGACGCAGCTCTACGACGGCGCCGGGGACGTGACGGGATCGAGCGTGACGACGACCGATGCGCAGGGCGCTATTACGACCCGGTTCTACGACGTCCTGGGCAGTCTGACCGGTTCGAGCGTTCAAAGCACCAACGCGCAGGGGCAGATCGTGACGGATCGCTATGGTGCCGACGGAACACTCACCGGCTACAGCAACGAGGTCGTGGGTAGCCCGGGCAATACTGTCACCGCCGACTACGATGCGTCGGGCAACCTGCTCGGATCGACCGTCACCGCGGGGACGGGTAGTGCGCAGTCGACCATCACCCACTACGATGCCAACGGTAATGCCACGAGCGTCCTGGCCACGTCTGTGACAAACCAGAACACCATCGAGACCGACAACTACGATGGCAATGGCCGTCTCACCGGCTCGGTGATTGTCACCACGAATGGTGCCGGCGACATCGTGACCGCCTTCTATGATGCCAGCGGGGCGCTCAGTCAGTCCGTGGTGCGCACCGACGATGCACAAGGCGATCTCACGTTCACGACTTACGATGCCCAGGGTGTCAGGCAGCGCGACAACACGCTGACGACAGGTGGGGTGGAGATCAGCGACACGTATCAGTCCGACGGCTCGAGCACGCGCATCACACGCCAGCTCGACGGCAGCTACAGCATCGCGAGTGACGACGGGCAGGGTACGATCATGACCACGGCCTACAGCGCGGCGAGAGTGAAGCTCAGCGACGCCTGGACCCGCACGGACGGGAGCTCGGGTACCGATACTTTCAATGCCGATGGTACGAGCGATGGGACCGTGCATGACGCTGAGGGGACCAACAGCTCATACACCAACGACGGGCACGGACGGGTGACGAGCGAGCACTACGCGTCCGACGGATCTTTGACGGGATCCAGCATCACGACGAGTGCAGGCGGCGACAGCTTCACCACGAACTACAACGCGCTCGGTCTCGAAGTGAGCGACAGCTGGATCCATGCCGATGGTTCCAGCGGAACCGATACCTTCGATACGGCGGGGGCCGCACCAGCGGATCAGCTCATCTCCAGTCCTACGAGCGGCACGGCGAGCATAGAACAAGTCAGTGCGCTGGCCACGTCCACGGTCCCCGCCATGGCGCAGATCACCCTGCAACGGTCCGCTAGCGTCGTGAGGCCTCATCACTCGTTGCCCAGGAGCCTGCTCGGCGGTCAAGCGGCGCTGTCGCCAACTGCCCGGTTTCCCACCCTGCCTGAAGGTAAGCCTGGGCCGGTCGAGCGCATCGGGAAGCTCGAGATGAGCGCGCTACCCTCGGTGAGCGCAGTACTCACGATGAGCGCCGGGAGCCATCCCGGGGTGGATAGAATCCGCCGGCACTTCGGTATCTCTGAGCAGGATGTTGATCGAACGAGCGCGCCCGAGCCTCCCCGCAGATCCGCCTCAGGGCCGAGCACCGCGCGGCGGTCCGCCACTGTCGTGAGACCTCAGACCTCGCAGCCCGAGAACCTGCTCGGCGGTCAAGCCATCCTGTCATCAAATGCCCGGTTTCTCGCCCTGCCTGGGGGCGAGCCTGGGCTGATCGAGCGCATCGGGATGCACGAGATGAGCGCGCTACCCTCGGTGAGCGCAGTACTCACGATGAGCGGCGGGAGCAATCCCGGGGTCAATAGAATCCGTCGCAGGATCGGCATTGAGGAGCGGGAGGTTGCTCGAACGAGTACGCACGCGCATACCCTGAGGTACGTGGACCCGATTAACGTCTCCTGGCACCACTTAGACGGCGCCATGGCGAAGATCGAGATGCCTCGCACCGGCGGCTTGGACGCACTCTCGGAATCTGAGCATCGAGCGAGCGCCGCGCTTGGCATCGACATTTCACACCATCACCTGCGGCTCGGATTTGATGATCCGATTGCTCACCGCGGGGTGTCGCGCGCCCATGCCGAGTAATCCACGGGCGCCAGAGGGCGCGCCGCCACGGCGGGCCTTGTCGCCCGAGGTCTTGGACTTCGCGCCGGGACTGCTCGCGATCCAGGAGAGTCCGCCCTCGCGCATGCCGCGGGCGGTCCTCTATGCCGTCTCCGTGCTGCTGGCACTGCTGCTGCTGTGGGCGGCGATGGGCCATCTGGATATTGTGGCGAGCGCGGACGGCAAGCTGGTTCCCGAGAGCTATTTGAAGCTCGTGCAGCCGGCCGATGCCGGCATCGTCAAAGAGATCCTGGTGCATGAGGGTGAGCGGGTCGCGGCGGGCCAAGTGCTTTTGAGGCTCGATGCGCAGGATGCGCAAGCCGATGCGGCCCGGCTGGGCACGGATCTGGCGCTTCGATCCTTACAGCTGCGCCGCATCGATGCGGAACTGACCGGTGGGCGCTTGAAGCGCCTGGCGACTGATCCGCCCGATCTCTTGCGGCAAGTCGAGGCCCAGTACATCGAGCGGCATCAAACCTACCTCGATGCCTTGGGCCAGGTCGAGGAGCAACGTCGCAAGGCCCAGAGGGATTACGAATCGGGCACCGCGCTGTTGAATAAACTCGAGCAGACCAATCCCATGCTGAAATCACAGGCGGATGCTTACTCCGGATTGGGCGCCGAGGGCTACGTCCCGACGGTGACGGTGAGCGAGAAACAACGGGCCTATATCGAGAACCAGCAGGACCTGCTAGCTCAACGATCGACTGTCGAGGGACTGTTGGCCGCGGTCAAGGGCGCGGACCAACAGGTACGAGAGATCCGCTCCAAATATCGCAGCGATTTGCAGAACGAGCGCGTGGAGGCGAACGGGGACTATCAAAAACTGCAGCAAGACCTCGCCAAGCAGACCCATCGCTCCAATCTGCTCGAGCTCAAGGCCCCGCAAGCGGGGATCGTCAAGGACTTGGCCACCCACACGGTGGGCACCGTGGTTTCGACGGGTACGGTGCTCTTGTCCATCGTGCCCGAAGAGGAACCTCTGGTCGCGGAAGTGCTCATTCGCCATGACGATGTGGGGTTCGTGCACCCTCATCAAGCCGTTAAAATCAAACTCGCGGCCTATCCCTTCCAAAAATACGGTCTTCTG
>Ga0137407_10001298_pt1 | contig 16246 bp, 12 predicted proteins | sample CZOMad2_2_16fung_FD_108410 | JGI IMG/M metagenome (GOLD analysis project Ga0137407, IMG submission 108410) | Vadose zone soil fungal communities from Angelo Coast Range Reserve, California, USA - CZOMad2_2_16fungal (Illumina Assembly) | ecosystem: Environmental > Terrestrial > Soil > Vadose... | reverse complement strand
CTCGCAGATTCCGGCGAGCTGGCCGAGCCCGAGACTGAGGGTGTCGAGCGCGAGCCCCAGCACCTCGCCGTGGAAGTTCCCGCCGCTCAGGACCGCTCCGTCGCCGGGGAACACCAGCGGGTTGTCGGAGACCGAGCCGAGCTCGCGCTCGACGATCGCTCGAGCGAACGCGACCGCTTCCCGGCTCGAGCCGTGCACTTGCGGCATGCAGCGCAGGCTGTAGGCGTCCTGGACGCGCGTGCAGTCGCGGTGCGAGGCGATGATGGCGCTCTCGGCCGTGAGGTTCCTCAAATTGGCGGCGGCCGCGAGCTGCCCCGGATGAGGGCGAAGCGCGTGGATCCTCGCGTCGAACGCGGCGTTCGAGCCCATCAGGGCTTCGAGCGACATCGCGCCGGTGACGTCGGCCAGGCGCGTGAGCCGGCCGGCGTCGAGGACCGCGAGGGCGCCGAGCGCGGCCATGAGATGGGTCCCGTTGAGGAGCGCCAGGCCCTCCTTGGTCTCGAGGATGAGCGGGCGCAGGCCGGCGCGCGAGAGCGCCTGGGCGGCCGGGATCTGGCCGTCGCCGTCCGAGGCGGCGCCCTCGCCGACCAGACAGAGCGCCACGTGGGCCAGCGGCGCCAGATCCCCCGACGCCCCGACCGACCCGAGCTCGGGCACGATCGGATGGACGCGCCGGTTCAGGCACGCGATCACCGTCTCGACGACCACGGGCCTCACGCCGGACGCGCCGCGGGCGAGCGAGGCCGCGAGCAGCAGCATGATCGCGCGGACCTCGACGTCCGGGAGCGGCGCGCCCATCCCGCCGGCGTGGCTCAGGACGAGGTTTCGCTGGAGCTCGGCGCGCTGGCCGGGTGGAATGACCACGTCCTTGAGCTTCCCCACTCCGGTCGTGATGCCGTAGATCGGTTCGGAGCCCGCCGCCAGCCGCTCGACGAAGCCGCGCGAGGCGCCGAGCATCCGCGTCGCGGCCGGTAAAAGCCTCACCTCCTCGCCGCGCCGAGCGACGGCCTCCACCGCCTCGAGCGTCAGCGCTCCGCCATCCAGATCGATCACCGCGCGACGGCCTCGGGCACGCGCCAGTCGTTCGTCAGCTCGCGCACCCGCGCGAGGAGCGCGCGCTCATCGAGGGTCACCAGGCGACCCGACTCGACGACGCGGCGGCCGTGAACCCAGACGTCCGTGACGGCGCGGTCCGACATCGCGTACACGACCGACTTCAGCGGATCGGTCCGGGGATGCATCGAGGCATCGGCCAGATCCACCGCGACGAGATCGGCGAGCCGCCCCGGAGCGATCGCGCCCGCCTCGAGCCCGAGGATCTCGGCGCCCGAGCCGGTGCCGAGCTCGAACGCGGTCGCCGCGTCGAGCGCACCGCCGTCGAGGAGCCGCACGCGCTGGAGGAGCGCCGCCATGCGCATCTCCTCGAAGACCGAGAGGCGATTGTTGGTGCAGCCCCCGTCGGTGCCGAGGCCGACCCGGACGCCGGCCTTCAGGAGCTCGGGCAGGCGCGTGATGCCGTCGCCGAGAAACATGTTGGAGCTCGGGCAGTAGGCGAGCGCGGCGCGCCGCGCGCCCATCAGCGAGACCTCCTCGTCGTCGAGCCACACGCAGTGAACCCCGATCATGCGCGGGCCGAGCACGCCGAGGCGATCGAGGTAACGGATCGGCGTGGCGCCGTGCTCACGGAGCGTTCGCTCGCCCTCGTAGCGACCCTCCGCGACGTGGATGTGAAACCGCGTGGCCTCCGCTTCGGCCAGCTCGAACCCGGCGCGGATCATCGCGGGCGACGCGCCGTGCGGGCTGTGCGGAGCCGGCTGGACCACCGTGGTCTCGTCACCACGGTGCGCGACGACGAGCTCGCGCGTTCGCTGGGTCGCGTCCGCCACGGACTCCCGATACCGCTTGGGCGCGCCCGCCCAGTCGTACATCGTGCGCGCCAGGACCAGGCGGATCCCGACCGCGCGCGCGGCCGCGATCACCGCCTCGGCGTTCTCGTTACCCTCGTCCTGAAGGTAGAAGAAGTCGACACACGTGGTGGCGCCGTGCCTGAGCATCTCGGCGAACGCGAACGACGCGCCGAGCGCGATCCCGCGGCGGTCGAGGCGCTCGGAGAACGGGTAGAGCACGCGATCGCGCCAGCCCGCGAAGTCGAGGTCGTCACCGAGGCCGCGCAGCAACGACTGGAAGGTGTGGCAGTGCGCGTTGACGGTGCCGGGCAGGAGCGCCTTGTCCGCGAGCGCGACGTCGCCGGGCTCGCTCCGGCCGGTCGGCTCGATCGCGGCGATGCGGCCCCCGGCCACGGCCACCGCCTGCCCCGACCTCCAGCCGCGTTCCGTCAGGAGCAGGTCGGGGACGAGCCTCAGAGTCACTCCGGCGCCAGCCAGACGGTGTCGAGCTGGTTGTTGAGGAAGTGGCTCGGCGTGATCGTCCAGCCTCTGAGCCGCGCGTTGTGCGGGACGATCCGATGCCACTGGAAGGTGAAGATGTAGTGCACCTCGTCGTCGAGCAGCCGCCTCTCGAACTCCCGGATGGCTCGGCGACGCTCCTCCCGATCGGTCGCGCGGCTCTGCCGCTGGTAGAGCTCGTCGAGCGTGCGATCGGTGTAGCGGCTGTAGTTCACGTGACTGACGTCCGCCGACTGGAACTTGAAGAGCGCCAGGTCCGGCTCGACGATGTAGCTGCAGTGGAAGTCGGCGGCGACGTCGAAGTTCCCGCCGCGGATCTCGTTGTAGAGCGTCGCGAGCTCGAGCGTCTCGACCTTCACGTTGAGCCCGACCTGGCGCCACTGGTCGACGAGCCAGACCCCGAGCGGCTCGTACGGGTCGCGGATCGCCCGGTTGCGGAACGTGAACGGGAAGCCGTCGGGAACGCCGGCTTCCTTCAGAAGGCGCCGCGCCTCGGCCCGCGCGGCGCCCATGTCGCGGCCGTAGCCCGCCAGCTTCTCCAGCTCGGCCGGCGGCGTGGCGAACGGGGTTCCGACGCCCTGGACGCCGACGACCTCCTTGAAGATGGAGATCCTCGAGAGCGCGGCCGCACCCTGATAGCGATCGAGCGCCAGGGTGAGCGCGCGGCGGACGCGACGGTCGTCGAAGGGCTTGCGCTCGTGATTGACGGCGAGCGGGTTACCGCACTCCCAGGGGCTCTCCTGCACGCGAATGCGGTTGCCGAGCGCCTGCACGAGGCTGTCGCGGTCGGGAGGCGAGAAGCCCCGGAACTGGATCATCGCCCGCAGCCCCCGGATCGCCGCGATCTGCGCCGACGTCTCCCGGACGAAGAGCGCCCGATAGCCGTCGAGGTAGGGCTTGCCGCGGTCCCAGTAAGCCGCGTTCTTCCGGCCGGTCCAGTGCGAGCCCTTCACGTACTCGCCGAACACGAACGGCCCGGTGCCTATGACGTTCTTCTCGTACCAGCGGACATCGCGGGCGAGCACGTCGGCCCGGTAGATCCAGTTGAACGGCGACGCGAGCGACGCCAGGAACGACGCCGCCGGCCACTTCAGCGTGAACACGACGGTGGACGGGTCGGGCGCCTCGACGGCTTCGACCACCACGTACTCGCCCTTGCGGTTCGAGGCCACGCCGGCGGGCGGGAAGATGATCTTGTCGTACGAAGCCTTGACGTCGCGTGCGGTCAGCTCGCTGCCGTCGTGGAACTTCACGCCCCGGCGGATATTGAATGTCCACGTCCGACCGTTCCGCGCGCTCGACCACGACTCGGCGAGATCCCCGACGATCTTGGTGCCGGTCGGATCGTCGGGATCGACCCGCAGCAAGGTGTTGTAGTGGGGCGCCGCCGGATGGACGAGCGCGAAGCTCTCCTCACGGTGGGCGTCGAACGACGGCGGCTCGGCCGGGACGACGAAGACCAGCTCTCCGCCGGAGCGCGGCGTCTCCTGCGCAGCGGCCACCCGAGCCAGGCCGATCAGGAAAACGGCAAGGACGAGCATCCCGCCCCTGCGTCGCATCATGTCGTGATCCCCGGCAGATCGATGCGGTGCCGTCGCGCGGCCGCGACCGCCTCCGGATAGCCCGCATCGGCGTGACGCATGATGCCCGTACCCGGATCGGTCGTCAGCACGCGCTCCAGCCGTCGAGCCGCTTCCGGCGTGCCGTCGGCGACGACGACCATGCCGGCGTGGATCGAGTAGCCGATGCCGACGCCGCCGCCGTGGTGCACCGCCACCCACGTGGCGCCCGACGCCGTGTTGAGCAGCGCGTTGAGCACGGGCCAGTCGGCGATCGCGTCGGAGCCGTCGCGCATCGACTCGGTCTCGCGGTTGGGCGAGGCGACCGAGCCCGAGTCGAGATGGTCGCGCCCGATGACGATCGGCGCCTTCACGACGCCGCGCGCGACGAGGTCGTTGAAGATTCGCCCGGCCCTGGCGCGATCGCCGTATCCGAGCCAGCAGATCCGCGCCGGCAGCCCCTGGAAGCTGACGCGCTCGCGGGCGAGGCGGAGCCAGCGGACGAGCGATTCGTTCTCGGGAAGCGCGTCCATCAGCGCGCGATCGGTCGCATAGATGTCCTCCGGATCCCCGGAGAGCGCCACCCAGCGAAACGGCCCCAGCCCCTCGCAGAAGAGCGGACGGATGAACGCGGGAACGAAGCCGGGATAGCTGAAGTCGGAGACCCCCGCGTTCTCGGCTTCCCGCCGGAAGTTGTTGCCGTAGTCGAAGAGGATGGCGCCGGCGCGCTGGAGCTCGAGCATCGCGCGCATCTGCGCGGCGATCGACTCGTACGCGCGCTTGCGGTACGCGCCGGGATCTCGCGCGCGCAGAGCCCGCGCCTCGTCCACCGTCAGCTCGGCCGGGATGTAGCCGGTGATCACGTCGTGAGCGGACGTTTGATCGGTCACCACGTCGAAGCGCGCGCCGCGCCGGGCGAGCTCGGGATGCACCTCGGCGGCGTTCCCGTGGACGGCGATCGAGAGTGGCTCGCGGCGCGCGCGAGCTTCCTCGGCCCAGCGAAGGGCTTCGTCCAGCGATGAGGTCGCCCGGTCGACGTACCGAAGACGGAGCCGTCGCTCGATGCGCTCGCGGTCGACCTCGACGAAGAGGCCGACGCCGCCGTTCAAGGTGACGGCGAGCGGCTGGGCGCCTCCCATTCCCCCGAGGCCGGCGGAGAGCACGAGCCGGCCGGCCAGCGAGCCGCCGAAGTGCTTGCGCGCGCAGGCGCCGAAGGTCTCGTAGGTGCCCTGCAGAATGCCCTGCGTGCCGATGTAGATCCAGGAGCCCGCGGTCATCTGACCGTACATCGTGAGCCCCATCGCCTCGTAGCGCCTGAAGTGCTCCCAGTCGCCCCATTCGGGCACCAGGAGCGCGTTGGCGATGAGGACTCTCGGCGCGTCCGGGTGTGTCTTGAACACGCCGACCGGCTTGCCGGACTGGACGAGCAACGTCTCGTCGCCTTCGAGGCGCCGGAGCGTCCGCACGATCGTGTGATACGCCTCCCAGCTCCGGGCCGCCTTCCCGGACCCGCCGTAGACAACGAGATCCTCCCACCGCTCGGCGACGTCCGGGTCGAGGTTGTTCATGAGCATCCGGAGCGCCGCCTCCTGAGGCCAGCCTTTGCAAGAAAGCTCGGTCCCGCGTGGCGAGCGAACGGGAGCGGCGGGGCGCTCAGTGAGCGAGGCCATCAGGCGTCACTCTATCAGAGGCGCGCCTCGGCCGGCGGGGCCCCAGCCCCGCGTCGGCCTGCAGCGCGCACCGCGATCAGAGGCGCGCCTCGGCCGGCGGGGCCCCAGCCCCGCGTCGGCCTGCAGCGCGCACCGCCGAGAGGTGACGTTGAGTACAATGGCGGCGCGTCGTCATGGCGATCCTCAAGGTCCTGATCGCCGCGCTCGCTTTCGGGCTCAGCGCGCCGCTCGCGAAGCGGCTGCTCGACGTCGTGCCACCGCTGTTCCTGGCGGGTGTCCTGTACCTCGGGGCCGGTGTCTTCCTCGGCCTGGTGCGCCTGCTCTGGCGCCGCCGGCCGACGACGGGCCGGCCACTGACCGTGCGCGATCGCTGGATCCTGGGCGGCGTCGTGATCACGGGAGGCCTCTTCGCCCCGCCGCTCCTGCTCTGGGGACTTGAGCGGAGCTCGGCGATGACGACCGCGCTCCTGCTCAATCTCGAGGTCGTCTTCACGGTCGTCCTCGCCGGCATCGTCTTCAACGAGCATCTGGGCGGGCGCGTCGCCGTCGCGGCCGTCGTCATGGCCGCGGGCGGGGTCGTGCTGGGCTGGACGCCCGGCGACCCGGCGATCGCGGCCGGCACCGCGGCGGTCACGCTCGCCTGCTTCCTCTGGGCGCTCGACAACAACCTGACCCGCCTCATCGCGGAGGGGGACCCGCTGCTGATCGTAGAGGTCAAAGGCCTGGTCGCCGGGACGGTCAACGTGCTGCTGGCCCTCGCGAGCGGCCAGTCCTGGCCGTCCCCGGCAACGATCGGTTTCGGTCTGGCCCTCGGCGCCGTGAGCTACGGGACGAGCCTCGTCCTGTTCATCCTGGCGATGCGGGAGCTCGGCGCGGCCCGAGCCGGCGCCTATTTCGCGACGGCCCCGTTCTTCGGCGCCGCCGGCGGCCTCCTCTTGCTCGGCGAGTCGCCGACCGCCGGTCTCCTGGGCGCTGCGGCGCTGATGGCGCTGGCGACGTGGCTCCTGGTCCACGAGCGCCACTTGCATCGACACGACCATCCGACCGGGACGCACATCCACGTGCACGTCCACGACGAGCATCATCAGCACGCCCACGAGGGCTGGGAAGGCCCGGAACCGCATAGCCATCCGCATGCGACCGGGCCCATCGCGCACGAGCATCCGCACACGCCCGACATCCACCACGATCACGGCCACGGCTGAGGCGGTATACTCGCGGCGCATGCGACTCGGGATCGTCCTGGCTCCATTCGCCACCCTGCCCGCGGCCGAGTTCGTGGCCGTCGCACGCGAGACGGAAGCCCGCGGCTACCACGCGGCGTGGACCGGCGAGGCCTCGGGCTACGACGCGATCACGCTGATGGCGACGATCGCGACCCACACCGAGCGGCTCCACGTCGGCTCCGCGGTCCTGCCCGTCCAGACGCGGACACCCGTCGTGCTCGGCCAGAGCGCGGCCACGCTCAACCACCTGGCGCCCGACCGGGTCGTGCTCGGCATCGGGCTTTCGAGCAAGGTCATCGTCGGGGACTGGCACGGGCTCACCTTCGCGCCCTCGCTCCAGCAGATTCGCGAAGCCGTGCAGATCATCCGGGCGGTCGCCTCCGGCGAGCGCGTGAGCTTCGAGGGCAAGTTCTATCGGGTCAAAAACTTCCGCCTGACGGTCCCGCCGCCGGCGAAGCCGATCCGCATCGTGCTCGCGGCGCTCGGGCCGGAGATGCTCGAGCTGGCCGGCGAGATCGCCGACGGCGTGGTGCTGAACTGGATCCCGCCGGAGACCGTGCCGGTGTCGATCAAGCACCTCGAAGCCGGAGCGAAGAAGGCCGGTCGAGCGCTCGGCGACTTCGAGATCGCCTCGTTCATCCGCACGTGCGTCACTGACGAGCCGGCCGCGGCGCGCGAGGCGCTGGCCCGGGACATCACGGGCTACACGACGGTGGACGCCTACGCGAGCTTCTTCAGGAACGCCGGCTTCGCCGACGAGGTCGACGCGGTGAACGCGGCCTGGCGAGCGGGCGACCGCAGCGGCGCCGTGAAGCAGGTCTCGCCGCGCTTTCTCGACGGGCTCGGCGTCGTGGGGCCCGAGGCGGTCTGTCGCGAGCGCATCGCGGAGTTCTCGCGGGCCGGGCTCACCCAGCCGGTGATCGTGCCGTTCGCGCCGGGTACCGGGGGCGACGCGCGCGCCGCGCAGCTCCGAACGCTGCGCGCCTTCCCGTGAGCGATTCGGCGCGGCTTCGCGTGCTCGGCGTCATTCCGGCGCGCCTACAGTCCACGCGCCTGCCGCGCAAGGTGCTCCGCGAGATCATGGGCAAGCCTCTGATCGTCCACGTCTACGAGGCGGCGCGGCGCGCGCCGGACCTCGGGGACCTGCTGGTCGCGACCGATTCCCCCGAAGTCGTCGACGCGTGCGCCAAGCACGGGGTCCCGGCGGTCATGACCTCGTCCGAGCATCCCTCGGGAACCGACCGGATCTGGGAGGTCGCGCAATCCCGCGGCGCCGACGTCTACGTGAACGTGCAGGGCGACGAGCCGCTGATCACGCCGGATCACATCCGGCTCCTCGTCGCCCCGTTTCGCGAGCGCCCGGATACGCAGGTGACCACGCTCAAGATCCGACTGGCGCCGGATGAGGTCTCCAACCCCAACGTGAACAAGGTCGTGTGCGGCGCGGACGGCCGGGCGCTCTATTTCTCGAAGTACCCGATCCCCTACGATCGCGACGGCATCGGCCCCGTGCGCTTCAAGCACGCCGGCTTGTACGCATATCGCAAGGCGGCGCTCGACGCGTTCCACCAGCTCGCGCCGTCCCCGCTCGAGCTCACCGAGAAGCTCGAGCAGCTCAGGTTCCTCGAGAACGGGATCGACATCGTGGTGGTCGAGACGACCGACCCGACGATCGGCGTGGACACGGAAGCCGACCTGCAGGCCGTCACGGCGCTGATGGCCGGGCGCGCCCAGACGTCCCGATGATCGCCGGAACGCGGGCGCGGTATGCTAGCGGCATGCTGAAGAAAGCCTCGGGCCGGATGGGTCTGCGACGCGTCGTTCCAGGGGTCCTGATCGCGACTTCGGCGCTCCTGCCGTCGCTGGCGCTCGCCGAGCCCAGCAGCCCCGCCGCCGATCAGGTGCGTCAGCCGACGGCGACGCCGAGCGCCGAGAGCGAGTACGACCGGGGGGTGCGTGCGCGCCTGATCAAGGACTGGAAGGCGGCCGTCGAGGCTCAGCGCGCCGCCGTCACTCTGCAACCCGCGTTTCCCGAGGCGTGGAACGAGCTCGGGTTCGCCCTGCGAAACCAGGGCCGCTATCCCGAATCCCTGCAGGCCTACGACGAGGCGCTGCGTCTGCGCCCGAATTATCCGGAGGCGCTCGAGTACCTGGGCGAGGCCTACGTGAAGCTCGGCCAGCTCGACGACGCCCGTCGGGTGTTGGACCGGCTGCGCCCGCTCGACACGGGACGCGCCCAAGAGCTGGCCGAGGTCATCCAGAAAGGGAAGTAGCCCGGAGCGCCGGCGCTCCGGGCCTTCCAGACGCTAGAACCGGGACGCGGTCAGTTTGACGTCCGCCTGCGTCCACGCCTTTCGAAAGCTCTCGTCCACCTGCGCGGCCTCGGCCGTCTTGCCCTGCGCGCGCAGACTCTGGGCGAGCCCGAACAGCGACCAGCCGTTGCCCGGGTTCCTTCGAAGATCCTCGCGGTAGACCTGCTCGGCATCACTCGCCCGACCGGCCTGAAGCAGCACGGCGCCGAGCGACTGGCGCACCGGGAAGTACCAGGGCGGCGGCTCCGTGAACCAGTGCGAGTCCTGCTCGGCCACCGCGGCGCGCAGCAAGCGCTCGGCGGTCGGGAAGTCGCCCGCCTTCGCCGCGATCTCGCCAGCCAGCAGATTCGCCGCGAGCTGGAGCATGTTCGTCGCGCGGAAGAAGAACGCGACCGTGCGGTCCGGCGACACGGATTTCAGGATCGCTTCGAGCGCGGAGAGCTCGCGCGTCGCGTCGGCGGCCTGACCCTTGGCGTTGAAGGCCATGCCGCGCGCGTAGTGCCACACGCCCGTCGTGTAGGGCCACTCGCGCGGCGGCGCCGGATAGGCGAGCACCTCGTCCCATCGGCCGAAGCGCGCGAGCGCCACGATCGGCGCGACGGGCGCCGTCTCCATGTCGGGCATCGCCTTGATCATCTCCGCGGGCGCGTTCGAGGCGAACTCGCGCGCCGCGCGGATGGTCTCGGCGCTTCGCCCTTGCATCGCCGCCGACTGCCAGATGAAGTCGATGTTGTGCGGATAGTAGAGCCCGCGATAGATCGGGCTCGGGGTTGCCGTCTTGAAGTACGCGCGATCCGCGTCCGCGGCGGCGGCGTTGACCGTCACCGCGTCCGCGTAGCGACCGACGCGCCAGTAGATGTGCGAGGGCATGTGGACCAGGTGCCCCGCCCCGGGCATCAGCGGACGGAGCCGATCGGCGGCGGCCTCGGCGCGCCTCGGCTCCCGGCTCGCCTCGACCGCGTGGACGTAGAGGTGGAGCGCACCGGGATGGTTCGGGCCCTTGGCGATCACGCGCTCGAGCGTCGCGACGATCTCCTCGGTGCCCGGCTGCGGCGCCCCATCGGCGGTCCACAGGTTCCAGGGTCGGAGATTCATCATCGAGTCGGCGAAGAACGTCCCGGCCTCGAGGTCGTCGGGAAACTGTCGCGCGACCTCGCGCATCGCGTCGGCGTAGGCGCGGTCGAGTGTCTCGCGCTTGGCCGCGGGATCGGTCGAGTGACGCTTGGCGAGCGCCTGGATCATGGCGCGTTCAGGCGGCCGGGCGCCGGCCGAGAGGCGGAGCGCCTCGTGCGCGGCGGTCGCCGCCTTCTTCTCGCGGTCGGCGTTCGTGGGATCGTTGTAGTTCGAGCCCTCGGTGATCGCGATGCCCCAGAAGCACATCGCGCACGCGGGATCGAGACGCGCGGCCTCTCTGAAGGCTCGCTGCGCCTCGAGATGGTTGAACGCGTAGACGAGCCGAAGGCCCTGGTCGAACCAGCGCTGAGCCTCCGCGGAATTCGTCGTGATCCGATAGGAGTAGCTTCCGAGCGTGGTGTAGAGGACGGGGCGGACACCATCGACGCTCTGCCCATGCGGCCCGTGCGCCGAGCTTTGCGCGGTCTCCGGCCCTTGGCCGGCACAGCCGGCCAGGAGAAGTACGGTCGAAGCGGCTATCAGCTGAGGTGTTCGCATGTGTGCTCCTCCCTCGTTTTTCGGTCCATCGGGTCTAGAGGCACACACGATGCCAGATCTGCCCGCCGCTGACCCGTCAATTTGACGCGATCTTGGCTTCAGCGTGCGCGCGGAGTGTTATCGGAGCGGCGCCGTGCCCGACAAGTTCGGGCGACTTGCCCCGAGCGGCCGTCGAGCGGCGGGCCCAAGCAGCTCAGCGATAGGCACACGGCGGCACCGGCGTCCGGAAGGGCGCCTGCGTCAGATGCTCGCCGTGCGGGAACAGACGAAGCTGTTTCGGCGGAGGCGAGCTCGCGAGCCTCCGGCCGCGCAGGGAGAGGAACCAGGCCGCCCGCGTCACGTCGACACCGGCGGCTCGAAGGTCGCCCGACCAGCGGATCACCGAGCGGCGCCTGCCGTCGACGAGCGCGCGCGCGGTGGCGGGGCCGATTCCGGGCACACGCACCAGGGTTTCGTACGGCGCGCGGGAGAGCTCGACCGGAAAGCGCTCGGGGTGCGCGAGCGCCCACGCCGTCTTCGGATCGTCGTCGAGCGGCAAGTTGCCGTCGCCGGCGAAGACCAGCTCGTCGTAGCCGAAGCCGTACTGCCGCAGGAGATGTTCGGCCTGATAGAGGCGCAGCTCTCGCCTCGCCGGCGTCGGGCGCCGGCCTTCGAACGGTGTTCCGACGACGGGCTGGAATGCGCTGAAGTGAGCGTGGTGAAGAAGGCGTCGGCGCTCGAGCCGTGTCACGACGCCGAGAATCTCGCGATCCTGCTCGCCCGCCGCGCCGACGACGAACTGAGTCGTCGTGCCGACGGCGGAGAACTTCGACGGAGCCGGATCTCGCCGGCGCTCGAGCATCAAGCGCCCGGCAAGCTCGAGATTCGGCAAGAGGTCTCCCGCGAAGTCCTTCTCGCGCGCGAGGGCGCGGACGTACGCGGCGCCCGGCGCTTCGAGATTGACGGAGACGCGGCTGGCGAGCTTCACCGCCGTCTCGACCTGGGCGGGCTCGGCGCCCGGAAGAAGCTTCAGGTGCACGTAGCCCTGAAAGTCCTCCCGACGGCGAAGCAGATCGACTGCGGCGAGCATGCGGTCCGTCATCTTCGCGGGCCGCCCCGGGACGCCCGACGTCAGGAAGAGGCCATCGGCAAGGCCTGCCCGGTGCGCGTCCATGAACACGCGTGCGACCTCCTCGGGACTCAGGAAGGTGCGACGCACCTTGCCCCCGCAGAAGGTCGGGCAGTAGCCACAGGACAAGGAGCAGGCGTTGGTCTGCATGACGCGCATGAGCCGGGTCGAGCCCTGACCCGGGTAGCGCACCTTGGTGATGCCGACAGGGTCGCCAGGGCGCATCAACGAGCCCTGGGAGCCATCGCGGTCGGCCGACTCCGATAGAACCGTTACGCGGGTCCTGAGGTCCACGGCGAGCTTTACTATACATGAGACGAGTAGTAGTGCAACCCTGCCAAACCAAGAACCCTAGCCCCGGACGGGTCCGTCGCCTCCGGCCGACCTGAGCTCCACGCCGCGGACCTGGACCGGGATCCTGATGCCTTCGGCGCCGAGGCGCCGGAGAATCCGCTTGCGCAGCTCGTCCTGCACGCGGAACTGATCGGTGAACGACTTCACGTGACAGATCAGGGTGAAGTCCAGAGAGAATTCGCCGAAGCCGGGGATGAGCCGCGCGGACGGCTCGGGCTCGGCCAGGAGTCCCGGCACCTCGTTCAGGGCCCTCGTGGTCTCTTCCACGAGGATTCGCTCCACCAGGTCGGGATCGGCGCCGTAGTCGACCGCGACGCGGATCGGCAGCGCCAGCCGCGACTCCGGCATGTCGTAGTTCGTGATGATCGACTCGGCGACGCGCTTGTTGGGAATCGTGACCACGACGTTCTGGAGCATGCGCACGCGGGTCGATCGCCAGCCGATGTCCACCACGTGGCCCTCGACGGTGTCGGCGACCTTCACGTAATCGCCGACGCGGATCGGCTTGTCGGCGAGCAGATGGACTCCCGCGAAGAGGTTCGAGAGCGTGTCTTGCAAAGCGAGCGCCACTGCGAGACCGCCCACCCCGAGCGCGGTGAGGATGGGCGTGATCTGGATGCCGAGCGCGTCCAACAGGACCAGGAGACCGATGGCGAAGACGACCCCGCGGACGACCGACTGGCCGAGCCCGGTGATCGGACGACCGAGCGAGCGCCGCTCGCTCGCGCCCTGCACGAGGGTTGTGAGGATGTTGGAGACGGTGATCGTCACGGAGAGAATTACCGCGACCTCGAGAATGAGGCTCACCTGCTGAGAGACGCGCGGAGGCAGGCGCTCGGTCTGGCTGGCGACCTCGTTGCCCACCCAGAGCCCGAACACGATGGACCAGAGGACCGAGGGCAGCCGGATTGCCTGCGCGAGCGACCCCCAGCCACCCGGCGCGGCCCAGCGACGCAAGAGCGAGAGCAAGATCGCGCGGAGCAGCAACGCGAGCAGCGTGGCGACGACGAACGCGAACGTGGGCCACGCGAGTTGCCGCATTGCGGTACATGCTATCGTAGTTGGCGCCCATGAGTCAGCGCGGACTCTTCTACGGCTGGGTCGTCGTCTTCGCCGCCGCTACCGTCGTCGCGCTCGGACAGGGATCGCTCTTCTCGCTCGGCGTGTTCCTGAAGCCGCTCGAGGACTCGATGCACTGGAGCCGCAGCGCCGTCTCGGTGACCGCGTTCATCAACTGGATCGCGATGGGAGTCGGCTCGTTCTTCTGGGGCGCGATCTCCGACCGGCTCGGGAGCCGCTTCGTGACGAGCGCCGGCGGCCTCCTGCTGGGGCTCAGCCTCGTGCTGTCGAGCCAGGCGACCGCGCTCTGGCATCTGCATCTGACGTTCGGCCTCGGCGTCGGCTTTTCCGCCGGCGCCTTCCTCACGCCGCTCTCCGCGACCGCGACGAAGTGGTTCACGAGCAACCGTGGGCTCGCGCTGGGCATCATCTCCGCCGGCGGCGGTGCCGGCATGCTCGTGCTCTCCCCGCTGACGCGCTGGATCACCTCGGCCTATGACTGGCGAGTCGCGATGATCGTGCTGGGTGACCTGGCCTGGCTGGTCGTCATTCCGGTCGCGCTCCTGATCAAGAACGCCCCCGCCGACATGGGCGCCGTCGCGCTCGGCGGCGCGGCCACGCGTCAGCGCGATTTCTCCACCCGCGAGGTCTTGCGCGCGCCGCAGTTCTGGGCGATCGCGCTCACGCACTTCGCCTGCTGCGCCGCCCACGCTGGGCCGATCTTCCACATGGTGACTCATGCGATCGACCAGGGCGTGGCCGCGATGGTCGCCGCGACCGTCCTCGGCGTGTCCGGCCTGGCGTCGATCGGCGGGCGCATCGCGTGTGGGATGATCGCCGACCGGTTCGGCGCCAAGCCCACCCTGCTCGTCGGGCTCGCGCTCCAGGCGGTGATGGTGTTCTCGTATCTCTTCACCCGGGACACGCTCAGCTTCTACGCCGCCGCGGTGATGTTCGGGATCTCGTACGGCGGCGTGATGCCGCTCTACGCGCTCGTCACGCGCGAGTACTTCGGCGAGAAGGTGATGGGGAGCGCGTACGGCGCGGTGTTCCTGATCTCGACGCTCGGTATGGGGCTCGGCGCGTGGGCCGGCGGCTATATCCACGACGCCTTCGGCACCTACGCCTGGCTCTTCATCAGCTCGGCCGTGATCGGGCTGATGGCGATGGTGCTGGCGCTGACGTTCCGCGCGCCACGCCTGGTAGCCGGGGCGCGTCCGGCCATCGCCGGAGCCCGCTAAGTAGCTCCTTTGGCGCACCCGCGCCATTGGCGGTTGACACCTCCGAGTCGGGGATGGTACTAATTCGTCGCTTTTCCCGGAGGTTAGGCCGCGTCCGGCGTCCGCACTTCTGATCAAGGAGGATCACGCATGGATCTTCGGGGACTCGATCGCAGACAGTTCATCAGAGTCTCAGGGGTGGCGGCGCTGGCGACGGCCGGTATCGAGGGCATCCTCGCCGCGCGCAGGGCGCCAGCCTGGGCGCAGGGCACCAAGCTCCACATCGTTCGCTGGGTCGATTTCATTCCCGAGGCGGACGTCGAGCTCAAGCGCCAGGCGCCCGAGGCGTCGAAGGCGCTCGGGGCGGAAGTCACTTTCGAGTTCATCAACGCCAACGACCTCCAGCCGCGCATCACGGCCGCCGTGCAGTCAGGCTCCGGCGCCGACATCATCCAGATGCTCTGGAACTGGCCGCAGCTCTACGCCAACGCCCTCGTCGACGTCTCCGACGTGGCGGAGCCGATCGGGAAGGCGCAGGGCGGCTTCTACGAGGTGTTCGAGTCCAGCGCGCGGGTCGCCAACCGCTGGCTCGCAGTACCCCACGCCGTCATCGGCAACGCGGTCGCGTACCGGCGGTCGTGGTTCAACGAGATCGGCGTGAAAGAGTTCCCGAAGACCTGGGAGGACTATCGCGACGTCGGCAAGAAGCTCAAGGCCAAGGGGAAGCCCATCGGGCAGGCGCTCGGCCACAGCTTCGGCGATCCGCCGACCTTCGCCTATCCGTTCCTCTGGGACTTCGGCGGTGCGGAGGTCGATGCTAGCGGTAAGAAAGTCGCGATCAATTCAAAGGGCACCCTCGACTCCGTCAAATTCTTACAAACCTTCTGGAAGGACGCCTGCGACGAGGGGGGGCTCGCCTGGGACGACACCAACAACAATCGGGCCTTCCATGCCGGTGAGATCAGCGCCACTCTCAACGGCGCCTCGATCTATATCGTCGCCAAGCGCCAGAAGGACAAGATCAAGGACGAGAAGGGCGAGCCGCTCTTTCAGGACATCGAGCACTCCGCGCTCATGCCGAAGGGCCCGGCAGGGCAGTTCGCGCTCTATGGCGGCCAGCAGCACTCGATCATGAAGTATTCGAAGAACCAGAAGCTCGCCAAGGACTTCCTGAAGTGGCTGCACCAGGACGCGAACTACGGAAAGTGGTTCGAGGTCAACGAGGGCTACAGCGTCGGCGCCACCAAGAAGTGGGAAGACAACCCGATGTGGGCGAAGGTCGACAAGCCCCTTCAAGTATTCCGGCAGGCGGCCCGCTTGACACGCGCCTTCGGGCACCCCGGTCCGGCGTCGGGCAAGGCCACGGAGGCCTACACGAAATACATCATCGTCGACATGTACGCCAAGGCCGTCCAGGGCATGAAGGCCGAAGATGCCGTGAAGTGGGCCGAGGCCGAGCTGAAGAAGATCTACGAAGGTTGATGGCTTCCCAGGGGGGATAGAATGCAGCGACGCACGTTCCTGAAAGCGGCCGGCGTGGCCGGCATCGTGGCGGCGGGCCGCGCTCCGGCGTTCGCGCAGGGGACCAAGCTTCACATCGTCCGGTGGGTCGACTTCATTCCCGAGGCCGACGTCGAGCTGAAGCGCCAGGCCCCGGAGGCT
>Ga0137407_10001297_pt1 | contig 16251 bp, 19 predicted proteins | sample CZOMad2_2_16fung_FD_108410 | JGI IMG/M metagenome (GOLD analysis project Ga0137407, IMG submission 108410) | Vadose zone soil fungal communities from Angelo Coast Range Reserve, California, USA - CZOMad2_2_16fungal (Illumina Assembly) | ecosystem: Environmental > Terrestrial > Soil > Vadose... | reverse complement strand
GGCATAATTCGCAAAATAGGCAAAAGGCTGATGGTGGAACTGAAATGTTGCAGCAGGATTTCCTGCAAGTGCATTATCCCATCCCCCGGAATACCACGCCCAGGAAATATGTTTTTCACTGAGTCTGTCGCCGATCGTAGGCATTGTTTGATTAGGAACGAGCGTTGCCGGATTGACTGTTGAAGGGTGTGGTGTGTTAACAGTAAAGCTTGTATTCACAACATAACCATCAGGAGTTACTGCGCCATCACTGATCAGCTTGCCTGTTGAATCTAATTTCGCGATCGAGCTCGTTGGTGCATTGGGAAATACAGGACTGGCAGCGGCAACAAACCATATATGATTTAAAAATGAGCCTCCAAATGCACTATGGAAAAAGTTATCGCAAAGTGTGTAATTCTGTGCAAATGGAAGTAGTGGCAAAAGACTGGTATTATAATATCCCTGCGACAAACCAGCTGTTGAATTATATAAAACAAATTTATCCATCTTCCCGCCATCTATCTGCAATTGTTCCTGGTAATAGCGATGCAGTACATCGGGCGTTTCCAAATTATTGGGCACATACTGATCGATATTGAAAAAAGTATTGGGCAAATTGGTTGGGAAAGCAATACTACCTGGCACAGGAGGAAGAAAAGCATATGGTGTACCTGTAGCATCAACCTGGATTGTGTTGGATGGCGCTGCATTTGAAAGTCCGTTGGCGCCGGCAAATTGCCCATAAAGATTGTCGAAACTGTGGTTCTCAAGGTAAATAACTACTACGTGTTTTATTTTATTTACTTCTGGTGGAAATCGGGGATGCTCATTTTTTTTGCATCCGCCAAAAGTCAGGCTTAAAAATAAAAATCCCATTACATGAGTTGCGAATGGGATTTTATTTGCAGAATAAGGTTTGCTAACGGGATAATTATTTTTTTTCATGCGGCTATGATTTGGAATCAAAGAACACACATCTTTATTATCATAAGGTTAGTGAAGCGTGAATTTTGCATTACCATTATTTTAATAAAACGTGAACAAATGATAAGTCAGTCAGCTCATGAAAATGACGGCGTATAACGCTCAGATATCACGCTCTTCTTCCGCTTACAATAAAGCAACAAAGGATAATTGTGAACGGTAAGGTAACCTTACCTATAATGACGTTTTTTCTTTCATAACAGAAAAAGTAAATTTTTTACCTGTATGAGAAGCAGCTTCAGAAACAGCCGCTGCTACGTCAAGCAAGGAGGATTGGTTTGAAGAGAAAATAATTGAGTGCTCATGAATCCGCCAATACTTTTCTTTATCAGGAGATACTTTAAATGATTTTTTTATTAATTCCTTTGACAAACCGTCATAATCTTTTTTAGTTGCGGAAATCAATTTTACAGAAGTTGTGAATATTGGCATAATATAATTTTAAAGGGATGATGAATTTAAGATGTATTTGAAAGGTACGATGCCAAATAATTCAAAGTTAAATTTCATTATTAATATTGCATTAATAAAATGTTTCCATTTTCAATTTCGCTTTTGAAGAATAAAATGTGCGATGGAAGGCATGGTAACGCACTTTTCCCCCTGGCTACAGACGCTTGTTCAATACCTTTTGTCAATTCGCCAAACAAGTAATTTTTTCTTTTAATATTTTCCTTTCAATTTCAGATTGCGTATTTTGAATGGCAGTTTCAAAATATTTTTTTGCTTTATCCGGATGTTTTAACCGTGCGTGAATCTCGCCAAGTAAAGAATAGTAGAGATAAAACTTTTTTAATTTTTTCCCGTCAGGAATTTGCTGTAATGACTCAAGCGCTTTTTCCGGTCCCTCAACCTGCATGATCACCACTGCTTTGTTTAATTCAGAAATGGGCGAAGGCGAAAGTTTGCAAAGCCATTCATATAATTCCAAAATGCGTTTCCAGTTAGTTTTATCGAAATTACTGGCCGCGCAATGTTCGAATGCTATGGCTGCTTCCAAATGATAAGGACTTATTTCGTTTCCAAACGCGGCTCTGCTCATATAGCAGTTTCCTAACTCAATCATGTCATAATCCCATTTACTCCTGTCCTGGTAATGTAACAACACGATATCACCTTCTTCTGTCAGTCGACTTTCACTTCTTGCTGCATGAAAACACATCAATGCCATCAGGGCAAATACTTCAGGCAGTTGTGTATGGTTGTTATCAATAAGCAGCTTACAGAGCGTTAGTGCTTCTGTTATTAAATCCTTTCTTATCAACTGCTCAGACTCAAAAGAGTTATAACCTTCATTGAACAAAAGATAAATGGAATTAAGTACAGCATTTGTTCTGTTTTTTAATTCTGCGACCGATGGAATTTCCAGTTTAACTTTATGTTCCCTGAAAAATTCTTTTGTCCGGTATAATCTTTTTGATATTGTATCTTCTGAAGTAAGAAGTGTCTTTGCAATTTCAGCAGTACTGAAACCGCAAAGCGTTTTTAAAATTAAGGTGATTTGATTTTCCGGTGAAATGCCGGGCTGACAACTTGCAAACATCATCCTCAGCATATCATCTTTGATAAGCTCCTCTTTCCAGAGATTTTCCATCGAGGTTGCAAGCGTGTATTCGGATGTCAACAAAACTCTTTCGCTGTCGGAAAAGTCATAGCTCACTGAATGTTTATTTTTCCGGATGATATCGATGGCCTTATTTCTGGCCACGAGAAACAGCCAGTCGGAAGGGCTATCTGGTATACCTTTGAGCGTCCAGCTATCAATGGCGGCCAGGAAAGTTTGCTGAACCACATCTTCAGCAGTTTCTAAATTTTCCAGGCCAAATATTTTTGTCAATACAGAAACCATCCTTCCTGAATCCTGGCGGAAAAGATGGTCAGTCAATTGATATATATTATGCCCTGTATTCAATTACATTTTCAATTCCTTTATTTCTGCAGTTTTATTTCTCTTATTTCTACAACTCCATCTTCAAATTCAAGGATAGGACAATCCCTGGCAATTTCAACTGCAGCATGATAGTTTTCGGCCAGGCAAACGAGATAACCCCCTACATATTCCTTACCTTCCAGATACGGGCCATCAGATACAATTTTTTTGATGCCTGTAATCTGCATACCTGTAGCGGTTAATGGTTGGGCACTTACAAATTGGTTCTTCGTGGCAAGTTCATTCATCCATTCCATCCATCTATCCATGTGAATTTTCCATTTTTCAGGAGAGTGCTGTATCTCACTGCCATCACCACCTCTGAACAAAAATAAATATTCTTTCATTTTAATATATTATGAATGTAATATTATTTATTTTATCTTTTTACCTATGAACTATGAACTATGAACCATGAACCATGAACCATGAACCATGAACTAAATCCGCCTGCAAAAAAAACAAGAATCGGTGAAGTGAACAAATAAGTTATAATTAATGTTCCGGTCTTGTTATCGGTTTGCCTGCAAGATGCTGTTTCCAGGGAGTCCAATAATGATCATGCCAGCCTTTGTCAAGACTCGCTGCATTATCGTCGGGAACGTTGGCATGAAATACATTCATTACTGCATCTTTTCCTTTTTGCTCGAAAGATAAAACAAAAGCCGAATCATCATCCTTTGCATTCCAGTCGGATCCGTGCCATGATTGTACGATCAGTTTATTTTTAATTACCTGTAGCGTTTTGCCGGTGATATAGCCTCCGAATACTTCTAGTTTGCTGCCGGTTTTTTCAGAAATTTTTACGGGCCCGGCAGTAATCAGGCTATGTAGTTTTGCATCCATATACAAATCGTACAATTGCCTGGTCTTTGTATTCTTAAAGACGACCTTTTGAATAATTGTTGCCATGTGTTCTATTTTTAAATTTTAGAATTATTGTTTACTTATTGTAAAGACGTAAGGATAATCAGGATTTGGACATTGATTCAATAATGGTTTTCCTGACACACTCCAGCACCTCACCGCACCAGTTATTCCCTCTCCAATTTTGAAGGTCATATATTTTTGGATTGGAAATGCTTAAACCAATTCCCCAATTCCTGTCATAGGGACTGGCTTCGGCAAAGCCCATTCCTGCTGTTTTTATAAGAGCATTTTTCAATTCAGCATCCTCCCTGAATTTTGCAAGATTGGCTTCAAAAGCAAAATGCCTGCACTTGTTTTGCCAAACCAATTTATTGAACGCCTTCACTTTTCTGCCAAGATGCCTGTGCCTTTTTGGATCGGATGACCTGAGCATTTTGTTCGCAATTTCCATGTCGTTAAAGAGTAATGCTTTACTATACATCAGGTATTGTTCAACACAGCAAAACTCAATTTCATTGATGACGAACCTGCATTTATACCAATGCGAAAAAATCGATTCCTGGCCAAAATAAAAAATGACCTGGTCTTTCAATTGTGGTTTATTATACCAGGGCGTTCCTTTGCCTGTTTCACAATACTGCTTAAGGCTATGCAAATAATATCCCCAGTTGAAATTGAATGTGCCATATTGCTCATCGGTAATTTCGTTGGTATATTCCTGCGTGAATTTTACCGAAACAGTCTTGCCCTTATCTGTAAATGAAAAAGTAAATATATCTCCGGCCCATTCTTTTTCACCTGCCACACATTGCCATTGAACAACAGAATCGTTGGATTGAATTACTTTCATATCAGGTTTAAAAACATCCGCAAACCTGAACTTAATAATACCTCCAACTGTAGCGGAACCGGTTACATCTTTTGTCCACCATGATTGCAGTCCTTCAAGCGTGGTAAGGGCTTTTTTAACCGATTCCAAATTATTGCCAATATGAAATACATGGAGAATTATTCTTTTCATTTTAGTATAATTTGTTTTATACCATCCTAACAGCTCCGATTTGAATAAACAATTCAAGCATACTCATCTCAATCCAGTGTTCAATAACTTTTCCTTCTGTGTTGAATTTGTAAACATGGATTTCGGTCCAATTGATTTGTTTGTTGGTGGCGGGATAATGCATATAGGGTCCAGCGTTGGTTGCAACTGCATGGCTCATTTCAACAACAATGCTTTCATCAGCAATCAGGCGGTCCTCGGTTACAACTACATCCGGAAAAGCAGTGTTCATGACCGTTCCGATTTCTTTATAACCCTGTAAGCCGGGACTAACAGGCGCCCTGAAATTGTGTTTAAAATCTTTTGCGAACAGGTGGTCAACTCCGTTTACATTGTGTTCGTTTTTGAAGACTTTCGTGAACTCACGAACTGCTGCTTTGTTTTTTTCGATACTCATTTGGATTGATATTTTGGGTTTTAAAATTAATTTTTATTTAGGCCTTCAGTAATTTGAAAGCATGGGTCCATTGATTGTGTAAAATGCCACGGATGGCCCAAAGGATTGACAGTGGTTCAATGGCACGTGCAGCTTCAATACTTCCCATATTTTCCACTTCCCAGCCAAACTTGTTTAGCATTTCACTCACTTCTTTTTTTGCATCTGCATTGTTTCCGCAAATACACATGGATGGTTTTCCCCCTGGTAAACTTGGATTCACCATTAAATGGGCGCCAACATTATTAAATGCCTTAACAAAATTTGCCTTCGGAGCTTGTTTTTGTAATCGTTCCATTAGTGAATCATCAAGCGTCGTAAAAAATTTCATCACGCCATTTACAGGCGGCGCATCTGCAAAGGGATTGTTGGTATCAATAACTGTTTTACTTGCAAGGGAAGGAGCAACTGATTTTACAACAGATTCTGCCGCCGAACCTTTTACAGCTAAAATAACTATATCACCAAAACCGGCAGCCTGTTCAAAGCTTCCCAGTTGTGCAACTTTGTTTTTATTTTTCCAATTATTTAGTTTATTTATATCCCGGCTTCCAAGCATTACTTCATAGTCATGGCTTAATAATGCCGTTCCTAAAGTTTGAGCTACCATTCCGGAACCAATAATTCCAATTTTTTTCTTTGCCATATTTTTTTAATTTATCTGATTAGTTTTTATATCCTTCAGTTCCGAAAGCTTCGCCCTTACCGGTTTGGCAAAGTTGCCGCAGGCTTTCCATGTACCTGCCCCAGCTAAAACTGCAGCCTGCAAAAAATTCGTTGTCTTCTTTCCAGTCGGAATGTTCAAATTGTAGTTTTGTTTTGTCGCCATTGCTGTCGAGTGTGAATGTAACCTTTGTGCCCACCCAATCAGGAAAACCTGCAACACATTCCCATATAACAGACTTGTCAGGTTCCGATGAAATTACTTTCATATCGCTGCCTGCATCACCAAAACGAAATTGAATAATACCACCAATGTCTGTGCTGCCGGTAGTTTGGTTTGTCCACCATTGCGCCAGGCCGTTGATGGTGGTTATCGCTTTAAATACTTTCTCTTTTGAAGCATTAATGTTTAACAGATGTTTGATACTTGCCATGATTTTTTATTTTAAATATTTATTTTAATTGTAACTCATTGCGCCTAATCCCTGGAATTTTCTGTAAATCCCGATTTGACCGATCGTATATGCTTCATGATGCAGGATGAAGGCAATAAAATCTCCAACCGTATCTCCACTTGGTACCGGCCTGGGTAATTTTGAAGAAAGCGTTTCATCGGTTATTGAATCAAGAGCCGCAGCAATTTTTTCAGAAAGGGAATCCCAGTTTTTAGTGAGTTCAGCCATAGGAGGGTAAATTGAATTTTTATCCATCCCTTTTCCATTCAGAAATAACTCGGCAAATGGTTCGGCTTCCTTCAGGCCAATTAAGCCCGCAAGCAGATAGCGGCTTGATACGATATGCCCCGTAAGCCAGGCTACATGGTTTGCATTTTCATAAAATTGTTTCAGAGAACCGGGATCCGTAATGCCAATAGTCACATTTTTGAACAGCCTTGTTTGCAGCTTGAATTGGCTGATCAACAGCTTTAAAGTATTCGTCATTTTATTGTTTTATATGGTAAAGACGGGATAGAGATATGAATTTGGACAGGAGATTGAAAATTATTTACAATAGCCTGGAAGTATTGGCTTTAATAATTTTAAAGAAGCGATATATCGGTCATACAAATGACCGGCATGCAAAATAAATTCATGCAAAAATTAAAAGAAAATAATATTGATAGCGTAACACCGGGAGTTATAAATAAGAATTACGGGATCCGCATGCATCGAAAATAAAAACTTTTGTGAAAAGCGGATTTACAACCGGACCGGCTCTATTCTGTTCTCAGGCTTTTCACCGGGTTGGCGACAGCTGCCTTGATGGCCTGGTAGCTGATTGTAAAAAAAGCAATCAACACCGCAGATACTCCTGCCAATGCAAATACCTGCCAGGATATGCTCGTCCGGTACGCAAAATCCCTGAGCCAGAAATTCATTCCGAACCAGGCAATGGGTGAGGCTATCACAAATGCAATCAATACCAGTTTTATAAACTCATACGATAAGAGGTTTACAATACCCGAAACACCGGCACCTAAAACCTTACGCACTCCGATTTCTTTTTTGCGCAGAATGGTACTGTAGGATGCAAGCCCTAATAAACCAAGACAGGAAATGAAAATTGCAAGTACAGCGAAATTGAAAAAAAGATTGCCGAACCGATCTTCCGCACGGTATTGGCCGTCGAAAAATTTATCGAGGAAGTTATAATCAAATGGCCGGTTGGGAATGACCTGGTTCCATTTGTTTTCGATTGCCTTTACTGTTGATTGTAAATTTGCCGATGATACTTTTATGGAAATCAATCCGAGGGCCCAGGGTTCATAACGCATCACCAATGGTTGTATATTTTGCTGCAACGATTTATAATGAAAATCTTTCAGCACACCTATTATCCTTCCCTTGCTGCCCCATTGACTATAATTCCTGCCAATGGCATCTTTCGGGGAAGCGTATCCCAGCAACCTTGTGGCACTTTCATTAACAATCATCGCCTGCGTACTATCTGTTTTAAAGTCCCTGTCAAATGCGCGGCCGGCAACAAGTTTTAAATGGAATTGATTGATATAATCGAAATCTACAAAATATAAATCAAGATTTGTCTTCTGAATTTCTCCGAGTTTGTTTTGCATTTCTGAATAGGCAGAAGTATTCCAACTACCGGGAACGCTTGATGAAAAGCTTGTTGATATTACTCCCGGCAGAGATGAAAGAGATTTTTTAAAAGCATCTTTATTTTTATCAAAATTGGTATTGATTACTATTGTCTGGTCTTTATTAAAACCAAGATCCTGGTTGCGCATATAACTAAGCTGGTTGTAAACAACAATAGTTCCCACTATCAAAGCAATAGAAATGGTGAACTGGAAAACGACAAGGCTCTTTCTTAATAACAGACCTTTGTTGCCTGTTGCAAAACGACCCTTTAAAACACTTACAGGTTTGAATGAGGACAGAACAAGCGAAGGATAAAAACCCGCAATCAATCCAATGCCGACGGAAAGTAAAAGCAGGCTGATTATATTTAAAGGATGACTAAAAATACCGGCGCTTATTTCTTTACCTGCAAGCTGGTTAAACAAAGGCAATGACAATGAACATAGCGAAACAGCTAACAGAAAAGCAATGAAACAGATAACAATTGATTCGACAATAAACTGTCTTGCGAGCTGAAATCTTCCGGCTCCCACTACCTTGCGGATACCCACTTCTTTTGCGCGCTCCGCACTGCGTGCTGTTGTAAGATTAATAAAATTGATACAGGCAATCAGTAAAATAAAAATAGCAATCACAGAAAAAATGCGCACATTATTAATGCTGCCGGTTTCAAATCCGTCGCGTTTTGATTTAAGATACACATCACGCAATGGCTCGAGGCTTAAATAATCCTGCATCTGCAATTTTTTTGCTTCCTCACCATGATGAAGTTCCATGAATGCCGGAAACTTTGCCTCCAATGCTTTTGCATCTGCATGCGGTTTCAATAAAAGGTAAGTATAGTAATTATGATTGGTCCATTCACTATCGGAAGTGTTGTACCCATACATCTGTTTGTAGGATGACATGGAAACAAACATATCTGCTTTTATCTGTGAGTTCTCAGGGATATCTTTCATAATACCCGTGATCGTTGCATTGATGGCTGCGCCGGTAAGTTGTACCACTTCCCCCAATGGGTTTTTATTTCCAAAATATTTTTTTGCTGCAGTTTGTGATAATACAATGCTCATCGGTTCTTTGAGGGCCGTATTTTTATTTCCATAAACGAGTGGGAAATCAAATACATTAAATAATGTAGAGTCGGCAAGCACTGAATTTTTTTCCTGGAACTTTACATTGCCTTTATGAACAAGCAATTCATCCCTTCCTAAACGTACAGCATCTTCTACTTCAGGAAAGTCTTTCTTAACGTTAATGGCAATGGGTGCGGTTGTGATTCCTATTTTATCTGTTTCGGATGGTGTTGTTACATCAGCGACAATACGATAGATGCGGTCCGCTTTTGTGTGGAAATTATCAAAGCTTGTTTCAAAACGCACATATAAAAATATCAGGAAACATGCTGTCATCCCAACAGCCAGCCCCATGATATTGATAAAAGAAAAACCTTTGTGCCGCAAGAGGCTTCTGAAAGCGATCGTGAAATAATTTTTCAGCATGATCAAATAATTTGGAAATAAAATATTACAGTAGATAAAGTCAACTTACCCCGGAAATTGTTGCTTGTGCTTCAGATACTTCCCGTATACCGGGACCGATCGAAAATAGTTACTAAACATGTGCCGGACGCCCCCTGCCTGGTTTACAGCATATTAAATATGTATCTTATACTGAGCCGTTCGATTTTGATACATTGCTTGTCCGGTTCTGAACCTGCCGATTCATCTTGTTTTGAACGCAGTTTTTTATAAATATGGATTTATCTTGCCGTTCGTTATGCGCAATACCACAAAACTAAAACAGATCCTACTCAAATTCAACCTGGATTTGTCAATGGAAGAAGAGGATCTGATGAAGATGACCCTGGTCGATAAGTTCACGGGTCGTATGAAATCATTCGAACATTCTTCGTACAGTCACCTTATCGGCAAAGCTCATGGATATTTTTTGAAAGAGATCAAAGGAGCTAAAGGCAAAGATATTACTTTATGATTCCTTCAGGAAGTTTGCCATCCGGAGCAAAAAAATCAATGCCCAATAATTTTGCTATCAACAAAGATATATCGGTAACGCATAGTTGCTGAATCACTTTACTTTTTTTGACACCAGCGCCGGATATAATGAATCCTGTCATCATTTCGGGCATATCCGGATCGTATCCATGATGTCCTCCATTAGCAGTTCCTATTATTTCCCCTTTTGATGTACCACCAAATACAATACCCGGTATTGCCGCAAGTGCAAGCATCGCACCTGAATCAACACCCATTTTATCCAGCTCTGGCTTTTCGATTATTCTGAATAGTTTTTTTTGTTCCGGTGGTAATGATTTTAATATTTCTTCAACGGCCTGGAGTGCGGCGTTATCTTTTTTATCATGCAGATAGAGGAAAGCAGATCCGCCAGCAGCAATAAATTTTGCTTTCCAGTCACTGCTGTTTTGTAATAAATTATTTTTTGTCAGCCATATATTAGGCCTTATAACGGAATGTATATTCATAAAACCATGATCACCCACGATAATTACTGTGGTGTTATCTTTTGCTCCTGATCTTTCAATCGCTTCGAGCACGTCTCCAACTCCTCTATCTGCAGACGCCACTGCTTCTCTTACTTTGCTGCCATCTCTTCCCTGCTCATGTTCTGCGCCATCGACGCAAGCGAAATGCAAGCAGGTTAAGTTTGGTTTGTATATTTTAAAAATATATGCCGCCATTCTTGCCGCATTTTCATCGAGGCTCAGGTATTCTTCATTCATTGTATTGCTATCGAGTTTGCCCGTTGCGTTCAGTTCTATTTCTTCGATCAGTCCTTGGGTAGCATATTTTCTTACTTCTGTTATCCTGTCTTCGGGATGTTTCGCGTCCCAAATTTCAGGAATTGCATAATCTACTTCCGCACCCACACTTACCGGCCATTCTATCACGGCACTCGTCATCCCAGCTTTATGCAAGGCTTGCCAGATAGTTGGAACCCTTATATCTTTTGCATACCAGTTCCATTGGTCAGAACCGATTTTGACATTATAGTATATGCCTCCTCTTGCAGGCAAAGCGCCTGTCATCATAGCAACATGCGAAGGATAGGTATAACTCGGAAATACACTTTTCATTTGTTGTGCATATACTCCTTCTCTCATCAAATGCTGAAGATTGGGTGTGGGCCAGGTACTGTCTTTATAGAATTCTGGACGCATGCCATCAATACTTATAAGTACTATATACTTTGATTGCTGACCACATACCGTTATAACAAAACAAGTATTTAGCAAAAACGAAATCAATTTCTTAAGCATATCTGCAATTAATTTTTATTGACGCTGGTGAATTTATCTTCCGGATTGTTCTTTCACAAAATACATATTTTCTATTATGAGTTACGACTGTGACAAACCATATCCGATTTAATTATTAAAAAAATAAAACTGATTTTTAAGAGAATTGAATGCTAAAAAATTAGTTATGTACCATTATGCATCATCTTTTTGAAACAAACATTCTAAAATAACGGTAAACATTCCCTGAAAAAACGGATGTAGCATTCGTTAAAAAACGATACCAGATCGAAGTATCAGGTTGTAAATTTATTTTGCTTTCCTGCTTTACAGTTAGGGATTAAAACGAGCAGCAGAAGATTAGTTATGCTAAAATATTTTCTATCTGTCGCATTGAATCGCTGGAAGTCCGCTACTGAAAGCTGGGAGTTTTTAAAGCACAGGACGAAAGCGAGAGCTCACGTTTAGGCGTGAGCTCAGTTTTTGAAACGGCTTAGACAGCGATCATCGCCAGGCAATATATTTATTTTGAGTTTTTAGGTTTCTGTTTTGATTTGCTTCCCGGTTTCTGCGATGATTTCAATTTATGAATGAGGGCGGGTTCTTTTTCAGCAGCCTGGGTCAAAGTTTCAGTTTCCCAGTTTGTGGAAACCAATAATTTTCTGACATCTATTTTTAGAAACTCAGATATTTTAAACAGATCCTGGATGGAAGGTTGATTTGTATTTGTACACCAGTCTGATACAGTAGAAGGATGAACTGCGATATATTTAGCCAGATCCGCATTTTGTTTACCTGCCTCGGCTAACTCGACTTTTATCCTATTGTATTTTTTGCCTTTACTGGTTTTGTTCATCTGGGGGCTTCTATTGACAGCAAATATAAAATCATGTAATTAATTGAATTTTAATGCTTTGAAGTCATAAAAACAATTAAAATGGTCAATATGAATTAATTATTTGTTATGATGAATATTTATTTTAATTTTGAAAATGAAAGGATGTTTCCAGATATATATGCTCTGGTGGATAATGCCTTACATAAGATAGTATTAATTTTGCGATTCTTCAATAAAATCGTTTGAAGCAATTCGCTTGGAGTCTTGCTACTGAAAACTGGGAATTTTTCAAAGCACGAGACGATAAGTGGAGAGCTCACGTTTAGGCGTGGGCTCACTTATTCGTGCTTGGCTCTTCCCAGTGCCTCGGTAGCGGTAAGTTGAGACCTGCGCCGTTTTTTTGTAATCTCCTCAGCAGGATTCTCTTATAACACTCCAACAAATTAATGTCAAGGCTTTCCTGGTAGTCGCCTATCCCCGTTGCATGGGCAATGTGGTTTGGGGGGCTTGAACAAAGGATGATCGGATCTTTGAAATTTTTTTAATTACTGTGGATATAAAAGGATAAGTTTTTTTAGGATTTTAATTTTCCTTATGTATATTCGTTGAGTAAGTGTTTTTATGTAGTTATTAATACATTCCTAACTGTAGAACTCTCATAGCACTTCAAACCTTATCAGTAATTATTTTAATTTCCAGTATTCATTCTTTGTTCGCCTTCGCCATCATGTAGATCGTACGCAATGATACCAACCACGATAGTAATATAATGATTGGTATGATTTATATAAACCATTAACCGGTTCACAAGAATGAATTTCGATCACCTCGATAATGATATATGGATGCATAAATTCAAGAACGGCAACGAAGCCGCATTGAAAGATGTATTCGAACTCTATGGAGGCTCCCTGTTTTTTTTCGCCAAGAATATTATCGACAATAAAGAAGAAGCTGAAGATATTGTGGCAGAATCTTTTATTAAGCTCTGGCGTCAGCGTGCAACCTTTGTGGAGCAGCGTAATATCAAAGCCTACCTCTACGTGATCACCAAGAATGCATGTCTCGATTACTTGAAACACAATAAACGAAAAGCTTCTTCACATAAAGAAATAATGTACCTCGAAAACGAAGGGCATGAAGAAGTGATGAACCGGGTTATTCATAGTGAGCTCTTAAAGATCATATCCGACGAGATAGAAAAATTACCCGAACTCGCCAGGAAAATTTTTAAACTGACTTATGTTGAAGGATTAAAACCCGATGAAATTGCTGCGCAACTGAGTATGCCCACCCAAAATGTCCGCAACAATAAAAGCAGGGCATTGGAAATCTTACGACTCTCCCTCGCCAGAAGAGATTTCATGGTTAGCATGGTATTATTGGAGATCATCTGCATGGCCATATCACACTAAGTTATTTCTAAATTACTTTTCTAGTAAAATGAATTGCGCGGCGGTTCACGTGTAAATCCCCGGTACGCTTATAAAATTTGCTTTTTAAAAATATTTTTTTAAAAATGACCGTTTAAAATATAAACTCAATTGTCTTTATTAAGAAGACGTAGGAGATTATATTTTCAAAATTATAATTTGTTACCGTCTACGATGATTTTGCCAGAAGCCATCCACGAAATTGCTTCCTTGTTTTTAAAAATATTTGCAGGATGAGCTAACAGCAGAAGAGAGGATATGACTGAATAAATGGACACTCGCATCTCCGGCGAGTATTTGGATTAAAATATTCAATGATTACACGAAAATCTATTATTAAACCCAAAATATAAGCAAATGCGAACCAAGAAAAACGACATTATTGGACTAAATGTGTTGATAAAAGTTCTAGTAATAATGAAATTGATTACTTCTATTTATATGATGTTCAACTAACAAGATAATGAGAGAAGGAAGGTTTAGGTTTATGATTCTGTTCATCATATCATTCCTTCCTCCATTAATTTTCGAAAATATTTTTTTTGACCGTTTAAATTATCATCTGAGTCGTTTTAGATAAGTAACAAATTGATATTTCAAAAATCATAATCTATTAAAATCTAGGATGATCTTACCGGAATCCATACACGAAATAGCTCCCTTACTTTTAAAGTATTTGCGTGATGAGCTGACAGTTGAAGAGGAGATACGTCTGAATAAATGGGCATCCGAGTCAGAAAGAAACCGCGTATTTCTTGAAAATATTTCCGAAGAAAAAATTTTAAAGACTGCTTCGGATTACAATGAAGAGTCAGTATGGGAAAAAATTCAGCGTGGAATTTCAGAGCCTGCTGTAGTTCCTTTGATGCCCTCGTACCAACGCCCTTTTTACCGAAGATACGAGGCCGCAGCATTGATAATTATCATGCTGGGTGCGGGAACATGGTTGATATGGAATAATAACAGCAACAAAGCCATTCCTGCAAAGCAAATCGCCGGCGATTTAAAAAATGATATAGCTCCAGGTGGAAACAAAGCGATACTAAAATTGGCAAATGGGTCATCCATTGTACTTGATAATGCGCAAAATGGAACTCTTGCACAACAGGGCGAAGCAAAGGTTTTAAAACTAGACAGTGGATTACTTTCTTATAACGAGATCAATCCCCCGAACTCAGCAAAAAAGATTGAAGTTTTATATAATATTATCAGCACACCAAGAGGAGGACAGTACGAGGTTGTACTAGCTGATGGTAGTAAAGTGTGGCTCAACGCAGCCTCATCCCTTCGCTTTCCTACTTCCTTTACAGGTGATGAAAGAATCGTTGAGTTAACGGGTGAATGTTATTTTGAAATAAATCCGTCTTTCAGGAATGGGAAAAAGATGCCGTTTATTGTAAAAATAAATGATGCGGAGGTACGGGTATTAGGAACTCACTTTAATATCAATGCCTATAGTGACGAGGATAATATCAGAACAACATTATTGGAAGGAAGTGTACAAATTACTAAAGGAATAAAAAATATAGTTATAAAACCAGGTGAGCAGGCGCGGGTTGATAAGGAAAATAATATAAGCGTGGTCGATAATATCAACACGGATGAAGTTGTTTCCTGGAAGAACGGGTATTTCCAATTCAATGATGCTGATATTTCATCCATTATGAAAATGGTTTCAAGATGGTACGATGTAGATATTCAATATGAGGGGAAAAAAACAAATGCGGAATTTATAGGTAAAATACCCCGCAATGTGAATGTGTCGAGTCTTTTTAAAATTCTTGAATCAACAGGATCGGTACAATTTAAAATAGAAGATAAAAAAATAATGGTGATGGGCAAGTGACTTATACTGTGAAAATAAATTATCTGTAGCATGAAAAGAGTTTTACCAGGGTTGGCTTTATTGATTAGTATGGCAATGCATGCCCAGCAACCTGTAACCTGGAATTATTCTATTCATAAGATAAAAGATAAAGTGTTTGAATTTCATTGTACTGCGATTATTCAATCTGGCTGGCATGTATATGCACAGAAACAACCGGAGGATGCCATTGCTCAGCCTACTTCGATTACATTCTATGCAAACCCATTGCTAAAATTTAATGGCAATATTAAGGAAGTGGGAAAACTGGAAAAATACCTGAATAAAGAATTGTTAATTGAAAACTGGCAATACGCGCAAAAGGTTGATTTTATCCAGGAAATTATTTTGAAGAGCAATGCACAAACACAGGTAAGCGGTAAGATACAATTCCAGGCTTGTACGAATGAAAAATGTTTACCGCCTGCAACCACAAACTTTGAAATAATTCTGAAAGGATAAGGATTTTTTTATTCTCATGTTGACTGATCAAGGGAAGGGAGTAGAACCCCTTCCTTATTTAAAGGGGTTAAAATAATAGGACCGATTGTAAGCTATTATCTGGCTGCTGCTATATGAAAGGATAATTCAATTGAAAAACATATTGGTTTATTGATAAAAAAACCGGCTCCGCTGGCAGGCGGTACCGGTTATGATCTGCCCTAAGGCAATCAGGTTGAATTAATAATCCATAATTGCTTGAGACAATTTATTCATTAACTCAAACCAAAGCAAAAGTATGAAATTTACTGCTGTTTGCAAGTCACTTGCGTGGCGATGCAAAGCACTGACCAAAATTTTGTTAGTGATGAGAT